>Ga0196971_1001374_pt1 | contig 11165 bp, 11 predicted proteins | sample S1v_1013CmetaG_FD_148660 | JGI IMG/M metagenome (GOLD analysis project Ga0196971, IMG submission 148660) | Soil microbial communities from Anza Borrego desert, Southern California, United States - S1+v_10-13C | ecosystem: Environmental > Terrestrial > Soil > Desert | place: USA: California... | reverse complement strand
CGCCGGCCGCCTTGATGATCACCGGGTAGCCGACCTTGCGCGCTACCCGCACGATTTCCTTGGGATCCTCGGGAAGCGAGCCATCGGAGCCCGGCACGGTTGGCACCCCCGCCTTGACCATGGCCTGCTTGGCGCTCACCTTGTCGCCCATCAGCCGGATGTTCTCCGGGTGCGGGCCGATGAAGACGAAGCCGGAGCGCTCCACCTTCTCTGCGAAGTCAGCGTTCTCCGAGAGAAATCCGTAGCCGGGATGGATGGCCTCGGCGTCGGTGACTTCTGCCGCGCTGATGATCGCCGGGATGTTGAGGTAGCTCGCGCCAGCCGGCGCGGGTCCGATGCAGACGGACTCGTCGGCGAGCTTGACGTACTTTGCCTCGGTATCGGCCTCCGAATGCACCACTACCGTGCGGATTCCCAGCTCCCTGCAGGCGCGCTGGATGCGCAGGGCGATTTCGCCCCGGTTGGCGATCAGGATCTTTTCGAACACCGCTTCAGCCCAGGATGAGCAGCGGCTGGCCGTACTCGACCGGCTGTCCGTTCTCGACCAGGATGGCTTTCACGACGCCCGAGGCGTCGGTCTCGATCTCGTTCATGAGCTTCATCGCCTCGATGATGCAGAGCGTCTGGCCCTTCTTCACGCGGCTGCCGACGTCGACGAACGGCGGCGCGTCGGGCGACGACGAGCGGTAGAAGGTCCCGACGAATGGCGAGCTCACGACCGTGCCGGGCGCGTCGAGCTTCGGATCGCGCGCGGCCGGCGGCGGCGCGGCGGGGATGGGCGCGGCGGCGGGCGGGATCGACTGGGTGACCGGCGCCGGCGCCGGCAGGGCGTGCACGACCGCGGCGGGCCCCGCCGGGGCCGCGCCGCCGCGCCGGATGACCACCTTCTCGGTCCCGCGCTGCCAGGCGATGTGGGTGACGTCGCTCTCCTCCAGCAGCTGGACGAGCGACTTCACGTCCGCGAGCGAGAACCCGGACGCGTTCTGGGGGGCAGGCGCACGGTCGGCAGGCTGCTTCAGCGGTCGGCTCGCCATCGTGGGGTCTCCCGGTTCGGTTCGAGGACCGGGAGCTTACCCTGCCACGCGGGTCAGGTACTCGCCCGAGCGGGTATCGATGCGCAGCACGTCCCCCTCGTTGATGAAGAGCGGAACGTTCACCACGTACCCCGTCTCGAGCGTCGCGGGCTTGGTGGCGCCGGAGACGGTGTCGCCGCGGATGCCCGGATCGCACTTCACCACCTTGAGGTCCATCGCGTTGGGCAGCGTCACGCCGATGGCCTTCCCGTTGAAGAACAGGATGTGGGTGGTGGTGTTCTCCTTGATGAAGTTCTTCGCGTCGCCCATCTGCTCGGCGGTCACGAAGGTCTGCTCGTAGTTCTTGTTGTCCATGAACTGGTAGTGATCGCCGTCGAGGTAGAGGTACTGCATCTCCTTCTCCTCGATGTCGGGCTTCCCCACCACGTCGCCGGACTTGAACGTCTTGTCGATCGTCCGCCCGGTCAGGAGGTTCTTGATCCGGGTCCGCACGAAGGCCGAGCCCTTGCCCGGCTTCACGTGCTGGAACTCGACGATCTCCCAGGGCTCCTTCTCGATCTCGATCTTGAGCCCGCGGCGGAATGCCGAGGTGTCCAGGGTGTCGGCCATGTGCGTCTGCTCCTTGAGAGTCTCGGGAAGGTGGAAGGGATGAAGGTCGCGCCCGCGCCGTGGCGCGGGAGGGCGCGTCGCGGTCTCGCGCTAGAGCTCCGCCCTCAGCCGCGGAGCGGTGACGCGGAGCAGGTACCGGGCCTTGCCCAGGTTCCCGCCGGGCGACAGCGCCACGACCATGTAGTACTCGGGCGAGATGAGGCGGGCCACCGTGAGGACCTTCTCGGTCTCCACGAAGAGCTCGACGATCCCGCCCGCCGCGTGCACCTCGGCCGCCTCCCGCGCCGAGCGGAAGAGGCCGGAGTACTCGACGAGCAGGGCCTTCAGATCGACGTCGCCGGCGCTCTCGACATGGGTGTCCACCTCGATGCCGTCGACGCCCATGAGCGAGCAAGCGAGCGCGCCCTCGCAGCTGTTGCAGATCGCCTGGAGATGTTCCCGGAAGCCCATTGACGTTCGCCCCGCGGGCAAAAAACCGCGTGATTTCGCCGGACGCGCGAAGACCGGGCTGGGTTCTAGCCCGGTCTCGCGGGGGACGTCAAGGATGGTGCGGGGACGCAGCGCGTCGGGCGTCGAGCGCCGCTACGGCAGCGGCGGCTCCTCCTGCTCCTCGCACGTCCACGAGGAGGTCTGCCCTTCGTTCGGACAAACGGCGGTGATGACGTCCGTCGCGTTCGGGCACGTATACCCCGGGAAATTCGCGTCGGTCATGTAGGTCTTCACCTTGAACTTCCCGGTCTCGAACTCCTTGCCGTCGAGGAAGTGACCTTTGAACCGGACGTACACGTCGATGGGCCAGGTCTCGCCGTCCGGGATCAGGGCCCCGAGCCCTGCCGAGATCTCTTCCGGCAGGAGCGCCACGAACGGGGTTGCGGTGCTCTCCGCGGGGACCGTCACGGTGACCGTGCTGTACGTGTAGTCCTCCGTCGAGAACCCGGGACCTTCGTAGCTGAGGACGTAGTCGGTGATGCGCGCGTTGGCCGAGTTGAGCTGCCCGACGCCTTCGTCCGGATTCGGGGGCCGGTTGTTCGCCACCTGCATGAAGAACCACAAGCCGTTGGGGTAGAAGCCCCCAGCGCCGTCGTCGAGCCGCATCCACAGATCGGCGTATCCCGTGAGATAGCGGTCGCACTCGCCTGAGGAGGGAGCGCAGGCCGCGGCGTCGTCCGCCGGAGCGCAGACGTACATCGCCTCGACGGAGGTGTCGTTCGCGGCGACGCACCCGGTCCCGAGGGGGGCCAGGGCCACGAGGCAGATGAACGCGAGGGGTCTGTTCATGACGTTCCTCAGTTGCCGTTGGCGGCGGTAGACGCCTGCCGATTCAGGATGCGCGGCGTGATGAAGATGAGCAGCTCGGTGTGATCGTCCTGCGCGGCGTTCGTCCGGAAGAAGTACCCGAGCACTGGGATCTTGCCGAACCACGGAACGTGCGCTCGGTTGGACGCGGTCTGGCGCGTGAAGATGCCGCCGATCACCGTCGTGTCGCCGTCCTTCACGAGCACTTCGGTCTCCGCCTCGCGCTTGCTGATCGAGGGCACCCCGGACGTGCTCACGAGGCTGGGGTTGGGGGCGTTGTTGCTCGCCTTGATCTTGAGGAGCACGCTCCCGTCGGCGGTCACGTGCGGCGTTACCTTCAGCTCGAGCTTCGCCTCGATGAAGGTGGTGTTCACGCTCGTCGCGGTGCTCTGGGAGTACGGGATCGACACGCCCTGACCGATCGTCGCCTCCTTGTTGTCGAGGGTGGTGATCTTGGGCGCGGAGATGGTCTTGACCGTGCCGCTGTTCTCGAGCGCAGAGAGGCGGAGGTTCAGGTTGAAGGCGCCGCCGATCGTCCCGAACGTGAAGCCAATGCCGCCGCCGGAGCCCTGGCCGATGGCCGCCGGCAGGTTCACCGCGTAGTTGGGGCTCCCGGCCGTGCCCGTGACGGGGCCTCCGCCCGCGGCGCCTGCGGCGCTCGCGTTGTAGGGGAACACGAGGCCGGTCGGGTTGCCGTTCACCTGGTTCATCGCGGCGGAGCCGCCCCATTGGACGCCGAGCGCCCGGCTGAACCTGGAGCCGGCCTCCACGATCCGGGCCTCGATGAGCACCTGGGGAGTCTCGAGGTCGAGGTTCCGCACCAACCCCTCGGCCTTGACGAGGTTCTCCGGGATGTCCTTCACGATGAGCACGTTCGTCCGCTCGTCCACCGAGACCGTGCCGCGCTCCGAGAGCACGTCCTTGATCCGGGCGGAGAGCTCCGACGCCTTCGCGAAGTTGACGGCGATGATGCGGACCTTGGTCGGGATGAGCGGCAAGCGCGCCTTCTCCGCCTCCGCCCTGGCCAGCCGCTCCCGCTGGATGTCCTCGAACTTGGCGATCCGGTAGACGTTCCCGTTGACCTCCTTGTCGAGCCCCTTCACCTGGAGGATGAGGTCGAGGGCCTGGTCCCACGGGATCTGGCGGAGCGAGACCGTCACCTTCCCCTTCACGTCGTCGGACACGATGATGTTCTTCTTCGAGATGTCCGCGATCACCCGGAGGAGGTTCCGGATGTCGATGTCGTGGAAGTCGAACGTGACGACCTTGCCGGTGTAGCCGCGGGCCTGCGGCGCGCCGGCGACCGCGTACCCGGGGCCGGCGGAGACGAAGCCCGCGGCCTCGCTGCCGCTCGCCTCGATCCGCACGGTCGGCTCGGCCGAGGTGGCCGACCCGGCGCCGAAGGTCCACACGAGCCCGTCCGGCCGCTCCACGATCCGGTCGGCCGCGGGGGAGCGCAGGCTGGCGACGATCCGGACCTGACCGGTGGTGGGCTGGTTGAAGGAGGAGACCATGTGCACCGGGCCCTGGAACGCCGACGTGTCGAGTGAGCGCTCCAGCGACCGCGGAAGCTGGGCGCCCTCGAACGTCAGGACCACCGTCCGCGGATCGGGGCGCGTGATGCTGTAGGAGGCCTTGCCCTTCACCTCGATCCGGGCCGCGCCGGCGCTCCCCGAGAACCGGACGGCGCTGATGCGGGCGCGGGTGTCGGGGGCGACGGCCTGGACCGGCGCGGCGCCGGACGGCGCCGGCGCTGCGGCGGGGGCGGCCGGAGCGGCCGCGGGCTCGGTCGAGGCGACGGAAGCGGACTCGATCACGAGGCCGCCCTTCACGCGCTTGACCTGGACCGCAGGCAGCGCGCCCGCGGCGTCGAGGACGACGCGGGTGTGGCCGCCGGCCTGGCCGAAGCGCGCCTGCGAGAACGCCCCGCCGAGCGGGACCTTGCCCCGCGGCGCCTTCGAGACGCCGTGGAGATCGAGGACCAGGCGCGCCGGATCGCGGAGCTCGAGGATCTCGACGCGGGCGACGTCGCCGTCGGTGGAGAGCTGGATCCGGCCGTCCTTCTGGCGGACCGCAGTAACCGCGCGCGCGGCGCGGGTGACCTGTGCCTCGTCCACGCGGCGGCTCACCACGTGATCGCCGGCGGGGGCCGCCGCCGCAACCGACGCTTCGGGGGCAGCCGCGACCTGGGCCTCGGGCGCGGGCGCCGCGGCCGCCGGCTCCTTCGCCGGATCCGCGACCGGCACCGGAGCGGGCGCCTTGGCGGTCTCCGCCGCAGCCGGCGCCGCGGCGGGGACCGCCGCGTCGGCGGCGAGCACGCGCACCACGACGGCGTCGCCGCGCGGGACGACCTCGTACTTCCGCGGACCCTCGAGGGCCACGATCACCCGCCCGACGGCCGTCCGCTGGTCCTGGTACTGCGCGGTCGAGATCGAGAGCACGCCCCCCTTCCCCACTGGGCCGGGCGCGGTCAGGCCGGACACGTCGGCGCCCGCGAGGTCGAGCACCAGTCGCTGCGGATCCTGCAGCTTGAAGACGGAGTAGGACGGCGGGCGGGAGCCCTGGACCGACAGCTCCAGCGCGCCGTCGCGCTCCTGGACGTCGATGGCGCGGATGACGTTGACGTCCCCGGCGCGAGCCGGGCCCGCGGTGAGCAGCGCGCCGAAGACGAGCGCACGGACGAGGAGCTTGAGGTTCGGGGTCATGGAGCTACTCCTCCGCATACGAAGCCTGTTGCTTGGGGAGCTGGAGCGAGGTCTGGATCGCGTCGCGGGTGCCGTCGGCCCGGACCCGGTACTCGGTCACGACCACCTCGCCGGTGCGGACCGCGGCGACCACGCCCCCGTTCTTGCCGATGCACTGCATGCGGCGGACGACGACGCCCTCACCCCCGGGGACCTCGACCATGGCGACCGGGTCCTCGAGGCCGGTGATGACGGCCACGAGCCGCATCTGCTCGATCTCGTACTTCCCGAGCGGGCCCACGCAGCGCGAGGCGAAGGTGTTGGTGTCCTTCGAGAACTCCGCCAGGTAGCTGCGGAAGGGATCGCGCTTGCCGGCGCCGGAGTAGATGAAGTCCGCCTCCGACTCGTCCGCGGGCTTGGCCGCTTCCTTCGCGGGCGTCTCGGCCTGCGTGCGCGCGGTCGGGCTGGCCTTGGCTTTCGGAGCCGGCTTGCCGGACGAGCAGCCCGCCACGAGCGCGGCGGCGGCGATCGCGAGGATCCGCGGGTTCATTTGCTCACCCTCTTGCCCTTGGCGGGCGCCGCGTTGGCCTTTGGCTCGTCGAACATGAACGTGGTGACGGTGAACTTGGCCGTGAGGAGGACCCGGCCGTTCACGTCCTTGGCGTTGTCGAGCACGATGTCGGTGACGTTCACGATGCGCTGCATGTGCCCGAGCGCGTCGAGGAACGTGGCGACCTCGTGGAAGTTGCCGGCCACCTCCAGGCCGAGCGGGATCTTGGCGTAGAACTCGCCCGGCGCGGCGGGGACCACCGGCTTGGGCTCGACCTTCGCGATCGCGAGCCCCGTCCGCGCCGCCTTCTCCTGGAGGCCCTGGAGCAGGTCGTCGATCCGGTTCGTGTCCGGCAGCTCCGCCCGGGCCTCCTGGAACTTCTGCTGCAGGAGCTCGCGCTGCCGCCGGAACCGGTTCAGGTCGTTCGCGATGTTCCGCTTCATCCCGAGGTTGGCGGCGGCGTCCTTGAGCTCCTTCTCGCGCCGCTTCTTGAGGTCCTCGATGGCGGCGATGGACTTCCCGGGCGGCAGGCCGATGACGAAGTAGTTGAGGACGGTGAGGACCGCGAGCGCCAGGAGGACCGCCCCGATCTTCGCACCGACCGGCGCCTTGGCGATGCGCTCGACGAAGGTTCCCATGGCCTACCCCTTTCCCTTCGCCGCGCGCTTCGGCGGTGTGGGGTCGGGCACCGCCTGGCCGGGCGTGTACTTCCCGATGCTGGAGATCTCGAAGTCGACCACGCGGAACGCGCCCGCCTTGGCCTCGACGATCTTCTTGAGCTCCACCTGGGCGAAGTACTTCGACTCCCGGAGCTTCCGGATGAACTCGGAGACGTCCTCGATGCTGGCCGCGCTCCCGACGAAGGCGACCTTGCCGGCCTTCTCCTCCATCTTCTTGAGCCAGAGCCGCCGCGGCATGTTCTCGGCCAGCTCGGAGAGCATGCGCACCGGTCCCGTCCGGCCCTTCCGGAGCGCGTTGAGCGTCTCCATCTTCTTCTCGAGCGTCGCCTGCTCGGCTTTGATCTTGTCGACGTCCTGGATGACCTTGTCGAGCGCGGCGATGTCGTCCTTCGTCTTCTTGAGATCCCGCTCGACGGCGGCGAGGGCCCGCGCGCGGTGCTGGTGGTAGAAGCCGTTCGCCAAGATGCCGGCCACGAGCACGAGCGCGAAGAGCACGAGCTGCTGCTTCCCCGCTTCCTTCTTCTTCGAGACCCGGACCGGGAGGAGGTTGATCCTGACCATGGCTACTTGTCTCCGGGGCGACGGAGCGCGAGCCCGACGGCCACCGCGGCCGAGGGGGCGGCGGCCAGGATCACCGCCGGATCGAAGCGCCGGTTGTCGATCTCGATGTTCTTGAAGGGGTTCAGCACCTCGACCGGAACCCCGGCGCGCGCCTCGATCACCTTGAACAGCGCCGGGATCCGGGCCGTTCCGCCCGAGAGGTAGACGCGCCCGATGGCGCCCTCCGGTGCGGTGCTGGCGTAGAAGTCGAGCGAGCGCTGGATCTCGCCGCCCATCTGGTCGGCGACCCCCTGGATGACCCGCTCCACCTCCTGGGGCACGACCGCGTCCGACTCGCCCTGCCCGCCCACCTTCAGGGCCTCGGCCTCGTCGTAGGAGATGTTGAGCTGCTTCTGGATCTCCTCGGTGAAGGCGTTGCCGCCCATCGTGATGTCGCGCGTGAAGGTGGTGGTCCCGCGGGAGACGATGTTGATGTTCGACACCGCCGCCCCGACGTTGATGAGCACCACCGTCTCGTTCGCGAAGCCGTCGTAGTTGTTCTCGAAGGCGTTCTGGACGGCGAAGGCGTCTACGTCCACCACGGTCGCGGTGAGGCCCGCCTCGGCGCAGACCGAGGTGTAGTCGTTGATCATGTCCTTCTTCGCCGCGACGAGGAGGACGTCCATCTGGCCGGCGGCGTCGCCGCCCGGCGTGAGGATCTGGGTGTCGATGTTGACGTCCTTCACGTCGAAGGGGATGTACTGCTCCGCCTCCCACTGGATCGACTCGTCCAGCTCCTCCTGCGTCATGCGCGGGAGCGAGATCTTCTTGATGATCACTGAGTGGCCGCGGACCCCGATCGCGACCTCCTTGGCCTTCAGGCGCTGGGAGGCGACGACCTCCTGGATCGCCTCCACGATGGCCGACGAGTTCATGAGCGCGCCGTCCACGATCGCCTCGGGCGGGAGCGGCGCGGTGCCGAACGCCTGCAGCGTGAACCCGCTGCGCTTCTCCTTCACGTGGACGAGCTTCACGCCGGACGAGCCGATGTCGAGACCGACCGCGAGCTTGCTCGTGGCCATGCCCTCACCTCTCCCCGCCGCGCGCGGCGCGGCGATCCAGGCTCGAGTGGGAATTCACGGCGTGCGCCCTCCGTTGGAGCGACCGAAGACCTTGTGGCGATCCGAGGGCGTGAGCCCCAGCGCGATGATGATCTTGCGCTGGGTGTCCACGCGGCACTCGAGGCCGCTCTCGATCCGCGAGACGGTGAGGGGGGACACCCCGGCCTTCCTCGCGAGCTCGGCCTTCGTGAGGAGCTGCTCCTCTCGCAGCCGCTGCACGTTGTTCCGTGCGCGGCGCGGGGCGCGATCGTTTCTCATGAGGCTGGACGCTCTGGCGACCATGCGGAGCCACGCTAAGCGATCGGCCCCGATCGGATCAAGAAAGCGCCCGGCGTCGATATCGGCCGGTGTAGGCCCGACCTGCGCGTCGCTGATCACGAGAGACGCGTCGCTGCGGCGTATTGATGCCTAATTATGCGCCGGCCACCCGCCGCTGGAAGACGGGGCCGGGAGCGCGCGCGGCGGCGGCGGCGCGGAGGACCGGGACACGCTCCCGGGGTCCGACGCCGCCCTCGGTCCGGCGTGGCGGGCCTGCACGCACTGGAGCCTCACGCGCCACGGCGAAGCTGCCCAGTACACGTTCGGTGAAATCGTCCGCGCCCCATCCGCGTGATGGCGAGCAACCGTCGGGATCCACGAACGAACTCCGGAGCCGCGAATTGCGCACATCCACCCCTGTGGACGGACGCAAACGAGCAGCCATACCCTTGCTCGGCACCCCGACGGCGGGACGCACCACGTACCAGGAGGCTCCATGCGCCGCTTGTTCCTCATCGGATTGATCCCAGTCTTCGCGGTCGCCTGTGGCCGCAACACCGGCACCAGCACCACCCCCGCGCCCACGATCGCCATCACCGCTCCGGGCGAGGGCGCCACCATCCTCGGAAGCCGCAGCGTGGCGGTGACGGGGACCGTCACCGGCACCGGCCTGAGCGTCAGCGTCCGGGCGAACGGCGGGGCCGCGGTCGCGGCCACGGTGAGCGGCGAGACCTTCTCCGCCCACGTGACGCTGCGGGATCGCGCGAACACCATCGTCGCCACCGCCACGAACTCCGCGGGCAGCGCCACGGACACCATCGACGTGAGCTATCCTTTCCTCACGCTCACCACGTTCCAGGCCGCGGAGCGGGTCATCGGCCAGGCCGACAAGACCTCGTGGGACGTCAATCGCGGCGGGGCGGTCGGCGCGGGCACCGTCAATGCCCCGTACGGCTCGGCCGCCTGGGACGGCACGCGCCTGTTCCTGCCGGACTCGGGCAACAACCGCCTCCTGGCGTTCGCCGGCGTCCCCGCGGTGGACGGCGCCGCGGCGGACTTCGCCGTCGGCCAGGCCGACCTGACGACCAGCGCCGCGGCAGTCTCCGCCGCGGGCCTCCAGGCGCCGATGACCGTGCGGATCGCGGACGGCAAGCTGTTCGTGACCGAGTGGTGGTCCGAGGACCCCCCCGTGAACCGCCTCCTGATCCGCGACGCCGTGCCGACGGCCGCCGGCGGCGCGGCGACCGTGGTCGTGGGCGCCGAGGGGCTCGACCAGGCGGGCACCGGCGCCTGCGACGCCGAGAGCCTCTCGCAGGTGCAAAGCTTCTTCGTGGTCGGGACGCGGCTCATCGTGGCCGACGCCGGGCACAACCGCGTGCTCATCTGGAACACCATCCCGACGCAGTCCGGCGTGACCCCGGACGTCGTGCTGGGGCAGAGCAGCTTCACGGCGTGCGACCCCAACGCGGGCGGGGCGGCGTCGCTGTCGACGCTCAGCTACCCCACCGACGTCTGGAGCGACGGCACGCGGCTGTACGTCGCGGATCTCGAGAACGGACGGATCCTGGGCTGGAACACCATCCCGACCACCACCCGGGCCGCCGACTTCGTGCTCGGCGCGATCGAGACCTTCTCGATGAGCCCGTACATGATCACGTCGAACGGCAACCAGCTCTTCGTGGCCGACCTGTTCAACTACCGCGTGCTCGTCTGGAACAGCCTCCCGACCAGCGCCGCGGCGCCGGACGTGGTGCTCGGGCAGCGGACCCTCTCCGGGATCACCCCGAACGACGACAACCAGGACGACGCGCAGGACGCGAACCCCACCGCGCGCACGCTCAACTGGCCCACCGGCGTCACCGTGCTACCGGACGCGCTGGTGGTCACGGACAACTCGAACAACCGCTTCCTGGTGTTCCGCGGACAGTAGCCGGACCCACCGCGAGTGGGCCGCGAGCCTGCGCCCGGGGAACGCCCCGGCGCAGGCTCGCTGCACGTCAGGAGCCCAGGCCGTACTCCTTGATCTTGTAGAGGAGGGCCCGGTAGGAGAGCTCGAGCAGCTCGGCGGCGCGCGTCCGGTTGCCTCCGGTCCGCTCCAGCGCCGCGCGGATGAGCTGCTCCTCGACGCTGCGGATGGCGCGCTTGATGGAGAGCCCGTCCGCGGGCCGGAGCTGCGCCGCCGGGGCCACCGGCACGCGCACCGTCTCCGGCAGATCCTCCTCCCGGATCTCCGGGCGCTCCGCCAGCACCACCGCGCGCTCGACCACGTGCTCGAGCTCGCGGACGTTGCCCGGCCAGCGATGGCCCCGGAGCGCCGTCATCGCGCCTTCGGTGAACACGAGCCCCGGGAGCTCCGGCCGGAGGCGCGCGTAGCGGGCGAGGAAACGCGCCGC
>Ga0196971_1001373_pt1 | contig 11169 bp, 8 predicted proteins | sample S1v_1013CmetaG_FD_148660 | JGI IMG/M metagenome (GOLD analysis project Ga0196971, IMG submission 148660) | Soil microbial communities from Anza Borrego desert, Southern California, United States - S1+v_10-13C | ecosystem: Environmental > Terrestrial > Soil > Desert | place: USA: California... | reverse complement strand
GGCCGGCGCGCGAGCAGTTCCGGCAGCGCGCGCATGAAGATGTGATAGCCGCGATATGGTTCAAGGTTGCGGTTGACGAAGGTGATGACCTCGTCCTGCCTGGTCAGCGCGACATTCCCGCTCAGTTTCAGGCTGACGCCGGGGTTCGGCTTCACCGCATCGGTGTCGATGCCGTCGTGGACGACCGTGATCTTGCTGCGGAACGGCGCGGGAAAGGTACTCGCCTGCCAGAGCGTCGGCGAGATGCCGGCATCCGCGATTTCGAAGTGCAACAGGTTGTTGATGTTCTTCAGGCGCAACCGGCAGGCGTCGCCTTCGTCCTTCGACGGGAATTCCGGATCGAAACCGACGTCGGCACCGCTCGTGTGGTAGAAGAACTCGGCGTAGATGCCAAGCTTTGCCTGCGGCCAGACATCCTTGACAAAGAGGCTTTCGCCCCAGCCGGGATGCGCGATGATGACATCGGGTGTGAAACCCTTCGCTTTTAACTGCAGCGCGGCACGAAAGCAGGCGTCGCCGCGGATGGTCTTGGTCTCGAAGTCGCTAACCCAGGGGTGGACATTCGGCGTCGTGCCGCGGCTGGCGGAGTAGGGAACCAGTTTCACCCCCTGCCATTCTGCGGCCTTGAGCTTTTGCATCGTCATCGCGACCACGGTATTGCCCGGTTCCGCCGCCAGTGCCGGCGCAAGAAATTTGAACTGCCCCGGAAAGTTTTGGTGAATGAACAGGATTTTCATGAGCAGACTTTCAGAATGCCAAGCTTCGCCAGCCATACGAGAGCCCGAAACACGAAAGCCCGGCGCTCGGCCGGAATCGCCTGTACCAGGTCCTTCGCCGGCCGCGGGCCGGCTGCTGCGGCAGCCAATACCGCGCGCACTTCCGCTTCGGTTGGAAGCACGGTCTTTGCAAAATTCACCATTGCCAGTTCCGCATACGAACGCAGCTGCAACCAGGCCGTCTCCGCATCGGAGCCGACCAGTCCCAGCAGGGTATCCGCCGAAAGCATTCTACTCGGATAACTGGCAAACGCATGGAACGGATCCATGCGCGCCGGCCAGGGGTGCGCCAGGGGCTTGAGTGCCGGCGCCTGCGCCTTGCGAATCTCGGACAACTGCGCCCACAACGCCTCGTACTGCGGAATGACCGCTGCCCAGTCGAACATGGTCCGGGCACGCTCCCTTCCCGCCTCCCCCATCCTTCGCCTCAATTCACCGGACGCAAAGAGCTTGGCAAACGCCGCAGCCGTCGCCTCGACATCGACCGCGACCAGGCTGCATGCGTGCCCACAATACATATCGTAGGTATCGACCTGCAATGCGTGGCGCGTCGCCAGATCGCCGCCCAATCCCGCTGCCGGCATCAGTGTCGGTACGCGGAAGCCGTCGATGCCGTCGCGCACGGTGTCCTTGTAACCATCCCAGTCAGCAACCACCACCGGCAGACCCGCCGCCATTGCCTCGATCGGGGCGATGCCGAAGCTTTCCTGGATGTTGTCGGAGAGAGAGCAGAAAACGTCGGCGGCCGCCCATGCAGCGATACGCTCCTCCGCCTTGCGGCCGTCAACGGTGACCACCCTGATGCCCGGGCACGCGCACGCCGCCGCGTCGGCATAGGCCTTCCCGATGAATTCGTTCGCATGCCAGCCGCACTCGACAAGGATCACTTTCTTTCCCGTCGCCTGCGCTGCCTTTTCGAGCGCCTGGTACATGGCCAGCGGATGCGCCTTGACGTGAAAGGAGAGCCGTCCCACGTACAGTACGACCAGGGTATCAGGGTCAGCGCCGAGCGCCTGGCGCGCGGCCAGCCTTTGCTGTTCGGAGAACGCAAAGTCCTTTGTATGGATGCCCAAGGGGATGACAGGCAACTGTGGCAAGACCGTTCTTGAAATACCCAGTCTTTGCTTCAGGTACTCTTCCTGAGCCTGCAACACGCGGCAGACATTGTCCTTTACTGCCGATGAAGTACATATCACCGCATCCCATTGCTGAACCGGCGCAGTAATCAGCTCGGCGAGCGAATCCATGGCGCCGGCACTGGAGGTCGTGTGGGTAATCCCGCACAGGCTCCAGGCGCCATGACCGAAAAAAGCGCGATGATTTGCATGCTCCCGGAGACCAGGGCCGGGAAAGTAGACAACTTCCGGATTCGACAGCCGGGCAAGACTGGCCTTGTCCACAGCATTGACCGGCTCGCTTCGATTGAACGACCGGACGGTTTGAGCGAAGTGGCGCGCGTGTTCGGGCCTTTCAACCTGTACCCAGAACTCGGTGGACTTGCTATAGCGCAGGAAACCGCGCAGGAAGGACTCGCCGGCCGCGTTGCGGCCCATCAGTTTCGGGCCGGTGGTGGTGTATGCCTCGGGGTGGTAATAGATTGCAGCTGTCATATGCTCCGCCATGTGGAGACATGGCCTTTTCTAGTGCGACATCGATACATTGTTCCGCAACGTGTCGCGGGCAGCGATACGAAGGGGCCGGCTTTCATCATGCGAGCTTCTCGCGGCTCACCTGCCGCCCCTAAGGATTGACGCTCTTCGGCATTCGCTGAGTTGCTCGAGTTACGGCAGTTGCCCGGTATTTTACTTTGTGGTCAAGGCGACACGGGTGAAGGAATGGATCCGTGTCTGAATTGGGGCGGATCAATCGTGAGGGGCTTTCCTGGTTAGCGAGGAGACAGGTTGTGTATATCCTGCGTCATCTCTCGCGTGAAAACTTCCTGGTAAAGGTCAATCAGTGCTTGCTCGAGGCGCCGCGTAAACCCTACGACGTCCATCAGGGAAGAAGCCTGGATGCGTTGGCGCATGCCTGCCCGCATGGTTGCGAGACTCTGCGGATCACACGCCACCTCGCATGCAATGCGTACATAGTCGTCGGGGTCCCGCGCTGCAAGCTCCGGCAAGCCGATCGCCGACAAGAAGGCAAAGCTCTGCCGGCTTACCACCCGACTCTGCGGCCAGGTCACAACCGGCACGCCCATCCACAATGCTTCGCAGCTCGTGAGGCCGCCGGTGAACGGGAAGGGATCGAGCGCGATATCGATATCGTCGTATTCCTTCAGCAAGTCTTTGTGGAAGGATGCGCCGCGCAATTCAATGCGGCCCGGGTCAACGCCGCGCTGTACGAAGTTATCCCGAACGAGCTGGCACATCCCAGCGTCATGGAACGTGCGCCATTTCAGCACGAGCCGTGAATCCGGCACGGCAGACAGGATACGTGCCCAGACGTCATAGACGCCGGGGTTGAGCTTCGCTGTATTGTTGAAGCAGCCGAAGGTGATGTAACCGTTGGCAAGGCTTGGTGGCGAAGCGACCGTGGAAGGTGCGAACGGCACGGGCGTGTAGCAAAACCGGCCTCCCGGCAAGCGGATGATCTCTTCGACGAACTGGACTTCCATGCCCGGCGGTGCATGTCATTCGTCAAGCAGAACGGCATCAAACGTTGACAGACCTGTCGTGGCGAAATAACCGAGCCAGCTTACCTGCACTGGAGCAGGCCGATGGGCAAAGACAGTTAGGCGAGAACCTGCGGTGTGGCCGGACAGGTCCACCAGCACGTCAATTTCATCCTTACAGATTAACTGAGCCAAAGCGGCATCATCGAGGTTGGTTGCGTCGCGGAACTGACATGCAGTCCGTACCGTGCCTGTGATCCAGTCGTTGACCTTACCAGCGCTGTATGCGAAGGCCACAACTTTTTCCGAATCGTGGTTGCGGATTACGTCTTTGACGAACAGGCCGACGGTGTGCTGACAGTAGTCGGCTGAAACGTAGCCAACACGTAGTGGCCGGCCTTCAAGTGATCGCAGCGGAGGGCGTCCATGCGGTCCTCCGGCCTTTCTTGTTGCCCACTCCCCCCCATTCCTTTGCCTGCTGGAGGCGGACTTCATCATCTGAATTTGGGTCATATTCCAGGCTCAAAAGTGCGTTGCGCCGGATGATTTCGTGCTCAGGCAGGAGCTTTAGCCACTTGTTGTATAGATCTCGGCATTTGGCATGATTGCCGGTATCACGCGTGGTGTCGGCAAGGCCCATGATGGGACGAATATTATTGGGAGCAAGCGATCTGGCACGGCGATAGCACTTTCGTGCCGGGGCCAGGAAACCAAATGCGGATAGGAGACCTGCAACCGATAGTAGTGCGTCGATATCGCTGCTACAAGCATCAACGTCTGCTGGCAGCCCGCGAGGAAGGCGTCAAACCGCGCCTGCTGCGCATGCATCTCCGTAGCGCGCAACGTTTGTTGCTAGTTAAGCATCCACCGCCTCCCATTGTGCAAGTTTATGGCAAACCTGATACCAGATTACCGTCGAACTGGCAGAGACTGCCTGCAGTGAGGTAATGGTATGACTACAACCGGACTACATTGAACGAGGTCAGCGATATGCATTAGGCAAAAAAAGGCGAAATTCAGGATCAAAGAGGGCAAGACACCGGGCAAGTCGCTTATGGTATCCGAAACTACTGTTATTCCGGCTCGTATTCGCACTCAGAGAGCGCCCCAGCGGCCTTCGTCTTGCGCGGCGCACGGGACTTCTTCGGCTTGTCGTTGGATGACTTTTCCTTGGACTTAAGCGCGGCGAGTAACGCCGTGAAGTAGGCATTACGCGTAGTCTGGGTGATTGCTATCTGCTGCTGCTGCAGGCGGGCGATTTCAGCGTCTGTGGCCTGCACACTGCCCAATTATGCTTTGACGGCATCAGACAGTTTTGCAGACGCGTAGCTAGTGCCGTTGATGGTGACGTATTCGGGGAAGTTTGTCGTTACTTGGAGAGACTTACAGCCTGTTTGAAAACTCGATAAAAGGGCAGTAAGTTGGCAATCTGATGCGCGAGAAGCGCAGGAGGATTTGCCATGTGGACAGAACGGCATTGAGCGAAACAGGTACGGCAAGAGCAGAAGGTAAAGCGCTATCCGAGTGACCTGACGGATGCGGAATGGCTGGCTATTGAACCGTTGTTGCTACGTCCTGCGGCAACCGGGCGGCACCGGGTAACCGACTTGCGTGAGGTGATGAATGCGATTCGGTACCTGGTGCGCCCAGGATGTGAATGGCGCATGCTGCCGGTGCATTCCCCCCCCTTGGCAGACGGTGTACTGGTGGTTCAGGCGGTTTGTGCGCCGACTGTTGTTCAAGGTGATTCACGACGTGGCACTGATGCTGGACAGGCAGCAACAAGGCAGGCAGGAGTCGCCCACGGCTGCAGTCATCGATAGTCAGTCGGTCAAGGCGCCATACGCGGCTGCACCGGGCTATGACGCCAACAAGAAGGTTAGCGGACGCAAGAGGCACATTGCTGTGGATGAGGATGGCAGACTGTTGATGGTCAACCTGACACCGGCCGATATAGCCGATTCCCCCGGGGCCGAATGGGTGTTGCTGGCTCTGAAGAAGCGCTAGCCATGGGTGAAACACCTATTTGCCGATGCCGCGTATGACAGGCGCCGGCTAATGGACAAGGCAACGATACTGGGCTTTGTCGTTGAAGTGGTGCGCAAGCTGGAGAATCAGCACAGCTTCATTCCGTTGCAGAGGCGCTGGGTGGTGGAGCGGTCGTTCGGCTGGATGTTGCAATGGCGTCGGCTGGTTCGTGACCATGAGCGCCGCATCGACGTTTCCACCGAAATGATTTACGCCGCCATGGGCAGCCTGCTGCTCAAGCGTCTATTCGAGGAAATCTAGTTTTCAAACAGGCTGTAATACCTGCAGTCAGGCGCAAATAAGCGTAAGCCGATGCAAATAAATGCTAAAAACGGATCAACTTAAAGCTAACAACTGCTTTTTATCAATGGGGCTCGTGAGCGTCGTAAGTACATCGAGATCGCCAACAACAGCCGGCACTGGTTCAGACGAAGGCGTTCTTTGCCTCGGAAGGGATCGAACTGAACGACGACCATGCAGAACGTGCAGGGCGATTGATTGACATATCAACCTTGAATAATGCCTTGAACCTCTAATACGTAGATGCAAGACCTATCCCGATTTTCAATAAAAAACCCCCGCTACCGAAGTAACAGGGGTTTCAAAGGTTTTCACCTCAAGCCCAACCTTACGGATGGGCTTGTCTCCGAAGGAGATTAGGCCAGCGTGAGAACGCCGTTCACCACTGCGGAGCTGGTCAGATCGATGACACCAGTCAGCTTAACGACCGCGTCAGTACCAGACGTGAAGGTGGTGTTATCACTGTTGTCAACGACCAGGTAGGTGTTGCCGCCGAAGTTGAACCAAGCAACGATTTCGTCACCAGTACCTGCACCGTTGTCAGCAGCAGCAGCATCCAGATACTGATCCAGAGTTGCTGCAGCCCCCAACGTGACCTTCTGAGCACCAAAGCCAGCGGCACCAGCAGCGTAGTCAACGTTTGCCGGGGTACCCATCAGACCTGCCAGATCGATGATGTCCTTCGCCACTGCATCTTCAATTGTCAGGAACGCGGTCTTGGTACCAGTTGCGTTCACATCGAAGGTATCCGCACCAGCACCACCATTGAAGGAGTCGGCACCGCCAGTATAAACCAGTGTGTCAGCACCAGCATTGCCAGAAATGGTGTCGTTGTTTGCAGCATTACCAGTCAGCGAGTCGTTACCGGCACCGCCCTTGATGGTCACATTTTCAGCGATCGTGGAATTACCCGAAACGTAGGTGACAGCCAGAGCTGCAGCATCCGTGGAAGCACCAGTGATACCGCTAGCGTCGAAGTTGGTAACCTTGGCGTAGACGGACCCAGTCAGGTCGAGACCAGCGTTGCCAGTAACAACGATAGACTTCACGGCGTCAGCCGTCAGCTTCAACTTGTTGGTGTTGATGCCGGAAGCCGTCGTGGTCAGCGAATCGGTGTTGGTAAGGTTGATGGTTTCAACACCGTTAAGGGTGATACCGTTCACCGACAGGTCGAGCGAAGCAGCCGACTTCAGGGTCAGGGCAAAGGTATCTGCCGTACCCGTAGCGTCTGCCAGAGTGACAGTGTGAGCACCACCCGGAGCAGCCAGAACAGTCAGGCCAACACCAGCTGCAACGTTGATAAACGAGGAAGCAGCAGCTGCGGTTGCGCCGAGTTCAAGAGCAGTGAAACCAACTGCATTGTGAGCGCCTTGAGCGGCAGCACCAGCAACACGCAGAGTTTCAAAACCAGTGAAGCCAGGCAGACCAGCAAACGCGGAAGTATTGGTATTTGCAACCAGGGTATCCGTACCTTCGCCGCCCTTAACAGCTCCACCAGCGCCCAAGGACGTGGTAGAAACGGTCACCACGTCATTGCCGCCACCCAGATCAACCACCTTGGTCGTGCCACCAATCATCACGTTTTCAACACCAGCACCACCAGTAACGGCAACATCAGTATCAAGCTCGGTACCGATGGTCAGGCCGCCGCCGGTCGACACAACGCTCGTCAGGCTTGCGTTTTGTGCAGCGGTCAGTGCGGTGAAGGTCGTAACACCAGTGCCACCAACATTCAGAGTTGCCAGCTTGTCCATCTCGATATCAGCGATGGTCGTTGCAGCAGCTGCCGTAACATTGAGGGTGGTATAAACGTCAGCCTGAGTACCGCTGATCTTGCCGAACGAACCAGAGGTGTTCAGCGCCAGAGTCGTTGCAGCGGTGGAGGTATCTGCAGCGGTCTGCGTCAGAACCACTGCGCCGCCAGCGATAGTTGCGCCAGCAGTCAGGTTCAGGGTGTTTAGAACCGTCGATTTGATTTCAGAAGCGCCGAAGTTTTCCAGCGTTACCTTGGTGATGGTATCGCTTGCAGTAGCGGCATTCTTATCTTCAATCGTAACTGCGCCGTTGGTGATCTTGATCTTATCACCGGCAGCAGCCCAGGCGGCGGTTGCAGCGGACTGCTTGACAGTGACTTCGGTCGTAGAAGCATTGCCGTTTACAACCACATTACCAAGTGTCAGCACGTCATCAGCATGGCTACCTGCGCCAGCGACTGCCAAGCTATTAACGGTCACAGTGGTACCACCGGTCACAGTGATATCACCACCTGTAACGCCAGCGTTAGCAGCACCGTCAGAAATGGTCTCGGTGTAGGTAACATTGACCGCACCAGCTGCAGCGACGGTGGCGCCAACGGAGATATTGCTTGCGGAAGCAGCAGCCGTGGTGGAGGTGTCAGCAGCCGTGATAGTCACAGACTTACCGCCATTTACCGTCACTTCGTTACCTGCAGCGCCGCTCAGTGCGGAAGCAGCAATGGTCACATCGGTAGTAGCAGCAGCAGTCGCCGTAACATCATCGCCGGACGAGATGGTCAGGTTGGTTGCGCCAACCCAGGAACTGGAGTTAGCGGTCACACCAGCACCGCTGGTGATGCTCACGTTTTCGATGTTCGCGATGGTCACGCCAGTAACAGCGGTCGTATCAACTGCAGCAGCTTGAACGATCTTCAGGGTGTCCGTGCCGTTGCCACCATCCAGCTTGTCGAGGTTGGAGAAGGTTGCGGTTGCAGTGGAATCTTCCGTAGCATCGAACGTGTCGTTGCCGGTACCGCCGGTGAATTCGTTAATGCCCTTGGTCAGCGTGTAGGTCTGGCCGACAGAGCTCGAAGCGCCGGTCTTAGCAGCCTCAACAGAGGCTGCATCCTTGGTAACGCCGGTCAGGATGGTGGAAGCCTTGGAAACGTCGTTACCACCCAGGTCAACAGCGTAGTACAGGCTAACGGCGACCTTGTTGTTGAACAGAGCCTTGGAATCGCGAGCAGCAACGGACAGGGCGTCATCGCCGGTGCCGGTGAAGGAAGTCACGGCGGTGATCATTTCGGAGATCACTTCGCCTTGGGTCTTCCCGGCAACCAGCTTGGCAGTCCAGTAGCCGATGCCATCGCTGTCAGCAGCGATTTGCGCGTCAGTGCGACCCAGAACGTTCTTATAGAACTTGGTGATGATTTCTTCGTTGGTCAGGAAGGTCGGGTAGTTAGCACGAGCCGGTTCGGTGTTGTACATCTCCTGAGCGACTTGAGCAACAGTCTTGCCGGCGTCGAGTTGCTGAACCCAGTAGCCCAGGCCGTCACGCTCCGGAGCGCGGCCAAACAGGGCGACGTACAGGTTTGCAACGTAAGTACGCATTTGAGTGGTAATTGCCATCTAAAAACTCCCAAGAAAGGAAAAATTAAAAGTCAGCGAAGCCAGCTTTTAGTTAAGGTCAGCCAGTTGCTGTTGCGTATCTTATTAACCCATGCAAAGAATAAATGTGATGGTCATCACACTTATTCTTTTTTTGAGCAAAAACAACACGCGTTTAAACATTGGTGCTTCTACAACGTGCGCGATTTTACAGTAGGAATGTTGTTGCAGTCCAACAAATAGGCCTGTAAAGGCAAGATTCGTTGATCGACGGTCAAAATTTCGCACCTTCTCATACAGGTTTATGCGATTTTCCACGCCTCTTTATAATTATTTTGTCTGAGTAAAAATCAAAAAAACCTGCTGATGGAGGAAACTTTCAGTCGAATCCGCAAGTTGGCGAGATTGTCACGCTGCTTTGGCTCATGCCGGTTCGTACCAGCGCGGCTTCTAGAACCGGTGCCGGAACCCCAGGCCGAACACCCGCCCAGATTGCTCGAACAGCGCAAGATTGGATTTGAAGCGGTTTTCTTCCGCCAGGACTTGCAGATCGGTAGAGGCCGCCAACGGCACGGTAACCAGCAGGCGAACAGTGCGGCGATCGAGTTTTCGCAACGCATTCTGCTCCAGCAAGGGGCTGTAGCCTTCCCTGTCCCGGGCATCCGCCCAGGTCATGCTCAGCTCCGCGTGCGCAACCGACGCGAGCGGCATGCCGACCTGCGCGACCAGTTCGCTGTGCCGGGTTTCCCCGCCGGCGCGGTTGCCGGTCGGGTCATCCAGGCCGAGACGGCCGACCAGGATGGTTTGCAGCGGGACTTGCGCGAGCTTCCAGTTGCAGGCAGCGCCGGCCTGCCCCCAGATCACGTTCGCATCCAGGGTGCCGAAGCTGGCATAGCGGCGCCATTCCGCTTCCGCGCTGATGCCGAGGCGGCAGTTGTCGTAGGGGCGCTCCACCTGTGCGACTGCGCGGATGTTGTGGAGCAGCGGGCTGCCGCCCAGCCACAGGTTTTCCAGATGCAGCCAGGCGCTGGCGTCGCCGGCGGTCGTCGCGCGGTGCAGGCCGGCGCTCAGGTTCGCACTGATCGTCGAGAAGTTCTTCTCATCCAGGTAATTGCGCGAGCGGGCACCGAGGACCAGTTCGCCGACGTTGTCGCCCAAGCGCTGGCGATAGCGCGCGCCGACGCCGGTCTGGAAGAACTGGTCGGAGCGCGCATGGAGGGAGGGATCGAGCAGGAAGTCGACGCGCTGCGCGCCGAGGGTCAACGGGATCGCGCTGTTCTGCAGGCCGCTGTTGGCATTGGTGTCGACGCCGAACATCACATCCGCCTGCGCCTGCCACGGCGAGACCTGGGGCCGGGACGCGATGCGCGCGCGATAGCGTGAAATGACGACGCGCACCGCGGGCGGCGGGTTGAACTGTTCCTCGATGTAGTCGAAGTAGCTGCTGGCGCCCGACAGGTTGCCGGTTTCGGCGGAGGCGATCGCGAGGTCGAGCCAGGCGCCGGCGTTATCCGGCTGCATCAGCACTACGCGCTCGAAGGCGGCGACTGCAGCCGGGTAATCGCCGGTCTTCAGCGCGAGGATGCCGATCAGGTTGTGGTAGGCGGGGTCGGCGCTGTGGGCGGCTTCCTGGGCGCGCAAGGCGGATAGGGCCTTGTCGAGCTGGCCTTGTTCTATGTGAGTGCGTACTTCAGGGTAGGCGGCGAGGTCCTCGGCCTTGATGCCGGTGGTGGAGGCCGGCGCGGTTGGCCTTGCCTGTTCGGGTGCTGTCTGGGCGTGGGCGATCGACGCTGCGAGGGTTGCGGCGGCCAGGAGGCCGGCGGCCGCGCGCATAAAGGATTGCAGGGTGGGTAGAGCGGAGCGGAAGCCGCCGTTTTCCTGTCCTTTAAGCGCTTGGTGGGTTTCGCTGCGCTCTACCCACCCTACGGTTCTTGGTGCGCTGCCGGGTTTTCTGTTGGCGTGCGCTGATTCCTTGCCTGGAGCTCGACTTGGCTTCAACGAGGAAAAAGTAAGGGTTTGTAGGGTGGGTAGAGCGGAGCGAAACCCGCCGTTTCCCTGTCCTTTGCGCGCGTGGTGGGTTTCGCTGCGCTCTACCCACCCTACGGTT
>Ga0196971_1001372_pt1 | contig 11169 bp, 9 predicted proteins | sample S1v_1013CmetaG_FD_148660 | JGI IMG/M metagenome (GOLD analysis project Ga0196971, IMG submission 148660) | Soil microbial communities from Anza Borrego desert, Southern California, United States - S1+v_10-13C | ecosystem: Environmental > Terrestrial > Soil > Desert | place: USA: California... | reverse complement strand
CCTCGTCATCCTGCACACGCATTGCGAGGACATCGTCCCGCTGATCGCCTTCGCTGATCCCAGCAAGCACCCCCCGGTGCTGGTGCTGAACCATGCCGACCACCTCTTCTGGTACGGCCCGAGCGTCACGCACCTCAACATCAACCTCCGCGACGCGGCTCAGGACATTTCGATAGCCCGCCGCGGCATCGCACCCGAGCGCAATATCCTGATGCCAACCTTGGCCGAAGCCGTGGTGCGCACGCGGTCGCGCGAGGAAGCCAAGCGCGAACTCGGCATCGATCCGAATACGATCCTGATGGTCTCGGCCGCGCGGCGGGCGAAGTACCGGACGATGGGCGGCGTCAGCTATGCCGATATTCACGCTCACGTGCTGCGCAAGCACAAGAACGTCACCCTGATCACGGTAGGCGCAGGGCAGCACGACGACTGGGCGGCGGTGCAGGCGGAAGTGGGCGACCGGTTGCGCTCGATCGCCGAAACGCCGAACCCGAAAGTCTATTTCGAGGCGGCGGACATCTACGTCGACTCGTTCCCGTTCGTGTCGTCGACGTCGCTGATGGAAGCGGCGGGCTACGGCACGCCGCTGGTGACGATCTTCACCTATCCGCAGGAGGCGCGGATTTTCGGCATCAATCACGTGGCCTTGGTCGGCAACGTGATGCAGGCGACCTCGTTCGAGGAATATCGCGGCATGCTCTCAGCCCTGATCGAGGACGCCGCCTTGCGCGAACGGCTCGGCGGCGAAGCGCGCGCAGCGGTGCGGAAGGAGCACAATCTGCCCGGGTGGCTGCGCTGGATGGAGGCCGTGTACGCACGTGCGCTGGAGCTGCCGACGCTCGACAACGGCCCGATGCTGCAGACGATCGACGCGCCGCATTTCGGCGAGCCGGACATCCGCCATGAGGACATTTTCGGCGGCGCTTGGCCGACCATCCGCGTCGTCATGAGCTATATCGGCATGATGCCCGCGCGCCAGCACTGGGCGCATTGGAAACAAGTGCGCCGCGAGGGCGGCTTCAAGAGCAATGCCGAGGCCGCGAGCTATCTCTTCCCGGAATGGCTGAAGCGCTACGTCAAGGACGGCGTGCTGAAGCTGCCGGAAGAAGTCACCTTCAGCGGCTGACGCGATGAGCGCCGCCGACACCGCCGTCGCGCCGCCGCAGGAGCGCGCGATGCAGCTAGCGCGCATCGCCGCGAACTTCGCCGCGTTCGAGCGTTATCTGAAACGCGCGCAAGACTACTTGGCGCGAGGCGAACTCGACGCTGCGGCGGTGCATTGTGCCGTCGCCTCGCACATTCCGGTGCAGAACCATGCCGGCATCTTCTGGAGCCCGCGGGCTGAGCAAGTGCTCTCCGACATCGGCAAGCGCCTGCCCTTCGCGCCGGCGTCTGCGCGGGCAAAACAACCGCGCCGCATCCTGCAAATCGGCACGCAGATGGCCGCGGTCGGCGGGCTCACCAAGATGCTGGGCCTCTGGGTCGCGGCTGATAGCGCCCGCGAGCACTCTTTGGTGCTGACGCAACAGCACGGACCGGTGCCGGATTTCGTCGAACAGACGTTCGGCGGGCGCATCACGTATCTGAACCGCCGCCCCGGCGGCTTCGTCGCCTGGGCGCGACACCTGCGCGAACTCGCGCGCGGCTACGATCTCGTCATCCTGCACACGCACTGCGAAGACGTGATCCCGCTGATCGCCTTCGCCGATCCGGCCAAACATCCGCCGGCGCTTGTGCTGAACCACGCTGACCACTTGTTCTGGTATGGCCCCAGCATCTCGCACCTTACCATCAGCCTGCGCGATGCGGCGCTCGATCTCGGTGTCGCTCGGCGCGGGCTCCCCCCCGAACGCAGCATTCTGATGCCGACGCTTTCCGAAGGCGTGGTGCGCACGCGCTCGCGTGATGAAGCCAAGCGCGAACTCGGCATCGACCCGAGCACGACGCTGCTCGTATCCGTCGCCCGCAAGTTAAAATACAAGACGCTACACGGCGTCACCTTCGCCGACATCCACGCGCCGCTGCTGGAGAAGCATCCCGAAGCGATGCTGTATGTCGTCGGCGCCGATGAGCCGGCAGATTGGGCGCCGGTGCGCGCGCGCTTCGGCGACCGCATTCGAACCACGCCGGAAATCCCAAATCCGAAAACCTACTTCGAAGCGGCCGATATCTACGTCGACTCCTACCCGTTCGTTTCATCGACATCGCTGATGGAAGCGGCTGGCTACGGCGCGCCGTCGGTGACGATTTTCACCTATCCGCAAGAAACGCGCATCTTCGGCATCAACCACGTCGCTCTCGTCGGCAACGCGCTGCAGGCGACCTCGTTCGACGAGTACCGCGCCTTGCTGAGCGATCTGATCGCCGACCCCGCCAAGCGCGGGCGATTGGGCGAACGGGCGCGCGCGGCGGTGGCGAAGGAGCACAACACGCCGGGTTGGCTGCGTTGGATGGAGGCGGTCTATGCGCGCGCCAGCGAGCTTGAACCGCTCGACAACCGCGCCATGCTCGAACAAAGCGAAGCGCCGCAATTCGGCGAACCGGATTGGCGCCACGAAGATATTTTCGGCGGCAACTGGCCGATCGAACAATTCCTGAAGAGCTATATGGGCGTGCTGCCGCTCAATCAGCGCATCGCCCACTGGCGCGAACTCAGCGCAATCGGCGCCTTCGGCGGCGCCGGCAACGCGCTGAGCCACACGCTGCTGCCGGAATGGCTGAAGCGGGCGCTGAAGGGCTGACGCCCCGCCGAATGGCGGCGAACACGGGCGTTCCAAAAAACTTCAACCCTGCAGCAACGCGCGCGCCGCCGTCACGGGATAGCTCTTCGGCGGCGCCAGTATGAGCGCTTCCCTCAACATGCCTTTGCGCATCAGCCGGGCCGCGGTGACGCTGACGTACCAGGCGATCTCTTTTTGGTTCTTGCGCGAAAGCTGCTTGGCCAGCGGCAACGTTGCGCGGATAAAGCCGCAATCGCCGGCGTCCAGCTCGTACGGCCGATAGCGCGCTAGCTCCATAAGCTTCGCCGCAGCGGCAATACGCAAGTGCTCCGCTTCGCTTGGCTCGATGTCGCGCGCCGCTGCTGCGCACATCTTCTCCATCGTCACTGCAGCGCGCAACGATGCGTGCAGCTCGCGCGGGAACGCCACGTCGGCCCGTCCTGCCCGTCGGCGCTGTGCGGAAATCGCGCCGAGCTGGGAACCTACCGCCATGGTGCGGCCATTGACGATCGAACTCGAAACACTGGCGGTATGGACGCGATAGGCGCCGAACGTGTCAGGTAGGTTGGCGAGTTCACCGCGCTCCTGCAGCCGCCAGAACAGATCGCTATCCTCCGAGTTGGGCACGTGGCGATAGCCGCCGACGGCGACGATGTCGGCGCGCCGAGCCATCAGAGTCGAATGCACGATGTACGGCTCGAGCGCGGGCGCCGACGCAGGGTCGGCGCGCGCCGGATCGCCCTGCTGTACGAGGCCGACGATTGGCGCGCCGCCCTCATCTATGTGTTCGACCATGCCGCCGACCGCGACACAGTCCGGATGCGAGCGCAGATGCGCCACTTGCCGTTCGAGCCGATCCGAAAAAGCTATATCGTCCGCGTCGAGACAGGCGACGAATTCAGCGGCGCAGGCATTGAGCGCATCGTTGCGCGCCTCGACGATGCCGTCATTGGCTTTGCGAATGACGTGAACGCGTGTGTCCTCGGTGCTGATCGCGGCGAGAATGGACGGCGTCTCATCGGTGGAGCCGTCATCGACGACGATAATGCGGATGTCGCGCAGCGTTTGCGTGCGGAGGCTGTCCACGGCCTGGCGCAACGTCGTGGCGGCGTTGTAGGCCGGCATCATGATATCGACTTGCACGGACATCGAGCCTGCTTAATGCACGCTGACTGCGGGCGGTCGCGGATCGCTGCGCCGCGGCGACAACGAGGCCAGGAAAGCTTTGCGCAACGGCTTCGGCGAGACCAGGTGATAGGTTGCGCGCAGCGGGAACGTGCGCATCGCGCCCCAAACCGCACGCCAGATTTCCTTGCGCGGACTCCCCTCCTCGGCGCGCTCGGCGGCGGCTTCGACGAAATAGTCGAAATATTGCCACATCACGTCGCGGTACGAATTCATTAGGCCGCGCCAGGAGCCGAACACGTGCCGCTCCGGCAGGGCATGCCGGAAAAAGACGCGACGACCGAAGCCGAGCCGGCGCAGGCGTAGCGCATCATAGGTGCCAGCCGGACGCTGGCGAAAATAGACGCAAGGCGCTGGCGTATGGATCGTCTTACGTCGGCGCGCGAGACGAAGCTGCCAATCCCAATCCTGATCGCCGAGCAAGCTTTCGTCGAACAGGCCGACTTCGTCGCGGACGCTGGCGCGAACGATGGTCGCGCCGATCTGCGGGTAATAACCGCTCAACATCGCTTGAATCAACGGCTCGCCTTCCGGCGGCGCTCGAAAGGGCCAAGGATCATCGAGTGCGCGCAGGCCGTCATCCACCGGGATCACTTGCGCCATCACGCCTTCGAGTTCGGGACTGGCGTCGAGCAGGTCGAGGTGTGGGCGAATGTGGGTGCTCATCCAGACATCGTCGTCATCGAGAAAAGCGATGAACGCGCCGGTGGCGGCGAGAAGGCCGGCGTTGCGCGCCGCCCCCGCGCCAGCAGTCTGAACCGGGATATGAATGGCGCCGAATTCGCGCGCGACGGCGGCCGTGCGCGGATCGTCGCCATTATCGCCGATCAGGATTTCAAACTCGATCTCCGGGCTCTCCAGCGCGCGGATACTGGCCAGCGCCTGGCGCAAGAAATCCGGCCGGTCGCGCGTGGGCACGACCACCGAAATTCGACGGCGGGACGCGGTATTCATTGCAGACTTTCCTTGCGCTGGCGCTGCTCAGCGCACAAGCGAGAACACCACCTAAGCGTGGACGAGTGTCGCCGCGGACATCAGCATCTGCATTGCGCCGCCCTCGCTGAACTGGGTTACCGGCGCGAGGAAGGCGCCGGCGACACCGGCGTAACGACGTGAACGCCGTGGTAAGATTGCGCCAAGGAAAGCGATACGCAGCCGGCGCCATTTCATAAGATGGTAAAGCGTACGCAGCGGAAACACCTGGAACGCGTACCAGATTGCCTTCAGCGCACCCGCGCGATCGCCCCGCGCTGCACGCCGCGCGGCGGCATCGACGAAATAGCGATAAAAGTGCTTCAGCGTGCCGTAATGGGCGAGCCACAAATGCTTCGGCGACCCGAAGATGCGCCACTCGGGCAGCGCGTGCCGCAGGAACACCTTGCGGTCAAAGCGGCTGCGGAGCAGCTGCAGGTCATCGTAAACGCCGAGCGGACGGCCGCGGAACAAAACGCTTTCCACCGGGATCACGGCGAGTTTGTGCTTGCGCGCGATCCGCAGCAGCCAATCGAGGTCTTCGCCGCCGATCAGCTTTTCGTCAAAGCCGCCGACGCTATCGCGCACGCTGCGGCGCGCCACCACCGATCCGATCTGCGGGAAGTAGCCGCTCAACATGTTGCGCAGCAGCTCTTCGCCCTCTTCCGGCGGCTCCGCCGGCCACGCCTGACCGACCGGCCGCAACTTGTCGTCGGCGCTGATAACCTGGCCGATAACGGCGTCGAGGTCCGGCCGCGTTTCCAACATCTCGATGTGTTCGCGCAGATGCGTCGTGAGCCAGCAATCGTCGTCATCGAGGAAGGCGATGTAGTCGCCGGTTGCGGCGCGCAGGGCGGCATTACGCGCAACGCTGGCGCCTTCGCCATTCTTGGCCTCGACATGGCGGGCCCCGAACTGTTCAGCGATGATCTCGGTTTGCGGCGATGAGCCGTTGTCGCCGATTATGATCTCGATCTCGAGATCGGGTCCTTCCAGAGCGCGGATGCTCGCCAGCGCCTCGCGCAGATGGTGCGGGCGGTCGCGCGTGGGCACAACTACCGAAACGGTGCGCACGGAGAGGCTGGAGGGCGCGCTCATGTCATGGGCCGGAGCCGACTTTAGTACGTCCACGTCCATTCCTCCCAGCGGTCGTACGCGCCGCGCAACAGGGCCTTAAAGATGCGGTCGTCATCGAAGTGGGTGACGAAAGTCCGCGGGACCGTGCCGGGGGGGCGCGTTTCTTCCGCTTGCGCGTAGATGATGGAATAGCCAGCCGCGCGCGCGGCCTCGTCGGCCTCGGCGTTCCAGTTGTCGGATTGGCCGAACGGGATGGCGAAACTCTCCGGCGCGAAACCGAGTCGCGCTTCGATCGTCTTGCGGGATTGCTCGAATTCACCCGCGGCGCGCTCGATATCGATCTCGCCGAAATCGCGATGCGTCGCCGAATGGCTGCCGAGTTCGACGCCGTCAGCCGCCATTTTCGCGAGTTCATTCCAACCCAGCACGCCCTTCTTTTGCCAGTCGAGCTTCTGCTCGGACCATTCGGAGACGATGAAGACGCTGTAGGGGACGCTGAGATCGCGCAGGATCGGATCGGCTTCGGTCAGCACACTTTTCAACGCATCGTCGAAACTGACGGCGAGGTCTTTGGGGCCGCCGCCGCTGCGGGCGATCTCCGCCGGCGGCACGAAGCGGTAGCCGAGGTCGAGCGCGAGTTCGAGTTGACGGCGAAAGCGCATCGGCGACACGTCGTTGACGCCGAATTCGGGTTGGCCGACGGAGTGATAACAGAGGATGCGGCCGCGCTCGCGCGGGCGCCTGGCGGGAGCGACGGTGGCCAGGGCGTGGCGCTCGCCGTACATGCGCGCAGCCTCAAGGTGCTGGCGCCGCAAACCGGTGCGCTGGACGAGTTTTTTGACCGCTTGTCTCACGTAGTCCCTGCCCGATCCGGAGATGCCGAATGGGGGTTCGCCGGTCCAGCAATTTCCCCTCAGTCAGCCTAGGTAGCGCCGGCCTTGGGTCAATCCCCGACCGGCGCTGCGGCACGGCTCCGCATGCGAGAAAGGCGCCGCCTCAGCGGCCGATCGCAGAACTTGTCCAAGACCGCGGCCGCGGCGAGCGCTGCGGCGGCGGCGACGAGGACGTTGATAAAGCCCGGCAAAACGAATCCGAACCGGTCCATGAAAAGATCGAGCCAGCCCCATAGCGGCACGTGCAGGATGTAGACGCCGTAGGAGAGCGTCCCCACCCAGGCGCCGGCCCAGAGCATTGCGCCGCTGGCGCGGGAATTGGCGCTGGTGGCCACCAGCGCCGGGAAGAGCACGAATACGGCCGCAAGATCGATAAGGGGGCGGACAGCCCCTTGGCCCGGGATCATGAACACCGCGGCCAAGGCAAGGTAAGCGGCCCACGCCGGCAACGCGGGCGCCCGTTCGTGGGCGCGGATCATGTAGAGCCAAACGCCGGTGAAGAAGCCGAACGTCACGCGCGGAAAGCCGGCGATGAAGTTCGACCAAGCGAAGCCGCCATCGAGCTGACCGAAGCCGAATGCGGTCGGCACAAGCAAAACGGCTCCGACCGCCATGAAAACGAGGCACAGCGAAGGCGTCAGCCAGCGCGCGACCAGCGCGAAGATGGCGTTGATGAAGAGTTCGAAGAAGAGCGACCAAGCTGGGCCGTTCAAGGGATAAGGCGCGTTCGGCCAGTACGAAAAGCCGGGCGGACACGGGATCATAAAGAGCGCGAACAGGAGCGCGCTGGCGACCTGCCATTCGCCCGCGTCGAGCCAGCCGCGTGTGGCCGACAGCAACGCAAACGCAGCGCCAGCAAGCGTTCCAACCAGATAAAGCGGCCATAGCCGGATCGCGCGTACGCGCATGAAGGCGAAGAACGACATGCCGTTGCGCAACCGCTCACCGTAGACATGCGCCAGCACAAAGCCGCTCAGCACGAAGAAGAAATCGACGGCGAGATAGCGCCCCGGCAGCAGCGAGGTCATCAATTCCGACGGGACGTGATCTGTGATGACAGCCAGCGCGGCGAGACCACGCATGCCGTCAAGAATCGCGAAGCGCTCCCTTCCCGCGATGTCGGCGCCAACCATATTGCCCCCTTACACGCGGAGCAGCCGCTGAAATCGTCTTACCGCCACCGGGCGGCAAAGCCATTGCATAAAGCGTGAAGATGCGCCCCTCACTTCAGTCCGCCGCCGACCCCGCCAGCCTGCCGCGCGCCGTCGCCGCGTCCACAACTCAACTGGGTTTTGGCACCGCGCCCGTCTCTGGCGCATTCTCGCGGCAGGAGACGCTGGCGCTGCTGGAGGCCGCCTTCGAGAACGGCATTCGCCATTTTGATACAGCTCCGCTCTATGGCTGGGGCCGAGGCGAGGAAGTGCTGGGCGAATTCGCCGCCGCTAAGCGCGAGCCTCTGACGGTCTTTACCAAAGCGGGACTATGCCCGCCTGGACCGCTGCAACGGCTCGCCGGTCGCCTTCCGGGATTGGCCACCCCGAGCCACCGCCTCCGTTTCTCGCCGCGCCAGATCCAGCGCAGCGTCGAAACCAGCTTGCGCAAGCTCAAGCGCGAGCGTCTCGACGCGTTGTTGCTACACGAGCCGGCGCCTGAAGACGTGCGCGAAGAACTCGTGCGTAAACTCGACGACTTGAAGCGCGCTGGCAAAATTGCGGCTGTGGGCCTGGCCGCCGCGCCCAAGAGTACGAAATCACTGCTATCTCGCTATCCGGGCGCCTTCCAGATCGTGCAGATCCCGGCGGCGAGCGCCGGCAAAATCGGCGCGCTGCCGGCGGGAGTCACAACCATCGTGCATTCAGTGCTGGGCGCCCGCCTCGACCGGAGCTTGGCTCTGGCAAACGCGAACGGCGACGCCGCCCGTCAATTTGAAACCGACACCAGCGTTTCGCCGGCAGATCGCGAAGGCATGGCCCATTTACTCCTGCGCGCGGCAATGGCGCGCAATCCCGATGGGGTGACACTGTTTTCGTCGTCCCGGCTGGAGAATGTGCGCAGCAATGCCCGGCTGCAGCCGCTGGACGCGGACGCCGCGGCGCATATCGCGACGCTGCTGGGCGAATAATACGAGCGCGACGGACATTCTGCGATGGGCAGGCTGGCGCCGGACCTGGCCCTGATGCAGATTGGCGCGGCCATGCGCACGCCAGCCATTCTCCTTTCGATATGTCTGGCCATAGGCCTCGCCGACGAGGCTGCCGCGCAAGAGCGCCAGCCGGCGTTCACCGAATCGTTCGAGCTGATCGACGAGACGCGCTGGCGCGTCGCTGACGGCTGGAGCAATGGCGAATGGACCGCGAATGATTGGCGGCGGTCGCAAATCAGCTCTGTGCCGGAAGGGGTTGAAATCGTACTCGCCCGCGCACGCGGCGGCGACAAGCGGTTCTCGTCAGGCGAGCTGCAATCCGAAGATGTCTATCGCTATGGCTATTTCGAAACGCGGATGCGTGTGCCGCGAGGATCGGGCCTGGTCAGCGGTTTCTTTACATACACGCGTCCCGGCGCAGAAAATACGTGGGATGAAATCGATATCGAGATCCTCGGTCGCGATACGCGCTCGATCCAGTTCACCTATTTCCGGCACGGGACGCAGCACATCACGACGTTGCCGCTCGGTTTCGACGCCGCGGACGGACTGCATACTTACGGCTTTGAATGGACGCCGCGCGCGATCCGCTGGTACGTCGATGGCCGGCTCGTGCACGAGGAGGCCGGCGCCAACGGTCCGCTGCCGCAATCGCCGCAGCGGCTCTACTTGCACCTCTGGAATAGCGAGACGTTGACCGATTGGCTGGGACCGATCCTCCCTTGGCAAGGGCCGTGGCGATTAACGGTGTCCTGTATCGCCTATGCGCCGAGTTACGAAGGCCGCCAGCTCTGCGCCGAATGAGTTGGTTAAGTAAAGCGCCACGCGCGTCCGGGCATGACGCAACGCGGCGTTTGCACTAGCGTTCGCGCCGCTTATGTCCGCCAATACCCGCACCGCCGTGCTGATCGCCGCCTACAACGCCGAGCTCACACTCGAGCGCGCGGTGACGTCCGCGTTGGCGGAGCCGGAGGCGGCCGAGATCTGCATCGTCGATGACGCCTCGACCGACGGCACGTTCCGCTTGGCGCAAGCTTTGGCCGCGCGTGAATCCCGCATCAGCGCGCTGCGGCTCGATCACAACGCCGGTCCCTCGGCGGCGCGCAACGCGGCGATCACAGCGACCGCGTCGCCTTGGCTAACCATTCTGGATGCCGATGATTACGTCGTCCCAGGCCGGCTCACTCGACTGCATGCGCTCGCCGAAGAGGCGGACTTCGTTGGCGATACGCTGATCCGAACGCCGGCCGGGGCGGAGATCGCCTGGACGGAGGCGCCGCTTACAACGCAGCAACTCGATCTCACAACATTCCTGCTCGGCAATCTCGGTGGCGCGCGTGGCGCGCTCGATCTTGGTTTTCTGAAACCGCTGATGCGGCGGAGCTTTCTGGACAGGCATGGCCTGCGTTACCAGCCCGAGATGCGCTTGGGTGAAGATTACGAGCTTTACGCCCGCGCCATCGCGCTCGATGCGCGATTCCTGGTGTGCGGCGCGGCCGGCTACATTTCCGTGGAGCGCGCGGGTTCGCTGAGCAAGGAGCACAGCGAAGCAGACCTGTTGCGTTTGCGCGACTGCGACGACGCAATCGGCGCAACGCGAACATTGACAAACGCCGAGCACGACGCGCTTCGCCGGCACTGGAACAGCGTCGACCGGCGGCTGCAGTGGCGGCGCTTAATCAGCGCTATTAAGGCGCGCGATGCGGCGATGGCGCTTTCCGCGTTTCGCTCGCTCGATGCTGCTTTGTATTTGTGCGGCAAGCTGGCCGAGCAGGCTTGGCTGCGCGGCACAGGGCGTGGGCCGCAGCGGTCCTTTTCCACAGGCGCCTGAGCCGCTGGTTCGCCCCAGCGACGAACGGCGCGGAAATTTGTCGCGCAAGCCCCTAGCTTGTCCGGGCGGCCCGGCCTTTGCGCGGGGCGCCCTATCGCGTAAGACGGCCCAAAGGTTGTTCGCCCATGAAATCGCCGATTTGGCACACTCGCCGCACGTTTCTGATTGGTCTCTCGCTCAGCGCCGGCGGCGGTTTGCTGGGCGCCTGCTCGACGGTGCCAAGCACGCCGGCCAATATGTCCGAGCCGACCGAGTATCGGCTGGGTCCGGGCGACCAGTTGCGCATCACCGTGTTCAACGAAGCGGAACTCACCGGTCAGTTCGTGGTCGGTTCACAAGGCACCATTT
>Ga0196971_1001371_pt1 | contig 11176 bp, 23 predicted proteins | sample S1v_1013CmetaG_FD_148660 | JGI IMG/M metagenome (GOLD analysis project Ga0196971, IMG submission 148660) | Soil microbial communities from Anza Borrego desert, Southern California, United States - S1+v_10-13C | ecosystem: Environmental > Terrestrial > Soil > Desert | place: USA: California... | reverse complement strand
CGGCGAAGGCGTGTCGGATAACATCGCACGACGGCTGATGACGCTGGACCCCAAAGCCATTGGTATGCCGGACGATCCGAGCCTGGCGTGTCTCCATGCGACGCGCGCCTTTTTGGAAGCGTCGCAGGTGGAAAACGACCAAGACCGCCGAGCAGCCGTCAGCGCCTAGTCGTCCGCGTACGGGTTCACGCTGGCCGTGTTCACAACGTTTACTTGGATCGCAGGTGCCGCTACGGGCAGCGGCGCAGCGCTGTCGGCAACGAGCTCCCAATGCGTGTTCCGCGCCGTCCGCATGCCGAGACTCCGCCGCAAGGCGCGCGAGTAGACCAGCTTCCGGCCGCACGCATTCGCGCCGACCCGCGTGAGCAGCTTCCCCGTGTACTCGAGCGGCGTGAGGCTCACTCGCTCGCAGCCAGTCTCGAAGGCGACGCGATCGCGCAGTTCTCGCATGTGCTCGGGCAGCCCGGACTCGCGCATCTCCGCTCGCGCTAGGCATGCCTCGTACGTGTCGCGAGTGTCGTTACCCTTGCGATCTTTCAGGTATTTCTGGCGACAGCTCTCCTTCGTCGCTGCCCCGTAGCAGCCCCCGGCGAGGAGAAGCAGCGACAGCGCGGCCCACAGAGCTCGGTTCGTGCGCATCTGCGGATCGACTCTAGCCCCTGTGAGAAAAAGTCTGCACGCGTTTCGCTATACATCTCGTGCACTTTGGACTGAACGACGCGCCAGTATCAAACAACTCGCTTGCTTGTGCTGTAGTCAAAGCGCTAGATTCGTTCTCGATGAACACGCACGACGCTGAGTACCTCGACGCCTGCTTCTGCGCCAACAGCCACGCCTCTCGCGAGCTCGTCGAGCTGGCGATGGACGGCCGGCGCTCTGTCATCGCGAGCGGCTACAGCGCGCTGACGGTCGAGCGAGCTCGCGACCACCTGGCGAGCTGCATCGCGGAGCGCTGCCCGTACCACGGCGGCGAGGACGATGCGCTCGCGCTGCTGGATCGCGTGCTGGACGAGGCTGAGGCCGACGACGAGCACGCTGGCGCGCCTGAGCACGAGTGTCGGCTGTTCTGCGGACAGTGCGTCTGAGGGTCTGCTGTGCGTGAGGGGAAGAGCATGAAGCTGCATGAGCTGAGGCTGCTCATTGAGACAGCCGGCGACCGGACGGTGGCAGAGGTCGAGTATCTCGCGGCGGCGAGGAGTCGATCGCTGCCGGAGTACGCGGCGGAGAGATGGCAGCGGCAGGAAAGACAGGGGAGGGCAAAACCATGAGCACGATCAGAATCAACGTCAAGACGCGAGCAGACCACTTCACCGCGAGCGTGTACTGCGGGGGCACGGTCATCGGCCACGGCATGGGGCGGTCGTACGACCTCGCCGTGCGAGAGGCGCGGCGCGACACGCAGGCATCGCGCGAAGCAAGGCACGAGATGGAGCGCGCGTGCGAGCTCACCGAGCACCTGCGCGAGCGACACGAGCAGCACGCGGCCGACGTGGCGATGGGCAAGTGAGAGAGCCAAGGGGAGGGAGTAGTCATGTCGATCTCTGAAACGCTTCTGAAGCGCGTGAACGTGCAGACGATCAACGAGCTGCCGTACGAGCAGATCTCGAAGCTCGCGATGGATGCGCAGACCTCGCTGCGGCGCCTGGTCAAGCTCGTGGAGGAGCTGCGCGTCAAGGCGATGCTCGGTGACAAGCGGGCGCGCGGAATGCTCCACATGCTGAGCGACGAGACCCACAGCCTGTACAGCGAAGCCGTGCTGGAGGCGGACAAGCTGTGATGACGCTGCCGTACATCCACCAGTCGGACAGGCAGGCGTGGCTCGAGGCGCGCAAGCAGTTCGTCTGCTCGAGCGAGATCGCGCCTATGCTGGGTGAGAGCGAGTACATGACGCGCGATCAGCTGCGCATGTTCAAGGCGGGGCTGTCGGAGGAGACGTTCCTCGCCGAGACCGAGGAGAAGTTCCAGCTGGCACTCGACCTCGAGCCGTTCGTCGCCGAGCAAGCGCGCAAGCGTTTCGGGTGGGACATGGCTGCGCACGGCTACCTCGTCACGGACAGCGAGTGCCCAGCCCTCGCAGCGACGCCTGACTACATGGTGGCGACGCCATGGGGCGCCGCTCCCGCGAACGTGAAGACGTACATGTCCAAGCCCTTCGAGCAGGTCAAGAAGCACGGCGGTCAGCTGCCGCTCGCGTACCAGCTCCAGGCGCAGGGAGAAATGGCAGTCACGGGGGCGAAGTGCGCATGCATGCTCGTCCTGCATCTGACTCCGCTCTGTCTGCGTGCGTACCCTGTCCTGCGCCACGACGCGGCGATCGCACGCATCCGTCGCGAGGCGGAGATGTTCATGAGAGAAGTACAGACGCTACGAAACGGAGAGGTCGCCTGACATGACCAGCTTGGTAAAGGCACAGGGTACGCAGTTGGCGCAGCGTGAGGAAGACCTGACGCAGGAGCGTATTGACCTGCTGAAGAACACGATCGCGAAGGGCGCGACGAACCACGAGTTCGACCTGTTCGTGCAGACCTGTAAGCGCCTGAAGCTCGACCCGTTCGCACGGCAAATTTTTCTCGTGAAGCGCTTTGACTCGTCGGTCAAAGGCATGGTCGCTCAGCCCCAGGTCAGCATTGACGGCCTGCGCTTGGTCGCCGAGCGCACGGGCCAGTATCGCGGGCAGACGGCGCCAGAGTGGTGCGGCAGGGATGGCAAGTGGACCGATGTGTGGCTCTCCGACGAGCCGCCAGCCGCAGCACGCGTAGGCGTGTACCGCGAAGGCTTCGTCGCACCGCTCGTTCGCGTCGCTCGCTACGACTCCTACGTGCAGACGACGAAGGACCGCGACAGCGGGCAGACCCGCCCGAACGCGATGTGGGGCCGCATGGCTGACGTGATGTTGGCAAAGTGTGCCGAAAGCCTCGCGCTCAGGGCCGCTTTCCCAAACGAGCTCGCCGGAGTCTACACGAGCGACGAGATGGGTCAGCCGGACGATGCCGCGCCCGTGCGTCCGGCGAAGACCGCCGCTCGTCCCACTCGCTCACTCGACGACATCGCAGCCGCCGAACCAGCGCGCACGCGCTCCGAGCCGCCACCACCGCCACCAGACACGACTGACGCCGAGTTCGAGTCCGACACCGGCGCACGTGACTACACCATCGAGCTCCACGCCGAAGCGCTGCACCTCTGCAGCACCGAGGCGCAGCTTACCGAGTGGCTCAGCGTGCTGTCGTCGTTCGACCTGACGACGCCGCAGAAGCGTGACTTGTGGACGCGCTTCCAGAAGCAGTGCGCCGAATACGAGATCGATGCAAAGGCGCTCGCCAAATGAGCACCGCGCGCATCAATGTGCACCTGGCGAACCCGGCGCGGATCGGTGCGCTCTTGCGTGCTGCGCGCGAGCTGCGTGGCGAGTCGCTACCGGCGCTCGCTCATCGCATGTCGATGCGCTCCACGGGGCACCTGGCTCGTGTCGAGTGCGGACACGTCAGCATGCGCATCGAGACGCTCGCTGCGATCTGCAGCGCGCTCGACATCACCATCGCCGACCTGTTCACCGAGGGCCGGTCATGACCCCCGCCATCATCGACATCATCCGCGCCGCACGCGCGTACCGCGACCAGCTCCCGCAAGACGTGGGAGCGCACTGGCACCTGACGCGCCTGCTCGACGCGATCGCGGCGCTCAACACGGCGCATGCAGAGGCTCGCTACCAGCTGCGTAGAGAGGCCGCGCTCCTGCGCGGCGCCGTCGAGGCGATGACTGCGATGCCGCCTATCGCAGGCGACCACGCCGAGGACCCGACCCTGGTGGACCTGACTGCACGGAGGGTGCGCTGATGCGAATCACCGACGAGATGGTGGAGGCGGCGCACGCCGCGTACTTCGACGAAGTGCCCGACGAAGTGGAGGCTGCGTGCATGCGGCGGGCCATCGAAGCAGCCCTAGCCGCAGCCCCGACCAGCGCGGCGGGGTGTTCTGTCCACAACGATGCTCTCCATGGAGAGGAAGCTGAAGAGTTACGTTCGGCGATTGAGCGTCTACAGGCGAAGTACCGCGTAGGCCGCGAGAGTCTCGATGCAGACGATGTCGTCAGTCAACTCCAACAGCTGCTGGATGAGGTGGATGCACGTGACTCGCACGCGTTCCTGGAGCGCAAAGACGACAAGCGCAGCGCGGCGGGTGACGACGCCAAGGACTTGTTGGCGATGGCGGATTACGCAGAGGAGCAAGGCAGCGCGTCGGTGGTGTGCCACGTCGACCAACTGCGTCGTGCGCTGGTCGCCAAGGGCCTCCTACCCAGCGCGTCGGGGGACGTAACGGAATCTTTGGCGCGCTGGTGGGAGCAGAACGCGCTGGCGCTTGTCATGACGAGCAAGAGCTGCCATCGCGCGATTGGCACTGCGCTCGCGTGTCTGGAGGAGCGAAAGCCTTTCCCGCTGACCAGCGCGGCGGGTGACGGGGACTGGACTGACGAAGAGTACGAGCGGGCCGCAGGCGCCATCGCCATGCGCTACGGCTCTACAGGTCCAGCGGCACGCCGTCGTCACATGATCGAGGCCCGCGCCGCCCTGGACGCCGTGCGCCGACCCGCGCCGCGTGAGTTCACCGTCGAGGACGCAGACACGCTCAGCGACGCGGCCAACTACCTAGCGCTGCGCGGCAAGTCAGAGCTTGCGGCGGCACTGCGTAAGATCCGCGACGAAGGAGGCAAGCCATGAGCCGCGAGATCACGTTGGCTGACGCTGGGCGGCTGGTAGCTGAGTACGACGGCCTGGTGCACGCCGGACACGTTCAGGAGTCGAATGCAGAGCTCATGCTGCACGCTCTTCGCGAGGTCTTCGGCTCCGCTCCGGTGAGCGCTGAGCCTGACCTGCCAGGCATCATCAGGACGCGTCTTACGTGGCTGAAGGACAAGCGACGCGAGGACGCCCTGACCGGCGAGGACGTGGACGAGCTGTTCGACCTGCTGGGGCGTGCGGCCCCGGTGAGCGCTGAGCCGGAGCCCGCGAGCGAGCAAGACTGGACACCTGACGGCCCGAACTGCCGCCAGTGCGGGCGACATGACTACCTTCTCCACTACGCGAATCCCGAGCTGATGGGCGAGTGGTCGCGCTGCAACGAACAAGGGTGTCCGCTGAATCGGCCGCCACCTGCGAGAAGCAAGGAGTGGTGGCTCAGCAAGGCTCAGCTTGAGGAGGGTTGCGAGGTAGGCGCCGGGGCGCCCGCGAGCGAGCCGGAGATTGCGCGCGACGTTCTGACCTACGAAGAGCGCGCAGAGGTGGAGCATTGGCGCACTTGCCACGCAACGTCGACACGGATTGCTGTGCCCACGCTGCTCGCCATCATCGATCGCCTCGTGCCGCGCGTGAAGGAGCTGGAGATCAAGGCCGCAGAGCCGACGGGCGTGCTCATGGAGACCGTGCAGGCGCATGCGCGAGCGCGAGAGAAGGCAGAGCGCCGTGTCCGCGAGCTCGAGACCGCCAACAAGCGGTGGAAGCAGCGCGTGGACGACTTGGAGCAGCAGCTCGGAGACGCGCTGGAGACGTTCGAGCGGTCGGATGCAGCACGCGTCGCCTCGCTAGGCGAGACGCACAGACGCTTGATCGACCTCGAAGCCACCGTGGAGCGCGTGCGGGGTCTCATGGAGACGTGGCGCACGCAACGCAACGAAGACGGCGGTCGCGTCTACGGCGTGCCCTACCAGTTCGCAGCTGAGCAAGTCGAGTCGGCGCTCACCGGGCGTTACGCAGCGCTGAACGGCGGTGCCAAGTGACACGCGACGAACTGCTGGCAATCATGCAGCGCCACGGCGCGTGCGAGGAGGCCACGTGGTACGTCCGCGGCCATTCGAGCGATGACGCCGCCGAGATCGGCACTTCGTGTGAGCGCGTGAACTGGCTGATCTGGCTGCTCGCTCGTGAGCGTCGGCTGGATAGGTTTGTCGCGGTCTGTGCGCGACGGGCGGCCAAGCACGCGCCTGGCTCGAGCCACGCACGGAGCGCCGCCGAAGCCGCCGACAACACCACCGCCTATGCCGCCGCTTACGCCGCTTACGCCGCTTACGCCGCCGCCGACGCCGCTTACGCCGCTTACGCCGCCGCCGACGGCTACAAAGCCGAACACGCGGCGCAGCTCAAAGGCCTGCATCGCATCTGGCGTGACTGGTGCGCGGGTGCGCCCGCCGAGACGGCGTTGCCGCTGCCAGGTAAGGAGCGTGGGTGATGGCTGACGAGAAGGAGATCGAGCGGATTCGGACGAACTACGCGAAGTTCGGAAAGTCGCTGCGACACGACGACTGCGGGACGCTCCTCGCCGCCCTGGACGAGGCGAACGCGCGGGCGGACAGGGCAGAGGCGAAGCTGGAGCGCGTGCGAGAGGTGGCGCGAGAATGGGCAGCCGGTACCGTCGACGCTCAGGACCTGGCAGACGCAATCCTGGAGGAGCACGGGGATGGGTGACGCGAACGACCTCGCCGCGGCGCTCCGCGAACTCGCCAACGAGATGCGTGCGTTGCGATCGGAGCTCAAGACGCAGCGCGAAAAGAAGATCATGACGCGTCGAGTCAAAACCATGCGTGCAGCAAAGAGGCTCGCCGACGTGCCTGTGGATGATATTGCCGCCGCGGCAGCGCGTCGGGCGCTGGCGAAGTTCGGAGGCTAGGGCGATGCAACGGGGCGAGGGGTCGATCACCACGGACAGGCGCACAGGGCGCAAACGCGTCCGCGTGTTCATCAACGGGCAGCGCAAGACGATACCGGGGAGCTTCGAGAGCGAAGCGCAGGCAAAGGGCGCGCTGGCGGAGTTCTGGCGTTTGCGCGTCGCCGCGCAGCCGTCGACTGCGACGGGGCTCCTCACGGTAGCCGAATGGGGCGCGAGCTACCTCAACGAGCGCGAGACCGACGGTGTGCACCGAGCCGTGGATCGCGATCGCGCGCGATGGTCAGCGCGTATCGCGTCGAGCTCGGTTGGCAAAGCCTACGTCGACACGCTCACGGCGAACGACATCCGCGCGTGGCTCAAGGAGCAGATCCGCACGCCGACCGCGCGCGGCAAGCGCCCAGCGAAGCAGACGGTGGTCAACGCGCTGAACCTGCTGCGCGTCGCGCTCGAAGCGGCGGTGGAAGCCGGCCACATTGAGAGCAATCCTGCGCGTGACGTGCGCGTGCCTCGCATGGCGCGAGACACGGAGGGGTGGGACTGGCTTCGCCGCGCCGACATGGACAAGCTCTTCAGCTGTCCACAGCTTGTGGGCGAGCAGCGCCGGGCCGTCACGGTCGCTGTGTTCACCGGGCTCCGTAAGGGCGAGCTCTGGGGACTGCGCTGGACGGACATCGACTTCGAGCGAGGCGAGCTCGTGGTCGCGCGCTCCTACGACGGGCCGACGAAGGGCGGGATCGTGCGTCGCGTGCCGATGCTCCCGCCTGCGCTCGAGGCGATCAAGGCTCAGCCTCGCCGTTGCTCGCTAGTGTTCCCGACGACCGACGTGCGAATGCGGAACCGGAACGACTCGGCGGGCTGGGAAGAGGTTTGCAAACGCGCGGCGATTCGGCCAGTGCGCTTCCACGACCTCCGGCACACGTGCGCCTCGCACCTTCTACAGGGCACGTGGGCGCCGCAGTTCATGGATCGAGCACTGCGCCTGGAAGAGGTGCAGCGGTGGCTCGGTCACAAGTCGATTCGCACGACCGAACGCTACGCGCATCTGTGCGACGACGCGATTCGCGGACGCGTGAAGCGCTCGGGTCGCGAAGCTGAATCGGAGGGAGAGCGGAGTGGACGCGAGTGGACGCTGGTGGACGCGGGAGTTTCGGAGGAAGCCGTGCAACTTGCTGAAGTCATTGTGTTATCAGAGGCGCGGACCCGATTCGAACGGGCGTGTGACGGTTTTGCAAACCGCACCGGCCTGCAAGTCATTTCGGGTGGTTCAGACGAACCGCGTCCACTTCGCGGGCGCATTGTCGATCTCCTGACCCTATTCGCGCGAGGAGAGCGGCCCGACGACGTAGCCGTGGTCCAAGCGCTCACAGGGGCCTTGGAGCTCTGCCTGGCCGCCTCCGATGCCCGCTCTGCGGGAGGCACCACCCGTGGTGCCTGACCGGCTCTGGCAAGCGTTCGCCATCGGCCTCGTGCCTGCGCTCGCCCTGTGGGCGCTCCTGCTGCTGCTCGCTGACTGCGCGGTGCGGCCATGACGGCGCCGCTCGACATTGCTGAGACGCAGGTCGCGGCGACGCTGGCTACCGCCGTGCACTTCGCGCGCTCGCGCGACTTCCTGCTCGCAGGCGTCTGCCTGGGCGAGGCGGGGATGATGCTGTTCGAGATGCCGCACCATGAGCGCGTGCGTGGCGTCGCGCTGTTCAACGCGCTGTTCGATGCGCTGAAGCTGATGCAGGAGGCGAGGTCATGAGCGGAACGATGGCGGGAGAGATGCTGCGCCAGATCGCAGGCGACGGCGGTGGTGACGTGCTGGTGGATCGCGAGCTGCTGCGGCAGTTCGCCAAGTCCTACGACCTGCTCGCCGAGGACCTGGCCGACGCAAAGGACACCATCGCCATCTATCGGCGAGACCTTGGGTACGACAGCGATGATTGACCTCAACAAGATCCGCGAGGCGCAGCGCTACGCGATGGACACCGACAGGCCTGCGTGTGGTCGGCGCATCGCGCGCGGACTGCTCGAGGAGATAGCGGCGATGGGGGACCGGCTCAGGCTCGCGAAGCTGGACCTGGAGAAGGAGCGGGCGAAGAGGAGGGTGCGAAAGTGATGCGAGGTCTAGCGATTCGGTGCTTGGTGATCGTCCTGATGCTGGTCGGCTGTGTGCCTGGCGAACTGCCCGTTGCGGAGGAGCCTGAGCCCGCTGCGTTCCCCGTGCTGCTCGACCTCACCGACCTGAGCGACTGTCAGCGCGACACGGCGCTGCAGGCGATGGAGCAGTGGAACAGCGCCGTGGGCGCGCCTGTGTTCGCCGAGGGCGAGGGCAAGGTGGTGCTCACGAGCGAGGCATACCCCGACGCATTCATCTACACCGACGGCGACCTCGAGAGCGGCGCGACGATGTACCTCGGCCACAACCTGCCTGCTGGCTGGGAGCCCTACGAGTGCTCGTGGCGAGCCTCGATCGCATTCGAGCTCGGACGGCTGATCGGCGTGCCGGAGGATGACTACGAGTTCTCGCTGATGAACTTCGGGCCTGCGCCGAACGGCATGGTGCTGCCGGTGCACGTCGAGATCGTGCGGGAGCTGATGGCGCCGTGAAGCAGCGGAGGGTGCGCCTCAAGAAGCGGGTGATCTACGACCTGACGGGGCGCGTCTTCGGCCTCTGGCGCGTGCTCAAACGCTCCGAACTGAGAAGCGCCAGTCGCTCGTCCTACTGGACCTGCATCTGCCGAGGCTGTCGACGACAGCACGCGGTGTGCTCGAGGATGCTGCGCGCGGGCAAGTCGCAGAGCTGCCTCTCGTGCGCGACAGGCAAGCTACGACGTGAGTATTCGAAGCTCGCCAAGGATCTGCTCGAGCGCGGCATGGGCTACGCGGAGGCCGCCGAGAAGATCGGCGTGAGCGAGGACTCGGTGCGTCGCTGGGCGCCGATGTTCGTGCGCCCCTCCAAGCGCGGCCGTCCCGCCAAGGACGAGACCGGCACACGGTACGGTCTGCTGACGCTCAGTGAGCGGATCGGCGACGACGGGAACAGGGGCGCGCTCTGGAGAGCGGAGTGCGAGTGCGGGGCGATGGTCGCGATCTCCGGCAAGCGCATGCGTCGTGGTGATGCGATGCGGTCGTGCGTGGATTGCAGGCCGAAGCTCAAGAGGGTGGATGTAGTACGCAACGAGGCTGCAGCTGCAGGAGGTGGGTGATGGAAGCGGACGAGCAACCAACGCTAGCGGGCATGAGGTTCAGGCGGGGAGAGACCACGACATTCTACCGGAGCGCGCCTCCAGAGGAGCGACGCGTCCTGCGCCTCTACCTCGCCGATCACTACTTACCTGCCGAGCGACGCGCTAGCGCCATCATCTTCGCGCTGATCAGCGTCTCGATCGCAGTGCTTGTCCTCGCGCTAATCTCACTCCGCGAGGAGTCCTCCATGGAGCCCGCTGCAGACTCCGAGAGCGTCATGCTGCTGCTCGATGCGATGACGGGGCCGGAGCTATGAGCGTGCGAGATGCCAGGTGCGGATGCGGCAAGGTCGAGCGCTTGCCTCACCCGAAGGCGAAGCATGTGATCTGCGACGACTGCCATCGCGCTCGCTCACACGCAGCCGCGACATCTCACCAGCCTACGAGGCAGGCTGACACCGGATGGTACGGGTTGGTGGCCGCGGTCTTCGGCGCGCGTAGCAATCAGATCGCGAAGGACACGCGCTCGTGATCACGGTCTGGGCGGTCGTGGGTGGATTCATGGTCTGCTTCGCGCTCGTCGCGCTGCGAGGCGAGTGAGGTCTCGCGCCTCTCGTACGGCCCTCTGCAGCAGACGCAATCGCAAGGGCCACGGTACTTAGCAAACTCCATCGAGCACCACGCGCATTCCGTAGATGCTACGCGCGCACGAATGCCCCGGCCTCTCCCTGACTGTGGCACGTGTGTCTGCGCTTTCTCAGGCGTACGCGGGCGATTCTCTCGCCTCGCCGAGCGCCGCCGCGTGCTCTCGCTGCAGCGTTCTGTACTCATCCAAGATCCTCGCGAGATTGCGCGTCGCGAAGTCTGCTGCTTCGGAAAGACTCACGCCGCCGGTCTCGGACACTGCGCATACCCGCGCGTAAAGCTCGCGCTCAATCTTCCACAGTTCGCGTTCTGAGATCATCGGACACCCCTCCCATACGTGCGTGGCGAGCTGCCACGATGTGGGCTGATTGACTCGGCCACAGCCGACACAGCGGCGAGAGAAATCGAGTCATTTTGCACATGGGGCCTCGCGGAGCACAGATCAGGCCAGCGCTAGGGTGAACCCTCCATCGTCGGCGCATGTCGCTTGATGCTGAGAGCTTTCTGAGTCTCTGCGAGAAGCTGCGCGCGATGGGAGCCACCCGCATCGAGGGGTACGGCTTCATCGCCCTCTTCCCTGACAGCGCTCCGCGCACGCGCACCGCTGCCGCCCCAGCTGCTGGACAGAAGCAGGCCAAAGCCAAGCGCGCCGCACCTGAGCGGGTGAGCGACGAAGAGCTGCGCGAGCTCGCCCGGCGCAGGGAG
>Ga0196971_1001370_pt1 | contig 11181 bp, 4 predicted proteins | sample S1v_1013CmetaG_FD_148660 | JGI IMG/M metagenome (GOLD analysis project Ga0196971, IMG submission 148660) | Soil microbial communities from Anza Borrego desert, Southern California, United States - S1+v_10-13C | ecosystem: Environmental > Terrestrial > Soil > Desert | place: USA: California... | reverse complement strand
CGCATACAGGTTTGCGCCTTTGAGTGATCTCGGACCGCTCCGGGGCCGCCTGCTTGACCTCTGCAAAGGCTGGTCTTTGCGCGGCACGATTTTGCTGAGCCCTGAGGGAATCAACCTCTTCGTCGCAGGATCGCCTCCCCATGTGGAACTGTTGCTGGCCGAATTGCGTTCGATTCCCGGTCTGGGCGACCTCGATGTCAAAACAAGCGAAAGTGATCATCAGCCGTTCAACCGAATGCTTGTTCGTTTGAAGAAAGAGATCATCGCGTTCGGCATCGAGGGCATTGCTCCGGGCTCACGGACTTCTCCGAAGGTGCCGCCGAAGAAGCTCAAAGAGTGGCTGGATGAGGGCAGGCCTATCACGCTCCTGGATACGCGAAACAATTACGAGGTGAAGCTGGGAACGTTTCAAAACGCGCTGCCGATCGGCATCGATCACTTTCGCAATTTCCCCGAAGCCGTCCGCCAATTGCCGTCCGAACTGAAGGAAAAGCCCGTTGTCATGTTTTGCACCGGGGGTATCCGCTGCGAGAAAGCCGGGCCGTTCATGGAAATGCAGGGATTCAAACATATCTTTCAGCTCGAGGGAGGAATTCTAAAATACTTTGAGCAATGCGGTGGCGCACATTTCGAAGGCGAGTGCTTCGTGTTCGACCAGCGTGTCGGAGTCGATCCCTCATTGCACGAAACCGATTCGACTCAATGTTTCGTTTGCCTGGTCCCGCTGAGTCGCGCCGAGCAGGAGGACGCCCGCTATGTGGCGGGCAAGTCATGTCCGCATTGCTTCAAAACGCCCGACCAACGAAGGGCGGCTTTGATCGAGGAACGTCACAAGGCAATCCAGCGCTGCACCGACCCTCTTCCCGGCGGGCTGCCTTACGACAACTACCGCCCGTTGAATATTCCGTCCAACTGCGATGGTCACGCCCTTTGTGACGCACTGAGTCAAATCGTCCGACACATACCGGCTGCGCACTGGCGGGTCCAATGCGATCGCGGATTGATACTCGACAGCGAAAAGCGGCGTGCCGCTGCAGAACAGATTGTCCATGCCGGGGAACGTTATTTACACAGGTTCCCCGGCATTGTGGAACCGAATGTAAACGGGAACATTCAGATAATTCACGAGGACGAAGCTCTGATCGTTGTCAACAAACCGGCCCCGCTGCCGATGCACGCTGGCGGACGATTCAATCGCAACACGCTGCAATACATTCTGAATCAGGTTTATTTCCCGGAAAAGCCAAAGCAGGCGCATCGTCTCGACGCAAATACGACGGGCGTCGTGCTTCTTACCCGCATGCGCCGTTTTGCTGCTCTATTGCAGCCACAGTTCGTTCGCGGCGATGTTAGGAAATTTTATCTGGCCGGCGTTTGGGGTCATCCGCAGGCAGATGAATTCGTTTGTGATGCGCCGATCAGTGCCGAAGCTGTTGAAGTCGGCACGCGGGAAATCGATTTTGAAAGCGGGTTACCATCTCGCACCGAGTTCACAGTCCTTCGCCGGAATAGCAATGGAACAGCTTTGCTACAAGCGCGGCCGGTAACGGGGCGCACAAACCAGATCCGCGTTCATCTGTGGCACCTGGGGTTCCCGGTTGTTGGCGATCCCGTGTATTTGCAAGATAAGAAGCTGGGGCACGTTCAGACCCTTTCAACTCTGGATGAACCGCTGCAATTGCATTCGGAACGCATTCACTTTTTTCATCCGCTGACAAAAAAGGCCGTGGAGTTTGCTGCGCCAGCGCCGGTTTGGGTTGCCTCTTGAAACGTAGCCTTCTGCAATCCCGACCATTGGCTGATCAGTCGGATATCGCAGCGGCGGAACGCCGGGCCCAACGCAGTTTGGCTGGGGTTGATCGCGGATTCGATCTGCGTTCGTCGAAGTCGGGACGGATCACATCCGGCGCGATTTCCTGATAAAACCCATTTTCGAATCCTGCTCGAAACGCTTTTTTGACGCGACGATCCTCACCCGAATGAAAGCTAATCACAGCGGCGCGTCCGCCTGGTTTCAAACAGGCTGGAAGGTTTCTGAGAAAACTCTCCAACGCTGAGAACTCATCGTTAATCTCGATCCGAATCGCCTGGAAGACACGGCGAACCGTAAGATCCACATCGTTTCGATCCCGCAGTGGGATTGCCTCACGAACCCCTGCAACCAGAGCCCTGGTGGTCGGAAACGACTTCCCCGCCAGGGCAATCGCAAGCGCGTGAGCCTGGGCTTCGTCCGCATTTTCCAGAAGTATCGCGGCAAGGCGCTGCGGCGACACAGATTTCAGAAACACAGAAGCCGGCTGGCCACGTTCAGGATTCATACGCATGTCCAACGGGCCATCGAATTTGACGGAGAAACCGCGTGACGGATCATCCAACTGCATCGAAGAAACTCCGAGATCGGCCAGAATCACGTCTGCACCCTCCGTCAGGTTTTCTGACTTTAACGCCTTTGAAGCGCCTGCAAAATTCATCCGGTGCGCTGAAAACGTGCTGTCCTGCCAGCCTAGCGCGCGAAGTCGGGCTTCGGCTCGACGCAATTCGATGGGATCGGCGTCCAGCCCTAACAGTCGTCCGCCAGGCTGCAATCGGGACAAGATCTCGGCCGTGTGCCCTCCATATCCGAGAGTGCAGTCAATGGCGATTTCCCCCGGCTTCGGATCCAGCACCATCAAGACCTCTCGAACCATGATGGGACGGTGAGTTCCCGCAGGAGTTTTTCCCGCGGCAATTACCTTGGAGATGGTTTCAGGATCAAGGGATTCTGAATGTTCCTTGTATTTCTCAAGAAAATGGCGCGGATATTTGCCGGCGTAACGTTTTCGGCGCTTGTGAGCTACCTGGCCAGCCGCGTGATTCAATTCTGAGGGGCTTTGGTCGGGCATTCAGTGGAATCTCTCCAAAACCGCTCGCGCGCGCGAGAAACTTTCACCTATTCTGAAAGTTGCTTCTCTTCAGCCTTCCGTTCAATGTCCCCTCGCTGGCGTTTCCGGCTTTGCGGCTTGGCCTTTTCGTAAAATTTCTTGTTTAGCCTGGCCTGGCCACCTTCGGTGAGGAATCTTCGCGCAAAGACCAGCGCTTTATTCGACCCTCCCGCGACTACTGTGCGATCCCCGCGCATGATCCCTCGATAGCCGATAGCGGCGACATCCTGCGGTGCCATAACGTGGGCCTTTTGAAAGGCGTTCGTATCGACCATTCCCGCCTTGGGAAAAAAGTCCGTATCCGTTGGTCCGGGGCAGATTGCAGTCACCGTGATTTCAGTCTTTTCAAGCTCTGTCGCGAGGGCTTCCGTAAATGAAAGCACGAACGCTTTGCTTGCGTGATATACAGCCAAAAGAGGGCCGGGTTCAAAACCGGCAATTGAGGCTGTGTTCGCCACCCGCCCGCGGTTTCTCGAAATCATCTCAGGAAGAAATAGATGCGTCAGTCGCATCACTGCTTCGATATTGACCCGGACAATCGAAAGCTGATCGTGGAGCGTTATATCCCAGAAATTCCCCCGATATCCGAGGCCGGCGTTATTTACAACGATATCGATCCGTTCACCATCCCGTAAAACTGCGTCGTGAATCCGTTTGGGAGACTCCGGGTCCTCTAAATCGGCAGGAATGACGCCTACTTTTATGTCAAAGTCGGCACTTAAGTTCGATGCGATCGCGCGGAGCTCCTCCTCCTTCGGGGCGGTGAGGATGAGGGAGTGACCGTTCTTCGCAAATTCACGTGCCAGGGCGAGGCCGATTCCGCTCGACGCACCTGTGATCAATGCAGTTTCCGAATTCATAGGTGAACATGCTTTCGGAATGGCCCGCGGCAACTGGGCTCTCTGCCTACTAAAAAAAAACCCGGAGCCTGATGCTCCGGGTTTTAATTAAAGACTGGCGGCGACCTACTCTCGCAGAATCTATAAGACTACTACCATCGGCCCTGCAGCGTTTGACGGCCGTGTTCGGAATGGGAACGGGTCGGACCGCTGCGGTATTGCCACCAAAAACTGAAGGTTCCAGATAAAAAATCCAAAACCAAATATTAAAGAACCTTACCGAAACATTCGGGATTCTCTGAAATCTACACACAGGGATTCGGGGAAAACCCAATTCGCGAGTTAAAATCGCATTTTCAAACATCGCCCACAGGCTTGCACCTGCAGGATCCGAAAGAAAAAAGCGATCAAGCCGCACGACCGATTAGTACTGGTCGGCTGAATGGATTGCTCCACTTACACGTCCAGCCTATCAAACGGGTAGTCTGCCCGTGGTCTTTAGGGGGCTTGCGCCCCGGGAAACATTATCTTGGGAGGAGCTTGGCACTTAGATGCTTTCAGCGCTTATCTCTTCCGCACATGGCTACGCAGCGATGCCCCTGACGGAACAACTGCCACACCAGAAGTGCGTCTAACCCGGTCCTCTCGTACTAGGGTTAGAACCCCTCAAGTTTCCTGCGCCCACAGTGGATAAGGACCGAACTGTCTCACGACGTTCTGAACCCAGCTCGCGTACCGCTTTAACCGGCGAACAGCCGGACCCTTGGGACCTTCTCCAGCCCCAGGATGCGATGAGCCGACATCGAGGTGCCAAACCGAGTCGTCGATATGAACTCTTGGACTCGATCAGCCTGTTATCCCTAGCGTACCTTTTGTCCGATGAGCGACGGCAATTCCACATTAAACCGTCGGATCATTTGGGCCTGCTTTCGCACCTGCTCGACTTGTGGGTCTCACAGTTAACCTGGCTTATATCCATACACTCAACGCATAGTTGCCAACCATGCTGAGCCAAGCTTAGCGCTCCTCCGTTACCATTTGGGAGGAAACCGCCCCAGTCAAACTGACCTGCACGCACTGTCCCCCAGCTGGCTTACAGCATGGGGTTAGAATCCTAATTAGCTAAGAGTGGTGTTTCACATTGCGACTCCATGGCAACCGAAGCTGCCACTTCAAAGTCTCCCACCTACGCTACGCATCATTAACCAGAACCCAATACGAGCTTACAGTAAAGGTGCATAGGGTCTTTCCGTCCTACTGCGGGCAGGCGGCATCTTCACCGCCGTTACAGTTTCGCCGAGATCCTCTCCGAGACAGTCGTTCAGTCGTTACACGATTCGTGCAGGTCGGAACTTACCCGACAAGGAATTTCGCTACCTTAGGACCGTTATAGTTACGGCCGACATTCACGGGGACTTGGCTACCGAGCTTCGCCTTGCGGCTAACCCAATAGTTTGATCTTTCCGCATTGGTCACGTGTCACACCCTATACGTCGTCTTGACGACTTTGCAGAGTGCTGTGTTTTTGTTAAACAGTCGCTAAACGCAATTTACTGAGACCCACCGAAGTGGGCACCTCTTCTCCCGAAGTTACGAGGCTAATGTGCCGAGTTCCTTAGAGAGGTCTCTCTCGCGCGCCTGAGTGCGCTTACACTCACCCACCTGTGTCGGTTTACGGTACGGGCCAGCAGGGGAACAACTGCAAGCTTTTCTCGGCACAGGAACCCACCAATACGCTTCGGGTTGCCCCTAGGCTCGACATTCGATTGTCTAATTGATGTCTTCCCATGCGTCACTCGCAGCCTTAACCCTGCCGGGCGCAGGAATATTTAACCTGCTGTGCATCGATTACGCCTTACGGCCTCATCTTAGCTCCCGGCTAACCCTGGGAGGACGAACCTGGCCCAGGAAACCTTGGGTTTACGGCGACCAGAATTCTCATCTGGTTTATCGCTACTCGTGTCTGCATTCTCACTAATCAGCGCTCCACAGTCCGTTTCCGTTCTGCTTCGCAGCACTGATTACGCTCTCCTACCACTTAGAAAGTTCGAAAACTCTCTAAATCCATAGCTTCGGTATATAGTTTAATCGCCAATCATTTTCGGCGCGACATCGCTCGATGAGTCAGCTATTACGCACTGTTTAAATGATGGCTGCCTCTAAGCCAACATCCTCACTGTCTAAGCAACGTCACATCCTTTCCACTTAATCACATTTAGGCACCTTAGCTGATGGTCTGGGCTGTTGCCCTCTCGGCCATGGATCTTATCACTCATAGCCTGATTGCTGAGATAATGGGACCGGCGGAATTCGGAGTTTGATTGGTTTTGGCAGCCTGGTGGGGCCCCTAAGCCATTCAGTGCTCTACCTCCGCTGGGTACTTGCTCAACACTCGCCCTCAAGCGATTTCGGAGAGAACCAGCTATCACGGGGTTTGATTAGTCTTTCGCTCCTACTCTCAAGTCATCTCAGGATTTTTCAACATCCACGAGTTCGGTCCTCCACTGCATGTTACTGCAGCTTCAACCTGCTCAAGAGTAGATCACCTCCGCTTCGGGTCTATTGCCAGCGACTTGGTCGCGCTATTGGCACTCGGTTTCCCTTCGCCTCCGTTGCAAAACAACTTAGGCTGGCCACTGACAATAACTCGCAGACTCATTATGCAAAAGGCAAGCTGTCACCACTTGCGTGGCTCCAACACATTGTAGGCATATGGTTTCAGGAACTATTTCACTCCCCTAACAGGGGTTCTTTTCACCTTTCCCTCGCGGTACTAGTTCACTATCGGTTGCCAAGGAGTATTTAGCCTTATCCCGTGGTCGGGACAGATTCATGCAGAGTTTCACGTGCACCGCATTACTTGGGATGCCTCTAGACGGCTTTGAGTTTTCGCATACCCGGCTGTCACGGTCTATGGCCGAACTTTCCAGATCGTTCTGCTAACTCTCCACCTGTCACATTGAGGTCCCACAACCCCGGCAGGACAAGTCCTCCCGGTTTAGGCTTTTCCGCTTTCGCTCGCCACTACTTACGGAATCATTTCATTTTCTTTTCCTGCGGTTACTGAGATGTTTCACTTCACCGCGTGTCGCTTCGCCGGACTATGAATTCATCCGGTCGATAACCAGTGGTTAAACTGGCTGGGTTGTCCCATTCGGAGATCCACGGATCAAAGCCTGCTTGCGGCTCCCCGTGGCTTATCGCAACTTACTACGTCCTTCATCGCCTCTTGGCACCAAGGCATTCACCATAAGCCCTTAGTAGCTTGATCACAAAAGTTTACCTGTCATCCCTTCCGGAATGAACAGAAACTCAGCGAACTGTATTTGCCCTAGAATTTACCTATGTGTAGATGTCAAAGAACTTCCCGAATTGGAAAGGCAGGCTTTCACCCGCGTTTGCCATTCCGGTAAAATTGAATCATTTCGAATCGGAATCGAAATCGGCTCCGAATCTACTATGAATGGCTTGTTCTGCAAGTGGTGTCGAATCGATTTCGACGAAGTGGTGGGCGTGACTGGATTTGAACCAGTGACCCTGCGCTTATCAAGCGCATGCTCTAACCAACTGAGCTACACGCCCGGAAAATCCGGCTGGCCGAGCCGTAGCCCGCAGCCGTTTACTTCGGTGTGTGCTCAACCGTCCTCCGCCGCATTTGCGCCGGTGTGACAGCATCGCTCTTGCTTCGCTGCGAGCGAAGGCTGGTGGAGCTGAGGAGATTCGAACTCCTGACCTATAGCTTGCAAAGCTACCGCTCTACCAACTGAGCTACAGCCCCGCCATCGAATTTCAGTTGTGATCTGAAATTCCAAATTAACGGTCGAGTTCGATCTCTACCACTTGCCAAAGAGCATGACTGCTCATCGGAAAACTGAACTGTGCGATAAGGTATTGAACCTATCCGATTCTTTCGAATCGTTCGACCTCGGAAGTCTCGTTATGATCCGAGACCCGTGGTTTCTCCTTAGAAAGGAGGTGATCCAGCCGCAGGTTCCCCTACGGCTACCTTGTTACGACTTCATCCCAATCACCATCCATACCTTCGGCACCTTTTGAGGGGCGACTTCGGGTACAAACGGCTTTCATGATGTGACGGGCGGTGTGTACAAGGCCTGGGAACGTATTCACGGCGCCGTAGCTGATGCGCCATTACTAGCGATTCCAGCTTCATGCTGTCGAGTTGCAGACAGCAATCTGAACTGGGCCCGGTTTTTGGGGATTTGCTCCACCTTGCGGTCTTGCTTCCCTTTGTGCCGGGCATTGTAGTACGTGTGCAGCCCTGGCCGTAAGGGCCATACTGACTTGACGTCATCCCCACCTTCCTCCTCGTTGAAGCGAGGCAGTCTGTCCAGAGTGCTCCCAATTAAGGGGTGGCAACAGGACACAGGGGTTGCGCTCGTTGCGGGACTTAACCCAACATCTCACGACACGAGCTGACGACAGCCATGCAGCACCTGTGCAAGCTGGTATTGCTACCTCGTCCCACTTTCATGGTTCTACTACTTGCATGTCAAGGCCAGGTAAGGTTCTTCGCGTTGCATCGAATTAAGCCACATACTCCACCGCTTGTGCAGGCCCCCGTCAATTTCTTTGAGTTTTAATCTTGCGACCGTACTTCCCAGGCGGCATATTTAACGCGTTTGCTACGCCACAAAAGGGGTCGATTCCTTTTACAGCAAATATGCACCGTTTACAGCTAGGACTACCAGGGTATCTAATCCTGTTTGCTCCCCTAGCTTTCGTGCCTCAGTGTCAGGAATTGTCCAGGGACTCGCCTTCGCCACTGGTGTTCCACTTGATATCTACGCATTTCACTGCTACACCAAGTATTCCAGTCCCCCCTCCAATCCTCCAGCCGAATAGTATCCAATGCCATTTCCGAGTTGAGCTCGGAGATTTCACATCAGACTTACCCGACCACCTACGCACCCTTTACGCCCAGTGAATCCGAACAACGCTTGGGACCTCTGTATTACCGCGGCTGCTGGCACAGAGTTAGCCGTCCCTTCCTCTTTCGCTACTATCAACTCACGACATGTTAGGTCGTAAGCATTGTTCGCAAATGACAGGGGTTTACGGGCCGAAGCCATTCATCCCCCACGCGGCGTCGCTCCATCAGGGTTTCCCCCATTGTGAAAAATTCTCGACTGCTGCCACCCGTAGGTGTCTGGACCGTGTCTCAGTTCCAGTGTGGCTGGTCGTCCTCTCAGACCAGCTACCCGTCTTAGCCTTGGTGAGCCGTTACCTCACCAACTAGCTGATAGGCCGCGGGTTCATCGTGAAGCGTTAGGCCTTGCGGTCCCCAACTTTGAAAATCGGAAGATGCCCCCCAATTTTCACATCCGGCATTAGCTCGCCTTTCAGCAAGTTATTCCAGACTTCACGGCAGATTGCCCACGTGTTACGCACCCTTGCGCCACTCCGACCACAGAATATTGCTACCCTGTGATCAGCGTTCGACTTGCATGTCTTATCCACGCCGCCAGCGTTCGTTCTGAGCCAGAATCAAACTCTCCGTTGAAAAACGTTAGTTTAATTCCTGTCCGATGATTAATCGGACGAATTACAATTTTAAAACTCCTCACTGTGAGTTACTAACAACTCCCAGTGAAGGGGCTCTCACTTATCGCACAATTCAATTTTCAATGAGCAGCGAGTGTTTCCACTCAAAATCTGCGAGCGTTTCGCTCAAATTCCCCATCCTGGGGACAAAAAACCTGAGAGCCGGTTATTTTCTCTTTTCAACTCGGCCTCTCAGACCTTCGTTTATTGCGGCTTTAGATTACTTCAGCCGCCGCAACTGTCAACGAGTTTTTTCGAACTTTTTGTTCTTTCGAACCTTCGTTCGCTTCGCTGTCGCTCACTCGTTTCCGTTGCGAAGAACGGCAACACAATACCTGACCTCCGAACGGGTGCAAGCGATTTTTAAAAAATTCCGGGAGATTTTTTGCGCAGTGTAAAACCCCAATAAATACTGGCCTTTTTTACGACTACTCCCATCGAAAACTCAGGATCTGAACGTCGCGCGGTGGCGTCCGGGCAAGTGTTGCATGAAAGGTTTTCCGATAGTTTCCGAGCGTTGCTTCAACGACCACCTCGAACACACTGCTGCGGACTGTTCCAAATTGGGTGCATTGTTGCGCCACGGCCTGGTTCACAATCATTCCGGCCTCACCCGGACTGCGAAATGGCAAGTCGTCCTCGGTCCCATCCACGCCATCAGGTCCGGCTCTTTGCTGAACAATCTGCGCCGCACCGCTTTCATCGACCAACGGAATGATCTGCAAGGTCTGCGCAGAAGCTGTGTTCACGTTAATGCGACCGTTCGAAAGGGGCGTGAACACATCAACAAAACCCATCGGATAAACCGGCGCCTCCATCGGGCGGCCCCAGCGGTCCACCGGTTGAAATGCAGCCACAATATGATTTGATGAGGCTGATCCCCAGTACATGTCCAGGGTGACGCCCCGCACCAGAAGCAATTCAGAGAGGTCATCCATCGGACGATTCTTGGCAGAATACGGAGGCACCAGGCTTTCGTAGTGATCGCTTTCCGCACCATTCACGTGCGTGACGTCGTCGGGATCAATCCAGTCAATGATCGAAGCAGTGATTGCGGGAATTTCGCCAGCATCAACGCCAACGGCCGTTAATACCCGCTGCAAGATCTGTTCGTTCGCCTGGTTGATATTGAATTTCCTCTCATTATCCGTGATCCGTATCGAGACTGTTCCGTCACCGATCTGATAATTTTGAAGAGAAACCGCAGCGAGTGGACTGTTCGATGCAGCGAGCGTTCCCGTCCCGCCCGCCCATTTTTGATTCAATGCATCATACGGCTCGCCCGGGACCGCGGTTTGCTGGACCAACACCCAGCGGGCGAACTCAACGCCGGAACGTCCCAACCATATCAGGTCTGACTCCTGATTCGCGTTCATCGCGAGCTTCGTCTCCACCTTCATGCTGTAGGCGAAAGCTCCGATCAGAACGGACAAAACGAATATCGCCACCATCACGATGATCAGGGCAATCCCCCGTCGCGATTGGCTTCCTCGCTGCGATTTCATTGTATGGGTTGTTGCTGTGGTCCCGGCCGTTGCCAGTTGGGGGGAACCGCGATCGATGGAAGCGACACAATTCGGGTCAATGGTTCAGAACGCTTGCCATTCTTACTGAATTCGAGGGTAATCCGAACCATGGCCGGCAACTGGTTTGTTTGCGTCCATTCCTCGAGCCACTCGCCATTACGCCGATCCCAGAATGCAAATTCGAGTGCATGAACGGATTTTGCGAGGATCACGGGATGGTTCTCCTCGTCGATATCCATCTCCATTAATGGCGGGGTTTGCCGCAGGACAAGCTGCCGTTCGGAATCGGGCGCAGCTTCAAGGCCAAAGCTGACGCGCCTCACTGTGAAATCT
>Ga0196971_1001369_pt1 | contig 11197 bp, 10 predicted proteins | sample S1v_1013CmetaG_FD_148660 | JGI IMG/M metagenome (GOLD analysis project Ga0196971, IMG submission 148660) | Soil microbial communities from Anza Borrego desert, Southern California, United States - S1+v_10-13C | ecosystem: Environmental > Terrestrial > Soil > Desert | place: USA: California... | reverse complement strand
AGACGATCCAGCTCGGCGAACACGTCGCGCGGAAACAGCGATCGATACATCATGGTTGTCCTCCTTTTCGGTTGATTTGCCGCGGCGATCACGCCGACCGGCCTACACCCCCGAAATAGGTTCGGTCGGCGGATTTTCAATACCTTGATTTGACAAGCGGGCGACGCCATCTTGGAAGGGAATGCCGGCGCCGCTTCCCGGGATTGCGACGCCAACCCGGAACTGGCTGGCCTGATCGCCGACCTGCCCGACGAACTGGAGCGGCTGCGCTCGCGCATGCGCCGCACGGGAATTTCGACGGACTAGGAGAAAGAGTATGCCAATGCACGTAGTTTGCCCCGCCTGCAACGCCGTTAACCGCTTTCCCGAGCAGCGGCTGGGCGATGCGCCGGCCTGCGGAAGCTGCAGCCGCCCGCTGTTCCAGCACCGGCCGGTCGCGCTCGACGCCGGCAGTTTCGACAAACATGCGTCTCGCAACGACATTCCGCTCCTGGTCGACTTCTGGGCGCCATGGTGCGGCCCCTGCCGCATGATGGCGCCGGCGTTCGAGCAGGCAGCAGCCCGGCTCGAACCGGATTTCCGTTTGGCGAAAGTTGATACCGAAGAGGAGCCCGGCCTGGCCGCCCGCTTCGGCATCCGCAGCGTCCCTACCCTCGCTCTGTTCCGTCACGGACAGGAAGTCGCACGCCAGGCGGGCGCCCTGGGTGAAGCGGACATCATCCGCTGGGCGCGCTCCCACCTTCGCTGAGCGCCGCGCGCGGGCGAAAAAAAAGCCACGGCAAGCCGTGGCTTTTTCATGCTTGAGCGGGATTACTTGCGCAGTACCAGCGTACCCGGCAGGCTGCTCAGATAGGCGGCGATGTCCTGGATATCCTTGCTCGACAGCGGCTTGACCTGCGCGGCCATGATCGCGTTGCCACGGCCGTTGGCGCCATCGGCGCCGCGCTTGTACGCGATCATCGCGACAGCCAGGTAATCCTGGTGCTGGCCGGCCAGCTTCGGGTAGGTCGGGTCGATCGGCGTGTTGTAGTCCTTGCCGTGGCAGGAGAAGCAGTTGTACTTCTCGGCAGCCGCCTTGCCGGCGTCGACATTGCCTGCGGCGAAAGCGTTGAAGGAAAGCAGCAGCGCTGCGCCCGCGAGAATCGTCTTCATTGTCCGTCCCCTTATTTCTGCTGTGCGTAATAGGCGGCGACGTCGGCGATGTCCTGGTCCGACATGCCGCCGGCGATGCCGCGCATGCTCGGATGCTTGCGGTCGCCCTTCTTGTAGGCATTCAGCGCGCTCTCGATGTACTTGGCCGACTGGCCGCCGATCATCGGCACCTGGTAAACCTCGGGGAAGGATGCCTTGTAACCCGGAATGCCGTGGCAACCGACGCACATTGCAACCTTGGTTTCGCCGGCCTTGGCATTGCCGACGATATCTGCCGCTCCGGCATAGCCGGCGATACCGGCGAGTGCGAGAAACGCAATATGTTTTTTCATGGTAGCTCGGAAAGTTAATACGACATGTCAGAACTCATCCGCAAAGGATTCGGCGAGGCGTCTCCCTCCCCCGGCACTGCTTGTTCTTTCGGATTCTCGGCGCCGGGCAGGCGATTCATTTACGGATGAATTCTTGGTGTTCTGACGGGGCAATACCCATTTGCTTGTAGGTGTTGCTCCGACGCATGAAAGCTGGTCAATTCTACATGAAGACCGCGCACTTAGTCCACGCCGCCCGCAACGCCGTCCGATTCAGCGCAAATATCCCGCTAGACCCGCCCCTCCAACCCCGGATTGCCATCTCGCTTATACTTGATTTTTCTTTTCCTCTTGAAGACTCCGTACCATGCGCCCTGATACCCGCTTCGAAGGCTCCAGCAACTACGTCGCCACCAACGACCTGAAACTCGCCGTCAATGCCGCGCTGACGCTGCAGCGCCCGCTGCTGATCAAGGGCGAGCCGGGCACCGGCAAGACCATGCTGGCCGAGGAAGTCGCCGCCGCGCTGGGCATGCCGCTGCTGCAGTGGCATATCAAGTCGACCACCAAGGCGCAGCAGGGCCTGTACGAGTACGACGCGGTATCGCGCCTGCGCGATTCGCAGCTCGGCGACGAGCGCGTCAAGGACATCCACAACTACATCGTCAAGGGCGTGCTGTGGCAGGCGTTCACGTCCGACCAGCAGGTGGTGCTGCTGATCGACGAGATCGACAAGGCCGATATCGAATTCCCGAACGACCTGCTGCGCGAACTCGACCGCATGGAATTCTACGTGTACGAGACGCGCGAACTGGTCAAGGCGAAAAACCGGCCGCTGGTGATCATCACCTCGAATAACGAGAAGGAGCTGCCGGACGCCTTCCTGCGCCGCTGCTTCTTCCACTACATCAAGTTCCCGGACCGCGACACGATGGAACAGATCGTCGGCGTCCACTTCCCGAACCTGAAGAAGGAACTGCTGGCGCAGGCGCTGCAGACCTTCTACGAGGTGCGCGAGGTCGCCGGACTGAAAAAGAAGCCGTCCACCTCGGAGCTGCTCGACTGGCTCAAGCTGCTGCTGGCCGAGGACATCCCGCCGGACGCGCTGCGCAGCAAGGATGCGAAGGCGGTGGTGCCGCCCCTGCATGGCGCGCTGCTCAAGAACGAACAGGACGTGCACCTGTTCGAGCGGCTGGTATTCATGTCGCGCACCAACCGCTGATCCATCATGGCATTCGTCACGCCGCTCACGCTCGCAGGCGAGCACGTCACGCTGGAACCGCTGGACATGTCCCATGCGGCGGGCTTGAGCGAGGCTGTGCTGGACGGCGCGCTGTGGAAGCTGTGGTACACCTCGATCCCGGCGCCGGAAGGCATGAAGGCCGAGATCGAGCGGCGCCTGTCGCTGCAGGCCGCGGGCAGCATGATGCCGTTCGCGGTGCGCCGCAACGACAGCGGCGCGCTGTGCGGCATGACCACCTACATGCATATCGACGGCGTGCACAAGCGGGTCGAGATCGGATCGACCTGGTATGCGCAGAGCGCGCAGCGCACCCCGATCAATACCGAAGCCAAGCTGATGCTGCTCACGCATGCGTTCGAGCAGCTGCAATGCATCGCGGTGGAATTCCGCACGCACTGGATGAACCACCAGTCGCGCAACGCGATCGCCCGGCTCGGCGCGAAGCAGGATGGCGTCCTGCGCAACCACCAGCGCATGCCGGACGGGTCGTTCCGCGACACGGTCGTCTTCTCGATCATCGAATCGGAATGGCCGACCATCAAGCGCCACCTGCTCCACAAGCTCGGGCGCTGAGGAGGCAACATGCTCATCGACTTCTTCTTTACGCTCAAAGACGCGAAGATTCCCGTCTCGATCAAGGAATTCCTGATCCTGCTGGAGGCGATGCAAAAGAGCGTCATCAGTCCCTCGCTCGACGATTTCTACTACCTGGCGCGCACCACCCTGGTCAAGGACGAGGCGCATTACGACAAGTTCGACAAGGCGTTCGGTTTGTATTTCCGCGGCATCGATGCGATCTTCGAGAAGCATCCGGAGATTCCGCTGGAATGGCTGCAGAAACGCATGGAACGCGAACTGACGCCGGAGCAGAAGGCGGCGATCGAAAAGTTCGGCTATGACAAGCTGATGGACCGGCTGAAGGAGCTGCTGAAGGAACAGAAGGAGCGCCATGAGGGCGGCAACCGCTGGATCGGCACCGGCGGCACCTCGCCCTTCGGCAACGGCGGCCAGAACCCGGAAGGCATCCGCATCGGCGGCGAAGGCGGCAACCGCTCGGCGGTGAAGGTGTGGGAAGCGCGCGCCTACCGCGACTACGACGACGAGCGCGAACTCGGCACGCGCAACATCAAGGTGGCGCTGCGCCGCCTGCGCAAGTTCGCGCGTGAAGGGGCGGAAGAGGAACTGGCGCTGGACGACACCATCCGCGCCACCGCCAACAACGCCGGCTACCTCGACATCAAGATGCAGCCGGAGCGCAGGAACAACATCAAGGTGCTGATGCTGCTCGACGTCGGCGGCACCATGGACGACCACATCGCGCGCACCGAGGAGCTGTTTTCCGCGGCGAAGACGGAATTCAAGAACATGGAGTTCTTCTACTTCCACAACTGCGTGTACGACTACCTGTGGAAGAACAACCGTCGCCGGCACGCGGAGCGTTTCCCGACCTGGGACATCCTGCGCAAATACCCGCCCGACACCAAGCTGATCTTTGTCGGCGACGCGACCATGAGCCCCTACGAGATCCTGCAGCCGGGCGGCTCGGTCGAGTACAACAACGAGGAAGCCGGCGCCGCCTGGCTGCAGCGCTTTACCAGCACCTTCCCGAAATTCATCTGGCTCAATCCGGAACCGGAAGGCTTGTGGCAGTACCGGCAATCGATCACGGTGATCCGTCAGCTGATGAACAACCGCATGTTCCCGGTGACGATAGAGGGGCTGGAGCGCGGGATGCGGCTGCTGAGCAAATAGCAATAGGCGCGCAGCAGCGAATCCCGCCGCACGCGCTTATTTCTCCGCGCCTTGGCCAGCCTGCCTCACCCCGAAAACGGCAGAGGCCGTAGGGTGGGTAGAGCAAAGCGAAACCCGCCATCAACCGCATCTGGAGCGCTCGGTGGGCTTCGCTTCGCTCTACCTCGGCGGTCCCACCCACCCTACCTCAGCGACACGCAATCCCCGCCTGCCCTACCGCGAAAACGGCAGGAATTTCTTCAGCACCGCGACCAGGTGGTGGCTGGCCAGCGGCTTTTTCAGGAAACCGTCGGCGCCCACGTAGCGCGCCTGTTCCAGGTCGTAGATAAATGGTTTGCTGACCAGGAAGACCACCGCGATGCGCAGCGGCGAATCCTTTTCCTTCACCGCCCAGCACAGCCGGTAGGGATCGACGCCCGGCGTGGAGGTATTGATCATCACCACCGCCACCCGCTCCTGCTTGCAGATCTCGGCTGCCTCGCTCTCGTTGTTGACCCAGAGGACCTTCACTTTCTGGCGTGCCAGAAGGTCCGACAGGTAGTCGCGCAGCGCCGGCGCCTTGTCCACCACCAGCAGCGCGCCATTCTCGGGTACCGGCGTGCGCATCCTTTCGTATTCCGAAGGATCGGTCAGGTCGAGGTCGAGGCGGTCACGGCGTCGGCGCTCCGGCACCGCGATGATGTCGGACGCCTCCAGCCGGGACAGCGCGTCGGCCCGCTTTTCGACCAGGTCGTCGAGCGTCTCGAACAGCTGCGCCCAGCGGATCGGGCTGTCGACTTGCGGATAGGGGAGGTCGAGGCCGGGCCGACCGACCAGCATCGCCGGACGGACCTCGCTCGGGCGCTGGTCGGCGAGGCTGACCAGGGCCTTGAGCTGCCGGGCATTGGCAACGTACAGGTCCGGGTCCTGCAGGTTGCCTTCTTCCAGCCGGAAATACCCGTAGCCGCGCCCGGGTTTCGCCGCGAAGTTCTCGTCAAACGCCGCTTGTTCCTCGTGCGAGAAGCCGATGAGGCGTACTGCGAAGGGAAATGTCTGGCTGATCATCGCGGTTCATTTTATAAACATTTCCAGAAGTTGCACCAGATAAATTTTTTCGGCTTGTTTCCGCCATAAGACAACAAGTCGCGCGATATTGACGAACAGTTATTGGAGTGGCACCAATCGCCCCCACTTAGTCGAATCCCGAGTACTTTACCCGGGAATGCCGCTTCGATTTTCATTAGAATGCTGTGACTTATGTTTAAATACATGCCCTCCGGTAATCACCGATACGTGGCTTCTCCTCTGAATGGCAACTAGAAAATCCTCCGATTACAGCGAATCGTCCATCCGGGTCCTGAAGGGACTCGAACCGGTCAAGCAGCGGCCGGGCATGTACACGCGCACCGAGAATCCGCTGCACATCATCCAGGAAGTGATCGACAACGCCTCCGACGAAGCGCTCGGCGGCTTTTGCAAGAACATCATCGTCACCCTGAACCCCGACGCCAGCGTCAGCATCGAGGATGACGGCCGCGGCATCCCGGTCGGCCTGCATCCGGAAGAAAAAGTGCCGACCGTCGAAATCGTGTTTACCCGCCTGCATGCGGGCGGCAAGTTCGACAAGGGTTCGGGCGGCGCCTATTCCTTTTCCGGCGGCCTGCACGGGGTCGGTGTGTCGGTCACCAATGCCTTGTCATCGCGCCTGGAAATCACGGTGTGGCGCGAAGGCGGCGTGCACCAGATCACGTTTGCCGACGGCGATGTGGTCGAAAAGCTGAAATCCCGGTCCCAGACTCGGGAAGACAAGAAATCGGGCACCCGCGTCACCGTCTGGCCGAATGCGAAGTATTTCGATTCCTCCGCCATCCCGAACGCGGAACTGCAGCGCCTGCTGCGCTCCAAGGCGGTGCTGCTGCCCGGCGTGAAGGTCACGCTGGTCAACGGCAAGACCGGCGAGCGCCAGAGCTGGCACTATGAACACGGCCTGCGCGGCTATCTGGTCGAAACGCTGGCGCAGACCTCGGGAGCGGAACCGCTGATCCCGCTGTTCGAGGGCGAGCAGTATGCCGGCGCCGACGCCGAAGGCTTTGCCGAGGGCGAAGGCGCGGCCTGGGTCGTCGCCTGGACCGAGGAAGGCAATGTGGTGCGCGAATCCTACGTGAACCTGATTCCCACGCCTGCCGGCGGCACCCATGAAGCCGGCCTGCGCGAAGGATTGTTCAACGCGGTCAAGAGCTTCGTCGAGATGCATGCGCTGCTGCCCAAGGGCGTGAAGCTGCTGCCGGAAGACGTATTCGCGCGCGTATCCTTCGTGCTGTCGGCCAAGGTGCTCGACCCGCAGTTCCAGGGCCAGATCAAGGAGCGCCTCAATTCCCGCGACGCGGTGCGGCTGGTCGGCTCCTTCATCCGCCCGGCGCTTGAACTGTGGCTGAACCAGCATGTCGATTACGGCCGCAAGCTGTCGGAACTCGTGATCAAGCAGGCGCAGTCGCGCCTGCGTTCGGCGCAGAAGGTCGAGAAAAAGAAATCTTCCGGCGTGGCGGTGTTGCCGGGCAAGCTCACCGACTGCGAATCCGACGACGTCACGCGCAACGAGCTGTTCCTGGTCGAGGGCGACTCGGCGGGTGGTTCCGCGAAGATGGGCCGGGACAAGGAGTTCCAGGCCATCCTGCCGCTGCGCGGCAAGGTGCTGAACTCCTGGGAGACCGAACGCGACCGCCTGTTCGCCAACAATGAAATCCACGACATCGCAGTGGCGATCGGCGTCGATCCGCACGGGCCGAACGATACACCCGACCTGTCCGGCCTGCGCTACGGCAAGATCTGCATCCTGTCGGATGCGGACGTCGACGGCTCGCACATCCAGGTGCTGCTGCTGACGCTGTTCTTCAAGCACTTCCCGCAGCTGATCGCGCGCGGCCACATCTGCGTCGCCCGCCCGCCGCTGTACCGCGTCGATGCGCCGGCGCGCGGCAAGAAGCAGGCGCAGAAGCTGTATGCGCTGGACGACGGCGAACTGGCGGCGATCGAGGACAAGCTGCGCAAGGATGGCGTCAAGGAAGGCGCCTGGGGCATTTCCCGCTTTAAGGGCCTGGGCGAAATGAATGCGGAGCAGCTGTGGGAAACCACGATGAATCCGGACACCCGCCGCCTGTTGCCGGTGTCGCTCGGCGACTTCGACCTGGCCGCCTCCGAATCGCGCTTCAACATGTTGATGGGCAAGAGCGAAGCGGCGGCGCGCCGCGCCTGGCTGGAAGAACACGGCAACGAAGCCGAAGCCGACATCTGAGCGACGCCGATGAAGCGCCCTGCCGTCCTTGCCCTCGCCTTCGCCATCCTGTCCGCCCCCGCGCGGGCGGACATCTATGGCTATGTCGATGCGGACGGCGTCGCGCATTTCTCCACCGAAAAGATCGACGCGCGTTACCACCTCTTCATGCGCGGCAGCGGCCCCTTCGATACCGCGCAGCTCGGCGCCCATCAAACGGAGGAAACGCCGCTGTCCGGGTTCCTGACACGGCATCCGGGATTGCAGAAGGTGGAACCGGTGCTGCACGAGGCGGCGCAGGAATTCGAACTTGATCCGGCCCTGCTGAAGGCGGTGATGGCCGCCGAGTCCGGATTCAACCCGAACGCGGTATCGCCCAAGGGCGCAATCGGCCTGATGCAGATCATGCCGGCGACCGCCGAACGCTACGGCCTGCAGGGCGACCGGAAGAAAACCCTGGAGCAGAAGCTGGCCGATCCGAAAACCAATATCCGGCTGGCGGCGCGCTACCTGCGCGACCTGCACAAGCTCTTCCCTTCCCGGCCGGAGCTGGTGATCGCATCGTACAACGCCGGCGAAGGCGCCGTGCAGAAGTACAACAACGCGATTCCGCCGTATCCGGAAACGCGCAGCTACGTGCAGATCGTCAAGCAGTTCTACCGGCTGTACAAACCGGCCGCGCAACGCCTGTCGGTCGCCGCATTCGACCAGAACGCAACGGGTGCGAAACGCATCCGCATGACCATTCCGGGCCGCCGCAGCATGCCGGCGACCGCCCTTGAATCATCCACAGAAAAGCAATGACTGAACAAGCCACCCTGTTTGAAGACATGCCGTCCGGCGACGGCGAAGCGCTGACGCTGGCGACCTTTGCCGAGCGCGCCTATCTCGACTATGCGATCTCGGTCGTCAAGGGCCGCGCGCTGCCGGATGTGAGCGACGGCCAGAAACCGGTGCAGCGCCGTATCCTGTTTGCGATGCATGAACTCGGGCTGGACGCCACCGCCAAGCCGCGCAAGTCGGCGGCCGTGGTCGGCGACGTGCTCGGCAAGCTGCATCCGCACGGCGACCAGTCGGTGTACGACGCACTGGTGCGCATGGCGCAGGATTTCTCGCTGCGCTATCCGCTGATCGACGGCCAGGGCAACTTCGGCTCGCGCGACGGCGACGGCGCTGCCGCGATGCGATACACCGAGGCGCGGCTGACGCCGATTTCCAGGCTGCTGCTTGACGAGATCGACATGGGCACCGTCGACGTCCAGCCGAACTACGACGGCTCGACGCAGGAACCGAAGCTGCTGCCGGCGCGCCTGCCGATGGTGCTGCTCAACGGCGCCTCCGGCATCGCGGTCGGCCTGGCGACCGAAATCCCGTCGCACAACCTGACTGAAGTGGCGAAGGCGGCAGTGGCGATGATCCGCAATCCCAAGATCACGCATGCCGAACTGATGCAGCTGGTTCCCGGCCCGGATTTCCCCGGCGGCGGCCAGATCATCACGCCGGCGGCCGCGATCGCGGAAATGTACGAAAACGGGCGCGGCACGCTGAAGGTGCGCGCGCGCTGGAAGATCGAGGACCTGGCGCGCGGCCAGTGGCAGGCGGTGGTGACCGAGCTGCCGCCCGGCACCTCTGCGCAGAAGATCCTGGAAGAGATCGAAGAGCTGACCAATCCCAAGGTCAAGCTCGGCAAGAAATCGTTGCTGCCGGACCAGCTGGCGATGAAGCAGATGATCCTGTCGGTGCTCGATACCGTGCGCGACGAATCCGGCAAGGATGCGCCGGTGCGCCTGGTGTTCGAGCCGAAGTCGAAGAACCAGGACCAGACCGAGTTCATGAACATCCTGCTGGCGCATACCTCGCTCGAGACCGGCAATTCGATCAACCTGGTGATGATCGGCCGCGACGGCCGTCCGCGCCAGAAGGGCCTGTCGCACATCCTGCAGGAATGGATCGCGTTCCGCTTCGATACCGTTACCCGCCGCACCCGCTTCCGCCTGCAGAAGGTCGACGACCGCATCCATATCCTCGAAGGCCGCGAAGCGATCCTGCTCAACATCGACAAGGTGATCCGGATCATCCGCGAATCCGACGAACCGAAGCCGGCGCTGATCAAGGCTTTCAATCTCTCGGACCGCCAGGCCGAGGACATCCTGGAAATCCGCCTGCGCCAGCTGGCGCGGCTGGAGGCGATCAAGATCCAGCAGGAACTGGCGGATCTGCGCCGCGAAAAGGAAACCCTGCACGACCTGCTCGACAACCCGGCGTCGATGAAGAAGCTGGTGATCAAGGAAATCGAAACCGATGCCAAGCAGTTCGGCGATGCGCGCCGCACGCTGATCGAGGAAGCCGAGAAAGCCGTCTTCGAACAGAAGGTGCTGGACGAGCCGGTGACCGTGGTGCTGTCGCAGAAGGGCTGGGTGCGCGCGCGTAACGGCCACGGCCATGACGCTTCGCAGTTCACCTTCAAGGCCGGCGACAGCCTGTACGGCACCTTCGAATGCCGCACTGTCGACACGCTCCTGGCCTTCGGCTCCAACGGCCGCATCTATTCGGTGCCGGTATCCGCCCTTCCCGGCGCGCGCGGCGACGGCGTGCCGGTGACCTCGCTGGTCGAACTGGCCGCCGGCACGCGCCTGCTGCATTACTTCGCCGGCCCGGCCGACACGGTTCTGCTGCTCGCGTCCACCGCCGGCAACGGTTTCAGCGCGAAGGCGGGCGACATGGTCAGCCGCATCAAGGCCGGCAAGGCCTTCATCACCCTGGACGAAGGCGACGAGCCGCTCGCCCCGCGCATGGTGGGTGCCGGCGCAAGCGCCATCGCCTGCCTGTCGGAAAAGGGACGCCTGCTGGTATTTGGACTGGATGAGATCAAGACCCTGTCCGGCGGCGGACGCGGCGTGATCCTGATGGACCTGGAAAAGAATGAAAAGCTGATTGCCGCCCAGCCGATCAGCCAGAAGGGCGTGACCATCTCCGGCACCGGACGCGGCGGCAAGGCACAGGAACTGACGCTGTCGGCGTCACAGCTTGCGCCGCATATCGGCAAGCGCGCGCGCAAGGGCAAGCCGCTGGAATCGAAGATCAAGCCGGCGGCGCTGAGCGCGGTACGGTAACGCAGACCGCCAGCGCGCCTGGCGGCTGCAACGAGTGATCGCAGCGTGGGGGGGACGCCGAGGTTGAGCGAAGCGAAACCCGCCGCGCTCCGGAACAGGAGAAAAGCAGATTCCGCTTTTTTCAACCGCCCTGCATTGCCGGCGTTTCCGGGAATTGCTGGTCAGATCGCCGCGCCCGACTCGGCCTGCCCGATCAGCGTGACCAGCGCGCCGGTATCCGCGCCGATGCCGTCGGTGATGCCGGTCAGGCGCGCCGGCGTCAAGGTGCCGCGCTCGCGCTGGTAATCGACTGCATACAGCGACCAGTCCAGCCGGTTCTGGAAGAAATCCTTGCCGCTCGTGCCGTCGGGCACGTTCAATGCGGCATTCGTCATGT
>Ga0196971_1001368_pt1 | contig 11204 bp, 10 predicted proteins | sample S1v_1013CmetaG_FD_148660 | JGI IMG/M metagenome (GOLD analysis project Ga0196971, IMG submission 148660) | Soil microbial communities from Anza Borrego desert, Southern California, United States - S1+v_10-13C | ecosystem: Environmental > Terrestrial > Soil > Desert | place: USA: California... | reverse complement strand
TTGGTGTGCACCTCGGTGGCGCTCTTGAACAGCGCCTCGGGGCTGAAGCCGACCTTGGCCAGGATCATGATGGCCATGAACGACGCGCCCGACAGCAGCAGCACCGCCTTGATGATCTGCACCCAGGTGGTGGCGAGCATGCCGCCGAAGGTCACGTAGGCGATCATCAGCACGCCGACGATCACCACCGCCCAGATGTAGTCCATGCCGAACAGCAGCTGGATCAGCTTGCCGGCACCCACCATCTGCGCGATCAGGTAGAACGTCACCGTGGCCAGCGAGCCGCAGGCCGCCAGGGTGCGGATCGGCGTCTGCTGGAAGCGGTACGACGCCACGTCGGCGAAGGTGTACTTGCCGAGGTTGCGCAGGCGCTCCGCGATCAGGAACAGGATGATCGGCCAGCCGACCAGCCAGCCCACCGAGAAGATGAGGCCGTCGAAGCCGTTCATGTACACCAGGCCGGCGATGCCGAGGAACGACGCGGCCGACATGTAGTCGCCGGCGATGGCGAGGCCGTTCTGGAAGCCGGTGATGCCGCCGCCAGCGGCGTAGAAGTCCTTGGCCGACTTCGTGCGGCGGGCCGCCCAGTAGGTGATGCCCAGCGTTCCGATCACGAAGATCGAGAACATGATGATGGCTTCGAAGTTCGTCGCCTGCTTCTGGACCGCACCTTCGACGGCGGCGGCCAGGGCGGCGGTGGGCAGCAGGGCGGCGGCGGCCGCGACGGCCGCGCCGAAACGCGTAAACATGGACCGCATTACTTCGACTCCTCCAGGATCTGACGGTTCAGCTCGTCGAACTCGCCGTTCGCCCGGCGGACGTAGATGCCCGTCAGGATGAAGGCGGAGACAATGGTGAACACGCCGACCGGCACGCCCCAGGTGGTGACGCCCGACCCGATGGGGGTTCCCAGGAACCCCTTGCCGAAGGCCACCAGCAGGATGAAGCCGAAGTAGATGACGAGCATGGCCACCGACAGCGTCCACGCGAACGCGGAGCGCTTGGCGATCAGCTCTTGGAACTTAGGATTTTCAAGAATTCTCTGTGCGTTTGCTTGCATTGTGCGTCCCCTCGCGAGTGCCAGAGAGCTTTGTTCGGGTCATTTAAGACACTCGGGCGGCATGGTCTTTCTCTGCCCCCCGCGCGTCAACCTTTTTGATGTTGGGGTGTACTAAAAACGCGCTTGACGGAACGCGGAAAGGTTGTTCCTACCGCTCATCGAACGAACAATTCGCGGGAAGGAACGAGGGGAGAGCGGCGGTTGGCCGGATGCGGGCCGCTACGAGTTGCTCCGCGGCAGCCAGGGGATGCGATGAATTGTCACACCCTCTTCAACCAGCTCGGCGGCGTCCCTAGCGCTGGCTTCGCCATAGATTCCGCGCGGCGTGGATTCGCCGTAGTGGATTCGCCGCGCCTCTTCGGCGAAGCGGTCGCCCACGTAATCGCAGTTCTCCTCCACCGTGCGCCGCAGCTCGCCCAACTGGCGCATCACCTCGGCCTGCAGGGCCCTGGCCCGGTCGGAGGCGGTGGCGGCGGTGGTGTCGGCGGCGGTGCCGGTGTCGGCGGGGAGCGAGGCGCGGCCGTCGCGCGCCTTGGCGATGCGCGGCGCCATCGGCGCCTTGGTGATGCGCGTGTCGCCGCACTGCGGGCAGGCGATCGTGCCCGCCGCCGCCTGCGCCTCGTAGGCGGCGCCGTCGCGGAACCAAGCCTCGAACCGGTGATCGGACGTGCACTTCAACTCGAAGAGGATCATGTCCCCGACGAAACCCTGCTCGTTTCGCGAATATTGCGAATTATATAGTTCAAGCACGACGCCACGTCCCGCGTCAAACACCGGACCCGCACCGATGAGCGCCACCGACGAGCGACCGCCCCACCAACGAGCGACCGTCAATGAGCGGCTGCCCATGAGCACGATACCCCCACACGCCGCCGCGCAGCCGCCCTCGGCCTGGATGGAGCGCTTCGCCCCCCTGGTGCCGTCGGGCGGGGCGGTGCTCGACCTCGCCTGCGGTTCGGGGCGGCACCTGCGGCTGTTCCACCGGCGCGGCCATCCCGTGCTGGGCATCGACATCGACCTGCGCGGCGTCGCCGACCTGAACGGCGTGCCGGGGGTGGAACTGCTGGCCGCCGACCTGGAGCAGGGGAACCCCTGGCCGCTGCCGGCCGACCGGCGCTTCGCCGCCATCGTCGTCGCCAACTACCTGCACCGGCCGCTGTTCCCGGCGATCCTGGCGGCGCTGGCCCCGGGCGGGCTGCTGCTCTACGAGACCTTCGCCATGGGCAACGGCCGCTTCGGCAAGCCGTCGTCGCCGGCTTTCCTGCTGCGCCAGGGCGAGTTGCTGGAGATGGCGCGCGGCAGGCTCCAGGTCGTCGCCTACGAGCACGGCGAGGTGGCGAGCCCGCGCGCCGCGGTGGTGCAGCGGCTGGCGGCGGTGAACGACCTGACGGCGGGCGCCGGACTCGACGGCGATCCGGAGCCGAGGCCGCTCCCCACGCGCTGAGCGCTCTTGCGCCCCGGAATGATCCGTTACACCATCGGATTCGGCTCATTGCTCCGGGACCAAGGCATGACGGACGGCGGCATGACGGACGGCGCCGGAATTCACCGGGATGCGGCAGGCGCCGACGTGCGGAGCCTCCTCGACCGGGTGCGCGCCGACGGCGGGATGGCGCTGTGGCTGCTGTTCAACGCGGTGGTCGCCGTGCTGGCGCTCGTCGAGCCGCTGCGGCCGGTCACCCGCGCCTACATGGCCGCAGCCATCGACTGGTGGACGGCCGAGCCCCTCGTCACCGACGGCGTCCTCGGCGTTCCCTTCCTGCCGGCGGGTGCGGTGCTGTACGCGCCGTTCGCGGCGCTGCCGCCGGTGCTGGCCGACCAGGCTTGGCGGCTCCTGGCGGTCGCGGTGCTCACGCTGGCGGTGTACCGCGCCGCTCGGCTGATCCGGCCGGACGCCGGCAGCGGCGTCGCGCAGTGGGTCCTGGTCCTCGCCATTCCGGCCGCCTCCGTTACCATCTTCGGTGGCCAGTGGGGGCTGATGGCCTTCGCCGTGCTGCTGCACGCGACGGTGGACGTCGCCCTGGGCCGGGACGGGCGGGGCGGCCTGCTGCTGGCGCTGGCGGTGGCACTGACGCCGCAGGCGCTGCTGGCGGCGCTGCTGTTCGCGGCGACGCACCGGCGGGTGCTGCCGTCGCTGCTGCCAGGACTGGCCGCGGTGTTCCTCGGGCCGTTCCTTCACGCCGACCCGGCGTACGTCGCCCGCCAGTACGCGGCGCTCGCCGGCGCGCTGGCCGCGGCGGCGGACGGCGGGCGCGGGCTCGACGCCGCGGCGCTGCTGCGCACGCTGGGCGTCGCACCGGCCGCGGTGCTGATGGATGCGCTCCGCCTGCTGGCGCTGGCGGCGACGCTGTGGGCGGCGGTGCGGGCGTGCCGCCGCCTCTACCGGCCGACGGCGGCGCTGGTGGTGCTGATGCTGGCGGTGAACGGCTTGCTGCTGTTCGGCCCGCACACCGAGGAGGGGGCGTACGCCGGGCTTGCCGTGCTGGCGGCGCTGGCCGCCTTCGCCGAGGCGGCGCGCCGGCCGCGGGCGGCGCTGCCGGTCCTGCTCGGCGCGCTGGCGGTGGCTCTGGGCGTGCGGTTGTTCGGCGCCTGGCTGTACGAGCCGCTGGACGGCTGGCTGCAGCCGGCGCTGGCGCTGGCGTTCTACGGCTATCTGGGAATGCTGCTGGGCACCGGCCGCTCGCTGACCGATCCGCCGCCGGAGCCGATGCGCATCGACGTCTGGCTGCCGAACCGGGTGGCGCTGGTGCTGTGCCTGCTCATACCGCCGGTCATCGGCCTCTACCGGCTGGCCGCCGCCTCGTCCTTGCCGGGCCGGCTGGCGAGCTTCGACGCCACCGACTTCCTGATGCTGGTGGTGGCGCTGAACGTATTGGTCTTCACGGTGGTGACGGTGTCCGGGCCGGTGCTGGCCTGGATGCGCGACCGGCGGCCCTGAGGCCGCCGGCGCTCTTCCCCACGGTTACGTCGCCGCGGTGGTCAATCGTACTTGCGGACGTCGTCGATGACCTTGCCGTCGTTCGGCAGGCTGCCGGGCGGCTCCAACTCGACGCGGCCCTTCAGCTTGGTCACCGCCGCCAGACTGTCGGCCAGCGCGGCCTCCAGCCCTTCGGACGGCACCGCCTCGACCTTCAGGGTCATGGTGTCGTTGTCGCCCTGGCGGTCCACGACCAGGCGCGCGCGCAGCACGCTGGGATGGCGCTTCAGCACTTCCGCCACCTGGCGGGGGTGGACGAACATGCCCTTGACCTTGGTGGTCTGGTCGGCACGGCCCATCCAGCCCTTGATGCGCATGTTGGTGCGCCCGCAGGGCGACCGGCCCGGCAGCACCGCCGACAGGTCGCCGGTGGCGAAGCGGATCAGCGGATAGGCGGCGTTCGGCACGGTGACCACCACCTCGCCGACTTCGCCCTCGGGCACCGGATCGCCGGTGCCGGGGCGGACGATCTCGACGATGGCCTCCTCCGCCACCACGAGGCCCTCGCGCGCCGAGGTCTCGTAGGCGATCAGGCCGATGTCGGCGATGCCGTAGCTCTGGAACACCTGGATGCCGCGCTCGGCGTAGTAGCTGCGCAGCGGCGGCAGGAAGGCGCCGCCCGAGACGTGGCCGACCTTCAGCGACGACAGGTCGGCGCCCAACTCGTCGGCCTTCTCCAGGATGATCTTCAGGTAGTCGGGCGTGCCGACGTAGGCCGCCGGCTTCAGGTGGCGGATCACCTGCACCTGCTGCTCGGTGTTGCCGGTGCCGGCCGGGAAGACCGGGCAGCCGATGGCGTGCGCGCCGGCCTCGAACATGCGGCCGGCCGGGGTGAAGTGGTAGGCGAAGCAGTTGTGGACGATCTGCCCCTGGCGCACACCGCTGGCGTACAGCGCGCGGGCGGTGCGGTAATGGTCCGGCCCGCGCCCCTCGGGGTCGAAGATCGGCCCGGGCGAGCAGAAGACGCGGGCCAGCGCCCCCACCGGCACGCCGGTCAGGCCGGCGAACGGCGGCTCGGCCGCCTGCATCTCGGTCAGCTCGGACTTGCGCGTCACCGGCAGCGTGGCCAGCGCGGCGCGGCTGGCGATCACGCGCGGCTCCACGCCGGCCAGCAGCCGGGCGTAGGCCGGGGCATGCAGCTTGGCGTGCGCCACGTGGTTGGGCAGCGCGTCCATCAGCGCCGCCTCGCGCACCTCCGGATCGCGGGTCTCGAGATCGTCGTAGTATGTGCCCGGCATCGCCGCCCCCCTCACGCCAGCCAGCGCTTGCGGCGCTTGTAGTGCTTGACGTCGCGGTAGCTCTTCCGGCCGGCGGTGGACAGGCCCAGGTAGAACTCCTTCACGTCCTCGTTGTCGCGCAGCGCCGCGGCATCGCCGTCCATCACCACGCGGCCGTTCTCCAGGATGTAGCCGTAGTGGGCGTAGCGCAGCGCGATGTTGGTGTTCTGCTCGGCCAGCAGGAAGGTGACTCCCTCCTTCTCGTTGAGCTGCTTGACGATGTCGAAGATCTCCTCGACGAGCTGCGGGGCGAGGCCCATGGACGGCTCGTCCAGCAGGATGCAGGTCGGCTTGGACATCAGCGCGCGGCCGATGGCGCACATCTGCTGCTCGCCGCCCGAGGTGTAGCCGGCCTGGCTCTTGTGGCGGACCTTCAGGCGCGGGAAGTATTCGTAGACGCGCTCCAGCTCGGCCTTGATGGCGGCGCTGCCGTCGGTGCGCGTGTAGGCGCCGGTCAGCAGGTTCTCCTCGATGGTCAGGTGGCCGAAGCAGTGGCGCCCCTCCATCACCTGGACGACGCCGCGCTTGACCAGCGCGTTGGGGGTCAGCGCGTCGACGCGCTCGCCCTTGAACTCGATGGACCCCTTGGTGACCTCGCCGCGCTCGGCGTGCAGCAGGTTGGAGATGGCCTTGAGCGTCGTCGTCTTGCCGGCGCCGTTGGCGCCCAGCAGCGCCACGATGCTGCCCTGCGGCACCGCGAGCGAGACGCCCTTCAGCACCAGGATCACGTGGTCGTAGATGACTTCGATGTTGTTGACCCGCAGCACCTCCGGCGCGGCGGCCGTCGATGTCGCGTGCGGGGCGGTGGCGGTGGCGGTGTGCATGGAGGCTCCGTACCGGGGAACGGGAGCCCCCACCCCGACCCTCCCCCGCTTCGCAGGGGAGGGGGACTTCCCCGGCCCTCCCCTGCGAAGCGGGGGAGGGAGGGACCCGCGGCCTCGGCTGCGGGAGGGTGGGGGCACGTGCTGGGCTTACGAGCAGGTGCGCAGCTCGATCTTCTTCTCGGCTGCGTACTTCTTGGCCGATTCCTCGACCAGGCCGCGGATCAGGTCGCGGTTCGGCTCGATCCAGTCGGAGACGAACTGCCACTGCTTGCCGTTCCACTGCTGGATGCGGACCGGGGTCATGCCCTCGTGGTCGGCGCACGAGGTCTTGAACGGCTGCATGAAGCCTTCCAGGCCCAGGCGCGCCAGCTTCTCGGTGGACAGGTTCAGGTTCTCGAAGCCGGTCTGCACCTGCTCGCCGGTCAGCGGCTTGTTGCCGTGCTTCTCCTGCGCCGCGCGGATCGCCTCGACCATGGCGACGGCGTTGAAGACGCCGCGGTTGTACAGCACGGTGCCGATGTGCGAGCCGTCACCGCTGGCCTGGCCCTTGCCGTGGACGTGCTGCTTGATGTCGCGGATCACCTTGTATTCGGCGCCCGGGGCATGGAAGGCGATAGCCTTGTAGCCCTTGGCGGCGTCGCCGGTCGGCACGACGTCCTGCTCGGACCCGGCCCACCACACGCCGACCAGCTTCTCCATCGGATAGCCGACGGCCGCGGCCTCCTTGATGGCGGTCGAGTTCTGCACGCCCCAGCCCCACATGATCGTGTAGTCCGGGCGGTACTGGCGGCCGATCTGCAGCCAGGTGGCCTTCTGCTCCAGGCCCGGAGGCGCGACCGGGAAGGTCTTCAGCTCGAAGCCGTACTTGTTCTTCAGCGCCTCGAGCAGCGGCAGCGGCTCCTTGCCGAAGGCGGAGTCGTGGTAGACGAAGGCGAGCTTCTTGCCCTTGAGCTTGTCGACGCCGCCCATCTGCTGGCCGATGTAGGTCACCGCCGCGTCCGCACCGGTCCAGTAGGTGGCCGGCAGCGTGAAGACGTACGGGAAGACGCGCCCGTCGCTGGCGTCGGCGCGGCCGTAGCCCGAGGAGAAGACCGGGATCTTGTCGGCGTAGCTGCGCTCGATCAGCGCGTAGGTGATGCCGGTGGACAGCGGGATCACGCCGGCCGCACCGGTGGCGCCCTTGTTCTTCAGGCGCTCGTAGCACTCGACGCCGCGGTCGGTGTTGTAGCCGGTGTCGCACTCCTCGAACGCGATCTTGACGCCGTTGATGCCGCCGTCGCGCTCGTTGATCATCTTGTAGTAGTCGGCCACGCCATCGGCGAAGGGAATGCCGTTGGGCGCATAGGGGCCGGTGCGGTAGACCAGGTGCGGGATGAACTGCTCGTTGGCGCCCTGCGCCAGGGCCGGGCTTGCCGCCAAGCCGAGGGCCATCGCCGCGCCGCCCAGAAGAGCCGCCATCGTCCGCGCTTGCAACTTCATGAGTGCCTCCCACCTAATATGATGTTTTTACGGTGTTTTTGGGTTTCTTGAGCCGGTCCTCAGTGCGGGAACGGCCAGAGACGGAGCTTCTCCTTGGCGATCTGCCACAGGCGGGCCAGCCCGTGCGGCTCGACGACCAGGAAGAAGATGATCAGCGCGCCGAAGACCATCGCCTCCATGTGGCTGACCGTCGCCACCGAGATCGACAGGCCGACCAGCGCCGGCGCGTTCGACAGGAAGATCGGCAGCAGGATGATGAAGGCCGCCCCTAGGAAGCAGCCGACGATGCTGCCCAGCCCGCCGATGATGACCATGAACAGGATCTGGAACGAGCGGCTGATCTCGAAGGCGCCGGGCTCCACCGAGCCGGTGTAGCAGAACGCCCACAGGGCACCGGCGATGCCGCAGTAGAAGGAACTGACGCCGAAGGCGATGAGCTTGGTGCGCAGCGGCCGGATGCCGATGATCTCGGCGGCGATGTCCATGTCGCGGATCGCCATCCACTCACGCCCGATGGAGGAGCGGACCATGTTCTTGGCCAGCATCGCCAGCACCGCCACCACGGACAGGCAGAACAGGTAGCGCGTGGCCGCGGTGGCGCCGGTGCCGGTGACCCACACGTCGCCCCACAGCTTCATCGGCGGGGCCGAGATCACGCCCGACGGGCTGTAGTTGGTGAACCACGGAACCTTCACGAACAGCCAGATCAGGAAGAACTGCGCCGCCAGCGTCGCCACCGCCAGATAGAAGCCCTTGATGCGCAGGGACGGCAGGCCGAACAGCATGCCCACGCCCGCCGTCGCCAGCCCGGCGCAGATCAGCACGAAGACGATGTGCATGTCCGGGAAGGCGGTGGCGAACTTGTAGGCGGCGAAGGCGCCGGTCGCCATGAAGCCGCCGGTGCCCAGCGACAGCTGGCCGCAGTAGCCCGTCAGGATGTTGAGGCCGAGCGCCGCCAGCGAGAACACCAGGAACGGCAGGAAGATGGTGCTGAGGAAATAGTCGTTCGCGGCGAACGGCACGCCGAAGAACGCGACCAGCAGGATCAGCGCAACACCGATTCGGTCCTGCCGGATCGGGAAGATCGCCTGGTCGGCGGCGTAACTCGTCTTGAACTGGCCGGCCTCGCGGTAGATCACGGTTTCGCTCCCCTGACTGCTTTTTCTCTTTGTGCTTTTTCGTTGTTAGACGCGCTCGATGATCTTCTCACCGAACAGGCCCTGCGGCCGGAACAGCAGGAAGCCCAGCGCCAGCATGTAGGCGAACCATTCCTCGATGCCGCCGCCCAGCGCCGTGCCCCAGTACACCTCGCCCAGCTTCTCGCCGGCGCCGATGATCAGGCCGCCGATGATGGCGCCGGGGATCGAGGTGAAGCCGCCGAGGATCAGCACCGGCAGCGCCTTCAGCGCCACCATGGCCAGGCTGAACTGCACGCCGAGCTTGGAGCCCCAGATGATGCCGGCGACCAGCGCCACGATGCCGGCGACCGTCCAGACGATGACCCAGATGGTCTGCAGCGGAATGCCCACCGACAGCGCCGCCTGGTGGTCGTCGGCCACGGCGCGCAGCGCGCGGCCGATGCGGGTGTACTGGAAGAACAGCGCCAGACCCGCCACCAGCAGCCCGGCGGCGAAGGCCGAGATGATGTCGAAGGCGTTGATCTGCACCTCGCCGAAGTTGATGGGCTGCTTCGGCAGGCCGATCTCGATCGAGCGGATGCCGGAGCCCCAGATCTGCTGCCCCAGGCCGTCGATGAAGAAGGTGATGCCGATGGTCGCCATGAACAGGATGATGTGCGGCTGGTTGACCAGCGGGCGCAGCACCACGCGTTCGATGGAGTAGGCGAGCAGCACCATCACGCCGATGGTCAGCACCAGCGCCACCAGCACCGGCATGCCCATGTCCATGAAGCCGGCGAAGAACAGGGCGGCGAACAGCACCATGGCGCCCTGGGCGAAGTTGAAGACGCCCGATGCCTTGAAGATCAGCACGAAGCCAAGCGCCACCAGAGAGTACATCACGCCGGAGAGCAGGCCGCCCACCAGCACTTCGATGAAGAACAACGGGAACTCCGCCATCGCGACGAAGGGCCCGATCGTCAGTTCGTAGAGCATGCCGGTCATGGAACGTCCTCAGTGGCTCTCGCCGAGATAGGCGGCGATGACGTCGGGGTTGGTGCGCACCTCGTCGGGCGTGCCGTCGGCCAGCTTGCGGCCGTAGTCCAGCACCACCACGCGGTCGGAGATGTCCATCACCACGCCCATGTCGTGCTCGATCAGCGCGATGGTCGTGCCGAACTCCTCGTTCACGTCGAGGATGAAGCGGCACATGTCCTCCTTCTCCTCGACGTTCATGCCGGCCATCGGCTCGTCGAGCAGCAGCAGCTCCGGCTCGGCGGCCAGCGCGCGCGCCAGCTCGACGCGCTTCTGCAGGCCGTAGGGCAGGCGGCCCACCGGCGTCTTGCGGATGTGCTGGATTTCCAGGAAGTCGATGATGCGCTCGCAGAACTCGCGGTGCACGGTCTCTTCCCGCTGCGCCGGGCCCCAGTAGAGGGCCTGCATCCAGAACGGCTGCTTCATCTTCAGCAGCCGGCCGGTCATCACGTTGTCCAGCGTCGACATGCCCTTGAACAGCGCGATGTTCTGGAAGGTGCGGGCGATGCCCTGGGCGGCGGCGCGGTGCGGGCGCATGCGCTTGCGCGTCTCGCCCTTGTAGGTGATGCGGCCTTCCTGCGGGTGGTAGAAGCCGTTGATGACGTTGAGCATCGACGACTTGCCGGCACCGTTCGGGCCGATGATCGCCAGGATCTCGTGCTTGCGGATCTCGAAGCTGATGTTGGTCAGCGCGCGCACGCCGCCGAACGACAGGCTGATGTTTTCGACCTTGAGCAGCGTGTCCCCGATGCGCTTGCCGTGCGCGGTCTGGGCTGCGGGCGCACCTTGGGCGTGAACCGTCGTATCCATGTCTTTTTACCCCGCCTTGCGCAGCGGTTCAGTCGGGCCCGCCACGGGGACCGTGGCGGCGTCTCGGATCTTGACCTCGGCGCGGACGCGGCCCTTGCGGCCGTCCTCGAACGTCACCTCGGCATCCACGGTGCACGAGGTGCGATCGGAGTAGAGCGCGTCGATGAGGTCGGCGTAGCGCTCGGCGACGATGCGCCGGCGCACCTTGCGGGTGCGGGTCAGCTCGCCGTCGTCGGCGTCCAGTTCCTTGTGCAGGAGCAGGTAACGATGGATCTGCGCGCCCGACAGGCGCTTGTCGTTGGCGAGGTCGCGGTTGACCTGCTCGACGCACTCCTGGATCAGGTCGTAGACCTCGGGCTTCTGCGCCAGGTCGGTGTAGCCGGTGTAGGCGAGGTTGTTGCGCTCCGCCCAGTTGCCGACCGCCGGCAGGTCGATGTTGATGAAGGCGCAGACGTGGTCGCGCTTGTCGCCGAAGGCCACCGCCTCCTTGATGAAGGGGAAGAACTTCAGCTTGTTCTCCAGGTACTTCGGCGCGAACATCGAGCCGTCGTTCAGGCGCCCCACGTCCTTGGCGCGGTCGATGATGCGCAGGTGGCCGTCGTCGTCGAAGAAGCCGGCGTCGCC
>Ga0196971_1001367_pt1 | contig 11206 bp, 10 predicted proteins | sample S1v_1013CmetaG_FD_148660 | JGI IMG/M metagenome (GOLD analysis project Ga0196971, IMG submission 148660) | Soil microbial communities from Anza Borrego desert, Southern California, United States - S1+v_10-13C | ecosystem: Environmental > Terrestrial > Soil > Desert | place: USA: California... | reverse complement strand
ATCCTGGGCGGCGGTGGCGCTCCGGGCTGCGTGCTCTGAGCGCTCGAGGGCCCGCGCGGGGACACATCACATGATCCTGGTTGCCCTTGCCGCGCTCGTCCTCGTCTTCCTCGCCTGTGCAGCCATCGCGCAGACGCTGCGCTGTCGATCTGCACCGCACACCGCCCTCGTTGGAGCCGCGTTCCTGGTGTGCGTCGAGGCCGTGATCATGCGCGGTCTGTCGGTGGCGAGAGCTCTCACGGGTCCTCTGCTCCTCGCGGCGAACCTGGCCTTCGTCGCCGGAACGGCGCTCTGGTTGCTCCTGGCGCGGCGCCGTGTGCGTCTCCCGCGTGCTCCGCGCTGGTCAGCCAGCACGGACCTCTACATCCCGGTCATCATCATCCTCGTGGTTGTGTCGGCTGTCGCGTATCTGCCGAGCACCCACGACAGCATGACGTATCACCTCGCGCGCGTAGCTCATTGGCTACAGAACCGCTCGGTGGAGCCGTACCCCACCAACATCATGCGCCAGGTGGTGATCCCGCCAGGCGGCGACTACCTCCTCCTCTTTCTGCAGGCCATTTCGAGGTCCGACAGGAGTGCCAACTTCGTCCAGCTCGGGTGCTGGCTCTTGCTCATCCTTGCTGCGACTCCGATGGCGCGTCTGTTCGGAGCACCCCGCTCCATCGCAAGGCACGCGGGCCTGCTGGCCGCAGCCACACCCATGGCCGTCCTTCAGGCATCGAGCACCCAGAACGATCTGATCGCGGCAACGATGAGCGCCGCGGTCGTTCTCGCCGCCGTGCCGTTCCTGCATCGGTCGATGAGATGGCGCGCTGGTGACGTAGTTTCACTCGGCGCTGCCGGCATTGCTGGGCTGCTCGTGAAGCCCACGAGCCTGATCGTGGCAGCCCCGATCCTCGCGTGGGTGGCCTGGGCTCGCTGGAGAGACTTCGGTGTGGGAACGGCCTGGCGCCGGTTCGCTCGCGGACTGGCCGTCGTCGCGGGACTGGGAACTGCCACACTGGGCCCGGTGCTCGCTCAAGCATTGCCGGCGCACTCGCACGAGGGCGTCGCCCTGCTGGCGGACTACGTGTATCCGGGTACGGGAGAGTATGGCGACAGGGCTCAGAACGTGGTTCGAGGCGTGCTGCGCAATCTCCCAATACCGCTCGCGGTCGTGAATCGCCTGGCGCCCGAGAAGACGGTCGGGTGTCCGCGAGCGAATGACCTCTGCCTCCTGGGCAACCTGGCGCCGAGCGAGGGCCGGGTCGCGAGCGTGGGGCCGATGCTCGTCTTCCTGGTGGCGCTCGGGCTGTTCTTCGTTCCGAGACGCGCTCCGCCCGTGCCAGCTCGGGCCCGGCTCGCCTTGGTGTGCTGGACTCTTGCCTGGATCGTGTTTCACTCTTTGTTCCGGGACAACGTGTGGATCACGCGTCTGCAGCTCCCCCTCCTCATGCTCTCGCCCCTGGCCTTGGGCCTCTTCCCCGCGCGCCCGGGCTTCGCCCGGTCTCTCCTGACAGTGCTGATGATTGCCGCCATGGCTCAGTCGGCCGTGGCCGCAGCCCAGAACACGTCCAGACCCCTCGATCCCGTCAAGATGTTGCACACGCAGGGCCCCGATGCCTACTACGTGAACGGATCGGATGAAGCGAGGCGTGCTCACGCCCGAGTACTCCAGGTGCTCGCGGTTACGGGATGCCGCCGGCTCGGGTTGTTCATCGGGGAGAACAGCTATGACTATCCGCTGACCTGGCGCGCCATGCGCCAGGGGATCGAGGTGCGCCACGTAACGGCTCCGGATCCGTGGGCGTGCGCAGTGTTCGGAGACAGGGAGGTGGATGCTGTGAGTTGGCGGGTGCGGCGCGTTCAAGAAGGCTCGAGCTGGATGTGGGTTGCGAACGACGAGCCGAACGGTCAGGGCAACTGAACTCACTCGTCCGCCCCTGAACGGCCGGGCGGCCACGCATCGGAGGATCGATCCATGCCGGAAAAGGGACGGACGAGCCGGCCGCCTGCGGGTCCACTTCGAATCACAGCCATCGTGCTCACGCTCAACGAGCAGCGGAACCTGCCCGCTTGTCTCGCCTCGCTCCGCCGTCACGTCCAGCGGATCGTGGTCGTCGACAGCTTCTCGACCGATGCGACGGAGGAGATCGCCCGCGAGCACGGCGCCGCGTTCGTCCAGCACGCCTTCGTCAACCAGGCCCAGCAGTTCCAGTGGGCGCTCGAGCACGTGGACATCCGCACCGCGTGGGTCATGCGGGTGGACGCGGACGAGCGGTGGACGCCCGGAGCGTTCGAGCAACTCGCGCCGTTCCTCGCCGACCCCGCCGTCGCCGGCGTGAACGTCCGCATGCGGATCCAGTTCATGGGCCGCTTCCTGCGCCACGGCGGCCTCTACCCGAACCTCTTCCTGCGCGTCTTCCGGCGCGACGGCGCTCGCATCGAGCAGCGCTGGATGGACGAGCACATCACGGTGCCGGGCAAGGTGGTCTCGCCGCCGATCGACGTCATCGAGGCGAACTACGACCGCCAGGAGAACATCGGCCTCTGGACCACGAAGCACAACGCGTACTCCACGCGCGAGGCGGTGGACACGCTCATCCGGCGCTGGCGCCTCCGTGAGCTCGACACGGTCGGCACGCTGAAGGGTGACAGCACGCACCGGCGCCGCTGGATGAAGGAGCACGTCTACGCGCGCGCGCCGCTCTTCGTTCGCCCGTTCCTCTACTTCGCCTATCGGTACGTCCTCCGCCTCGGGTTCCTGGACGGCGTCCCGGGGTTCGTCTTCCATGTCCTCCAGGGCTTCTGGTATCGGTTCCTCGTGGACGTGAAGGTCTACCAGCTGGAGTCCCTGGCGCGCGCGTCGGGGCGGCCCATCCAGGAGGTCATCGAGGACTCCTACGGGATCGAGCCATGAAGCCGGCGTCGGAGCCCGGCCGTGCCCGGGTCCACCTCGCCGACTTCCAGAACGCCTGGTACGACCCCGGCCGCGGCGCGCTCGTGCGCGCGCTCTGGATCCTCGCGAACGCCGCGTTCCTCCTCACCTGGTTCCCCTGGCCGTCCGCGCTCAAGCGCGGGGTGCTCCGCCTGTTCGGCGCCGGGGTCGGGAGGGGCGTGGTCGTGAAGCCGCGGGTGAACGTGAAGTACCCCTGGCACCTCACGATCGGCGACCACGGCTGGATCGGCGAGGGCGTCTGGATCGACTCGCTCGCGCCGGTACGGATCGGCGTGAACGTGTGCCTCTCCCAGGGCGTGATGATCGAGACCGGGAATCACGACTGGTCGCGGCCCACGTTCGACCTCGTCGTGAAGGAGGTCGTCATCGACGACGGTGCCTGGGCCGCGGTCCGGTCGCTCCTCCTGCCCGGCGCGCGGCTCGCGTCGCACGCGGTCCTGGGCGCGGGCTCGGTGCTCTCGGGGGCCACCGAGGCGTACGGTGTCTACGCGGGCGTGCCGGCGGTGAAGGTCCGCGAGCGGGTGATCGGGGAGCGTGGTCCGTGACGCTCGCCCTTCGACAGGCTCAGGGCGAGCGGGCTCTCGTCAGACCGGGAGCGCGCGGCGAGTGAAGGTCCTCCTCCTCAACCAGTTCTTCCACCCCGACCTCTCGGCGACGGCGCAGCTCGCGACGGACCTCGCCGAGGATCTCGTGCAGGCGGGGTTCGAGGTCACGGCGCTGGCCGCGCGCGGCGCGTACCTGGGCGGCGGCCGGCTCGCGGCCTCGGAGACCTACCGCGGCGTCCGCATCGAGCGCGTGCGCTGCACCTCGCTCGGCAAGGCCTCCATCGGGCGCAGGCTCCTCGACTACGGCTCCTTCTTCGCGGCGGCGACCGCGCGGGTGCTCGCGGGGCCGCGCCACGACGTGATCGTCGCGATGTCGACCCCGCCGCTCGTGGCGGCGATCGGGGCCATGCGGCGCAGCGGTCCGCGACCGCTCGCCCTTCGACAGGCTCAGGGCGAGCGGACGGGTGGGGAGGTTCAGCGGAGCCGCGGCACCCGCTTCGTCTACTGGCTCCAGGACGTCTACCCGGAGCTCGCGGTGGAGTTCGGCGTCTTCGGCGCGCGCTCGCCGGCGGCGCGCCTGTTCGGCGCGGCCTCGCGCTGGACGCTCCGCAGGGCGGACGCGATCGTCGTGCTCGGCGAGGCGATGGGCGAGCGCGTCCGCGCGAAGGGCGTCCCTGCCGCGCGCGTCCACGTCCTCCCGAACTGGGCCGACGGCGCTGCGGTGCGCCCTGCGCCTGCCGAGGCCGACGCGTTCCTGAAGCAGCACGGCCTCCAGGGCAAACGGGTGGTCCTCTACTCGGGAAACATGGGGCGCGCCCACGATCTCTCCACGATCGTCGCTGCGGCGCGCCTCCTCCGCCACCGGCCGGAGCTCGCGTTCGTCTTCGTGGGCGACGGCGCCAAGCGGGGCGAGGTGGAGGCGGCCGCGCGCGAGCTGCCGTCGATCCACGTCCTGCCGTACCAGCCGCGCGAGCGGCTCGGTGCCTCGCTCTCCTCGGGCGAGCTCCACCTCGTCACGCAGGAGCCGTTCACGGTCGGGCTCGTCGAGCCGAGCAAGCTCTACGGCGCGATGGCCGCGGGTAGGCCCGTGCTGTACATCGGCCCACCCGAGACCGAAGCGGCGCGCACCGTCGAGCGCGAGGGGATCGGCGCCGTGCTCCCGATCGGCGATGCGGCGGGCGTGGCGGCCGCCATCGAGGCGCTGCTCGAGCGCTCCGCGGAGCTGGGCGCCCGCGCCCGCGCCGCGTTCCTGGCGCGTTACGACCGACGCCTGCGCACTGCCCAGTTTGCGAGCATCCTCCGCTCGGTCTGCTGACGTTTGCTATCGGTACTAGTACGATGCGTGAAAGTGTCGCGTGCTTGCGCACATGCGTGACCTTGACTCGCCCCGGGAGTCTGGGAGGATCGCGGGTTGCAGAGCACGCGGCACTCGACCTCGGGGGAGGGGCAACATGCAGGTGGCACGGGTGCTGTCGGCACGCGGTCCATCTGAATCAGCGACCCAGGGCGAATCACTACCCGGGTCAGGACGGCCAGCATGAGGACAGCTGGTGTTGCGTTCGTGACCGCGACGGTCGCCGCCGCCGCGCTGACGCCGGTCGTCCGGCGCCTGGCGCGGCGCTGGGGCTTCTACGATCACGCGCTCTCGTCGCGGAAGGTGCACGGCAAGCCGGTCCCGCGGCTCGGCGGCGTCGCGATCGTCCTCGCCTTCTTCGTACCGCTCGTGGCGCTCTACTTCGTGGACAGCGAGGTGGGTCGGCGGCTCTGGTCGCAGCCGCGTCAGGCGATGGGCCTCTTCCTCGGCGGCTCGATCATCGCCGTCCTCGGGATCGTGGACGACATCCGGGGCACGGGGGCGCGCTCCAAGTTCCTCGTCCAGTTCGGCGTCGCCGCGCTCATGTACGCCTTCGGGTTCCGGATCGAGACGATCGCGAACCCGTTCGGCGAGGCCATCCACCTCGGCGTCGTCGCGCTGCCGTTCACGATGCTCTGGATCGCGGGCGTGGTGAACGCGATGAACCTCATCGACGGGCTCGACGGGCTCGCGGGCGGGGTCGCGCTCATCGCGGTCGCGAGCACGTTCGCGGTGGCGGTGCTCCGGGTCGAGCCGCTCATGATGCTCTTCACCGCCGCCCTCGCGGGCGCGGTGCTCGGCTTCCTCTTCTACAACTTTAACCCGGCGACCATCTTCATGGGCGACACCGGGTCCATGTTCCTGGGGTTCGTCCTCGCGACGACGGCGATCCAGACGAACCAGAAGCACTCGACGGCGGTGACCCTCGTCGTCCCCATCGTCGCGCTCGGCCTGCCCATCGCCGACACGCTCCTCGCCATGATCCGCCGCGCGGCGCGGGGCGCGCCGCTCTTCTCCGCGGACCGCGGCCACATCCACCACCGCCTGCTCGGGCTGGGCCTCTCGCAGCGGCAGGCCGTGCTGGTGCTCTACGCCGGGTGCGCCGCCCTCGGCGCGATCGCGGTGGCGCTCCGCTTCGCGACCCCGACCCAGGCGATCTGGGTCCTCCTCGCCCTCGTCGCCGCCGCGGCCCTGGCGCTCCGCAAGCTCGGTTACCTCAGCTGGAGCAGCGCCGAGCGCATCCTCCAGGAGCGCAAGCGCAACTCCGAGATGCGCGGGGCGGTCCGCCGCGTGGCGACCGTCCTCCGCACCGCGCAGACGACGCACGAGATCCTCACCGCGCTCAGGCTCGGGGCGAAGGCGGTGGGCGCCTCGCGCGCCGCGCTCCGCGACGCCGATCGCGCCGAGGCCGTGGCGCAGGGGTTCGACGGCAGCGCGGGCGCCAGCGTGGAGCACGTGATCGCCCGCTTCAGCCTCGAGGGCGAGCGCCCGGGCGCGAAGCACCTCATCCTCGCCTGGGAGGACGGCCGCTCCGAGGTGGACCGGGACACCGAGCTCGCGGTGGAGACGCTCTGCGAGCACCTCTCGGCGGCGCTCGACCGCGTGGCGGTCAACGAGTCGCTGCGGATTCCGGTGCAGACGGCGGGGTGAAGCCGCTGTCAGTGATCAGTTGTCAGTTGTCAGTTTGCCGGACCGTTCGACGGCCGTGAGGCCCTGCAGCCCGCGGACGAGCTCGTCGTAGCGGGCTTCGAGCTCGGCGCAGTGCCGTCCGGCAGGAGGGCAGCCGGCTGGACAAGCCGAGCAGGTAGCGGACCTCGGACGCGGAGCCGAGAGCTACGCGGAGGAACTGAGCGTAGTCGCGCTGTGTGCTGCGCGTGCAGCCCTCCACGATGTTCGTGACCCCTGACCCCTGACAACTGACAACTGCTTCACCGCGCGTCCGGCCAGACGATCACCGTCAGGAAGAACGCGCTGCCGTCCTTCTCGCCGCTCACCTGATGCACGATCCGCTGACCGCGCTCGATGGTCAGCTTGTTGTGCGTCTTGCGGGCGAGGAGCACGACCTCGAAGGTCACCTTGTCCGGCTGCTCGTCCTTGAGCTGGAGCGAGACGTCGTCGCCGTCGGGGAGCTTGAAGAACTCGATCTTCCCCTTCGACATCGTCCGCTTCTCGTCCGACTCCTGCGTCCACCGGACGTAGGCGAGCGACGAGAGCTGCTTCTTCAGGACGAGCAGCGAGTCGTCCATCTTCGCGGGCCCGGTCTTCGAGCCCTTGATGATCCGGATGTGCACCGGCACCTCGGCGCGCGCGAGGGCGGGGGCGGAAACGATTCCGATGAGGAAGACACAGGCGAAGGCGATCCGGCGTCCCATGGTCGAACCAGGCCTCCTGGCGGTGCGGCTACGAACCGGTGTCGTCATCGGGTGCGAGCAGCACGACGGGGCCGTCCGACGTCTGTAGGACGATGCTGCCTTCCCCCGACAGCTCGACTTCAAGGGAAGCGAGGCGCTGCTCGGGCTCCGCGACGACGTGCTCGCCACCGTACATGAAGGTCCCGACGGCCGCCAGAACGACGGCGGCGGCCAGGGCGGGGACCGCGATCCTCCAGCGCTCCCGCAGGGCGTCGAGCAGCGACCGGCGGTCCGTGCGCGCCGCGGCGCGCGGGGACCGGTGGCCGACCCGCGCCATGACCTCGTCCACGAACGGCGCGAAGTCCCGGGCGTTGGCCCGGGCGAGGAGCGCCTCGGCGACGAGGCCGTCGGTCACCTCGAAGCTCGCGGCCAGGGCGCGGCAGTCGGCGCACGTCTCGAGGTGCGCCGCGAGCGCGCGCGCGTCCTCGGCGGGCAGCTCGCCCGGCCGGGACCCGATCATCGGCGCGATGCGGACGCAGGGCTTCATCTTCTACTCCTCGACCTTTCCTTCGGAGGTGCCTCGTTCGACGTCGGAGCCGGCGGCCGGGGCACGGTGGCGCACCCCCGCGTATCCGCGGAGCGCCGCCTGCATCTTCTTCCGCGCGTGGAACAGGCGGCTCATCACCGTCCCCTTGTGAATCCCGAGCCGGTCCGCGAGCTCCTCGTAGGAGAGGCCCTCGATTTCCCGGAGCACGAGGATGGTGCGGTGCTTCTCGGGCAGCGTGGCGAGCGCGGCCTCCATCTTCGCCGCGAGCTCGTGGCGGAGCAGCGTCTCGCGCGGATCGTTGCCGAGCGACGTCGCGAGGATGCCCTCCCCCGCGCCCTCGAGATCGGCCTCGCGCACCTCGTCCACGTCGTCGCGCTGGGTGATCCGCTCCTTGCGCACGCTGTCGATCGCCACGTGCGTCGCGATCCGGAAGAGCCAGGTGCCGAAGGCGGACTCGCCCTTGAAGCCGTCGAGGCCTCGGTGGACGCGCACGAAGACGTCCTGGGCGACGTCCCAGGCCAGGTCCGCGTCTTTCACGATGCCCAGCGCCACGGCGTAGACCTTCCTCTGGTAGCGAACGACCAGCGCGCGGAAGCCCTCCGCGTCGCCCAACCTGGCGCGCTGGACGAGCGCGAGGTCGTCGTCTTCCACCGTGGGGACGTCCTGTCGAGACCGGAAATTCACGTAGGTAGTGCGCCAAGGTAGCACGCCCCGTGGCCTCGCCGGAGGGGCTCGAGCTCCGCCCGGAACCCCGTCGAGCCGCCTGGGAAGGGGCAGGATGGACGCCCGGTTACTCGGCCGAGCATCCCGATCGTGATTGGCGTACGTTTGCCGGCCGTGACGCGCCGTGCACGGGCGCGCCCCGAGCGGGTACCCATGAAGGCCCACGTCATCACAGGTGCTCGATGAACCTCCTCGTGACCGGCGGCGCAGGCTTCATCGGCTCGAACCTGGTCCGCCTCCTCCTCGCGGAGCGGCCCGCGGATCGCGTGGTCGTCCTCGACAAGCTCACCTACGCCGGGAACCTCGAGAACCTCGCCGGGCTCGGCGGCCCGCGTTACCGGTTCGTCCAGGGCGACATCGCGAACGGCGAGCTGCTCGCGGATCTCTGGCACACCGAGGGGATCGACGCCGTCCTGCACCTCGCGGCCGAGAGCCACGTCGACCGCTCCATCCTCGCCCCGGCGGTCTTCATCGAGACGAACGTCCGCGGGACGCAGGTGCTGCTCGAGGCGGCGCGCGAGCTCGGGGTGAAGCGGTTCGTCCACGTCTCGACCGACGAGGTGTACGGCTCGCTCGGGCCGAGGGGCGCCTTCACCGAGGCCTCGCCGCTCGCGCCGTCGTCGCCGTACTCCGCCTCGAAGGCGGCGAGCGATCTCCTCGCGCTCGCGTACGCGCGCACCTTCGGCCTCCCGGTGATCGTCACCCGGTGCTCGAACAACCACGGGCCGTACCAGTTCCCGGAGAAGCTCATCCCGCTCATGATCGCGAACGCGCTGCGCGACGAGCCGCTCCCCGTCTACGGCGACGGCCTCCACGTCCGCGACTGGATCCACGTCGACGACCACTGCCGCGCGCTCCTCGCTGCGCTCGACCGCGGCGCGCCGGGCCAGGTCTACAACCTCGGCGGCGCGAGCGAGCGGCAGAACCTCGACGTCGTGAAGCGCGTGCTCGCGCTCCTCGGCAAGCCCGAGTCGCTCGTGCGCCACGTCGCGGACCGGCCCGGGCACGACCGCCGCTACGCCATGGACTCGTCGAAGGCGCTGGCCGAGCTCGGCTGGGCGCCGCGGCGGACGTTCGAGGCGGCGCTCGAGGAGACGGTCCGCTGGTACGTCGAGCACCGCGGCTGGTGGGAGCGGATCCTCTCCGGCGCGTATCGCGCCTACGGGCGGCGGCCGAACGGGGTGCGCGCGTGAGGGTCGCGGTCACCGGCGCGAACGGGCTCCTCGGCGGCGAGGCGGTGGCCCAGCTCCTCGCGGCGCCGGAGGGCCACGCGGTGCTCGCGATCGGGCGCGGGAAGTGCCGGCTCCCGCCCGACTCCTACCGGTGGGCCTCGGCCGACCTCGCCCACCCCGGCGAGACCGCGGCCGCGCTCCTCGCGTTCCGGCCGGACGCCGTGCTCCACGCGGGGGCGCTCACCGACGCCGACGCGTGCGAGGTCGATCCGGACCTCGCCTGGCGCGCGAACGCCGACGGCACCGCCGAGGTCGCCCGCGCGTGCCGGGCGGTCGGCGCGCGCCTCGTGGCGGTCTCGACGGACTACGTCTTCGACGGGACCGCGGGGCCGTACGACGAGGACGCCGTCCCGAACCCGCGCGGTGTCTACGCGCGCTCGAAGCGGTGCGGCGAGGAGGCGGCGCTCGTCCTCGCCCCCGGCGCGGCGGTGGCCCGGGTCGCGATCGTCTACGGCGGGCGGCGCGGGACGCGCGCGACGTTCGCGGAGTCGGTGGTCGAGAAGCTCGCGCGCGGCGAGGCGGTCCGCGCCTTCGAGGACCAGCAGGTCTCGACCACGCTCGCCTCGGCCGGCGCCGCGCGCTGCCTCGAGCTGCTCCTCGAGCACCGCTACGCGGGCGTGCTCCACGTCTGCGACGCGACCGTGCTCGGCCGGGTCGAGCTCGCCGAGCGGATCGCGGCGCGGTTCGGGCTCCGGGGCGAGATCCTCCGGATCCGCACCGCAGAGGCGAACTTGCCCGCGCCGCGGCCGCTGCGGGGCGGGCTCGTGACGACCCGCGCCGCGGACCTGCTCCGGAACGAGCCCCTCGCGATCGAGGAGGCGCTGGACCGGTTTCACGCCGAGTGGGTTGCGCGGCGGGGGGCGCTCGCGGGGGGGTGAACGCCGTCCCGCTCGTGCTTCGACAGGCTCAGCACGAGCGGATGTGCGTGACCGCGCGGCCTGAGCCTGTCGAAGGCCGAGGCGGGCATGACCGCCCCCATCCGGCACCCCGGCGCCTCCTCGGCCGCTCGAGCCGAGGTCGCCCGCGCGGAGACGCCAGGTTATCCTCCCTGAACGCTGCTCCGGCGCGTCCGGCGTACCGCTCATGACCCGCGCACAATCCGACATCGCCCGCCTGCTCGGGAGCGCCCGGCGCCGCCAGGCCGGGATCACCCTGCTCTCGCGGCTCGGCGTGGGGCTGGCCGCCGCGATGATCTGCCTCCTCGCCGGGGCGGTCGCGCTCCGGTCGGGGGCACGCCTCCCGGCCCGCTGGATCGCGCTCGGCGCGGCGGCGGCCGCGCTCGTCGCGGCGCTCGCGTGGGCGATCCGGGACCTCGTGCGCCGCCTGGGCGGGGACGGCGTCACCGCGCGGACGGTGGCGGCCGGCGATCCCGCGCTCCGGTCTGCCCTCCAGAGCTCGGTCGAGCTCCTGCGCGATCGCGACGCGATCGCCTCGAGCGGCAACCTCTCGGTGGCGCTCGTCGACGCGCACGTGGAGCGCACGGCGGAGCGCGCCCGGACCGTCGACCTCGCCC
>Ga0196971_1001366_pt1 | contig 11212 bp, 11 predicted proteins | sample S1v_1013CmetaG_FD_148660 | JGI IMG/M metagenome (GOLD analysis project Ga0196971, IMG submission 148660) | Soil microbial communities from Anza Borrego desert, Southern California, United States - S1+v_10-13C | ecosystem: Environmental > Terrestrial > Soil > Desert | place: USA: California... | reverse complement strand
AGCTCCACGAACTAATCGGCGTTCCGCTGCCTTTTTCGGTCTAAGCCAGCCGCGCGAATCGCGCGGCTCGCTCAAACCGTGAATCTGCGGAATACGGGCCTAGAACACCCTGCCCGGATTATCGTCGTCTACCCGACCGATGCTGACGCCGCCTTCATGTCTGGCACCTGGAGTAGGGTGTTACGAAAGCTTCGCCCGGACAACCGACTCACGGTGGAGATCTGCTCCCTCGATTCGCTGCGGAGGGCTAGACTGCGGGAGGGTGTATGTCTGAGTCTGTCGGACGAGCTCCCCAGCCCAATCCGTGTTGATGGTGACTGACCGTCGCCGACCGCTATAATCCCCCGCACCTGGCCAGAGTTGGGGGAGGACGGAGGACAGTGGCGCCGGTTGATGAGCGTACCGCTGCGATGATTCTGCAACTAGCAAAATACGCGGCACGAAAAGCATGCGCCTTATGGAATTGCCCGTGGGCGCGGGACGATGTGGCTGGAGAGGCCGTGGTGGAGGCCATAGCCACCCTGGGCCGGGTCCGGACACTGGACAACCAGGGCGCCTATCTGTGGCGCGTCTGCGCCAGAACGAGTATGAAGGCAGCGATGCGGGAGAGGGCCACCGACCGCCAGACACTGCCGCTTACTGACGACGAGGTAGCCCCCAGCCAACGGGATTGGAGTGATGACGCGTGTTGCCGTGTGTGGTTGGCCGATACCCTCGGTGACCTCGGGAGGGATGGGCTACTGTCAAAGATGGTTGCACTGCGGCTCCAAGGACGATCCCAAGAGGAGGTTGCCCGGCACCTCGGGGTATCCCAGAGCGCGGTCAGCCGGAAGCTGTGTGCGCTTCGGCAGAAATTGTGGTGAGCCCGGCGGATGCCGGGCTCTCCCACATTTTGGCGACATCTCTGCTGCATAGGGAATGGCGGCCACCTCCACATGGAAAGGTGGAGGTGACACTCATGCACCAAGACTGCTGGCTCTGGATGACCCACCCCATAACGGGTGAGGAGACCTGGCTGGGCCCCGATGACATCGGTGCCCTCGACGACATGGTTCGCGAGTTCTGCGCTGCCCAGTCGCCGTGGGACGTCGAAGTACACACGACCACTACCAAGTACACCGTCTCAGCCAAGACCTGGCCCGCCGTCCTGGACGCAGCGGTTCTGCTGATTACCGAACTCTGCTGGGGAAAGGAGATTGTCAGCATCCTGGCGTTCCGGGATGGCCTGCGACCTTCTGTCGTGACGCAACCTCCCCCTGAACGCCGGCCCAAAGCAAAAGACCCCCACCCGGACGAGTGAGGGCCGATTCTTCAGGTGTAAAGTTCCTCACGGCAGACGGTGGCTAGGAGCTGCCCTACGGCAGCATATGCGGCGCAGGGGAGCGAAAATGCGTGTCTACTGCGGCAACCCGGACACTTTCAGGATCCACTCACCGAAATGGATCAGGACGTTGCCGAGGAGTACCTCCAGCACGTAAGCAGGGATCAAGAGGACCACCTCCTCTCCTATGGTTCCCCGGTGCAGTCCGTAACAATCCCGGCGGAGGTGACCGAATCGTGGCAGGCCTGATCATTGGTGCAATCGTGCTGCTGCTTGGTGGTGTCATCTGCATCCACGGACTCTACAAGGGATTCCAGGAGCTGCGCAAGTGGCTGGCAAGATGAAGCGTCCGGCAGACCGCCCAGTGCGGCGGGGGCGTGGGACACCGCCCGACAGAGTCCCATTCAGCGTGTTCATCGTGGACGGGAGCGATCTGATGGCCGGCGCCGCACGGGCCTCCCGCACCGCTCTGCGGGCTCTCCTGGTTGCACAGGTGGCCTCAATGATTCTCTGCCCACCGGGGAACGCGCTGGCCGCTGCAACCACCGCTGTCGCCGGCGCCGCCAAGATCGACAGCCTGATGAAGGCCGTGATCATCCTGCGGCGGCTGGGGAAGTACATCGCCATCGGCAGCATCATGTTCAGCGGCATCATGTGGATGGGCGGGCACCGGACGCAAGCCACCGAGCGGGCCATCGGTACTGCCTTGGGGTACCTCCTCCTCAACCATGCCGCCGACATCATCGACCTGCTCGACAGCATCTAGGGGGGATTGACCCATGACACTGTCACCCCTACCGGGGGCCGGCGCCGCCGGCCCTTCCCTTGGGGCCCAGATTGGCGCTGCGCTGGCCGAGGCTCTGCATCGGTTCCTTTCCGTCGGATCGCACTCGCTCTTCCAGTCGCTCGCTGCGGCCACGCCGGTGGCTGCCGGATGTGCGATCGCCTTGTTTGGGCTGGGCATGATTGCATCCGGCGAACCCAAGACCTGGGGAAGCAAAGCCGTGATGGCGCTGATCCTTGGGGCTGCAGTCCGTCTTCTGGCGGGGTAACGGACAATCCGTTGGGAGGTGTCGCAGTGTTGCGCATCCAGCAGAACGAGAAGGCGCTTCTGCGCCTCGTTCCACACCGCAGCGTCCTGAACAGCAACAATCGGCGCTTGTGGCACGTACTCCACGACATGCTGTCGATGTACGCTCCACCTGCCCAGCGCCTGCGGCGCCACCCGGTCGGCGGTTTCCAGTACCGGGTACGGGACGACGTGTGGTGGATCCTCACCATGAAGGCTGCGCCGGGTGGTGGACCTGCGCCGGCCCAAAGCAATATCGCCTTCCACATTGCGGTCCCGACACACCTGCTCGACGTGCTCCGCATCAAGCTGGCTAACCACGTCCAGTGGAACCGCTGTACTCTTCAGGACGCCAGTCTGTCTGACATTGCGCTGCCCGAGCAGGCGGACGCATACCGTCTGCGCCTCTGCCGCCACGACATGTTCAGCCTCTCCTTCGACTACGCGGAGCAGACCACTCCTATCCGAGACTTGCTTCACGTGAGCAGTGAACTGCGGGACAACGACACAGTGGCTGTCGTCATGCGCCTCCAGGCCGTGGCAAGGGCGGAGTGGAGAGAACGCGCAGACCACGCCTGGACCGCCTGGGATCAAGGGAGTGTCCCCCGGCGCCCGGGATGGGATGGACAACAGGCGTGGCGAGCCGTCGTCCAGTGTATCGCCTCAGCGGGATCGTACGCAGCCGGGCTGCTAAACGACATCTTGTCCGGGATTGATAACACCTTCTACAGGAGTCGGCCGACGGGGGCATCATTGCCGGCGCCCCCCCTGGCGGACCCTGAACGGCAGGCGCTGCTGGTAAATGGGGACCTCTCGGCCCGCACCCGTCAGAAACGCAATCTGCCTGCGTTCGCAGCGGGTGTCCATCTCCTGGTCGCCGCACCCACGGAGTCGCGGCGGCAGATGCTCGCCCACTCGGTTGCCGGTGCATTCGGAGGACTGTCGGGTGACAATATGCTGACTCTCCACCGGTGCAACCCTGCAGTTCGGGAGCAGGTGCGGCGGCTTGCCTGCCCCACTGCGGACTGGGACCCAGACATACTGTCCACAGACGAGGTCGGGAAGATCGTCCAACTCCCTACTGGCGAGGTGCAGCAAGAGTTTGGCGAGGAACTGGAGTCGAATCGCGCCGTTGAGATCGAAATCCCTCGAGTATTTCTCGACCCCAGCGGCATCTTCACGGGGACAGCTGGACACCGGGGCGCGTCGTTCCCCATTCACATTCCAACCGGTCAGCTCAGGGATCCCGAGATCCTCGACAAGCTCATGACGCCCCGGGTGCTGATTGGATCCCCGCGGATGGGCAAAGACATGGCCGCGGTGAACCTGATCGTGGAAAGCCGGCTGAACCACGGCATAGGCGCCGTTATCCTCGATGTGATCGACGAACGGAACGGGCACCGTGGCATGGCGGACGCCGTCCGTGATCACCTGCCCGCCGAGATGCTCGTCGACCTCGACCTGTCGGACTTCGACTACCCGCCGTACGTGGGCACCGCCAACATCCCGACGGCGCGCAACGAGCGTATCGCCGCATCGCAGCTGGCAGACATCATCACCGGGTTCTTCCTTGGCGACGATGCCTCCACCAGCTATCAAACGGCGTCGGTCCTGCGGGAGTGTGCCAAGGCGGTTGGCGGCGACCTGATCGGCGTTAGGCTGATGCTCACGAACCCCGGTTTCCGGGCCCGCAAGCTGGCAGACGCGAAGCGGCTCGGGCTCGACATGACCAACATGCAGGACTTCCACGCCCTGGGGGACCGGAACAGCCAAGGCCGCCAGGGCCAAATCGCCGCACCGATACTGGTTCGGCTTGGCGAGATCATGTCGAACGAGGCGCTGCGGCCGATCTTCTGTCAGCGCCCCCGCCGAGAGGCGAACCTGTCCCAGTGGCTGTCGGATGGCAAAGTCGTCATCTACCGGGTCCCGAACCGAGACCTTGGCGAGATGGCCGTTCGCACGCTGGCCCATTGGATCGTGATGACCGTCTTCTTGACCAAGCAGGCGCTGGGTGGCCGTGGGGCGCCGACGTGGCTCGTGCTGAACGAGCCGCACCAGTTCTTGTCGCCTGGACTCGTGCACTTCTGCCGGCGGCTCTTGGCAGAGGGGCCGAAACACCGACTGGCCCCCGTGCTTCTGCTCCAGAACTTCAAGCTCCTGCAGAGCCCCACCCTGGTGGAGATTCTCATGTCCAGCTCGCTGAACTGGCATCTCTTCCGTAACTCAAACATCCACGTCTACGAGGAACTACGGGAGTACCTGGCGCCCACGTTTGAGCCCGCCACGGCGATGGCCGCCACGCCGGCTTATCACTTCATCGCCTGCTGGATGGCTCCCACCGGGGAGTACCAGACTCCCTTCATGATGGCGGCGCCGCCTGTTGTCAGTGCACGGTTCACTACACGGAATAACGTAGGTCTGACCAAAGCCCACAGCCGCCTGTACGGGAAGCCCATTGTGGAGATCCAGCGGGAGATGGATGGCCGCGGAACAGAAGCCTAGCGGCGGGGGCGACACTCAGCCACCGCAAAGGTATTCCTCCCGGGGCATCAGCGTGGGTGACCCTGGCCCACCCGGGCCGGTGACTTCTTCTCCAAGACGAGACTTCAAAAACGTGAACGCCACCGGCACCGCAGGGAGACGAGTGGCTTCTCCTTCTGTCGGACAATCGAGAGGGCACAGGATTGACCCCTATGAAGATACTCGACGCGAAGGAATTTCATGTACTCATCCTCTCGGCAACGATAATTGCCACTTGCGTTAAGATCAGAGTTGCGTTATCCTCATCGTGCGCCGGATCTGATTACCGTCTTTGGTAAATATAGTGTCCACGACGGACCGGGACCACCAAAGGGAGGGCACGGAGCGACACCGGTCCAGGGACATCCGAATGTGGCGTGCATCTCTCACCACGGCACCACACAACCGCCCACGTCGCGCTGACGCCGGCGTTCGATGTCTTCATCCATCACCGCAACCAAAGCAGAACGCCCAGGGTCACCCCTGGACGCCACGGTTCCTTGTAGGAAGATGGACATGTGCGAGAGCATAGGCTCTCACCGGAGGGAGGTTGGACACGCGCATGACGCACCTGGGTCGTCCGGATTGGTTTGACAAGGAACCGGAGGAGTGGCCCCCATCTGCCAGGGAGTTCTACCGCCTTTGCTGGGTCATATCGCGTCGGACTCTGGAGAAGCGAGCCCGGGAGGCCGCCACTCTCCAGCGGGGTACACCTCCAGACGCTGACCTGGGTAGAGACACACTGTAGCCCGAAACGCGTCGACGAAGTTCCGGAGCAGCTCCTTCCGCTCAGCCGGCTGCGCATCAGCCCACACACTTGGGAACGTAAGCACTATGCCTGCCAGTGCCTCCTTGCTTGGAGGCGCTGGCTTGCTCAATATGTCCTCCAGTTGTTCACGGAGAACCATGCGTCGCTCCTTTGCCGGCCCAACGTGGTTCAGGTAGTCCTCCATCTCCAACTTCCCCGTCCCGTACAGCCGGTCCCAGCGGGCGATGGTAGCCTGGGTTTCTTCCAGGTCAGCGCGGACTCGCTCAATCTCGGCCTCCGTCAAACCGACGTCCCGCTTGTGCCGCTCCTCCAGCGCTCGGTAGTAGTTCTCGAGCCGTCCCGGCTCACCAAGTGCCGCGACCGTCTCCACTAGCCGCTGTTCCATAAGCGGGCCAGGGGTGCTGGTGAGCGAGGGGATATCCTTTCCGCCGCACCCCCGGGCAGTCTCCCAGTTCTTGCAGCGGTAGAAGTACTGGCCGGCCTGGCGTCCCCTCTTGCTCATCTTCATTACCCCGATGGCTCCGCCACACACCCCACATCGTGCAATTCCGGAGAGGACATACTCTCCCGTGGCCTGCCGAGGTGGGACCAGCTTGCGGGCGTCGAACGTCCTCTGCACCTGATCGTACAGTGTGCGCGAGATGAGTGGGTCGTGGGAACTGGGGACTTCCTGGCCCTTGTGCTGGATAACGCCGGTGTACATAGGGTTCTGGAGGATGCGGCCCACCTTAACGGAATCGAATAGGCGTCCTTGCGAAGACCGGGCGCCCAGTTCCTCGTTCAGCCAAGTGGCGATTGCCCGCACTCCCTGGCCCTCCAAGTACCGCTTGAAGATGGCAATCACCAGGTGAGCTGTCTTGGGGTCGGGGACCAGCTGCATTAGTTGGCGACCGCCCTTGATCCTTTCGGACGGTTCCAGGGCATACCCGAAGGGCGGGCGTCCCCCGCCCCACTCTCCGAGAGACGCCTTCTTCTGCTTGCCGAAGGCCGTCCGCTCCGCGATCATCTCGCGCTCCCACTGAGCAAACACCGCCACCAAGCTCATCATGACGCGCCCGGTTGGGCTCGTGGTGTCAAACTGCTCAGTGACGGAGCGGTAATACAGATTCCGCTTCTCCCACTCAGTCCACAGTTCGTACAGGTCGCGAACAGAACGGGTCAGCCGGTCCAGCTTGTACGACACAATAATGTCGCCTGGCTGTGCCTCGGCCATCATCCGCTTGAACGCAGGTCGGTTCAGGTCCTTCGCAGACAGACCATCGTCGACGTAGACTTTCACCGTGTTATAGCCATTTGACTTGCAGAACTGCTCGATCCTCTCTTGCTGCGCCGCCAGGGAGTACCCCGACTGCCCTTGTTCTTCAGTTGAAACGCGCACATATGCTCTGGCCATGCGGTTTGTCGGATCCACTGTCCAATCCCCCCAACTGTGTTAAGTGGAATCACCGACAGCCATCGGCAGGTCGAGCGCTGCCCGGGGTCCTTCTCGGGCTGCTCTGCCGTCGCTTCGTTGACCCCCAGCCACTCTCTGCAAGGTTGGCACTTACCTCGCGGCCAGACGTTCACCCAGGCACTTTGCTGTCCGGGTGCAGCGGTTTTCCATACACCGCAGCCGGGGAGCAGACCTACCTGGTCTGCTCCCGGCTCCACGACCCCTAGGGCTGCGGCGACAGGCCCTTAGGGGCCTGCCTCGCGGAGCGTCCGCTCCCACTCCGCAGACTCGTTGAGCACCGTCACCATAACCGGTCCAGGCGTCGCCGGGGTCACGAACGGTTGCGTGACGACCTTGAGCCGCAGGTGACGCCGGTCGAAGTCACGAAGAAGGTCGACAAGTCCAACGACCGATAGGGTCAGCCGGCTTAGCTTGTACACCACGATGACATCGCCTGGCTTAGCCGCCATCATCATCCGCCGGAATTCGGGGCGGCTCTTGCACGGGGCCGCTGTGCCGACGTCCAGGTATATGCCTGCGACCGTATAGTCCATGTTGCGGCAGAACTCCTCCAATACCACTCGTCCGACCGTCTCCCAGCGACCTGACGTGCTGTCCTCGCTCAACGGGATCCGACCATAGACCAGGGCAACCTGTTCCTTTGCCATCCCTCACCCCCCCACAGACTGAGCTTTCAGACCACAGAGCTGATTCGTTCCCGATGCGCCCAGGCACCTAGGTGCCCACCGCGCCCAGCCGTACCTCGCCTGGTACGCGCTTGGATCGGCACCAGCCCTTTGGCCGTGGGCATCATAATACGCTATCTTAATCCGGCTAAAAAGAACAAATATTGACGAGTATTGCATGACGAAGTCGGCGCCGCCACCCTCGTGAGTTCCTCGTTGAGGCTAGTCGCCCGGCGGATCCCACAGTCTACGATCACAGTTGACACCCAACCTGCAACTTTACTTTTCCCTGGTCTACAGGATGCTGCCCTGCAGCCCCACAGGCGGAGGGGTGTACCGATAATCTATCCTTTATCTTCTGCAATGCTGAAGTTGAACTGTTTGCTTTATTCGTGCTACGATAGTGCCAACTACAACGCCTGCGAGGTAGAAGCATGGACACCTGGCAGTTGCCTGATCCCGACCCACGGTCCCTTCACTTTGAGTTCGCCCACAGCATTCTTGAGGAGTTCATTCTGGGGCATGATCCGTCCGACGTCTTGCGGGAACTAATCCAAAACGAGTACGACGCCGGCGGCACCCGGCTGGAAGTCAACTTCGCATCTGATGCAGTCACTGTCCGGGGAAACGGAAAACCCATTGACGCAGCCGGTTGGAGCCGCCTCAGTGTCATGCTGGGCCGGGGGCGAGTGGCCGGTTCCGACCGCGTCATCCAGGAGAAGACGAACGGCATTGGTTCCAAAAACTTCGGCCTTCGGTCGCTGTTTCTGGTTGGCGATCGTATCTACATACGATCCGGTGGCAAACAGACCTGTCTGGACTGGATGGCCGGGGCACTGCAATCGCCTCTCGATGAGCCGGGGAGCCGACGGCGTCAAGGTGTGGAGATCTGCGTGCCATATCGACAAAAGCGCGTACAAAGACTGGAACCATTTACTCCAGAGCGGGAAGAGCGTGCTCTGAAGAGCTATGTGCAGAACATGTCCTCCATCCTAGTCAAGCTTGCCCAGCCCGGTGCGGGTAAGAGCCTCGACCAAGTCATAGTGACGTCGGAGCGCGTCGGGACAGGGCTACAGTGGAAGCAGTCTGCTCGGAAGGTTCGTTGCGCGGCGCAGGGCATCACTGCTGTGCAACGGCGAGTTCTGATCAGGGCGTCGGGTGCGACGAACAACGGCGGAGAGGCGCCGGGTTCGTTGGAAGAAATCGAGTTTCAGAAGCTGCTGGTCCTTCCCCCCGAGTACCGGGGAAAGCCAATCCCGGGGTACTTCAAGGTGCCCGGGGGGCGTATTCGCATTGGGGTGTCGCTTCGTGTACGTCGCGGGCGGCTCTGTCTGGACGAGCCGGGGCTGCTGTACTACCCGCTAGGGGTCACCGCTGGGCACACCGGCAACGCGGTGAGTATCTGTGCACCGTTTCAGATGGACAGTGACCGGAGCCAGATTCAGGCGCCCGATTCTAGTTCCCTAAACGATTGGCTCTTGCGACAGGCCGCTGACTTGACCATGTCACTCCTGGTGTCTGACTGGTTCGGACGCTTCGGCGGCGACATCTACTTGGCTCTGAAGAGGTGTACAGACCCTCGTGTAGGAGTGTATCTGAATGAGGTGCTGTCACGCCTGAAGAGCGCTGTGTGCTGGCCCAGCAGGAAACAACAGGGACGTCAGCCTGTTTGGGCAACAGCTTCAAAACTGGTGGCGCCGGAATGTCCTGAACTGGACGGATTCCTTGGTGACGATCAGTACCTGCATGCAGACTTGGTCGCCAATCGCAACCTCGTGGCCTTCGCGAGGGAGTGCGGTGTGAAGGTGTTTACGGCGAACTCCTTGGTGCGCCTCCGTTGTTACCCTTTTGACAGTAAGGGGATGGCGACGAAGATCGGATCGACCGAGGCCAACTACTGCTATTCCGGGTTTCCCAACGACCTTCAAGATTCGGCGACTCAGCAGCGATTCTCGAGAGCACTCGATGCTCCGTCGGTGAGGCTGTCAGAGGCCAACCGCAAGGATCTTGCCCAGAGTTGTACAACCATGGCTTCTGCTGGAAACCTAGCGAGTCCGGGTCAACTGTGGCGCCTGACCCCCGAGGTGGCAGCAGCAGCCCCAATTCCCGAATCCCAGCAGCTCCATCCGGCACTTGTCTCATGCAAGGTACTGGCGAAGATGTGCAGATCGTTCAGGATCCCCGATTGGGTGCAGGATGTGGTCGAAAACCTGCCCAAGAGCGGTGCGACCGATCCCAGGCGCATGGCCCTGTACAAGTACATTCTGGCCAGGCATGGCAGACTGGATCGCCGGAGCCTGAGGATGATCCGCAAAGCCCCCATTCTGTTGGATCATCGCGGCGAGTGGGTGACCCCGGGAGCGATTGTGCGCCTGCGCTCCTCTTTCACGTCTACCCTACTGGAGCCAGCCCTGCACTACCCCCACCCGGACTACGCCGATGACAGTGAGCTCGCCAAGGTCCTTCGCTTCCGGACGACCATTGGCGGCGATGACGTGATCGCCTTCGCCAAGCTGGTGGCAGCAAGACCAGTGACCGCCACCGAGTTCGAGGCGTTGCTTGCGCGCTCCACTCAGTTGCTGACCCCGCTCGTCGTCTCCGCCTTCGCCGTCATTGCGTTTCTGCCAACATCACTGGACCGCCCATGCAAGCCGACCGAGGTCTACGTACCCAATCGCCTAACCCTCGCCTGCCTTGATGCCGAAAACCCCTTTACCGCGGGGAAGTACCGGAGTCTGTACGAGAGGTTGGGGTGCCCGACCGCGCCGCACTCCACTCACATCGTTCAGTCGCTCATTAGGCGTCTTGGCCGCGGGGTCGGACCCGAGCACCCGGACATCGTGTATCCGGCGCTAGTGGATGCTCTCCGAGAGGAGAAGCAAGACACTGGCACCTACCGACAGGTGTCGATCATCTGGGCAGACGGCCGGCATGTGAAGCCGATAGACCTCCTGGTTGGGACGAAGAAGCGCGCTGAGTTTCTTGGCGCCATACCCCAACTGGAAGGCTCCCGAGAAATGTGCGCGGCACTGAATGCACTTGGTGCGAGATATACCCCGGAAGAAGCGCATTGGGTGAAGCTGCTCCAGTGGGTCAGCGACAAGTATGGAAAGAGTGGGACCCCCGTGCCCGCAGATGTACTGCACGCATTGCGGGTCGCCATGAACGCCCTAGCAGTCCCACCTGCAGCACTACTGAGCACCACGAAGTTCATGCCGGACCGAACGGGGCGCCTATACTCTCTGGAGGACGCCAAGTCCGGGCGTTATGTGATTGACGACGAACCGCTGTCAAGGGCCGGCGAACTTTCCGCAGTTTTGGCCAACAAAATCCCGCAGGAGAACTGGAAATTCTGGCTCACCCCAGCACGGGGCGAGTTTTGTTTTGGGGCGAAGGAGCCGCCTAACTGGTGGCG
>Ga0196971_1001363_pt1 | contig 11236 bp, 14 predicted proteins | sample S1v_1013CmetaG_FD_148660 | JGI IMG/M metagenome (GOLD analysis project Ga0196971, IMG submission 148660) | Soil microbial communities from Anza Borrego desert, Southern California, United States - S1+v_10-13C | ecosystem: Environmental > Terrestrial > Soil > Desert | place: USA: California... | reverse complement strand
CGGACGATCGCCCTGACCCTGAGGCCGGGGGCCACCCTGCGGACGACCGCCACCAGGGCCACCAGGGCCACCACGGCCCGGGCCACCAGGGCCACGGTTGCCGCCACGGTCGCCACCGCGACCACCGCGCTCACCACCGCGCTCGCGGCGGTCACCGCGGTCACGGCGCTCGCCACCGGCGGGAAGAGCGGAACGGTCGCCGGCGAAGAGCCAGACCTTCACGCCGATCTTGCCGTAAGTGGTGCTGGCTTCAGCGAAGCCGTAGTCGATGTCAGCGCGCAGCGTGTGCAGGGGGACGGTGCCTTCCCACATACGCTCCCGGCGGGCGATCTCGGCGCCGCCGATACGGCCGCTGACGACGATACGGATACCCTTGCTGCCCATGCGCATGGTCTTCTGGATGGACTGCTTCACGGCACGCCGGAAGGCGATGCGCTTCTCGAGCTGCTGGGCGATGTTCTCGGCAACCAGCTGGGCGTCGAGCTCGGGCACGCGCACTTCGATGACGTTCACGTTGGCGTTCTTGCCGGTCATGGTTGACAGAGCCTTCTGCAGGTCGGTAATGCCCTGGCCCTGCTTGCCGATGACCATACCAGGCTTCGCGGTGTGCACCGTAACGGTGACACGGTTGGCGGCACGCTCGATCTCAATGCGGGAGACGCCGCTGTTGTACAGAGCCTTCTTCACATACTGGCGGATCTTGACATCCTCTACGAGCAGAGCACTGAAGTTCTGCTTGTTGGCGTACCAACGGGTATCCCAACCTTTGACGATGCCAATGCGGAGGCCCTTCGGGTGTACTTTCTGACCCACTGTTACTTAGCCTCCTTTTCCTTCACCATAACGGTGATGTGGGAGGTCCGCTTCAGGATCGGGAACGCCTGTCCCCGCTGATGCGGGTGGAACCGCTTCAAGGTGGGGCCCTGGTCAACAAAGCACTGAGAAACGACCAGGGTATCCTTGTTGAGGTTGAAGTTATGCTCAGCGTTCGCAGCGGCGGCCTTCACCACTTTGGCGATCGGTTCGCTGGCACGCTTGGGAACGAACTTCAGGATCGCGAGCGCTTCGCTCACGCTTTTCCCCCGGATCAGATCGATTACGATCCGAACCTTTGTGGGGGAGATGCGGATGTGACGCGTGCTGGCCTTCACTTCCACGTGCTGTACCTCCTTCTCTCAGACTTCAAGGGGTTGTTACTTGACGCGGCTGGACTTCTCGTCGCCGCCGTGACCCTTGAAGGTCCGGGTCGGAGCGAACTCACCCAGCTTGTGGCCTACCATTTCCTCAGTGCAGTACACCGGGATATGCTTGTGGCCATTGTGGACAGCGATTGTGTGCCCGACCATCTCAGGGAAGATGGTGGAGGCACGGGCCCAGGTCTTGAAGACCTTCTTCTCGCCCTTCTCGTTCATGGCGAGGATCTTCTTCTCAACAGAGGCGTCGATATACGGCCCCTTTTTGAGGGAACGACCCATTCCTTGCTACACCCCTTCCTTACTTCTTCCGGCGGGACACGATATACTGGTCGGACTTCTTGCGCTTCTTGCGGGTCTTGTAACCCAGGGTCGGCTTGCCCCACGGGGTGACCGGGCCGGGACGGCCGATCGGAGACTTTCCTTCACCACCGCCGTGCGGGTGGTCGACCGGGTTCATAACGACACCGCGGACCGTCGGGCGAATGCCCATGTGGCGGCTGCGGCCGGCCTTGCCGATCACGAGGTTCTCGTGCTCGAGGTTGCCAACCTGGCCGACTGTGGCCCGGCAGATCAGGTGGATCTTGCGCTGCTCGCCAGAGGGCATGCGGAGGAGGGCGAAGCCGTTCTCCTTGGCCATGATCTGAGCAGAAGCGCCGGCGGAGCGAACCAGCTGGGCGCCACGGCCGGGCCGAAGCTCGACGTTGTGGACCTGCGTGCCGACAGGGATGTTCTCAAGCGGCATGTTATTGCCGGTCTTGATGTCCGAACCCTTGCCGCTGACGATGCTGTCGCCCACCTTCAGGCCGGCCGGGCAAAGCACGTAGCGCTTCACGCCGTTCGGGTACTGAACCAGGGCGATACGAGCCGTACGGTTGGGATCGTATTCGATGGCGACTACCTTCGCAGGCATCCCGTCGAACTCGTTCCGCTTGAAGTCGATCATCCGGTACATCCGCTTGTGGCCGCCGCCCTGGTGACGGACGGTAACGCGACCGTAGACGTTGCGTCCAGCCTTCTTCGTGAGGCGCTGCAGGAGAGATTTCTCCGGCGTCGTCTTGCTGATCTCGTCGAAGGTAGGCACCGTCATCTGGCGGATACCCGGGGAAGTGGGCTTAAAGCTCTTGATTCCCATCGTGTACCCTCCTTACAGGCCCTCGAAGACCTTGATGCTGTCGCCTTCCTTGAGCGTGACGACGGCCTTTTTCCAGTCCGGACGCTGGCCCTGGAACTTGCCCATCCGGCGCACCTTGCCGTGCATCCGCATGGTGTTTACCGACAGGACCGTAACGCCGAAGATTGTCTGAATGGCGTTAGCGATCTGGAACTTGTTGGCGTCAAGCCGCACACGGAAGGCGTACTGCGGCTCCTTCTCGTTCATCTTGGCCACGGCCTTCTCAGAGATGAGCGGCTTGAGGATGATGTCACGAGCGTCCATTAGCCCAGCACCTCCTCAACCTTAGCCACGGCATCCTTCGTCAGCACAAGCTTGCCGCTGTTGAGGACCTCATACACGTTGAGGTTACGAGCAGCGTTTGCGTTGATGCCGGGGATGTTGCGAGTCGACTTGTAGATGTTCGCGTTCTGCTCGGCAGTAACGATGAAGGCCTTTTCGGCGTTCAGGGCCTTGAGCAGGGCAACAACTTCCTTGGTCTTCGGGGCTTCCATATCGAAGCTCTCAACCACGATCAGCTCTCCGGCAGCGACCTTCGCGCTCAGTGCGGAACGCAGAGCAACGCGGCGGGCCTTCTTCGGCATGGTCCAACCGAAGGCACGGGGATGCGGACCGAACACGACGCCACCATGGCGCCACTGCGGCGACCGGGTAGAACCCGCACGGGCACGGCCCGTGCCCTTCTGACGCCACGGCTTCCTGCCGCCGCCAGAGACTTCGGCCCGGGTCTTGGTGTCGGAGGTGCCCTGGCGCTGATTTGCGAGGTACATCTGGACGACCTCGTGCATCAGACCGGCATTCACATCGGCACCAAAGACGGCGTCCGAAAGGGTGATTTCCCCGACGGTGGCGCCTTCCCTATTGTAAACGGCCACTTTCGGCATGTCTTGCTCCTCCTTTCGGAACGACTATCGGGCTTTCGCCTTAACGGAATCCTTGATGGTGATCATAGAGCCCTTGGCGCCGGGAACGGCACCCTTGATCAGCATGAGGTTGCGCTCGGTGTCAATCTTGACCACGCGCAGACCCTGCACGGTGACCCGTTCGGCACCAAGGTGTCCGGGAAGCTTGCGGCCCTTCGGGACACGCGCCCAGGAGCGCTTGCCCAGGGAGCCGGGAGCCCGGTGAAATTTTGAGCCGTGGCCCATCGGTCCGCGATGGAAGTTCCACCGCTTGATGCCGCCGGCAAAGCCCTTACCACGAGAGATGCCGATGACATCGACCAGGTCGCCCTCGGCGAAGATGTCGGCTTTAATCTCGTCGCCCACATTCAGGGCGTCGATGCTGTCGAGGCGGAACTCCCGCAGGTGGCGGGTAACGCGAACGTTGTGCTTGGTGAAGTGGCCCTTCTGGGGCTTGCTGACCAACTTCTCCCGAATGGCGTCGAAACCGACCTGAACGGCGTTGTAGCCGTCCGTGGTGACCGTCTTCTTCTGGACGACCACGCAGGGACCGGCTTCCACGACGGTGACCGGAACGATCTTGCCGTCGGCGGCGAAAACCTGGGTCATGCCCAGCTTCTTGCCAAGGATTCCTTTTTGCACAGAAGCCACCTCCGAATCAGTGGTCGCAAGGCTTCGGGGTTCGTGAGGCTCACGAGCAGGTTAACCCGATCCCGCGACATGATTGATAAACACAGACCGCCTGCTTGCCGGTCTGAACCGGAGTAGCCATTCTCCGGTAATTCAACCTGGGGGTTGGCTAGAGCTTGATCTCGATGTCTACGCCGGCGGGCAGGTCCAGGCGCATCAGGGCCTCGACGGTCTTGGAGCCGGGCTCCAGGATGTCGATCAGGCGCTTGTGCGTGCGCATCTCGAACTGCTCGCGAATGTCCTTCTCGCCGTTGGGGGCGGTCAGGATGGTGTAGATGTTCTTCTCGGTCGGCAACGGGATCGGGCCGCTGACGCTTGCGCCGGTCCGCTGAGCCGTTTCCACGATCTTCGCCGCAGAAGCGTCGAGGATCTTGTGATCGAAGGCCCGCAGCTTAATGCGGATCTTCTGGCTTGCCATCGTGTTCTTCCCTCCTCTTGTCCAGGGCTAGAGGCTCCAGACGTGAACCCGGTGGGAGCCCACCCCTACACGGGGTAGGCCCCCCTCGGGTCATGCGAGCTACTAGGCGTTGATGCCGACGACGCGGCCGGAGGCGACGGTGCGGCCACCCTCACGGACGGCGAACCGGAGGCCTTCTTCAATAGCGATCGGGGTGATCAGTTCGCAGTTGATGGTGACGTTATCGCCAGGCATAACCATCTCAACGCCCTCGGGCAGCTGGATCACGCCGGTGACGTCGGTGGTCCGGAAGTAGAACTGCGGGCGGTAGCCGTTGAAGAACGGGCTGTGGCGGCCGCCCTCTTCCTTGGACAGAACATAGATGGTGCCCTGGAACTTGGTGTGGGGCTTGATGGAGTTGGGCTTCGCCAGAACCTGGCCACGCTCAACGTCCTTCTTGTCGACGCCACGGAGCAGAGCGCCAACGTTGTCGCCGGCGACGACTTCGTCAAGCAGCTTGCGGAACATTTCGAGGCCGGTGACGACCGTCTGCCGAGGAGCCTCGTTCAGGCCGATGATCTGAATCTGGTCGCCAACCTTGCACTTGCCGCGCTCGACGCGACCGGTCACGACGGTGCCGCGGCCGGTGATGGTGAAGACGTCTTCCACGGGCATCAGGAAGGGCTTCGCATCGTCGCGCTCAGGGGTCGGGATATAGTTGTCAACAGCGTTCATCAGCTCGTCGATGGCGGGGGTCCACTTGGCATCGCCAGCGAGGGCGAGGGTGGCAGAGCCGCGAACGAAGGGGATGGTGTCGCCGGGGAACTCGTAGTAGCTCAGCAGCTCACGGACTTCGAGTTCGACGAGCTCGAGGAGCTCCTCGTCGTCGACCATGTCGCACTTGTTGAGGAAAACGACCATGGCGGGCACGCCGACCTGACGGGCGAGCAGGATGTGCTCACGGGTCTGGGGCATGGGGCCGTCAGCGGCGGAGACCACGAGGATCGCGCCGTCCATCTGAGCGGCGCCGGTGATCATGTTCTTAACATAGTCAGCGTGTCCAGGGCAGTCCACGTGAGCATAGTGGCGGGCTGTCGTCTGGTACTCGACGTGAGCAGTGTTAATGGTGATGCCACGGGCCTTCTCTTCGGGAGCCTTGTCGATCTGGTCATAGGCCATGAACTGGGCGCCGCCCCGCTCGGCCAGAACCTTAGTGATCGCAGCGGTCAGAGTGGTCTTGCCGTGGTCAACGTGGCCGATCGTGCCGATGTTGACATGGGGCTTCGTACGCTCGAATTTCTGCTTAGCCATGTTCGAAGCTCTCCTCCTTGCGGAATCTTATGGTTTCCTGCCCCCCGAAGGGGTGAAATCCATGGTGTTATGCGATCCGACCTTAACCCCGGCCCTGCGCCTTTTCGATGATGCCCTTGGCCACGTTGTTGGGAACCTCTTCGTAGTGGTCAAACTGCATCGTGAAAGTGCCACGGCCCTGTGTGCGGGAGCGGAGATCGGTAGCGTAACCGAACATCTCGGCGAGCGGGACCTGAGAGCGAATGACCTGCATCCCGGACCGGGCTTCCAGACCTTCGATGCGTCCGCGGCGGCTGTTCAGGTCGCCGATGACGTCGCCCATGTAGTCATCCGGCACCACGACTTCGACCTTCATGATCGGCTCAAGGATCACCGCCTGCGCCTTGTGAGCAGCGGCCTTGAGGGCCATCGAGCCGGCGATCTTGAATGCCATTTCGTTCGAGTCAACTTCGTGGTAAGAGCCGAAGGTCAGGGTCACCTTCACATCGATCAGCGGGAACCCGGCGAGCACGCCGTTCTGGCAAGCTTCCCTGGCACCGGTCTCGATGGGGCCGACATATTCCTTCGGAACAACGCCGCCGACGATCTTGTTCTCAAAGACGAATCCGGCGCCCTTCTCAGCGGGTTCCAGCGAGATCACCGCATGCCCGTACTGGCCACGGCCGCCGGACTGGCGGACGAACTTGCCTTCCACGTTGTCGACCTTCGCCTTGATGGTCTCGCGGTAGGCAACCTGCGGCTTGCCGACGTTGACGCCGACTTTGAACTCCCGCTGCAGACGGTCCACGATGATTTCCAGATGGAGCTCGCCCATGCCGGAGATGATCGTCTGGCCCGTCTCCTGATCGGTGTGCATCCGGAAGGTGGGATCCTCTTCCGACAGCTTCACGAGGCTTGCGCCCAGCTTATCCTGGTCGGCTTTGGTCTTGGGCTCCACGGCCAGCTGAATAACCGGCTCGGGGAACTCCATGGACTCGAGGATCACCTGAGCGTTTTCGAGGCAGAGGGTGTCACCGGTGGTGGTGTCCTTCAGGCCCACTACTGCTGCGATGTCGCCCGTTTCCACGTTGGGAATGTCTTCCCGGTGGTTGGCGTGCATCTGCACCAGGCGGCCCACCCGCTCCCGCTTGCCCTTGGTGGCGTTGTAAACGTAGGAACCCGCTTCCAGCCTGCCGGAGTATACCCGGAAGAAGCAGAGTTTACCCACGAAGGGGTCAGTGGCAATCTTGAAGGCCAGGGCCGAGAAGGACTCGTTGTCGTCCGCCCGCCTGACGATCTGTTCGCCGGTATGGGCGTCGACACCCTCGATGGGAGGAATGTCCACAGGGCTGGGCATGAAGTCCACCACGGCGTCAAGCATGGGCTGAACGCCCTTGTTCTTGTAGGAGGAACCGCAGCAGACCGGGGTGATCTTGCAGGCGATGGTCAGCAGTCGCAGACCGTGCTTGATCTCCTCTTCTGTGAGTTCCTCACCGCTGAGGTACTTCTCCATGAGGTCGTCGTCGGCCTCAGTAGCCGCCTCGATCATCTCGGTGCGGTACTTGGTGGCCAGGTCCTTCATCTCGTCCGGAACCGGGACCTCCCGGACATCCTTGCCCAGGTCGTCGCCATACACGATGGCAACGTTGCGAACCAGATCCACCAGGCCCACGAACGTGTCCTCAGCGCCGATTGGCAGCTGAACGGGCACGGGGCGAGTGTTAAGGCGCTCACGCATCATTCGGATTACGCGGAAGAAGTCGGCGCCCAGGGTATCCATCTTGTTGACGTAGGCCATACGGGGAACCCCGTAGTGGTCGGCCTGACGCCAGACCGTCTCGGACTGCGGCTCAACGCCGCCCTTGGCACAGAACACGGTCACGGCTCCATCGAGGACCCGGAGCGAACGCTCCACCTCAACTGTGAAGTCCACGTGTCCGGGCGTGTCGATGATGTTGATCCGATGACCCTTCCACCAGCACGTCGTGGCGGCGGAGGTGATCGTGATGCCCCGCTCTTGCTCCTGCGGCATCCAGTCCATGGTGGCGGCGCCTTCATGAACCTCGCCCAACTTATGGGTCTTCCCTGTATAGAAGAGAATTCGCTCCGTTGTCGTGGTCTTACCGGCGTCGATGTGTGCCATGATTCCGATGTTGCGCAGCTTATCCAGCGTTACCTGTCTAGGCATCGTTCCACCCCCCTCTTTTTTGTTTGATATTTAGTGAGCCACGTCGGGTGGCGCTGGGAGCGCTTGACACGGGCTGCGGCACGTTCTTGCCACCGCAGCCCGAGCAAGTGACCCGGCGTGGGCTTGCGTTCGTATGCAACTACCAGCGGTAGTGGGCGAACGGCTTGTTGGCGTCAGCCATCTTGTGGACTTCTTCGCGCTTTTTTACAGCGCCGCCGAGGCTGTTAAACGCATCGGCGAGTTCGCCAGCAAGGCGCTCTTCCTGAGTGCGCTCACCGCGTGCCCGAGAGTAGTTCACGAGCCAGCGAATACCCAGCGCCTGCCGGCGCTCGGGACGCACTTCCATCGGCACCTGGTAGGTGGCGCCGCCTACACGACGAGGCCGAACCTCAAGCACAGGCATGATGTTCTTCAGAGCGGTCTCCAGGGTCTCCATCGGCTCCTTGCCGACCTTGTTGGAAGCAGTCTGGAGGGCGTTGTAGAAAATGCGCTGGGCGAGGCCCTTCTTGCCCTGGAGCATAACCTTATTGATGATGCGAGTGACCAGTTCCGAGTTGTAGATCGGATCCGGAATCACATCGCGCTTCGGGACATGACCCTTACGCGGCATGCACGTAGACCCCTTTCACGAATTGACCTTGGGCGGCAAGTATCTCCACGGAGGAGAAACTTTGTCGAAGGGTTCGACTACTCTTCCCGCCCCTGGGTAGACTTACTTCTTGCCCTTCACGGGCGCCTGCTTCTTCTTGGCACCGTACTTGGAGCGAGCCTGCTTGCGGTTAGCAACGCCGGCGGCGTCCAGAGCGCCACGAACGATATGGTACCGCACACCGGGCAGGTCCTTGACACGGCCGCCGCGAACGAGCACGACGGAGTGCTCCTGCAGGTTGTGACCGATGCCGGGAATGTACGCAGTGACTTCAATCAGGTTGGTCAGGCGAACACGGGCGATCTTCCGGAGAGCCGAGTTCGGCTTCTTGGGAGTCGTCGTACGCACGACCGTGCAGACACCCCGCTTGAAGGGGTTCTCCTTCAGCGCCGGGCTGGCCGACTTCTCGACGAGGACCTCACGACCCTGGCGGACGAGCTGGTTAATCGTTGGCACGGACAGATGCACCTCCTTCCTCAAGGATCGGGGACAATATGGTCAGGCGTGGAATCAGGAGTCCAGTACTGCCGCAGCAGCGGCGCCGACTTCAATTCCGCAAGCCTTGCCCAACACGATCATAGAGTCGACCACGATCAGCTCCAGGTTTTTTTCCTGGGCGATCTTCACGATTTCCCTGGTCACGTGTTCCTCGGCATCCCGAGCTACGAAGACCAGTTTCGTGTGGCCTTTTTCAATGGCTCTGGCCGTCTGCTTGGTCCCGATGCTCTTCTTCCTCGCAGTCTTGAGCCGCTCCAAAGACATCGTCCAAAAACCTCCTGGCCAGACACACTTCCTTATTGTACTCATGCCAATACCGCGCGTCAAGCATAAAACCCAGCGGGTTCTAGGCTGACGGGCATTTTCTCGCGCGCACTCGCGTTTTCGCCCATTCTCGGGCTAGTCCACCATGCGCCTATTTCTTTACGGACTTAAAGACGTGATAGCCGGCCTCTCGCTCGACATCGGTCACGTTGCCGAAGAGCTCGCTGAGCTTCCGCTTCATGCTGGGTGCGCCCTGTTTGGTCTGAATGACCACCCAGATGGCGCCGCCGGGCTTGAGGGCAGCGTGTGCCTCGTCGAGCATGTGATAGATGGCCTGTTTGCCGGCCCGAATGGGCGGGTTGGTGAGGACGGTGTTAAAGGTGAGCCCGGCCACCGGGTGGAGCCCATCGCCGGTGCGCACCTCAGCGTTGGTCACGCCGTTCTCCGCCAGGTTTCGTCTGGCGAGGTCGGCGGCACGTTCGTTCACATCCACCATGTAGATGGAGGCTTCAGGGGCGAGTTTGGCAGCGGTCATGCCGATGGGGCCATAGCCGCAGCCAAGGTCAAGCACGGTGTCGGTCGGCCCAATCTGCATCGCTTCAATTAATAGAGCGCTTCCGAAGTCAACTCGCTCGCGGGAAAAAACGGCGGCATCGGTGACGAAGGTAAGGTCCATGCCTCTCAGGCGCGCCGTGAAGCGTTCCTCCTGGTGGCTGGCCGTAGGGTTCGCCGTATAGTAATGCTCGCTCAATCGTGCGGCCCTCCTCGGGGGGTCAAAGAAAAGCCTGCGAAGGCCGTCACGGCCGGTTCGCAGGCGATGCATCGAAGTGGCATGTCCAAATAGCCGACTGCCGCGCAATGTTACATGAAATCTTAGCGAAACGCAAGTCCCGGGCCTGAAGGAGTTCAAGCGGGGCGCCGGAAAGATTCTACTTTGCCAAACAATCCACTGCCTGGCCACAGGGGGATGGTATATAGTCGGTATCAACGAGGTGTATACCGCAATGGATCTGTCAAGCATTCTGCACGCGGCCCGGCCGCCGAAGCCCTGGACCGAAGGGGACACCATTCCTTGGAACGATCCCGAATTCAGCAAGCGCATGCTCAAGGAGCATCTGACGCAGAACCACGACCATGCCAGCCGGCGGACGGAGCATATTGAGGACCACGTGGAGTGGATTCACAACGTGGTGCTCGGGGGCAAGCAATCGCGCATTCTGGACCTGGGCTGCGGACCGGGGCTGTACAGCAACCGCCTGGCTGCTCTGGGCCATACGGTGACCGGCATTGACTTCTCGCCGGCGTCGGTGGAATACGCACGGTCCACTGTGGTTGACGGCGCTTCCTTCATTGAGGGCGACATGCGCACCACGGAGTACGGTGAGGGCTACGACCTGGTCATGCTCATCTTCGGCGAGTTCAACGTGTTCTCCCCGGAGAACGCTGCGCTGATTCTGGGCAAGGCGTATCACGCGCTGAAGCCCGGCGGCAAGTTGCTGCTGGAGCCGGCTCATTTCAGTGAGGTCCGCCGCATGGGCGATGAGCCGCGGAGTTGGTTCGCGTCCAAGGGCGGGCTCTTCTGGGGGGAGCCTCACTTGTTTCTGGAGGAGTCCTTCTGGGACGAGGCCGCACAGGCGGCAACCACCCGCTTCTTCATTATGGATGTGGCCACCGGCAACATCATCCGCTATGCGGCCAGCCAGCAGGCCTACACCAACGAGCAGTACGTTGAGGCGCTGGACCGGGCAGGCTTCAGCGTGGCGCAGTTCTTCACGGGGCTCGGCTCGAAGCCGGTGTACGTGGAGAAGTTCATGGCCATTCTGGCCGAAAAGTCTCAATGATCATTCGGCCGTTTGCAGGCGAGTTTGCGGCGATTCTGCCACTTGTTAACCTGCTGAACAACGCCCAGTTGACAATTGCGGAGCTAGAGGCGGCCCACGCCCGGTTCCCAGCGGACGGCATTCGGGAGCGCCTGGTCGCGTTGGATTCGG
>Ga0196971_1001362_pt1 | contig 11244 bp, 10 predicted proteins | sample S1v_1013CmetaG_FD_148660 | JGI IMG/M metagenome (GOLD analysis project Ga0196971, IMG submission 148660) | Soil microbial communities from Anza Borrego desert, Southern California, United States - S1+v_10-13C | ecosystem: Environmental > Terrestrial > Soil > Desert | place: USA: California... | reverse complement strand
ATTGTATTATCAGTGATTTTAGCACTATCACTAGTTGCATGTTCTACTAACACTGGTGCAACTCCAGCTCCAGCTCCAACGACACCAGAGGAAAAGCAGGTTACACTTGTGTACTCCGTAAATGCTGTTCCCGGCGATGCTCACTATGAAGCTATGATGAAATTTAAAGAAGTAGCAGAAGCAAAATCTAATGGTTCTATTAAGGTTGATACTTATCACTCAGGTTCATTGTTCAAACAAGATCAAGAGCTTGCTGCTGTAAAGTCTGGTCAAGCTGATATTGTTTATATGTCTGCTTCATGGTTATCAGAAGGCTCACCATGGATTTCAATGTTCAGTGCTGGCTATATGTTCAAGAGCTATGATCATATGACTAAGACATTAAATGGCGAAATAGGAAAAGAAGTATTCGAAACTGTAGTAAAAGAGCAAGGTATTCGTCCTTTAAGCGCGTTTTACCTAGGTACACGTCAAATTAACCTTGTAAAAGATAAAGAGGTTAAAGTTCCCTCAGATTTAAATGGTGTTAACTTAAGAATGCCAAACTCAGAAGCTTGGTTGTTCTTAGGCAAGGCTCTTGGTGCAAATCCAACACCTATTGCTTTCTCAGAGCTTTATATGGCATTACAAACCGGTACTGTTGATGGACAAGATAATCCATTGCCAACAGTAAAGAGTGCAAAGTTCTATGAGGTTACAAAATCAATAACTATAACAAATCACTTAGTTGACAGCGTTTGGCCAACTATAAATGAAGCAAAATGGCAGTCATTAAGTGAAAACCAAAAGGCTGTTGTTTTAGAATCATTTGAAGAAGCACGTGCGCTATGCGATAAATTAAACATCGATCGTGAAGCAGAGCTAATTGAATTCTTCAAGGGTGAAGGCTTAAAGGTTTATAATGCAGATATCAACGCATTCAGCGAAGAAGTTTTAGCAAAATATCTTGCAGACAAGAATTTAACTGCTACATGGAATATGGATCTTTTCAATAAGGTTCAAGAGTTAGGCAAATAATCTAATTTAATTAAATATTTAATACTACAGAAGACTCAAGATCACTTGCTGTTCAAAGAATTATTCAACAAGAATTATTTAGGTTCTTCTTGCAGCAAGTGATTTACACGAGTCTCTAATTTTATATAAGGTCAAAATTAAAACTTGGAGGTCAATTATGAGTATGTTGCTTAAAGCCTTTAAAAAGCTGCGGGACATCATCGAAATATATATACCCTTGGTTGCATTTCTTGTCATGTTTCTAACTTTTATCATACAAATCATTGCACGTTATATATTCAATTACCCCTTTACCTGGGCATACGAAGTAACTGTAATTGGTTTCTCATGGACAGTAATTTTGGGTGCCTGCTATGCTATGAGAACACGCTCTCACGTTGTATTTACATTAATTTACGATGCGCTTAGCAAAAGAAAGGCAGCAATCATAAGGTTTCTTGGAAATGTCATTATAATAATAACTTTTATTCTATTGCTAATCCCTTCGATGAATTATGTAAAGTTTATGAACTTCCAGGCAACATCTGTTTTTAAAATTAAGCTTAGCTGGATTTTTGCACCCTTTGTTTATTTCCTCTTTTCCACGATTCTTTATACCATAGAGGAAGTCATTGAGGATTTAAAGGTTATTATATCATCAGATAAGAAAAAGTCAAAAAACAATGCATGTAAAGAAGGTGAATCTATATGAGCACTGCACTATTTGCAACATTAATTATTTTTATACTTATCTTCTTATTAAGAATGCCAATTTCGCTTGGAATGCTAGCTGCAGGATGTGTTTACTTTTTGATTAACGGCTCTGACATGGGCTCAGTAGCAAACCATGTTATGAATACGTATTATTCAAATTATGTAATAATTGCAGTTCCACTTTTTATCTTTACTGCTAATGTTATGAACTCCGGTAAAGTAACTGAGATGGTCTTTAAGTTCGCCAGTGGGCTTTCAGGCGGAAAAAGAGGTGCTTTAGGACATGTGAATGTTATTGCATCGCTTATTTTCTCCGGAATGACTGGATCTGCTATTGCTGACGCTTCAGGACTGGGCAAGATGGAAATAGATGCGATGAAAAAAGCCGGATACGATGATGGTTTTTCATGTGCGATAACTGCTGCATCTGCAACTATCGGACCAATTTTTCCACCAAGCATCCCACTTGTTATGTATGCAATGTTGTCTGGAGCCTCTGTAGGAGCACTGTTTCTTGGAGGAATGATTCCAGCAATCCTGGTCTGTGTAGCTCTTATGATTTATGTAAGCGTAGTATCTAAAGCAAGGAATTATCCTGCAGAAGAACGGATTCCTTTTAGGCAATTTATAAGATTTACATTACAAGCAATACCAGCTTTGTTGACACCTGCTATTTTGCTTGCAGGTATATATACTGGCATTATGACTCCTACAGAGGCTGGAGCAGTTGCAGCCATTTATGCAATTATAGTTGCTTTCCTTGCATATAAGGCAATGTCTTTCAAGGGCTTAATAGCTATTGTTAAAGATACTATAAAGGATACTGGATCAGTTAGCTTAATGGTAGGTGCGGCATCAGTAATTTCATATATTGTTGCTAGAGAACAGGTAGCTACAAAAGTTGGTGATTTAGTCTTGGGATTTACAACAAACCCTTATGTGTTTTTACTAATTGTAAACGTGATTATATTAATTTTGGGAATGTTTATTGATACATCAACTATCCAGCTTGTGTTCGTTCCGATCATGATTCCGATTGCAAGTGCCTTAGGAATTAATCTAGTACATTTTGGACTGGTAGTTACTTTGAATATGATGATTGGATTATCTACACCACCTTTTGGTATGCTGCTATTTATTACAGCAGGCATTTCGGGAACTTCCCTGAAATCAATAATGAAGGAAATAATGTGGCCAATAGCTGCCATGTTGGCAGTTCTGCTCGTTATTACATTTATCCCGGATGTGGTGTTATTTTTACCAAGACTCGTTGGCATGCTTTAAAAGCTAAAATTTTTACAGATTTCGAAAGGATATTGTTATGGATAAGAAATACACTGGCGTATGGCCAACTATGATAGCAGCATTTGATGATGCTGGAAATTTAGATTTAACTGGAAATGCTCAAATTACGGAGAATTTGATTTCTAAGGGTGCGGATGGGCTCTTTGCGGTATGTCAGTCAAGTGAAATGTTCATGCTGACTCTGGAAGAAAAAGTCGCCCTCGCAAAATGTGTTGTAGAAGCGACGGCTGGCAGAGTTCCCGTTATTGCTTCAGGACATACTTCAGAATCCATAGAAGATCAGATTGAAGAACTAAGTGCTATGGCTAAAACAGGAGTAGATGCTGTAGTATTGGTAAGCAACCGGTTAGCCAAAGAAAATGAAGATTCAAAAGTACTTATTAATAACTTAAAACGAATAATGGAAGCGATACCCAATGTGAAATTTGGCGTATACGAATGTCCATATCCCTATAGAAGATTATTGACAGATGAAGAACTAAATTGGTGCATTGAGTCAAAGCGTATTATCTTTTTAAAGGATGTCAGCTGTGATATTGAAATCCAAAAAAGACGTGTAAAGATCGCCCAAGGAAGCGAGCTAAAGCTATTCAATGCCAATACAGAAACACTTATGGATTCATTAATCGAAGGTTATGACGGATATAATGGCGTAATGGGTAATTTCCATATAGATATTTATAAATGGTTATTTGAAAATTATGCTGTTGATGCGGTTCAAGCAAGAAAGTTACAAAATGAACTTACAATAGCAGGAGAAATTGAGAAAATTGCTTATCCTATAAACGCAAAGTATCATATGCAGCAAGATCAGGTGTCAATGACACTATTCTCAAGAAGATTAGAACAAGAAGTGTTTACAGAGGAAAGAAAACAAGAAGTTATACAACTGATAGAATGGGAAACTAAAACGAAAAAGGCATTAAATATATAATAAATAAAATGAGAAATATTGGGGTTAACAAAGGGTGTCGTTATGATATTAGATAGAGTGAACCAGATACAGAAGTATAAAGGCTTATCAAGAAAAATCGAAGCTGCTATTGACTTCATTGAGAAGATGGAAGGCAAAGAACTATCTAAAGGACGTATTGATATAGAGGATGGTATATTTGCTATGATTTCTGAGTATAAGACCATCGGCAATGCAGATAAAAAATGGGAAGCACATCGTAAATATATCGATTTACAGTATATGCTATGGGGCAGCGAAATTATGGGTTATCAAAACATAGAGAAAATGAAAGACTCTTTCGGATATAAAGAAGCTGATGATATAGAATTTTTTAATTATCAAGGCTCATATAGTGAGCTGGTTGTGGAGACTGGCATGTTTGCAATTTTCTTCCCTGAAGATGCTCATGCCCCTTGTGTTTTCAATAAAGACTTAGAGGTTAAAAAAGTAGTGGTGAAAATACCTGTTTAACTTCAAGTAAAGGAGATGATTATTTATGTTGATAGGAATCCCCAAGATGATATCCCCTGATTTACTTAAAGTTCTAAGTGAAATGGGACATGGAGACGAGGTTGTCATAGCAGATGGCAATTTTCCTGCAGCAGCTAATGCAAGAAACTTAGTAAGAATGGATGGACATAATGTCTGCGACGTTCTTAAGGCAATATTAGAATTATTTCCATTAGACAAGCAAAGCCCTCAATGCGTTAGCGTCATGCAGACAGCGGATGGCAGCAAGCCTCCCATCTGGGTGGAATTTAATCAATTAATGGAAGAGAAGCATTATCAGATAGAGTTTGCAGAAATTGAGCGGTTTGAATTTTATAATAAAGCACAAAAGGCTTATTGTATCATCGCTACAACAGAGCCTGCCCTTTATGCAAATGTTATTTTGAAAAAGGGCGTTTTGTAGAAGGAAGGAGAAATATGAGTTATTTAAATATAATTAAACAGACCTTAGAGATTGAAAAGAATGCCATTCAAGTATTAATTGATGATTGCTGCGAAGCATATGAAGAAGTCTGTAAGGTTTTAAGCCAATGCAAGGGTAAAGTAATTTTTATGGGCGTGGGCAAAACTGGTCATATTGGCAAAAAACTTGCTGCTACATTTGCAAGCACAGGGACACCAAGCTTCTTTGTACATGGTACAGAAGCTTTACATGGTGATTTTGGCATGGTAGATCAAAATGATGTAGTTATACTAATTTCAAACAGCGGAAATACAAATGAAATTATAAATGATTTGTTGGCTTTAAAGAATATCGGATGCAAGACTATTGCTTTTACAGCCAATGCTTCCTCATATATCGCACAAAATTGTGATTATCAATTAATTTATCCTAAGGTAGACGAAGCTGACCATCTTAACTTAGCACCTACAACGTCTTCTACATTAGCGTTAGCTCTTGGTGATGCTATTGCATGTGCTTTGTCTACAAACAAAGCTTTCACTAAAGAGGACTTCCATAAATATCATCCTGGCGGCAGCTTAGGCAAAATGTTAAAAGGAGAGTAGAAATATGAATAAAATAACCGTTGTGGGTTCTTTTGTCATGGATTTAATAGGTACAATGGAGAGCTTTCCGCTAGAAGGACAAACTATTATTGGCAAGACCTTTAAAACGCTGCCGGGTGGAAAGGGAGCAAACCAGGCAGTAGCTGCATCCAGACTTGGCGGCAATGTTGAAATGATTGGCATGGTGGGCAATGATGCTTTTGGAGATACCTTTAAAAAGGTTTTTGACGAAGAAAAGATTACAATTAACCATGTACTAACCAGCAAAGAATCGCCAACAGCAGTAGGACTGATACAAATCAACTGCAAGGGCGAGAATAAAATTGTTGTAATCCCAGGTGCAAATTATGATTATACAATTGAAGCTCTTCAAAAAGTAAAAGATACTATAAAGAGTTCTAAGTTGGTTTTGGCTCAATTAGAGCTTAGGCCTGAAGTAACCTTTGCTTTGATTGATTTATGCCATGAATTAGGAGTGCCTATAGTCTTAAATCCGGCACCTGCTATTCCTATAGATGCATCCTATTTAAAGAAAGTTACTTATCTGACGCCAAATGAAACTGAGCTTGAAATAATAAGCAAAATGAAGATACAGTCTTTAGAGGATACAAAATTAGCGATTCAGAAGCTATTGGATATTGGAGTAAAAAATGTCATTGCAACATTGGGAAGTAAGGGTGCACTTATCGGAAATGAGTCAGGCTTTGAGCATGTACCAGGCTACACTGTCGATGTAGTTGATACTGTTGCAGCCGGTGATGCATTTAATGGGGCATTCGCTTATGGTGTTGTTGAAGGTTTCACATTAAATCAAGCCGTTAGGTATGCCAATGCTGTTGGTGCACTTACAGTTACAAAACCTGGTGCAATCCCATCATTGCCCTCTAAAGCAGAAGTTGATAAATTTATAGTATAGTAAAAAATCACCCTTGATGCACAAAACACCAAGGGTGATTTTTTACCTAATATAGATTTATGCTGACCATGTTCAAATACTACGAGCAAGAAAGTGCAGGCGGTCTATTGCATAATCAAAAAACTCATAGTATGCGCTACAGTAATAATTTAGAGACAGTCTGTTCTCTACCATAGGCTCTCGGTCACGTCTGCAGCCACCTCTACATAGTCCTTCAAACCTGCAATGCTTGCATTTATCATCTATGTGAATAGATTCTTGAATAAATCCTGACTCTCTTCGTGCTTTTTCAAGTTCCTCAAAGCTGTCTGTGTCCAAGCTTCCCAGTCTATATTTATCAAAAACATAAAAATCGCAAGGATATACCCCAGTGTCTGCCTCTATAACAATTTGAGGGGTGCAATGACCAAGCATTCCACAGCTTTCAGGTGCATAACCCTTAACCATGCCCACAAGGTTCTCAAAGTAACGGATGTACACAAAATCTCTCTTTCTTACATCCTCATACCACAAGTCAAACAATTTCTTTAAAAAATAAGTGTATTGCTCTGGTGATAATGAATAAGCATGCTTTCCTCTAGGCTCACCTAAAGGATCCAAACATGGTATGAACTGAAGATACTTCAAATCGGATTTTTTATAGAAGTTATAGATCTTTTCGATTTTCTTTGCTGATTGTGCAGTAATCACAGTAAGGATGTTAAATTCTACATGAAGCTTCTTAAAAAGCTGCACACACCTCATTATTGCCGAATGTGTACCCTTTCCATTGCTTTCAACACGGTGAAAATCATTTATTTCTTTTATTCCATCTAAGGAAAGACCCACAAGAAAGCGATTTTTTGCAAAGAATTCAGCCCATTGATCATCAATTATATATCCATTCGTTTGGATTATATTGCTTATTCTTACCTTTTTGTAATTGTATTTCTGTTGAAACCTTATAAGCTCCTGAAAGAAATCCAATCCTGCCAGCGTAGGCTCTCCTCCTTGAAATGAAAAAGTGCATTCTTGATCGGCATAAGCTAATCCTTTCCTAACAACAGCCTCCAAGCTTCCATTACTCATTATTCCATAGGATGCTGTCTCTCTATTTTCTGAAATATCATGGTAAAAGCAATATTTGCATCTCAGATTGCACAATCCTGATGCAGGCTTTATCAATAAATACAATGGCGGCATACATAATCACATCCTCTATCAATGGTTCAACACTTCCTATAAATATTCAATGAAGTGCAGTTGCATATTTGTAAAAGTTTACAAGTGTGATTTATCGTTTTATGGAATTAACCCTTTCACTTACCCCGCCTCTAGAGCCGTGATATCTAACTTCAGTCTCTACCTGCCAATTGAGAAGATCTAACAGCATATTCACTTTTATATCTGCATAAGCACTGTCATTCCAAAGGTTATTCTTCTCTAATGGATCTTCATTCATATCATAAAGCTCACCTAAATGCTCCTTGTCCCCATGGTAAACACAAAGCTTAAAGCGTTCATCCCTCAACATAGTTGCATGTATTGGCGGGTCAAACAATTTACCCTCATCGTTTATTCCGGTAGCCCTATACTCACAGACTGCAATCTTACGTGAAGCTTCTGAGTTCTTCACTGCCTCTATAATATCCTTTGAATCCGACATTAATTCAGCTACCTCTTCTGCAGTATATCCGCCTGCCTTAAGCACTGTAGCAGCTATATCACTAGGCTGTACAAGCTGATTAAACATACTGCCCGCCTGCAGCTCTCCAGGATATTTAATAATAAGTGGTACCTTGGTACAAGGATCGTAGAAATATGCTCCTTTTACATATAGCTCATGGTCTCCTAACATATCTCCATGATCACTGGTGAATATTACAAGTGTATTTTCACTTATGCCTTCCTCTTCAAGAGTTTTCAATACCCTTCCTATTTCATAGTCTAGAAAGGACACTGCCGCATAATAGCCAAGGCGCATGTCATAAATATCCTGAGGAGTTTTATCATAAAAGCTTCCCATATAGCCGTGATGATGCTCTTGACGAATTCCCTCAGGCTTAGAAAGAGTTTCTCCTTCCAACAAATTAGGAGTCAAAATCTTATCCTTGTTTACAACATCCTCCCAATTCTTAGGATGCTGATCATAAGGATTATGTGGATCAAATAAGCTCATATAAAAGAAAAACGGTTTTTCCTTATCTCTTTCTTTAATGTGCTTAATAGTAGCTTCAGCCGTCCAATGTGAGAAATGAGCCTCCTCAGGAATATTAGCATATTTTCTGCCTAGTCTCTCCAGCCTTTCAAAGGATTCAGGCATAGCCTCCCTGAGCCATTTTGAATAAGCATTAAATTTGCCATCTGTAAAAAGGCTGGGCTCATGACACCAATCATATATGTCAAAGCCATCAAACTTATTGCGTTTGTCCTTTTCGAACATCGCCCCGCTAACATGCAGCTTACCGATCAAAGCTGTAGCATAGCCCCTCTGTCTAAGCCTTTCAGGAAAAAGCACTTCTTCCTGAGGAAGTACATCATAAAGTGTATTAACACCATGTCCAATAACAGGTTTCCCAGTAAAAATACTTGCCCTTGAAGGAGTACAAATAGGATTATTAACATAGCAATTCTTAAATAATGCTCCCTCTTCAGCAAGATTATCTAAATTAAATGTACTTACAGCCTCATTGCCATAGCACCCAAGGGAGTCAAACCGCTGCTGGTCAGTCATAATAAAAAGAATATTAGGTTGCATTTTTTCATCTCCTATAGTGAAATTGCTTATTTTAACACGCAATAAATTCTGATTCTAAACCTAGAATTTTATCATATCAATGATTTCTATTTATTCAGATCAAGATTTACTTGTTTTAGTTCTTTGTTTCCTATACTTTATAAATTCCACTAAACCCTTCTCATTCCTGCAAAAACAGTATAATATTCTACAAAATATGTGTCATTGCAGAAAGAAAAATCAATAGTTTAAGAACAAACCCAAAACTTTTATATATTCTTAAAAAACTAGGAACGGTCCTACGGCTTCCTATAAAGCGAAAAGAAATCGTCCCTAGTACTTTCTATATTTTTTGCTGCTCCTTACTTCCTATGTTTCTGAACAAAAAATAGTGCCAGGCATCGAAATTATCCAGTAATTAAACTGTATGTAACTTCATGCCTGGTTTAAACTTTAATCGCTTCCTTCTGCTTATGATTCGGTTCATCGTATCGCTATAACTCGTTTTTCTTTAGAACAATAAGTCATTAAACCCATACCCTGATATGAAAAGATACAAAAACAAAATGAGTATCTTTTACTCTAGCAATACTTTTAATGGATTTTTTTCTGATTGTTTTAAATCAGAAAGAAGAAAATAATATATAGTACACTTCTCCTTATAAATCATATAATGATTATTGGATAATTTTATAATAAGAAGGCGATCTCATGCAGATTCACGTTGTTCAACCAGGACAGTCAATATTTGGAATAGCTCAAGCATATAATTCCACAATTTCGGCAATTGTGGGAGCTAATGAAATTCCAAACCCTAATCTATTAGTGGTGGGACAGACATTGGTAATTCCTATCGTGGGAAGCTATTATTGGGTTCGACCGGGAGATAGTTTGTACAGCATTGCTGGTCGGTTTGGAATAAGCTATCAAACACTTGCGCAGATCAATAGAATTTCAGTTACCCAACCACTGCAAATTGGATTAAGATTGTATATTCCTCCACGACCTAGAAGAAGGGCAGAAATAAATGCATATGTTGAGCCAATAGGTGGAAGCGTTACCCCTGTATTAGAACAAGAAGCTCGAAAGACAGCACCATTTTTGACCTACCTCGCACCCTTTAGCTACCAGATTCAGAGAGATGGAACATTAAAAGCGCCACCATTAAATAATTTTCCAGCCATCGCCAGAGTGAATAATGCAACCTTGATGATGGTAGTTACTAATCTTGAAGGAGGACAATTCAGCGCAGAGTTAGGAAGAGTCATTTTGACAAATGTAGAAGTACAAAATCGTTTGCTTAATAACATCATTGCAACTGCACGACAATATAACTTTAGAGATATACATTTTGATATGGAGTTTTTGCCTCCTGAATTAAGAGAAAACTATAACAACTTTTTAAGGAGGGCAAAAGCAAGATTATCAGCAGAAGGCTTATTAATGTCTACAGCACTGGCACCAAAAACAAGTTCTACTCAAGCAGGTCCCTGGTATGAAGCCCACGATTATAAAGCCCATGGAGAAATAGCAGATTTTGTTGTCTTAATGACTTATGAGTGGGGATATAGCGGTGGCCCGCCAATGCCTGTATCGCCAATCGGCCCCGTTAGGAAAGTTATTGAATATGCTTTAACTGAAATGCCTGCTTCTAAAATTATGATGGGACAGAACTTATATGGATATGATTGGACACTGCCTTTTGTACCTGGCGGACAATATGCAAGGGCTGTCAGCCCTCAGCGTGCCATTGAAATAGCAGCACAAAATAATGTGTCAATCAACTATGACTATGCAGCACAAGCTCCTTATTTCAATTATACAGATACCCAAGGAAAACAGCATAGAGTATGGTTTGAAGATGCGCGATCAATTCAAGCGAAGTTTAACCTTGTGAAGGAGCTAGGTTTACGAGGGGTCAGCTATTGGAAATTAGGGCTATCTTTCCCACAAAACTGGCTGCTGATAGAAGACAATTTTGATGTTGTGAAACGATAAATTATAGAAATCATTATCAGGAACCACTGTTACTATGATACGATTCACCATAACATAGTTGACCACATACACAATTATGAATATGCTATTAAGATTATTTGTTAGTAAGAAGCACTTAAAACAGTG
>Ga0196971_1001361_pt1 | contig 11244 bp, 6 predicted proteins | sample S1v_1013CmetaG_FD_148660 | JGI IMG/M metagenome (GOLD analysis project Ga0196971, IMG submission 148660) | Soil microbial communities from Anza Borrego desert, Southern California, United States - S1+v_10-13C | ecosystem: Environmental > Terrestrial > Soil > Desert | place: USA: California... | reverse complement strand
TCACCTTTTATTGATATAGGACCGCTATAAACCTCCACTTCTCTTATTTCACCACTGTATAGTCTGTGCTTAAATGCAAAATACATAGTCCTAGCTTTATTTGCATTCCTCATCTGCTCTGCGATTTCTTCCTTGCTTAAAATATTTATATCACTTATATTTAAGCCTCTCAGCGCCTCTATGGTATATCCATAATAATTCGAGGCTGCCGGATTCGCATCTCTGATTGCACCGTTTTTACTGTCGATAATGAGCATAGGGGTATGGCTGCTATGGAAAATACTGCTGTTTATCTCCATGCATACATCACTGGTATTGTCCTTTTTAGCTTTATCTATGATTTTTCCCATCCATATCACTCCGAACCTTTTATTTTTAACCTTTTGCAATAGAATTCCTTATCTATTAAAAGCTCAATATTTGTCGAAAAGTATACATAATAATATGAATAAAGCTTTGTTATATTATAGTTTATTTGATATAATTTAGGATAATAATATCAGATATTTTACGCAACCTCAATAAAGAAGGGTGGGATTTGCATGAAAAATGTCTTAATAGTAGACGATGATCCTATTACCCTAAAGATTCTCTGTGCTGCTATAGAGAAACGCGGCTTTGCTGTTATTAAAGCAACCAATGGTAATGATGCTTTAACAAAATTGCAAAAATATGAAGTGTGTGCCATTATTTTAGATTTAAATCTTCCCGATATCAATGGGTTGGAAATATTAAAGCAGGTCAGAAATCATCCGATTCTTCATGCTATAGCAGTCATTATAGTCACAGAGAATGATGACAAACTGGAAGCTATTCTTGGTCTGGAAATGGGTGCTGATGATTATATCACCAAGCCTTTTCATCAAAGAGAGCTTGTTGCGCGACTGAATACAATACTTAGAAGGACACAGCAAATAAATACAAATATGCACTCCTATCTCATATTTAATGATTTGCATATTGATTTAAAAAAAAGAATTGTGAAGAAGCAAGATATTGATATCAATCTTACCTTTAAGGAATTTGAGATTCTGGCACTCTTGGCGGCAAATCCCGGAGAAGTATTGCCCCGAGAAGCAATTATGAATGCTATCGGAGGCTTGGATTACAGTCCGGAAACCAGAACGATTGATATGCATATTGCGGCAATCAGAAAAAAGCTGGATGATACGGATAAAGAGAAAGTCTACATCGACACCGTAAGCGGCGTAGGTTATCGATTCAGAAAATAGTTTAGTCAATAAAGACAGGTATAGTACCTGTCTTTTTCGTTTTGATGCTATCCTTCTTATTCTCAGCCTAATATTCATAAGCATAATTTCAATAAATCTAGGAATTATAAGACTGAGAATATTTAGGAGGTAGAATAATGAATATTACTCATGATCCAAAAAACATTAAGATGACAGTTGGTGAAATTTCAGAGCTTTTTAATGCCTATATAAATAATAGTGCCTCAATATGTGTCTTATCCTACTTTGCTGAAAAGGCTCAAGACCCCGATGTTAAATCAATAATACTGGAATCTTTAAATTTATCAAAAAAAGTTGTTGAGCAGATCACCATTTTATACAATACGATTCATCATCCCTTACCAAAGGGTTTTTCAAAAGAAGATGTAAATTTAGAGGCAAAAAGATTATATTCTGACCGTTTCATGCTTACATATATCAGATTCATGTTAAGATTTGGATTAACAAATTATGCTGAAGCACGCACTTCAAGTACTCGTTCTGATGTCCGTAATTTCATTAATCAAGCTATAAACTCAACTTTAGAACTTTTTAATAAAGCTGATGATATTCTGTTAAGTAAAGGCTTGTTTATCAAAGAGCCGAATATACCTATACCGGATATAATAGATTTTGTTGAAAAGCAAAGCTTCCTGAATGGTTTCTTCGGTGACAAAAGACCTCTTAATGCTGCTGAAATTAGCAGGTTGAATTTGAGCTTTAATAGAAATACTTTAGGCAACGCATTTCTCATAGGGCTCTGTCAAACTGTAAAAAATAAAGATATCAAAGACTACTTAGTTCGCGGGAGGAATTTATCAGAAAAACATATGGAAGTGGTGGGTACATTTTTAAAGAATGAAGATCTACCTGTTCCGCCATCCTTAGATTCTGAAGTGACTAGGTCTACAGATACAGTATTCTCGGATAAACTTATTTTATTCCATGTTATTGGATTAAACGCACTGGGACTTGCAACAACTGGCATCTCCTTATCAAGAATGATGCGGCGTGATTTATCCTTAGCAATTACTCGTATTATGGCTGAAATAGGCCTCTATGCAGAGGATGGCTTTAATATGATGATTGACAATAAATGGTTTGAAAGAATGCCTGAAGCTGCAGACAGAAAAGAATTAATTGGTGTTTAATGATTGCATACTAAAAGTCATGCTCAACGATTGAGCATGACTTTTATTTTTACCAAAGATCATTGAAAAATACAATAAATCCTTGGTCTCTTATTTTATCTGATCACATAAACATTGCACTTATACATCAACTATAATATAATTTAAAATTGTGGTAATATTAGTTTTTAACTAAATAATTAGTAAAATAATATTTTTAACATAGAAAGGATAGATTGAATGAAACTTGGAATTGTAGGCCTACCTAATGTAGGAAAAAGCACACTTTTCAATGCCATTACTCAGGCTGGAGCTGAATCCGCCAACTACCCATTTTGTACCATTGAACCAAATGTAGGCGTTGTTGCAGTACCTGATGAAAGGCTGGAAAAACTGGCTGAAATATATACTTCAAAGAAGATTGTTCCAACAGCTATAGAGTTTTATGATATAGCAGGACTTGTAAAGGGTGCGAGTCAAGGAGAAGGACTTGGCAACAAATTCCTTTCTCATATTAGAGAAGTAGAAGCCATCGTACACGTCGTCAGATGCTTCGAAAGTGGCGATATTGTGCACGTAGAGGGAAGTGTCGATCCTCTAAGAGATATAGAAACGATTAATCTGGAGCTAATGCTTTCTGATATAGAGCTATTGGATAGAAGACTTCAAAGATCTCAAAAGGCTGCCAAGGGTGATAAGTCCCTAGCAGCAGAAGTAGAAATCATTCAGCGGGCACTGGCAGTGCTGGAAGCAGGCAAATCAGTAAGAACACTAGACCTTACCGATGAACAGCAGGAGCTTGTTAAATCCTTTAATCTTCTTAGCGCAAAGCCTATTATTTATGTAGCAAATGTATCGGAAGATGATTTAGCAAATGACGGCAGCACAAATCCGCATGTAGCAAAGGTTAGAGAATTCGCTTCTACAGAGGATGCAGAGGTAATCGTTGTCAGCGCACAGATTGAAGAAGAAATAGCTCAGCTGGATCTTGAGGAAAGAAAAGAATTCCTGAATGACTTGGGCCTTGAGAAGTCAGGACTTGATAAGCTGGTACAAGCAAGCTACACATTACTAGGCTTAATAAGCTTTTTGACTGCCGGTCCTATGGAATCAAGAGCATGGACTATAAAGGCTGGTACACCGGCACCTCAAGCCGCAGGCAAAATTCACTCTGACATTGAAAGAGGCTTCATCAGAGCTGAAGTAATTGCATTTGATGACCTTATGGCTCACGGCGGCAATATGACATCAGCAAAGGAAAAAGGACTTGTAAGAGTTGAAGGTAAAGAGTACATCATGAAGGATGGCGATGTAGTCCACTTCAGATTTAACGTATAGCTACAAAAGCAAAATGGAGGAATTGAAAGCAATTCCTCCATTTATACTTCTATGCTAAGGGAAGTTTAATAATAAAAGTAGTTTTCATATCTTTCTCACTGGTCACCAGTATTTGCCCCTTATACTTATTTACTATAATATCATGTGCTATACTAAGGCCAAGACCTATTCCTTGCCCTATATCCTTTGTTGTAAAAAAGGGGTTGAATATACTATATAAATTATCAGTCTCTATCCCTGCGCCATCATCACTAATTTCTATGTCAATATTATCTGCATCAAAATAAGTCTTTATGGTTATCTTTCCATTATCTCTGCGATTTTGACGCTTGATGCTCTCAATGGCATTGATGATCATATTTATTATAACCTGACCTATCTCACTTCTGTTGCACATCATATCGGGCAATTTGCCAAATTCTTCTGCAATATCCGCAGTGCCTGCAGCTTCATGCTTCAGTACAAGCATTGCTTCTTCTATGATTTCATTCAGATTATTAAATACAAGTTCTTCTTCAAAGCCCGTTTTTGCAAAACGCCTTATGCTTTGAACAATCTTGGACACTCTGCCAATGCCATCCAGAGAATCTTCTATTAAATTATCTATGTCACTTATGATGAAATCAACCTTCATGGATTTTTCCAAGGCTGAAATATCCTTAAACATCATAATCAGCTCCGAACTGGTCTTGTCCTGTGCTTCGATGTGCTTTGCCAGCTCTCTGTATTTCTCAAATATGAAGTTTAATTTATTCGTATAGCTTCTGAAGGTTTCAAGATTGCTGGAGACATATCCCATAGGATTGTTAATTTCATGGGCTATGCCTGCTGCCAATTCCCCTATGGCTGCAAATTTCTCTTTGTTTACCAAGTGAAATTGCATTTCTTTTAATTCCTTTGTCAATAATGTCAAATGACTGTTTTTTGTCTCTAGAGATTGCAGCAGCTCCTTCAAACGAATGTCAGAATCTCGTACTCTTATAGCTGCAGATACTCTTGCTATAAATTCAACTGGCTCTATTGGCTTTGTAACATAATCATTAGCCCCTAATTTAAAGCTTTCCTGCAATACTGACCTATCCGTATGAGAGGTAAACATGATTACTTGAATACCATCATAACCTTTTTCTTTTCGAATTTCCTTTAAAATATCAATTCCCGAAAAATCTGGCATCTCAATGTCCAACAGGATAATATCTATCATATCAATTTTAAGGATTTCCAAGGCTTTTAAGCCCGAGTCGCAAAGCATGATCTCACATGCCATATTGCTCGCCCGTAGCATTTTCTCTGCTGTTATTAAATTAAATCTGCTATCATCTACTAATAAAACTTTCATATGCCACCTATTATCCACTGTACCTTTCTTTATAAGTAAGCTATATCTTTATTTAGACGGCAATTTAATTGTAATAGTCGTACCTTCACCAAGAACACTTCTTACCGTCATTTCTCCACCATACTTGTTCACTACCAGATCATAGGATATGCTTAAGCCAAGCCCGGTCCCCTGACCCATGGGTTTTGTCGTAAAGAAAGGATTAAATACTTTGCTTATATTTTCTTCAGTGATGCCTATACCATTATCCGAAATGTCACAGCAAACAAATCCTTCATTTTCATAAGTAGTTATATTTATATGCCCTCGCTGTCCCCCCTGCTTGTCTCTGATTGCGTGTACAGCATTTATAATAACATTAAGAATCACTTGATTAATCTGATTGCCCGGCAAAGTAATCGTCGAAAGATCTCCAAACTTTTTTTCTACATCAGCATAATACTTGATTTCATTATTTGCAACTAAAATGCTGTTTTCTACGCTGGCATTCAAATCAAAGTCAATCTGCTCATTCATATCATCTACTCTTGAGAAGGCCCTTAAACTGGTAACAATCTTCTTTATGCGGTCCAATCCTTCTTTTGATTCATCTAGCAATTCAATAATATCCTCTTTTATTACATCGATTTTGCATTTTTTCTCCAGTTCACAAATCTCAGATGTTAATCGCAGAAGCTCTTCAAAATCTGCTGCACCTTTAAATCTGTTATATCCCAGCATCACTTCTTCTATTTTACTGCAATATTTCTCCAGTGTTTCAAAATTGCTCATAATAAACCCCAGAGGATTATTTATTTCATGGGCTACTCCCGCCGCAAGAACACCGATGGCAGCAAATTGTTCTTGCTGTACCAACCGACTTTGGGTCTGCTTCAAGCGCTCAACAACCTCTTGCAGTTCCTTATTTTTATCCTCTAAATAAGTTTGAAGCTGCATACGCTCAGTAATATCACGCACTACGCATAATATCACTCTTCTATTTCCTATTTTAGCTCCACTCCAGCTTGCCTCAACAGGAAAGCTGCTTTCATCCTTCCTGTAATGCCGTGTGTTAAATAGGATGCTGTGACTTCGCACCTCTTCCAGGTGTTCATTAATAATGGATGTACCGTTATCCTTGCGCAAATCAGATAGGGTTAAGGTTTTAAATTCTTCCCTTGAATAGCCATATTTTGATAGAGCAGTCTCATTAGTTTCCAATATATTTCCTATTTCATCAATAAAAATGATAATATCATTGGCATGTTTTGATAAAAGCTGATATTTGTTCAACATCTCCAATTCATGTTTTTTCTCAGTGATATCATAACAGGAACCGATATACCCGCAAAATGCACCTTCCGTATCGTAAAAAGGCCTTCCAGAATCACTGATCCATCTGTATTCCCCATCATGTCGACGTAATCTATATTCCATATCAAAGCTTTGCTTAGCATTAAATGCTTCAATATATATATTAAAACACCTCTCTAAGTCATCTGGATGTACACCTATTGCCCAACCGTCTCCAAATTCCTCCTCAAGGCTGCGCCCTGTAAACTCCAACCAACTCTTATTGAAATAGTCGCACTTTGCATCCAAACCTGAGCGCCAAATAAGCGCTGGGAAATCTTCAAATAGCTTTAAATAAAAATCTCTTGATCTGATAAGCTCTTCTTCTGCCCTTTTATTTTTGGTTATATCGTCAATAGCCAGTATTATATGTTTTTCTCCATGAATTGAAATGGGTACTGAATTCACTCTAAACCAAACCTCTTCTTTTTTGTCGTTAATAAAAATTGAATGCTGAACTTCTTCTCCATAAATGGCAATCCCAGTCTCATTTACTTTTGATGCAGTATTTCTAAGCTTACAGAATCTGCAATTGGTACTATATCCGCATCCTCTCCTGTTTATCCTGCTATTGACACAATCAAAGCTATTTCCGATTTTTTTATATTTCATTTTCTCAATGCTTTTCCCAAAGTAGTTTGACAAGCCTGAATTAACACGCTTGACGATCATATTTTTATCCAATATGGCCAATCCCACGGGGGTTGCTTCAAAGATCGCAGCAAGCTTTTTCTTTTCTTCCCATAGTTCTTCTTGAATCTTCTTTATGCCTGTAACATCACGAAATATGATGGCAGCTCCTGAAACCTCTCCAGTCGTATTCTTAACTGGAGTAACTAAAGCCAACACTCTTTTTTGGGTATTACTACGTGTAACAAGTGTTAAATCAGACTTGAATCCAATCGCTCCACCCGCTTTAATTACTTTGTTGAAAGCTGGGCGAGCTAAATTCGATTTACTTTTTAGCTTTAATTGGAGCACTTCCTCCACGTTCTTTCCCTTTGCATTTATATGAGAAAACTCGGTAATATCCTTCGCCTTATTATTTATGAGCGTTACTTGACCGTTCAAATCAGCTACTATCAAGCCCTCACCTAAACCTTCTAAGGCAGCAGCAAAACATTCTTTTTCTTTAAAAAGCTGCTGTTGTACTTCCCTTATGTCTTTATATTTTTCCGCTTCACACATTATCCGAAGAACAACAGCCCTCAGCCGTGAAATATCTTTTTTCAGTAAATATTCTTTGCATCCAGCCTTTATCATCTCAATCATTTCATTTTCGTCATAGATATCTGCAATGGCTATAAGAGGCGTTTCCAAAATTCTTTCAGATAATGAGTTTAATGATTCATTTACGGAAGCTTTAAAATATTCAATATCACTAACGATTAAATCGTAGTGGTTCCTATTAAGCATGTTCAACATATCATTACATGTTTCAACTCTATTATACTCGATATTAAACCCCTGTTTTGTAAATTCTGAAACCAGTTCCTCAACATTATGTTTTGAATCATAAAAAAATATTACCTTGATGTTATTACTCATATTACTTCCCCCAGACATAAAGTACTTTAAATGTTAATAATTAAATGCTTATTGGCAGCTTAATCATAAATCTAGTTCCTTCTCCTTCCTTGCTATGAACGATGAGTTGTCCATTGTGCACATTAGTGATAATGTCATATGAAATACTTAATCCCAATCCTGTTCCTTGGCCAATCGCTTTTGTAGTAAAAAACGGATTAAATATTTTATTGATATTCTCTTTTGATATACCAATTCCGTTATCAATGATCTCACAATATATATTCTTGACATCATAGTATGTCTTTATTGTGATTAATCCTTTTAATTTTTGGTTATTCGCAGCTATTGCATGTGCTGCATTCACGATAATATTTAATAGAACCTGATTTATTCGATCTCCCGAAGCTTGAATTCCTGGTACATTTTCAAGCTCCTTAATCACTTCTGCATGATGTTTTATCTCATTATGTGCAACAATCAGTGCATATTCTATGCCTGCATTTATATCATAATCACTAAATACTTGATTATTTTCAGATCTAACAAAAATACTCAGCCCTTTAACAATATTCTTAATTCGCATTAAGCCATCATTGCAATCATCAAAAATGTCTTCTGTGTCTTGCAGAATATAATCCAAATTAATTTTCTCTTCCATCTCATCAATCTGCTGCAGTTGCTTCACTACCATCTGATAATCTTCATTTTTCAAAGATCGATTTAATATTCTAAATGCAGCAATTAGTAAATCAAGTCTTTCGTTGTATTTACGCAAAATATCAAAATTGCTTATTACAAAGCCAAGAGGATTGTTGATTTCGTGTGCTACCCCGGCAGCCAATTGTCCAATCCCGGCAAGCTTTTCCTGCTGTATCAGCAATGCCTGCATTGACTTTAGCTCTTTTACCGCTTTTTTTAGTTTCTTATTATTGAGCTTAAGCTCTCTCTCTAGTTCCTTCTTAGCTGTGATGTCTTCTTGGATTGCTGTAAAATTGGTTATACGTCCGTCTTGATCTCGAACTGGAGAAATCGATGCTGAGACCCAATAATATTCCCCATTCTTCCTTTTGTTAAGAAATTCTCCACTCCACTCTTGTCCTTTGTTTATTACCTTCCACATATTTGTCATAAGCTTCTCCGACATTTTTCCGGAGCTTACGATGTCTATATGCTTTCCGCGAATCTCTTCATAAGAATAGCCTGTGATAAGCTCGAATTTCGAATTGACATATTCCACATTTCCAGCAGTATCTGTGATAACTGCCATTGCTGAGCTTTGCTCCAGTGCGCTAGATAATTTTCTGATTTCAAATTCTGCTCGCTTTTGTTCTGTTATATCAGCGAAAACATTGACAAAGCATTCAGGCTGCGGGCTATAGGTTGATACAATATAAACTTTTTCTGAGGGTTTCATTTTTAATTCAAATTTTATACTTTCTCCTGTCAAAGCAACTTGCCCGCAGTTTCTTATCAGATTGGGTTCAGAGTTCCTGATTGCGGGGTTTACTTCACCAGCCGTTCTGTTCAATATGTCTTCCCTTCTCAACCCGGTCATTTCTTCAAAGGCACTGTTTACTTCCAATATCAAATAATCTATAGGGGTGCCTTGATCATCACATATTACCTTTCCATAAAGAAAAGCTTCTGACATATTGGTAAAAAGCGAATAATACCTTTGCTCACTGGCCTGTATTTCCTGTTCGGCTTTTTTGTGTTCAGTCATATCCCGTATGACAGAAATATATAATTCCTCCTCATCCATCATTGCACTGTTTACTCTTATCTCAACAGGAAATCTGGAACCATCGTTTCTCTTATGATAAATATCATAAGAGAAACGTTCCTGTTTCGTACGATGGGGTTGTCCATGCATATATGCAACCTGCTCCCTTAAATCTGAAATATTTAGGGAAAGCAATTCCTCGTGCGTATAGCCGTAAGATCTGACTGCAGAGTTATTCCCTTCAAGAATATTGCCGTGTTTATCTAAAAAAAGTATGATATCATCAACACTTTCTGCCAGCAGCTTATATTTTGATAAAGCGTCCAATTCAAGCTTCTTGTCCGTAATATCAAAACTGATACCTACATAGCCTGTTAATTCCCCATCCTGCTTATAAATTGGCCTGCCAATAACGCTTATCCACCGATATACCCCATCAAACCTCAATACTCGAAATTCAATCATAAACTCTTCATTATGTTCTATTTCTTGACCGGATTTTTGAAATGATATTCTATCGTCTGGATGAAGCCTGTCCATCCAACCATTGCCAAGCTCTTCCTCAACAGTCCTGCCCGTAAACTTCAGCCAACTGCTATTGATGAAAGCACATTTGCCATCTATACTGCTTCCCCATAGAAAATAAGATGAGCTATTAAAGGTCTTATGAAATAATTCTAAGGACTCTTCAATAAAACTTGTATTCTTTTTTACATCATCCATATTTTCCAATGTAACTTCTATGTATTTTTTTGCATTGATCACAACAGGATTTGCACTTATGCTTAAATCTAGACTTGCCAATACATTGCTTATACTTACATTGTATTGAAATTTGATTTTTCCGATAGCCTTACTGGTGTAATTGACTTTTCGCAGGGCTTCTACCAGTTTGCACTGAAAGCAATACTTTCCATGCCCGCATTCAGCCTGACCATGGTACTTATTTCCACAGCCGAAAGCCTCACCTATTTTTATACTCTCTAGTTTAGCGGGCTCTTTTCTGACAAAATGAGCAAAGGAATCATTTGCTTTTACAACAAAAAGATTTTCATCCAAAATAAGCATGGGTATGGATGAAGAGCGAAAAGCTTTTATTTTGTTGATATCGTCTCTACTCAAGATACGATAAATTATCCGCTTCAGGGGTAACAAATCACTTTTATCCACATACTCATATATGCCGGCTTTTATCAACTCTAATATAGATTCCTCCTGCAGGTTATGTGAGATTACAATAATGGGAATATCCAGCAGCAGTTTACTTACTGTGTTTCGCACATCAAGCACTGTAAACGCAGAAAACTCATGATTACTTATAATAATATCCCAAGATTCAATTTTCATAGCATTGTATAAATCTTCTAAGGAATCTATATTTTTCTGATAGTTTGGGATATTCCATTGTACAAGCCTATTTCCCAATGAACTTCCAAGGGATGAATCATCATTTATAATCAATATTCTCATCATCTGTTTCATTGCTCCCCCTCCCAAAGGACGTAGCTGCCCTATTTTTTATCCGGAAAATCACCCACAAACTCCAGTAATACATTTCCATCTACTACTTTCAGCATGATGCTTCCATTTATCATTCTGCTTACTTCACTTAAGTAGGTC
>Ga0196971_1001360_pt1 | contig 11249 bp, 14 predicted proteins | sample S1v_1013CmetaG_FD_148660 | JGI IMG/M metagenome (GOLD analysis project Ga0196971, IMG submission 148660) | Soil microbial communities from Anza Borrego desert, Southern California, United States - S1+v_10-13C | ecosystem: Environmental > Terrestrial > Soil > Desert | place: USA: California... | reverse complement strand
TTCCGGGCAGGAGCAGTAGGTTTGACAGAGAGTGGTCCACCCGGTCGCCCAGCGCACCCACCAGCACGATCTCATCGGCGCCCCGCCGCAGAGCTTCGGCCACGGCCAGGTGGGTATCGGTCTGGTCCTTTTCCGCCGGAACCCGCTCCACGGGGAAGCCGCGCCCCGCAATCTCCGCATCCAGCTCCGGTCCGGTCGAGTCGAAGTCGCCGAGAACCAGCGTCGGGGTCAGGCCCAAAGCCAGTGCATGGCGAACGCCCGCATCGGCACAGAGGATCAGGTCAGAGCCGTCCACAAAGCCCCGGACCCGACCGTAGTCTGAGACCTGCCCCGCCGCGAAGATCACCGCTTTCACAGTTCCACCACCTGGCGCGCCAGTTCGGCGCCGTTCTGATCCACAGCAACCACCGTAAGGGGGCCGGCTGCGAGGTTCTTCCTGGGCACCTTGGCCACCGCGTACGGGTGGGTGAGCACCTGGGCCACAAATGAGCCGGGGCCTGGCCGCCGGACCTGCAGTTCGATGCGCAGTTCAGCCTCGCCGGCCATGCGCACGTCGGTGACCGTTAGTCCGTATCCGCCCGTGCGGCGCTCGCCCATGTCTACCACCACTGCCAGCTCCCGGTCCCACTGGATGTCCATGAGCGGTACGTTCGCTGTCACCAGGTCGCCGGAAAGCACCACATTCTTCACCGGATCGTTTACTACCATTAGCTTCACTATGTACACCTCCCAGCCTGCACTTGCCGCCTCTTACGCAGAGGCTGCCTCAACCGAAACCGCAGGGGCGGCAGGGTCACCTCTTTGTTCCGATGGGCCCGGTAGCCGTCAACTCCGTCGGTAATGGCTGCTATGGCCCCTTCAGGGTGCACCGGTTCCATTATACCAAAGCGAACGCTGGCGCGTGGCAAAGCCAAGAAGAATGCCCTCCCGGTGACGGAGGGCATGTGGCGACTCGTCATATGCTAATTATCGACCAGGCTGTGGTCTATGCCACGCTCTCGGAGAATCTTTGTGAGGCGCTGGATCGCATAGTTCAGGCGGCTCTTTACGGTACCCAGAGGGATATTCAGAACCTGGGCAATCTCCTGGTAGCAGAGCTGATGGAAGAAGCGTAGCTCAACTACCTCGCTATACGCGGGCGGCAGTTCCTCAATGGCCTCAAAGACCTCCGAAGAGAGCCATGAGCGCTCTGCCTCCCGATCGGGTCGGAACGTAGTGGCGGCGGTCTCGAGGCAGACGGTGAACTCCTCGACCGGCACGCGCTTCTTACGCATGTAGTCGATCGCGTTGTTGCGCGCGACCCGGAAGAGCCAGGCCTTTAGGTGGCCGTCGACCCGGAACGATGAAGCCTGTTGCCACGCCTTGAGCATTGTGTCCTGGAAGATCTCCTCGGCCAACTGCATGTCGCCCACAAGGCGATGGGCAAAGTGCAGCAAGGCCCCGCCGTACCGGTCCATTAAGGTGCCAAGGGCCTCTTCGTCCCCCGCTGAGAGGCGTTTGATCAGCTGCGAGTCCTCTGCGCCGCTAGACTGCGCCTGCTGTGCCCTCTCTTCATACGGCATTCCCAACGCCATAGGCTCACCCCCCACCTCAGGCCGGTCCACGTTCTGTGCTTCTCCCCACTCGCTCGCCCGCTCTGTCTGGGGTCAATTTGCAGGACTGTGAGAAAAAGGATTCTCCGTCTTCCCTTAATTTACCTTCTCTGCCTGCAGAGATTCCCAGATGAGCAGTGTCTGAGTCTTTCTGTAGGTCTATATATTAAACCCTATTGTTGCAACACGCCGTTTCGTTGTTCGAAGTTATTGAGTTCACATGTAACATCGGTGTTACGGTGGGTCGCGCGCGCGTAAAGGGGCCTCCTCGTCATTCGAGGGGCCCCAAATGCATTATTTTGCCGCGTAATCGGCGGCAGATAAGTTCCGGAAGAGGCTAGAACAACCGCATCTGCTGCGGCTTCTCGGGCCTGCGGGGCTCCGCGAACGGCACGCCCCGCTCGTCACGCTCGGGGACCGGCAGGTGCAGCAGGTCCATCAGGTCTAAGGCGTTGCGTACGGCGTAGTTGGTCCGGTTGTTGTTCATCAGCAGATGCACTTCATCCGCTTCCGGCTCCAGTTCGTCCTGAATGGGCCCCACCCAGCCCTGCAGTTCCTCCCGGTTGTAGAGGTAGTCAAACCGCTGGGCCGTGGTCTCGGCCTTGATATACCAGGTCTTGGCATTGCGCCCGTGAAACCGCACGATGGCAAGCCGGGGGTCGGTCACCGCCACCACCGGCGGCACCGTCCCCGAGCCCACCTGGGGCTCGTCGCAGACCACGTAGGCGGCCTTCAGGTGCCGCAGGTACCCCAGGGTGGTGTCCTGGTTCTCGCCCGTGAACCAGGACCGGTGGCGGAACTCCACCGCCACCAGATCCCGCGCGAAGAACTCCCGGCAGAAGTGGATCCACTCCCGGCTCTCGTTGTTGCAGACAAACCACGGCGGGAACTGAAAGTGCAGGGCCTTCAGCTTCCCCGCCTCACGCAGGGGCTGAACCATGGCGTCAAAGCGACGGAAGACCTCGGGCAGGTCTTCCTCCCCCGGTCGGGGCTCCCGGTGATGCCTGGTCATAGCCCCATAGGCCTTCACGTTGAAGACGAAGTCGTCGGGTGTCTTGGCGGCCCACCCCGCGAAGAATTTCTGCGGCTGCAAGTGATAGAAGGTGCTGTCTACCTCCACGATGCCAAAATGCCGCGCATAGTACGCCAGACGATCTCCAGGCGGCAGGCCTTTCGGGTAGTACTCCTCGTGGTCGGCCCAGGCGCAGGTGCCGACTCGAATCACCGCCATTCGCCCTCCCCCTCCTCAGACGCCAAGCGTGGGCACGGGTACCTCCACCACCACATCGCCCCGGACCTCGGTCTGGCACGACAGGCGAACCCCCACCGGTGCGTAAAGCTCTTTCAGCCGCTTCTGCTCATGCCGGGCCATGGGTGACAGATTCTCGCCCCCGGCGACGACCTTGCACCGGCAGGTGGCGCACATGGCCTTGCCGCCGCAGACATGGCGCAGGAAGACGTTGCCCTGCTCCGCCGCCATCAAAATGGTGGTGCCCGGCTTGACTTCAACGGCAGCACCCATGGGCTGAAACGTCACGGTCGGCATGGTGGTGACCTCCCCCAAGATCGGTTCTAGACGTCGCGCAGGAAGCGGTAGACGGTGGCCAGGCTGCCCCATTCGGCCTTCAGGTGGCCGGCGAGGTCAGGGCTCGTGACCAGATCGTCCAGGGGACGCTCTACCTGGAACCAGATGTTCTTCTTGTCGTACCAGGGTCGCAGCGCTTCCGGGAGATGGCCCGCACGGCTTTTCTTGTAGGTCTCGCCCATGGGGGCAAACTGCGGCGGCACCGATCCCACAATTCTCTGGAACAGGTCCGGGTCCCGGTCGATGGCGGCCCGGTACCGATTCATCTTGGCCGTGCTGGCGCTGTAGAAGCCTGCCCCATACTGGTACCGGTCCGTGAAGACCTCAAAGAAGAAGCCGAGGAGCCCGTCGGACTGGGCGTTGCGGTTCCCAAAGCAGATCCACATGCTCTCCCGGTAGAGCGACTTGCCCATGCCGGCAAAGCGCATGTCCCGGTGGATGCGGGAGACGCTCCCCGTCATGTCCGGATCGATGGCTGCCATGGTAGGGGTCAGGGCATCCACCAGGCCGCGCAGTGGCTCCTGTAGGTGCTCCCGGCAGATTTCGCGGTTGGCCTCGAACCAGGCCTTGTCCTGCAAGGGGGCCTGTCCAAGGAAGTCGAAGGCGGCAGTGGTCAGGGTGGCGGGCATGGCGAATAGGCTCCTTTCGGTACCCGGTTTCTTCCCCTATTCCAAATGGCGCCGCCCAACTCCTGCCGTAGAAAGAACCCACCACGTGCGCCGTGGTGGGTTTGCCCCGCGTCCCTGCTAGTGCCTGTCGGACTTGTAGTCGTAGCGGTCATCCTGCTCGGCGGCAGCCGGCGGCAGGAATGGGTCGGCCGTCTGATACCGCCGGAACGACGGGTTGTCGGTCAGGCCCATCTGGTTGTGAATCTCGTGATAGCGCTGGCGCACTTCCTTGATGCGGTCCTGCGTCACCATTTCGGTCGGGTAGAAGCCCCTGGTATGAAGGAAGCTAAACAGAATCTCCTGATGGTAGGTCTCCTCGCCGTGCAGGGCCAGGAAGAACTCCCGAACGCCGTTGTTGGTGCACTCCAGCGCAGACCTGGCATAGAGCATGGCCCGCTCCTTGGCCGAGGAGAGGCAGTCCATCAGACGGTCCGCATCGGACATATGGCCCCGCGTCACCAGAGACAGATCATGCGTGTGGTTAGCCATGCCGGTTTCCTCCCTGCGCCTGAGCGTTCTGCAGGACCAGCTTCGCCTGCTTGGTAATATCTCCGGGGGCGTCCAGCAGGGCCAACATCATGTCAATGCGGCGATGGTGATGGTCCGCGAACTCGCGGAAGAGTTCCCGGGCCTGACCGTCGCCCACTTCCTGGGCGTAGTGCAGGCACTTCTTCAGCCCCAGCACTTCCGAATCCAGCCCGTGTCTTACCGCGAGCAGTTCCGCTTCCGTCAGCCGGTGCTCACCGCCAAGAGCTGCCACTTCGCGGGCGGAATGTTCCATAAAGGTCTGCCTCCTTCGCGCACGTCTCGCATCCAGTTCAAGGGTAGTATGTCGGGCTGGCGCGCAGGTTTATCCGCGACCTGCCCGAAAAGGGGGCATGCTAACCCTGACCGAAGTCTACGTAACACGAGGAGGCAGGCCGCCGTGAAACGGCAACTGAGCAAGCTCGACACCACGGGCCTCAGCGCATCGGGCATCTGGGTGCGGCGGCAGCGGCCCATGCCGGGTCTCGCCGACGAAGCCGTCTGCCTCCACCACGTCATGCAGACGTGGGATCTGCACGACCGCATTCGCCTTGACCATGTTAACAGCGCCTACGCGGAGGTGAGCGGCCTTGACTGGCCGCCCACCTGGGCTTACCTGATTGAGGTGGTGGGGCAGAAGGTGCCTGGCGACGGTCTGGTGCTGAACCATCCCCTCAGCCAGGTGGCCGATGACGAGCCCGTGCGCCTGCTGGCGGTGGTGCATCCCGAGGAGCTGCGGGTCATGGGCGCCCTGGTGGAAACCCGCACGCAGCGGCGCACGGTCTGGCTGGCTCTTACCCCTCGTTGATGATGGCCAGGGTCCACTCCGCCGCCGCCACCAGCTGGTCGATGGGCATGCGCTCCCGGGTGGAGTGAATCTCCTGGTACCCGATGCCCAGGACAGCCACCTGCACGCCCTGTGCGTTCATGAGATTGGCGTCGGAACCGCCGCCGGTGCCCGTAATGCGGACTGCTGCACCCAGCTTCTCGGCCGCCGCCGCCGCCCGGCGCACCGGCTCTGAATCGGGGGCCAGGTGGAAGGCCGTGTAGGTCTGCTGCATATCGATCTCCACCGAGCCGCCCAGTTCCCGGGCGGCGCTTTCCATAACCTCCCGCATGTGGGCCACCTGCGCCTCCAGCTTGGGCTGGCTCAGCGACCGGGCTTCGGCCACCAGCTTGCAGGTCTCGGAGACAATATTGGTGGGCCCTTCGGCCACCAGCGAGCCCACGTTGGCCGTGGTCTCGGCATCAATGCGCAGCAGCTTCATGCGGCTGATGGCCACCGCTGCCATCTGGATGGCGGAGACGCCCTTCTCCGGCGCGATGCCCGCATGGGCGGCCTTCCCCCGGAAGGTGGCATGTAGCTTGGACTGCGAGGGCGCATCGACCACAATCTCGCCCACGGGGCCGCCGCCGTCCAGGGCGAAGCCGACCTTGGCGGTAAACCAGCCCATGTCCAGGTGGCGGGCGCCCAGAAGGCCCACCTCTTCGCCAATGGTCCAGGCCAGCTCGATGGTCGGGTAGGGCAGGCTATTCTCCTTCAGCACCTGCACGGCCTCCAGCACGGCGGCGATGCCAGCTGCATCGTCGGCGCCCAAAATGGTGGTGCCGTCGCTGACAATGGCGTCGCCCTCAACGCGGGGCTTGACACCAAGACCGGGGGTCACGCGGTCCATGTGGCAGGAGAAGAGCAGGGGCTCCCCCGCTCCCGTGCCGGGCAAGCGGGCGTACAGGTTGCCGGCATTGCCGCCGACCTTGCTGCCGGCGTCATCTTCGGTTACGGCAAAGCCCAGGGGCCCCAGCAGCCCCTTCAGCTTGTCGGCCATCTTCCGCTCGTTGCGCGGCTCCGAGTCGGTGGCGCACAGGTCCATCAGCAGGGCGGTCAGCCGTTCACGGTTGACCAGGCCGGGCGTATAAGCCATGGTACACGCTCCTTACAGGCGGGTTATGGATGGAATTCTGGACGGGCTTGCCAAGATCCTTCGGCTACGGGAAGATATACGCAGGAGGGGATTCCAGATGCACGCGAAGTTGCGGGTTGGCATCATCGGCACCGGATTTGGCGCCCTGGTTCAGGCGCCGGGGTTCCAGCTTCATCCCGCCTGCGAAGTGGTGGCGCTCTCCGGCGTGACCCGGCCCGGGCGGGCGGCCCAGGAGGCCGCCAAGCTAGGCATTCCCAAGGCGTACGACAGCTACAAGACCATGCTGGAGCAGGCGAATCTCGACCTGGTCAGCGTGGTCTCCGCCCCCTATTTGCACCACGAAATGACCCTGGCCGCCCTTGAACGGCGGATTCCCGTGCTCTGCGAGAAGCCCATGGCCATGAACCTGGCCGAAGCGCAGGCTATGGTTGCTGCGGCAGAGCGGCGCGGCCTGGTCCACGCCGTCGACTTCGAGTTCCGCTACCACCCCGCCCGCCTCACGTTCAAGGAACTGATCAGCCAGGGCTTCCTCGGCGACCTGTTGCATTTTACCCTAACCTATACCATCGCCGGCCTGGAGAAAAACCTGGCCCGGCCCATGGGCTGGCTCTGGAAGCAGGAGACCGGCGGCGGCATTCTGGGCGCCTTCGGCTCTCACCTCGTCGACTCGCTGCTCTGGTTCTTCGGGGAGATTCAGCGGGTGTCGGGCATGCTGACCACCCATGTGGATATGCGGGAAGGCCAGCCCGCCGATGCCGACGATACCTTTGCGTTCCTCGCATCGCTGGGCGGGAAGAGCACGGGCGTGGTCCAGCTGCTCATGCATGCCCACCACGGCTTCGGCATGCGGCTGGAAGCGTTCGGCACCAAGGGCTCGCTGGTGCTGGTCGATGACCGGACGGTGCTGGCCGGCCGGGCCGGCGAGGCGATGGCGGAAGTGCCCGTGGGTGACCGTACAGAGGTAGAAGGCGTGACCTTCCCGGCGGGGCTCGATGCCAGGACCTACCCCTTCACCGTTATGGTGGACAATGTGGTCCGGGCCATTCGGGGCGAGCCGGTGCCGGGCATCCGGGGCGAGTATGCCACGTTCCGTGACGGCGCCGCCGTACAGGCCGTTCTGGACGCAGTCCGCCTCTCCCACCGAGAGGGCCGCTGGGTAGACGTCGCCAGGGGGTAGTTAGGACGTGATCGGATTCCGCTGGCTCACCCGGGACGACCTTCCCCTCATGCACCACTGGATCAACGACGATCCGTTGATCAGAGAGATCTGGACCTTCGGCCGGGGCATGACGGTGGATGAACTGGAGACCAAGTACGGCGCCCGGGCAGACGGGAAGACGCCCACCTCGCCGTATGTGATTACCTATGCGGGAGAGCCCATCGGCTACATCCAGTGGTACCGGTGGCGCGACTACCCGGAGGAATCCGGCCCGCTGGAGCTGGACGAAGAGGCCGCCAGCCTGGATCTCTTCATCGGCGAGGCGGCCATGCGCGGCCGGGGCATCGGGACCGCCGTGTTGGTGCGGTTCCTTCAGGATCACGTCTTCACCGCCCCGGATATCGTCAGCTGCGTCATTTCGCCTGATGCGGGCAACGCAATGGCCATTCGCGCCTATGAGAAGGCCGGCTGCAAGCTGGTGCGCGTAATGGAGCACCCCGAGGAGCCCACCCCCATCGCCCTGATGCGGGTGAGCCGGGAGGAAGCGCTGTCGGTGGTGCTGCCCCGGGCGGTGCGGGTGCCGCTGGTCATCTCTCGTTCCGCTCTTCTCCCGCCGGCCTCGTTCGACATGGGCCGCCTGCCGCCTGAGATCCTCGCCGTCACAGGAGCCATCAGTCGGGTGGAGGAGATCCCACAGGGGCTCTGCAACCTTGTGCGCCTGGTGGAAGGCGAGAAGGGCCGGTTCGTGCTGAAGGTGGCCGAGGGTGAGTACCGGGTGGAAGAGCTGCGGGCCGAGCACATGGCCATGCAGGCCCTGTCCGCCGTAGATGTGATGGTCCCACGCTCCCTGGCCTTCGCTGTTCCAGGGAATTGTGGGGTCCAGGTCCGGGCCTATGCGCCCGGCGTCCCGCTGCGGGCAGCCCTGCGGGAGATGGGCCTGGAAGAGCGCCGTGACGCCATCCGCCAGATGGGCGCCGCCCTCGCCGCTATCCACCAGAGGCCGGGGGCGACGGAGGACTGGCCCTGGAGCCGCTGGCTAAACTGGGCCCTGGAGACGGCCCAACTCAACCTGGAGCACGGCGTGATCGATCTGGATGATTTCCCTGGTCGATCGCCGGCCGACGTGCTCCGCCAACTTCTGCTGAACCGGCCTTCCGCCGGAACGGTGGCGATCCTGCACGGCGACTACCGGCCCAAAAACCTCCTCTGGAACGAGGGGCGCATCAGCGCAGTGATCGACTGGTCCTTCGTCGATGTGGGCGACCCATACTACGACCTCGCCGTCATTCTCAGCTACCAGCCCGTGGCCGAAGAGCGAGATGCCTTCCTCTCCGGGTACGGAGTTGGCAGTCTCGACCAGCAGCGTCTCGCCTGGTACAAAGACCTCGGTCTCTTTTTGAACGTATGATCGAAGCGGTACGCTAACCGCACCACCTGCTCAACAGCAAGAATAAAGAAGGATCGCGATAGTCGCGACCCTTCATTGTGAACCGCCTTCAGGAGCCGGCTCGCGGCTCCTTGCCCGTTACAGCTGCTTGATCAAGTCGTAGGTTCCCGGCGCCGGTTGATACCCGAGCTTCCGGTTGACCGCCAGCATGGGGGCGTTAGTCGAGTCGTTGTTGGTCCGCATGTACGGCACGCCGGTGGCTCTGGCCCGCCGAATGGCCAGCAGCTTCAATGCCAGGGCGATCCCCCGCCCCCGGTAGGCCCGGTCCACGGCGGTGCCGCCGTTGTAGACCGATCCGTTGACCGGCGAGACATGATTCATGACAAAGCCGACCCACCGGTCGCCATCCGCGGCCCCTAGCAGGAGGTCTTGCCTGACCCTGGGCCCTTTCAGCGCGTGCTCGGCCCAGGTTTCGTAGGGCGGCGGGGAAATCAGCGTCAAGCCGGGGACATCGGTCGAAAGCGACCACACCGTGTCATAATACCGGCGGATGTTGGCCTCAGAGGGATCCTCCGCCAGGCTGAAGAAGCGTATGCCCGTGGCCCCAACCGCCTCGACAGCGCCGACGAACGGGCCCTCGTCGAATTGCGTAAGGTCGAGGGTTGACTCGAACGTGTGGCGGTCAACGGTGAAGCCCCGCTTCTCGGCAAATGCAAGCGAAGCCGGGTCGTTCTCCCTGACCATGGTGGACAGGATTGTCGCGCCGTGCTCGCGGGCGAACCCCTCCATGTGCTCGTACATCAGGCCGCCGGCGCCCTGCCGGCGAAAGCGCGGGTCAGTACTGACGCGGATGAAGAACCGGCCAGGTGCATCGTGCGCAAAGTGCCGGGTGACGCCAAAGCCCACCGGATACTGGGCCTCACCAACGGCCATGACCGGACAGATGACTGTGTTGGGCGGCATGTGCCGGTATTGCTCGGCAACCTGTTCCCCGGTTACCGGCTCCGGGTTGACCGCACTATTGATCTCGGCCATGCGGACGCAGTCGTCGGGAATGACACAGGGGCGTAACGTATAGGCCACGGAAGACCCTCCCCTCGACTGGATGTACCCGCGAATTTCCCGGTGCCACTTGCGAAATCCTCCAGTCACAAAGGCGGCAGGGGGTCCACTTATTCGACCATGATCGCTTCGCCCACCTTGACCGGGCGGTAGCCAGAGCCAAACGCTTCGGCGAACTGGGCGAGGGTCCAGTCGCAGCTGCCGTGGGGCGAGACGGCCACCAGCTCCACACCGTGACCCTTCAGGTAAGCGATCGTCCGCTCCACATCGGCCTCCCTCACAGGCCTGGAAAAGGGCTTGGGCCGGCCCAGCAGGTTCTGGGGACGCAGCCAGTTCAGGCCACTGCGGTCCGCAGTCACGGGCAGGTGGAGACCGCCGACCACAGCAAAGACCTTGCCGCCGTATACGCTCTCCGCCCGATCCACCATCACGTCGATGCGTGGATGCCCGCAGCCGAGCACCAGCAGCAAACCCTTGCCCTCCACGTTTACAACCAGGGCCTGCTCCTCGACCATCCCGGTCAGGAGCCCCACGGGAATGGGGCCTGTGGTCCCGATGCCCTTGACGATCTCCTGCGGGGCCGGCACGGGAACGTTGCGCCCTTCCGGCTGTCTGTCCGGCATGGTCACGTACACCGGCACATCAGCCAGCCCGTAGCGGGTGCGGTTAATGCCTCCCATGTGGTCGCCGTGCGGGTGGCTGATGAGGATCGCATCCAGGCTCCCGGGCTGAATCCCCAGGCTCTTCATGTTGTGGATCAGGGGCGTTTCTGCTGCCGGGTCCTTGTCATGCATGTCGCCCAGGTCCATCAAGACGCTGGAATCGCCCGCCTCAATCAGGTAGGAGAGGCCGACCTCGGTCAACAGCGATTGGCCGTCGGCCGCGTAGTATTCGACCACGGGGGTGATGCGAACGGACTTCACCGCCGGCAGGGTGAGCCGAGCACCATCATCTTCGAGAAGGCCCCGGTCATCGTAGAAGCCCGCGGCCTTCGCCTGCCCCGTCGTATACCAGACTGTCATCAGCCCGATCCCCAGCCCAAGGAGCAAGGCGAGAGCCAGTGCCAGTCCATTGGTAAGTGTACATACCCAATTGCGTCGCCGGCGCTGCATCACAACCATTTCCGGTGGTCCCTCCTCATCTGTCTGTGCCGTTTCATCTCTTCTATGGTTATACCGAAAACAGATGGACCGGCGGACCAGCAGAACGGACGGTTGTGGCCAAATCGAGTAGGGGCGGTTTCCCGCCCCTCTCACACCACCGTACGAGCTTGTATGCATACGGCGGTTCGTCAGGCACTATGTTTCCGACCGTAACACTCCTTCAACTCGACCAGTCCTTGGCCTCGC
>Ga0196971_1001359_pt1 | contig 11250 bp, 14 predicted proteins | sample S1v_1013CmetaG_FD_148660 | JGI IMG/M metagenome (GOLD analysis project Ga0196971, IMG submission 148660) | Soil microbial communities from Anza Borrego desert, Southern California, United States - S1+v_10-13C | ecosystem: Environmental > Terrestrial > Soil > Desert | place: USA: California... | reverse complement strand
CATGCACAGGGAATCGCGTTACGCCGGGTTACTTGGCATAGCGTTAAACAATAGGTGACTCGCCTTGACGAAGCGCGTGCGTCCGCGTCGGCAGGGTTAAATCAGTAGGCTGCACTAAGTATGTAGAACTGCCTGTAGAGGATTCCTGGACGCGGGTTCGATTCCCGCCGTCTCCACCAATATTCCGGCCGAATGCACGTTGAACGGCCTGCGAAAGCGCGGCATCTGCTCTCGCCTACTCTTCCGTTGTCCAAGTCCTCCGGCATTCGAATGTGCCGGGAGATGATGCGCATCCCATTGCGCCTCACCGAGCATCACGTTTCTTTGCTCTGATTGACTCCAGCGTCGCCATCGCTTCGCCATGCCATGGACCGCCAATTGCGACGGCGCGCTCCGCTGCTTGTATCGCCGGCTCGGTCTGCCCCAATTCAGCCAATACCGTTGCAAGATTATTGAATGCCGGAGCACTATTCGGGTCCAACGTCGTCGCCCGGCGGAATGCGACGACAGCAGCCTCACGGTCACCTTGGGCGTACGCTGCATTCCCATAACCAAGCAGCAAGGACAGACCGTCAGGCCAGCGCTGTAGTGCGGTGTGGTATGCAGCACGTGCACGATCAGGCTTGGCGGATTTCTCAAATGCGACCAACGCTTTAGTAGCGGCGGCCTGGTCGACAGTGGCAGGTAAGCGATCTACTGGAACAGTGATCATCGCCCAGTAACCTCCGCGCGCCCAGGTATGCTCGAAAGTCGACAGCGCCATCACTTCCCGTTCCGTGGTGCCTGAACGCAAAACGATCTCCGCCCGGTCCAGGTCATATCCAACCGCAACTGCGTAGTGCCAGAGCGGAGCCAGAGGAAGACTCAGGTTCTGAAGCACGATCACCGGCGTACCCGCAGCGATCTCGGCCAGCAATGCGTCGAGGCGCGGTGCAATCGTCATGCTGAGCGCGCCGTTACGGCGCCCTGAAGCAAGCATCTCCGGTTGCAAACTGCCTTCGCGGGCGGGCACGTAGACCTGCGGCACAAGTGCATCGGGTGCAATGGGGATGCCTGCAGCCGTAAGCGACATTGCCAATGCCGCCGGGCCACATTGATAACGCTCTTGTGGGAAAAATGGAACCGACGTCAGCTCAACTCGCCGGGGCAAGGTGTCTGTCGCCGAAGTCAACAGCGAGCGCGTCTGCGTAGCGCAACCAACCAGCAGTAATACAAGCAGCAGGATGGCGGTTCCCGGAGCAAGCTGGTGCCAACACGGGAAACGCCGCACACCGATCCGCATTTATCTAATTGATCGCGTAAATGGGAAGACTTTAGTGAGGCCGAGGATATCGGTCACGAGCAGCACAAAGAAAACAAGGAGCAGCGCGCCAAGGACATCACCACCGGCCGGTAGGGTGTCGATCTGTTCTGCCAGCATTGCCGCCTCTTCGTCAGTCATCACCGCGACACGCGCTTGCGCGTCAGCCTTGCTCACCCCGAACTGCTCAAGCTGAGCGATCACATCAGGGCGCTCAAGCGCGGCTGAGATTCGCGCCTGGTTCTGTTTTGCATTTTCCGCAGCGACGATCTGCTCCGTACCAATCATTGCAGCTTGCACCGTCTGGGTGAAACCGACGAAAGAAAATGCCGCAACCAAGGTGCACACGAATAAGCGTTTTATTGTTGAGATCATGAATGCTTCTCCTTAAGATCGTTAGTTTTGATTGGGGCGAGAGAATGGCACCGAAAGATGGCCGGACTGCATTACGGCCAGGGCATCGGGTTCATATCGACATACTGCTTCGGTTCATCGTTACCAGACGAAGACGGCCCTCCTTCATCACCCTCCCCGAGTTTCGGACCTAGTATCTGGCCGATTTCTTTACGTGATGCGCTGAAGTCGGATTGCAACAAGGGAAACTCCGGCCTCGGCCAATTCTCTATCGCCCATTTCGTCAATTCTTCAAACTTTTGGGCTAACTCGGCTGCATATTTATCGCATTCAGCTTTGGTGGCCATGATTACTCTCCGTTCGTTTCACACTTCTCGTTACGACGATACTAGTGCCTCACTTTTTCGGGGTCGGGGTTGACTTCTGTTGGCTTGCGAGCCTCGTCGGGATGAGTTTCAGCTGGCAATCCAATGTCGTCCGTTCCCAGTGGATTGTCTTTCGTACGTACCACTGTCGGATCCGCTTTCTCTGCTTCCTTCGGTAGTCTTTGCTCGCTGCTCATAGTCGCCTCCGGTCTAAAAAAATTAGACGGATCGGCAACTACTTGGTTCGAATGGTGCGGCATAGCATACCTACATCCTGGAAATTTCATGAGCTAAGTGACAAGCTGTTACATCATGGCGTCATCACCATCAGATACCCTTCCCGCCCACTGTGCATGTCAGGACTGTCAGAACTATCTGGAGGTCTCGCCATCATATGAAAATTCCACCCTGCTACGGGGTATGCACTTCGTCCCGCTGATGCGGCAGAGGAGACCAATATGGCACAGCAACCGAAGCATTGGATGAATGAAACTGATATTGGCAGTGGCGAGAAAACGCCGGGCCAGGAAGATGTCGAGCGAGAGGAACGCGCTTTAGGTGCATCAAGACTCGATGCGAATACACAGGACATTCCCGATGGCAATGAATCCACTGCGGCCGGACGCGTATTGCAGAACGGAGATCATCTTGCGCGCATCCAAGCACGCAAGATGCCGGACGATACGTACGAGGCACAGATATATGTTCGTCTCACACGAGAGCCGGAAACTGCGGAAACATATATCCCGGCAGGAACATTTCCTTCCGAGGAACAGGCTTGGGCCGCAGCGGAGGAACGGGCAAAAAGAGCCTTCCGGGAAAACGAGTTTTAACTTACATCCTTCCGAACAAGACCGCCGAATGCCTGTGGAGCACAGGTATAAGGTGTTGCCGGCATGGCGGCAAGAATCTTGTATTAACTCACATTAAACATGACAGACGCCTGCACGCACTCTATGCAATGCGCGGCTATCCTCTAGAATAATCTCCTTCTAACTCTTCCGGCGTCTGCGCCCCTTCGGTCAGTCGGCATGGCAAATAATTTTCGTGCAGCGAAAGCTGCTAGCTCTTGAGGGAGTCAATGGTAGTTCCCACCAAGCTATTCGCGACTCGCATGGCCTTCGCCGCTGCGTTACTTACCATCACCGCCCTTCTAACAGCATGCCAATCTGACAAAAGCGTCCGCGAAGCAACGACGAACGCAATTCTGATGCCGGACAAAGGTGTTACGGTATATGCAGCGGGCGATATCGCTAATTGTCGCAAGCTGAGGCCGGAAGACAGTAATGCGGCAAAGACTGCTGCTCTGGTTGCAGATCGGCTGGCGAAGGATGCTGAAGCGGCGGTACTGACCTTGGGCGATCACACGTATCCGGTCGGACTGCTGAGCGAATTCACCAATTGCTACGATCCTACATGGGGCCAATTCAAGGCGCGCACCTATCCAACACCCGGCAATCACGAATATTACACGCCGCACGCAGTGGGCTATTTCAGTTACTTTGGTGATGCCGCCGGCCCCGGGCGATCCGGGCATTACAGCTTCAACCTGGGGAAATGGCATATCGTTTCTCTGAACAGCTACTTGAAGCCGGAGCAACATGCGGCGCAACTGGAATGGCTGAAGTCCGACCTCGCACGGAACCAGACCCGTTGCACGCTCGCGTTCTGGCACCATCCCCGCTACAGCTCCGGCGGGCACGGCAATAACCCGCAGATCGATGATGCATGGCAAGTGCTTTATGCAGCCGGTGCGGAACTGTTACTAAGCTCGCACGACCATAACTATGAGCGGTTTGCGCCGCAAGACGGGAGTGGTCGACTTGACGAGAAGCGCGGCATCCGGCAATTCGTCGTCGGCACCGGTGGTGCTTCGCTGACTCCATTGCGTTTCAAGAAAGCAAATAGCGAGGTCAGCGATAACTCATCGTACGGTGTACTGAAACTTGTGCTCAAGGACATTGGCTATGAATGGGAATTCCTTCCCGTCGAAAAGGATGGCTTCAGGGATAGCGGGGCAGCGTTATGCCATTGACTTCATTTCATCGCGATGAATGCTGACTGACTCGCATATGCATTGCATGCGGATAATGCAATCACATACATCGTTATCGCGTCTAGCGGCTATTGCGCACACTTCGCATTTCAAGGGAATCGAGATCACATGAATGCCAATACAACAGATACGCTGCGCCTTTTCTTCGCCCTGTGGCCGGACGATACGACACGGGCCGCGCTCCAGCAGCTGCAGGTAACGCTCCAAGGACGAATCATCCCTTACGGCAATCTCCATCTCACTCTTGCATTCCTCGGGCAGCAGCCGACAACATTGGTCGGCATTGCCAAAGACATCCTGTCCCATCTATCGTCGCCGCCGATTTCAATGACACTTGACCGGATGGGCTACTTCGCTCGCAATCGCATTGCATGGGTTGGCACGCACCAGGTGCCGGCAGAATTGCTCGCGCTTCACAAGGAACTGGCTGAAGCATTACGTCAACGGGAGATTACCTTTGACAGCCAGCAGAACTTCAAGCCACATATCACGCTTGCGCGCGACGCTTCCCCACCGCCGGACACCAGCTTTACGCCCATCGCCTGGCACGCCAGTCGTGTTGCGCTTGTGCAGTCGGTAACGAACGCAGAAGGTGCGCGCTATCAGGTAGTCGCGTCACGCTCGCTTGATGAAAAATGCTGGACACCCGACGAACGCGGGCTCGAAGGCGATGCGGCGCAGTAGGCCGCATCGCAGCAGACTGCTTACTCAGGACCGAAAACTATTGGGAACGCTTGGCCTCCGCGGCCAGCTTTTGCAGAACACGTGCGGCGGCAACCAAACCGAAATTGGCGGTTACCACCATCGACGAGCCAAAGCCCGCGCAATTCAATCCCGTCACACCGGCGGGATCCGTGTCGAGCGCACACGCTTCGCCGGTCACTGGAAAGCGCAAGGGCTCCGTCGAGAATACCGCCTCGATGCCGAACTTGTTTTTCGTACCACGAGGAAAACCATGGTTTGCGCGCAGCCGCTTGCGAACCTTTGCGAGCAACGGCTCCTGTTCGGTTCGGGACAGGTCGCGAATTTCAATCTTCGTCGGATCGATCTGTCCGCCTGCACCGCCGATCGTAATCAACGGAATCTCCCTCTCGCGGCAGTAAGCAATCAGAGCGGTCTTCGCCTTGACGTTGTCGATGGCATCGATGATGTAATCGAAACGCCTGGCACCAATCATCTCTTCAAGATTGTCTGGCGTGATGAAATCTTCTACTTCAGTAACACGGCAGTATGGATTGATCTGCGCAATCCGTTCCGACAGTGCCGTCACCTTGGCCTTGCCGAGTGTATTGGTTAATGCCTGAATCTGGCGATTGATATTCGACTCTGCGACATTGTCGAGATCGATCATCGTGATATTGCCAATCGCACTTCTTGCCAATGCTTCCACTACCCATGAACCGACGCCGCCAACACCAATGACGCACACATGCGCTTTGCGAAACCGTTCAAGCGCCGCCGCGCCATACAAGCGTGCGATGCCGCCAAAACGACGATCGAAATCGATATCGTTGTCAGAAACCTCAGGGACAGGAGCGAAAGAAATAATTGCGTTCATCCCGCTATTTTAACGGAGGGCAATGCGCTATATTTTCCTCTGGAATGTTTTTTCTTGATTGACGGCCCCTGTGCCGACTGTGGTTTTTTGTGTTCCCTTCCGCACCGCTGTTGCAGCTGATCCTGGTGTCGCTGACCGCGCATATCGCGCTAGCCGGTTCGCGTATCACGACATCGCTGTATGCGCTTTCCCTTCAGGCATCAGAACTGACCGTCGGTGTGCTGATCGCACTGTTCTCGCTCTTCCCAATGATGTTTGCGGTGCCTGCGGGGAGACTGATTGACCGCGTTGGCATAGTGCGTCCAATGCTTGCCGGCAGCGTCACAATGGGCGTCGGCTGCGCACTGCCAGGAAACGTCAGCGGCTTGCCGATTCTTTATCTCGCCACGCTATTGATCGGTACAGGATTCATGGTGATCCAGGTGGCGGCGCAACATAGCGTCGGCGCGATGAGCACCGCGGAAAAACGGGCGACGAACTTCAGCTGGCTCGCACTGGGCTTTTCCATCTCCGGTTTCTGCGGACCGGTACTTGCCGGCCTGATCATCGATCATGCGCAGCACAGCAGTGCCTATCTCACGTTCGGTGGCTTTACGCTGATGACGTTGTTGCTGATCGGGTTTGGACGGCTGCATCATGTTCATCCCGGCACACAGGAAGAAATCGTGCATGCGGGAAGCGCACTTGACTTGCTGCGGCACACGGAAATGCGGCGCATCTACATTGTCGGTACCCTGCTCTCCTCTGCGTGGGATTTGTTCACATTCGTGTTACCGATCCAGGGAGCGCACCTTGGATTCACTGCCTCTACCATTGGCTTCATCCTGGGATGTTTTTCTGCCGCGACATTTGTCGTGCGCCTTGCCATGCCATGGATTTCGCGCCGCATGACGGAATGGCAGATCCTTACCGCGGCGTTAATGCTTGCTGCCTTCTGCTACATGCTGTTCCCGCTGATGCAGCATCCGCTCTCCATGATTATCATTGCCGCACTGCTCGGCATCGCCGTCGGATCGAGCCAACCCAACATGCTTGCGCTGTTGCACCATACCGCTCCCTCCGGCCGTGCAGGCGAGGCCGTCGGCGTGCGCGTGACAATCGGGAATGCGTGCCAGGTTTTCCTGCCGCTGGCATTTGGCGGCGCAGGCATGGCGCTCGGGCTGCCGGCGGTTTTCTGGGGAATGGGTGTGATGATCGGCGCGGGCGTGCCCTTCGCATGGCGCAAATCCGGTGAGATGTAAATCCCTCATCAGTTGTACTGCTCCACCCATCACATGCTGAAAAAATTGATGTAGAACATGGCACTATCCCGTCGTTGCATTATCTTCAACATAATGCCGGACGTGTTTGCGCATAAATTTGCATCAACGCGTGGTTAGCGTAAGAATCACGCTTGCACCTACATTCCCCTTCTTGGAATGCAGGTCCGGCAACAACACATAAGGAACAGGGAAGAATATGTCGATAGCGGATCTACGTACGGAATACAGTCGCGCCAGCCTTTCGGAATCGGACGTCCATCCGAATCCGATCGAGCAGTTTTCGAAGTGGTTCGGCGAAGCCATTTCGGCCCAAGTGCCGGAAGCGAACGCCATGAGCGTTGCCACTGTGAATGCACAAGGACGTCCGTCGTCTCGCATCCTCCTGATCAAGGAATTTGACCAGCGCGGCTTTACGTTCTTCACCAACTACCAGAGCCGCAAGGGCCAGGAGTTGATTGAAAACCCGTATGCCGCGCTGCTGTTCTTCTGGATCGAACTGGAGCGCCAGGTTCGCATCGAAGGCCGCGTCGAGCGCATCTCCGCAGCCGAAAACGACAGCTATTTCCAAAGCCGCCCGCTGAAGAGCCGCCTCGGCGCCATCGCTTCTGCGCAAAGCCATCCGGTGGCAAGCCGTGAAGCGCTCGAAGCGAAGTTCGTGCAAGTGGAACAGCAGTATGGCGACCATCCGACCCGCCCGGAACATTGGGGCGGCTTCAGGCTGGTGCCGGATTATCTGGAATTCTGGCAGGGCCGTCCGTCGCGTTTGCATGACCGCATTGCATACACCCTGCAGCCCGACGGCAGCTGGCAGCGGCAACGACTGCAGCCGTAACGCAACACTTCTTTAGCAGTCACCGGCTCGGCTTTCCGATGCCCTCCCGGGCATACGAAAGCCGGCTTATTGCCTCACTCGATCGTTCCGTTAAATCTTTTTTCGGAGGTGCATCGTGTTTTGGGAAAAGAAGCTTGTTAGCTGGGTTGACAGCATTCGCGACCAGACCGCACTGCCGCTGCGGCTGGAATTATGGAACGGACAAAAGCTCGATTTCGACCGGCATGCACCGAAGGTAACCATCCGGGTACCGAAAGCCACAGCGCTTGGCTACCTGCTTAAGCCGTCACTGTTCAACCTTGGCAAAGCCTATGTAGAAGGTGAAATCGAGGTCGAGGGCCGCGTCAACGAAATCATCTCCGTCGGCAATGCGCTTGCCCGACATTCGCTCAAACCCGAAGGAAAACTGGCGCGCATCGTACGCAGCACGCATCACTCCAAGAAAAAAGACGAAGACGCGATTCGCTACCACTACGATGTCTCCAACGAGTTCTATCGCATGTGGCTGGATGAGAATATGGTGTACTCCTGCGCCTACTTCGAGGAAGGCACCGAAAGTCTCGGCGAGGCACAACTCAAGAAGATCGATCACATCCTGACCAAGATCCGGCTGCGCCCGGGTCAAACGCTGCTGGATATCGGATGCGGCTGGGGCGCGCTGGTGATGCGCGCAGCAGAAAAGTTTGGCGCACAGTGTATCGGCACCACCTTGTCACAAAATCAGTTCGACCTGGCGAAGGAGCATGTCGCGCGCGCCGGCCTGGCTGCCCGTGTCGAGATACGGCTGGAGGATTACCGGGATACCAAAGGCCGGTTCGACCGCATTACCAGTGTAGGCATGTTCGAGCACGTGGGCGCTAAACATTTGCCCGACTATTTCGCCAAGATTCATTCCCTGCTCGCTGACGACGGAATGGCAATGAACCATGGCATCACAACGACGGATTTCAATAACGGCGAGACGGCATACGGCGGCGGAGAATTCATTGATCAATATGTCTTTCCGCATGGAGAACTGCAGCATATCGGCAGCGTGCTGCGCGCCATGCAGGAGGGCGGCCTGGAGGTCTACGACGTGGAGAACCTGCGCCGTCATTACGCAAGGACCTGCAGCATCTGGGCAGAAAACTTCGAGGAGCGTGCCAAGCAGATCAGGACATTGGTGGACGACCGCCGTTTCCGCATCTGGCGTGTTTATCTTGCGGGATGCGCATATGCCTTCGCACAGGATTGGGTCTCGCTGTATCAGGTAGTGTGCACAAAAGCAGGCCGCGAACCATCCGGGCTACCATGGTCACGCCGCTATATGTATCTTCACTGACAGCACCGTCACAGCAATAGGAGTGGAGCACCCATCCGGAGCAGAGGTGCCGGACGCACAAGCAATCAATCCAGCACGATCTTTGCTGCGTATTCCCGCAGCTTGTCCATGCTCGGCTCCTTGCGCGGCCATGTGAGGTCGACGCCGTCGTTCTTGTATCGCGGTAGCACATGCAGGTGCAAGTGCGGCACCGTTTGCCAACCGGCGGAGCGGTTCGCTTGCAGGATCGTCATGCCGTCGGGATTGAACGCCTTCTGTACAGCTTTCGAGATTCTCGCCGCAGCGCGCATCATGGCGGCAGCTGATTCTTCATCCGCATCCATCAGCGTTTCGTACGGTTTCTTTGTCGCGACAAGAACGTGCCCCGGATTCACCTGACCGGCGTCCATGAAGGCATAAACCAGCTCGTCCTCATACACTTTGACGCTCGGAATCTCGCCGCGAATGATTTTGGAAAAAACGGTGGTCATACGAGTCCGTGGCTTTCAGGCTTGATCTTGTCTGAAAAGACTTTCCGGAACTTCGCCAGCTTCGGCGCGACGACGAAGGCGCAGTAGCCCTGCAACGGGTGCTGGCGGAAATAATCCTGATGATAGTCCTCCGCCTTGTAAAACGTTTGCGCCGGACTCAGTTCGGTCACGATAGGCGCATCCCAAACATTGGCCATGCATGCGATGACCTGACGCGCCGTTTCCTGCTGTTCCGGCGAGTGATAGTAAATGGCGGAGCGGTATTGCGTGCCGACGTCATTGCCCTGCCGGTTCAGTGTCGTCGGGTCGTGGATGGTGAAGAGGATCTCCAGGATCTCACGATAGCTGACCACGTTCGGGTCAAACTCGATACGGACCACTTCCGCATGACCGGTCGTTCCTTCGCAAACCTGTTCATAGGTCGGGTGAGGCACATGCCCGCCGGTGTAGCCAGACTCCACATGCTGCACGCCTTTTAGTTCCTGATAGACCGCTTCCAGACACCAGAAGCATCCACCGCCGAGTGTTGCTGTTTCGGTAGCCATGACACGCTCCATTCCGTTATGACACGACTTTAGCGCAAACCATTTGGGATGCCTATGCGATTTACTTAAAGTGACTCAACTTTCAGACATTGTTTTTGCATCAACTTGTGTAGCAATCAAGACAAGCAAATGCCTCTACGAGAATCAGATCACTGCTATCTCACAAGAAGCGCTTACAGGCCTGCCCTGCCGTCATACAAACCTCTTTTTCGGCATAATGAGGAAAATTTTCTGGATCTTCGATGTCTACACTGTCTTCAAGCGCCGACCCGCCGCAGTTCGACACGCGCCATTTTCGCAACGCGTTGTCCCAATTTGCCACCGGCGTGACCGTCATTACCACGCGCCTGCCTGATGGCAGCTTTCTCGGCCTGACCGCCAGCTCCTTCAATTCCGTCTCCCTCGACCCACCCCTGGTATTGTGGAGCCTGTCGCAAAATGCGAGCAGCCTGCCGGTGTTTAGCGGTAATTCCCACTACGTAATCAATGTCCTCGCCGGCGACCAGGCTGCACTCGCCGAGCGCTTTGCGATGCGTATCGAAAATCGGTTCGAGGGCGTCGATTTCGACCTCTCGTACACGGGCCTCCCGATACTGAAGGGAGCTGCGGCGTGGTTCGAATGCCACAATCGCAGCCGCTATCCTGAAGGAGACCATGTCATTTTTGTCGGCGAGGTGGAGCGCTGCGACGTATCGCCGAAGCCGGCCCTGGTTTTCCATGGCGGGAAATTCGTCTCGACGACGCCACGCTAGACATTGCATACCGAAAGACACCTTCGCATCAACAGGGGCTTCCAGCCCCCACATAACAACAAAGGGATTCAGGATGACCATGAAAAAATCAAACGCGCAATTCCACTGGGACGACCCGCTGCTCTTGGACCAGCAACTGAGCAATGACGAGCGCATGGTGCGCGACGCCGCCAACGCGTATTGCCAGGGCAAGCTGGCCCCGCGCGTGCTGGAAGCCTTCCGCCACGAGAAAACCGACCCCGCGATCTTTCGCGAAATGGGCGAACTCGGCTTGCTCGGCCCGACCATCCCCGAACAGTACGGCGGGCCGGGCCTGAACTACGTCAGCTACGGCCTGATCGCGCGCGAAGTCGAACGCGTCGATTCCGGCTACCGCTCGATGATGAGTGTGCAAAGCTCGCTGGTGATGGTGCCGATTTACGAATTCGGCAATGA
>Ga0196971_1001358_pt1 | contig 11251 bp, 6 predicted proteins | sample S1v_1013CmetaG_FD_148660 | JGI IMG/M metagenome (GOLD analysis project Ga0196971, IMG submission 148660) | Soil microbial communities from Anza Borrego desert, Southern California, United States - S1+v_10-13C | ecosystem: Environmental > Terrestrial > Soil > Desert | place: USA: California... | reverse complement strand
CGTTCGCGGTGGGCGAGGTCATCCAGCAAGGTTTTCAGCACCGGAAGCTGATGGTCGTGGAAGCCGCCTTCGGGAATCCGGGTAAAGGGCGTGAAGACCCGCAGGTTCGGCTCGGGCTCGTCGAGCTTCCAATGGGCCGCTCGGCCGTCCTCGATCAACACGGGCTCTTCGATAAAGAGAATGCGGTGCCGTTTGGCCAAGCGGGACAGCAGATGCTGCGGCCGCTGCCAGACCCAATTCCAGCGCAGGTGGGAAAATACGACAATCGTGAGTGCCTGTTCCATGAAACCTCCTTGTGAAAATCCTTAGGCTCTGCCGACCGAACCTGCTTCCTAATTGAGACTGCGAGCTTTTGCACCGCGTTCCGGCTGTCCTAAATGGACTTACGGGGATTGGATAAGAATCCAGACTTTATAAATGGCTCGCTGTGGTGACTGGATGGCCGGAACCGGAATGCATTAGGACGAGTTACGTACGAGACCGCCCGTATTTCCTTAAGCATCCGCACCAGCCTATAATTGTAATAAGCTCAAGGACTTGGGCTCTAGTTAGCTTCCGCGTTACCGAGTCGTTCAGGGCGGATGCCAAGAGACGAATCATCCTCCGGTAATGCGCGGTCGTACCGTGCTGGCGGGGGCCCATCGACCGTCCACGACGGCTTCTTTGACGGCATCTTTGACCTGCGGGAAGAGCATATCGTCGAAAAAACCCTGCGTCATACCAGTGGTAACCCACCGCCGTGCCGTCCGTCTTGACCGTGATGATAGGTGTAACCCGCTCCGTTCGCTTGAACCCGCGTGATCGAATTCCCCTGAGACCGATGCCGACTCAGGGTTTATCCCCCTCAGCCGCCTTTTGTCTATAGGCCATCCCAGCGGCATTAATTTGACCGAAATAGAAGGGCCTTAAAAATGTATGGTGGCGCTAGGCGGGATCCCGCGATGGTTCGGCGCCTAAGTCATTGGTGGTGACAATCTGGCGGCTGCATGAGTCTTAAGTCGCGGTACGCCAATGCCCCTCGATGCAACCTGTCTCGTCAGAATGAGGGGAAAGATGTCTAATATTTCATGCCAACGGCCCCATTAAAGCGGGCTGCTGAATTCAAACGTCAGGCCATTGATCAGAGGTACACAGATGCGCGCCATTCTTATCCACGGCATGGGCCGCACACCAGCGGGTATGTTGATCTTGGCTGCACGCCTTCGTGCTTTGGGGTTTCGACCCGTTCTGTTTGGCTATTCGGCGACGCTCGAGCGCTGGGCGGGCTGCCTTACGAGATTGGAACACTTTATTGAAAAGCACACCGGGGCAGACCGCTTTATCATTGTAAGCCATTCGCTTGGGACGGTCTTGACCCGCGCCGTGCTATCCAAGCTCAACCGAAAGCCGGTGGCCTGTTTCCTTCTGTCCCCGCCGACTCAGGCCTGCCTGGCCGCTCGCACATTCGCCTCTCGCCGATTTTACCGTCTGTTTACCGGGGAGATGGGACAACTCCTGGCTAGCCACCAATTCATGGACTCATTGCCGCTGCCCGATGTGCCCACCAAAATCTATGCGGGAACGGGTGGCCCGACTGGACTCTTTTCGCCGTTTGGAAAGGAGCCCAACGATGGTGTCCTGACGGTCAAGGAAACGATGCTGCCGTCGGTTTCCGTGCAAACGGTTCCATCGCTTCACACCTTCATCATGAACTCAAAAATCGTCGCTCAAGATATTGCGAAAGTCACCCAATCCCTTTCATCGTCCGGAGCAGATTCGGGGAGCCGGATGCTCAAGCGGGCAGCCCGCCCTGGCGCCGTTTGAAGGTTTCGAGGTGGCGTGGGTTTCGGTGCTTCGGTCGGCGTCCGTAAGGCGGACACCCCTTAGCTAATACGTTGAAATTTGGCAGCGAAGGTCCGGCCAGGGTTGACAAGCGCTCTTTTCCTAGGGGACGCTCCAAGCCTTTGAGAGCTGTATGTGCTCGATTTCGTCGACCGTCAGGCGCTCTTGGGTCTTGTCGTAGCACTTCGGTGTGCGGGGATTTTCGTGCGCCGCCATTTACCCGATAGACCGTCATGCCGGTCGCACGGAAGCTGTAATTGCCGATTGCCGATTGGCGCCCGGATTCCGAGCGCGGCCAAGGCCTGCGGTTCATTCTAAAGTGCACCCGCCTTATTCTTTTTCTAAATCCGCCACACTCGAATAAAGCATTACCCAGAAGGCAGAGTCCCCACCGCCCCTCAACACTACTGTTCTGCCTTCTCTTTTTCGACGCAAAACAGTCGGAGTTGAATCGACTTTCCGGGGGCATGAACCCCGGCACTCACAGGAGCCTGTAGGGATCAAGTGACTATTTTGGCGGTATTTAGTAAGTTAGATGTCTCACAGTTCGAACAGCTCCGCCTTTTAAGACTCCTCGTGAAACTACCTACCAGTCAGTCTGAGACTGTTTAATCTGGTCGGCAAAGGCTTACCCTACCTTCTCAATGTCCCCTAGCACTTCGAGTAGTCTCCTGAAGCACTTCTAAGGCATGATCCAAAAGGATTTGCTCTTTGTGACGCAGAGATTCTTGTGGATGACGAAGCGGCATGTTCACATCTCAACATTTGTTCACGTAACGTGAACATGATCATTAAGTGAACGCAGAGCGCGGGCAGTCGGCACCTGAGAATAGCCAGCGCTCAAGCGCTCGATCATTTGCGGGGCGGACCGACCAACAAAAACACACATCAGGGGAACGACTGGACCATTCGGCACGTTGGTGCTTGACCAGTGGACACCACCCCACAATGTTGTCGAGACAATGCTCTTGTAAAAGAGATTACAGTGCTTCTCCGGCCGTCTCACCCCTTTCCACGTAAACCTGAGTTGTTTTGGTCAAAGCAGATCACTGGGCGCAGAGCCCAGCTGCGACTGTTTTCAAAAGCAAGTGGAACCTAAGTGGAACCGTAGCCAAAATACGCTATGCCTCAGGGATAATAAGCAAAGGACTATCGTCAAAAAGCGGCGTAGCTTACTCGATCCCGAGGAGCCCTATTCACCCGTATCCCAGTCTGCCATGTCATTGCCTTCCTCTCCCTTTGAAACCGAACACCTCAGTGGCACCATCGAGCGCGTGACCTTTCACAGCGATGCCTCGGGCTTTTGCGTGCTGCGGGTCAAGGTCCGGGGCGAGCGCGATCTCGTGACGGTGGTCGGCAGCGCCGCCTCGGTCACCGCGGGCGAGCAGGTCGAGTGCCTCGGCATCTGGGTCAATGACCGGGAGCACGGTTTACAGTTCAAGGCCCGCCAGCTCCGGGTCATTCCGCCGAGTTCCTTGGAAGGCATCGAAAAGTATCTGGGCTCGGGGATGGTCAAGGGCATCGGACCCCATTTCGCCAGGAAGCTGGTCAAAGCCTTCGGCGAGGCGGTGTTCGACGTCATCGAAGAGACGCCGGAACGCCTCTCGGAACTCGAAGGCATCGGTCCCAAGCGCCGGGAACGGATCACCACCGCTTGGGCCGAACAAAAGGTGATCCGGGACATCATGGTTTTTCTCCAGTCCCACGGCGTCGGCACCTCAAGGGCGGTCAGGATCTACAAAACCTATGGCGATGAAGCCATTCTCAAGGTGACCGAGAATCCGTATCGATTGGCGCTCGACATCCACGGCATCGGCTTCAAGACGGCGGATGCCCTGGCGCAGCGGCTCGGGATTCCCGCCGATTCCCTCATGCGGGCTCAAGCCGGGATCCGCCACGTGCTGCAGCAGTGGTCGGAGCAAGGCCATTGTGCCGCCTATCGGGATCAGCTGGTCGAGATAGCCGGGCCGTTGCTGGCGATCCGGGAAGAAACGATCCGCGAGGCGATCGATGCGGAGCTTGAAGACGGTCAGTTGATCGGCGACGCCGTGGGCGATCGTAAGGCCCTGTACCTGACCAGCCTCCATCGTGCCGAATCAGGGTGCGCGAAGCAGCTCCAGCGGCTGCTCGAAGGGCCGACTCCCTGGGGCGAGATCGATACCGACAAGGCCATCGCCTGGGTCGAAGAGAAGACCGGGCTGACGCTCTCGGACTCCCAACGGGCAGCAGTTCAGGTGGTGGCGAAGAGCAAGGTGGCGATCATCACCGGCGGACCTGGGGTCGGCAAGACGACGCTGGTCAACAGCCTCCTCAAGATCTTTCGGGCGAAAAAAGCGCGGGTGCTCTTATGTGCCCCCACGGGGCGGGCCGCCAAGCGGCTGACCGAATCGACCGGTCTGGAAGCCAAAACCGTGCACCGTCTCCTCGAATTCGATCCGAAGGAATTCAGGTTCAAGCGTAACGATGAAAACCCGTTGGATACGGACCTGCTGGTGATCGACGAAGCCTCGATGATGGATATCGTTTTGATGAACCAGCTGCTGAAGGCCATTCCGACCGCGGCGGGATTTTTGATCGTGGGCGACGTCGATCAGCTGCCCTCGGTCGGTCCTGGCGCGGTCCTGGCCGATCTCATCGCCTCCGGTGTGATTCCAACCGTCCGCCTGACCGAGATCTTCCGCCAGGCGCAAACCTCGAAGATCATCGTCAATGCCCATCGGATCAATCAAGGGCAACGACCGATCAAGACCCCGCTCGGTGACACCAGCGACTTCTATGTCATCGAGGCGGACACCCCGGAGGAACTCTTCGATACGCTGATCGAGGTGGTGACGATAAGGATTCCGAAGAAGTTTCACCTCGATCCGATCGAGGACGTTCAGGTCCTGACGCCGATGAACCGGGGCGGACTCGGCGTGCGGGCGCTCAATGTCGAATTGCAGCAGCGCTTGAATGGCCGCAGCGAACCCAAGCTGACGCGCTTCGGTTCTATCTTCGCGCCGGGCGACAAGGTCATGCAGCGGGTCAACAATTACGACAAGGAGGTGTTCAACGGCGATATCGGCAAGATCCTTCGGATCGATCTCGAGGAAAGCCAGGTGATCGTCGACTACGACGGCCGGAACGTTCCCTACGAGTTCGGCGAATTGGACGAAGTAGCCCTGGCGTATGCGGCGAGCATCCACAAGGCCCAGGGCTCCGAATACCCGGCGGTGGTGATTCCCCTGGCGCTGCAGCATTACACGCTCCTCGAGCGGAATCTCCTCTACACTGGAGTGACGCGCGGCAAGCAACTCGTGGTCCTGATCGCGCAGCCCAAAGCGCTGGCGTTGGCGGTCCGGCGTCAGACATCCGCCCGGCGGCTCACGAATTTGGCGGTTCGACTCCAAGACGAACAGACGCCTCAATCCGAATGATCGGCCTTTGAAAGCACGCATGGAGCAACAGATTCAGAAAGCCCCGTTCCGCCCCAAAGCCCTGTGTCTCGACATCGAAACGTCGGTCGGCCCCGAGATCAAGCTCACCAAAGTCGGCGTGTGGCGCGCCGATACTCAGCAACACGGCCACTTTCAGGGTTCGTTCTCTACCGCCGAAGTGCGGGCGGAATTGGATCGGCTCAGTTCCGGAGCGGCATTCCTCCTGGGCCACAATATCACGGGGCACGACCTTCCCGTTTTGAAGTTGCTCTTCCCGGACCTCGCGTTGTTTGAGCTTCCCGTCATCGATACGCTCTGGCTTTCGCCGCTCGCCTTTCCCCAGAATCCCTACCACAGCCTGGTCAAGGACTACAAACTCATCAAGGATTCCCGGAACGATCCGTTGAAAGACGCTCGGTTGAGCTTTCGGTTATTCCGCGATCAAGTCGAAGCGTTTGAACAGCTCCACAGCCAAAGCCCCGAAGAACTCGCCTGTTATCACTATTTGCTGGCCGGAGTTCCCAACGCCGACTACGACCGCTTGTTTTCCGTCGTGAGGCGGGCTCCGAAACCGCGCCTCGAAGAGGTACGCACTTTTCTTCTGAACCTCGCCGGTTCCAAGGTCTGTTCCACGCGTCTTCAGCGACTGCTAACCGACGATATGAATCACGCCGACAGTCGCTTGCCCTTGGCCTATGTCCTGGCCTGGCTCCGCGTGTCGGGCGGCAATTCCGTCCTGCCCCCTTGGGTCTTGCACCAGATCCCCGGAACCCGCCAACTCATCCGGGAGTTCCGAGACACGGCCTGCGGCCGAAGCGATTGCGCGTACTGCAATCAATATCACGATGCCAAGGCCGAACTCGAACGATTCTTCAACTTCACGGCCTTCCGTCCCGAACCCCAAAACGCGACGGGCGGATCGCTTCAGGAAGACATCGTCGTGGCCGGGATGGCGCGGGAACATTTGTTGGCGATTCTGCCGACCGGCGGCGGCAAGTCCCTCTGTTATCAACTCCCGGCCCTGTCGCGGTTCTGGCGCGATGGAAGCCTCACCATTATCGTCTCACCTCTCCAGTCCTTGATGAAGGACCAGGTCGACAACCTCATCAAGCAGGGCATCTTTTGCGGCGCCGCCTTGAACGGCTTGCTGTCGATGCCCGAGCGGAAGGATGTCCTCGAAAAAATTCGCCTCGGGGACATCGGCATTCTCCTGGTGTCGCCCGAACAATTCCGCAACCGCGGCTTCGTGGACGCGATCAAGTACCGGCAGATCGGCGCTTGGATATTCGACGAGGCCCACTGTCTATCGAAGTGGGGGCATGACTTCCGCACGGATTACTTCTATGTTTCCCGCTTCATCCGCGAACACTATCGGGATCCGCTGTCGCCCATCAACTGCTTCACGGCCACCGCCAAGCTGGAAGTCATCCACGATCTCGCGTCGCATTTTCGGGAGGCCCTCGGCATCGCACTGGATCACTTCGAAGGCGGACACGAACGCACCAATCTTCATTTCGAAGTCCTGCCGGTCAAGAAGGCCGAGAAGTTTCCGCTGATCCACACCCTGCTCGAAAAAGAACTTAAAGACGTGCCGGGGGGAGCCGTCGTGTTTACCGCGAAGCGCGGCAGCGCGGAAGCGATTGCCGGCTTTTTGAAGGACATGGGGTGGTTGTGCGCGCATTTTCATGCGGGCCTCGATCCGGGACTGAAGAAGGACGTCCAAAAAGCCTTCATCGACGGTGAATTGCGGGTCATCGTCGCCACCAACGCGTTCGGCATGGGCGTCGATAAACCGAACGTCCGGATGGTGATCCATGCGGAAACGCCGGGCTCCTTGGAAAATTACCTGCAAGAGGCGGGGCGCGCCGGTCGGGATCGCGGGGACGCCCGTTGCGTTCTCCTCTATGACGAAGAAGATGTCGAGACCCAGTTTTCCCTGGCCGCCCGCTCCCGCCTGACGCGGCAAGACATCGCCGAAATCCTTCGGGTCTTGCGCCGGCGCTCGGCGCGGACCAAATCGGAAGAGGTGGTGGTGACACCGGGGGAAATTCTGGCCGAGGAGTCGTTGACCACGGCAATCGAGGCTGAGAGTCCCGACGCCGACACCAAGGTGAAGACCGCCATTGCTTGGTTGGAACGCCGCCGGTTTTTGGAGCGGGATGAAAACCACACGCGGGTTTTCCCGGCGAGCTTGAAAGTCGCCTCGCTCGAAGACGTCGAAAAGCGCCTTCGCAAAGCAAATCTCTCCGAAGAGGTCCGGAAGAAATATCTGACGCTGGTCACGATCATCCTGAACGCCGACGCGGACGAAGGCATCAGCACCGACATGTTGATGATCGAGAGCGGACTCTCCAGCGACGAGTGCATCCGGATCTTGCATCAATTGGAAGAGTTGCAGGTCTTGTCGAACGACATCGGCATGACGGTGCTGCTCCGGAAAGGGGTGAAAGATTCGTCTCAGGATCGATTGCAGCGCGTTATCAAACTGGAAGCCGGTTTGTTGGCCCTGTTACCCGAGCTTGCGCCGGAGGCGGATCAAGGGGATTGGCAGGATATGCATCTTCGTCAACTCTGCCAGGAATTGAGACGGCACACCGACTGCGAAGTGCTGCCGGATGAGCTTCTGAGCTTGCTGCGGACGATGAGCCGTGCCTTCGGCGAGTCGCAGGCGATGCGCGCGATGTTCGAGGTCCGCGTGGTGAAGCGGGATTATTTGCGCGTCCGGCTTCGGAGGTCCTGGGCTCAGATTCAAGAGATTGCCGCGAAGCGTCGGGATATCGCCCAAAGCCTGCTCCTCCATTTTCTCGGACGCCTCCCGTCGAGCCTGCAAGGGGTTGACCTGCGGGTCGAATGCCGCATGGGTGATCTCACCCGGGTGCTCAAGGAAGACTTCGTCTTGGCCGGACGCTTGAAAGATGTCACCGCCGCGCTGGAGCAAGGACTCCTTTATCTCCACGACAATCAGGTGCTGATCGTCGATCGCGGCAAAACGGTGTTCCGATCCGCCATGACCATTCGACTGCTTCCGGAAGAAGCCAAGCGGCGCTTCGTGCAGAGCGATTATGAGCCGCTTTACGAACATTATCGGGAAAAGAACTTCCAGGTTCACGTGATTCAGGAGTATGCCCGCAAGGGGCTGGACAAACTCAGCGATGCGCTCGCCTATGTGGCGGCTTATTTCAGCTGGCCGAAAACGCGGTTCATCCGGGAGTATTTTGCGAGCCGGCGGGAGATCCTGGACTTGGCGACCACGGAAGAGTCCTATCGCCGCATCGTCGCCGAGCTGCACCATCCGACTCAGGAGCGTCTGGTTTCGGAAAAGACCGATGTAAACCGCTTGATCCTGGCCGGCCCCGGATCCGGCAAAACCCGGGTGATCGTCCACCGGGTCGCCTACTTGCTGCGCGTGTTGAGAGTCCCGGCTGAGAGCGTGATCGTGCTGACCTTCAATCGGGCCGCCGCCTATGAGGTCCGCCGCCGGCTTTACGCCCTGGTGGGCAATGATGCCTACGGCGTCACCGTGCTGACCTATCATGCGCTCGCGATGCGTTTGACCGGCACCAGCCTGGCCGTCGCAGCCGAGACGGGGCAAGAACTCCGGTTCGATGACATTCTGTGTAAGGCCATCGCTCTTCTAGAGGGAAAAGCGGAGATCGGTGACGACCCGGATGAATTGCGGGAACGCCTGTTACGGGGTTATCAATTCGTGCTGGTCGACGAGTATCAGGACATCGATGATCTCCAGTACCAGCTGATCAGTGCCTTGACCGGCCGGACCCAGCAGGACCGGGACGCGAAGCTGACGATCATGGCGGTCGGTGACGACGATCAGAACATCTATGCCTTCCGCCAAACCAACGTCGAATTCATTCGGCGTTTCGCCGCCGATTACGAGGCCAAAACCGAATACCTGATCGAAAACTACCGCTCGACGACGCACATCATTTCGGCCGCGAACGCCATCATCCAAGGGAGTCCCGATCGCTTGAAAGTCGATTACCCCATCCGGATCAATCACGCGCGCCACGATGACCCCAATGGTGGACGCTGGGAACGGCTGGATCCGGTCGCGAAAGGCCGGGTTCATATTCTGAAGGTTCCGGAGGATCGTAACCGGCAAACCCAAGTTGCGATGCGCGAATTGGAGCGTTTGAAGGCGCTCGACCCCAAAGCCGACTGGTCCGATTTCGCAGTCCTCGCCCGCACCCATGCCACCCTCGAACCCGTCCGGGCTTATTGCGAGTGGACGGCGATTCCGTATCGGCTGGCCGAAACGGGCCAGTCCAGCGGCCAGCCGGAGCTTCACCAAACGCGCGAAGGGCAAAGCCTCATCCAGCTGTTACACAGGCATAAACGCAAACTCCTGCGGAACGGCGCCCTCCGTGAATGGGTCCGAAAACGGTTTGATCGGTCGGGGGATAATCCTTGGCTGGAACTGCTGGAACACTGCATTCTGGAGCTCGAGGATGCCTGGAGAGGCACACCGATCCCGATCAGCCAGGTTCTCGACTGGGTATACGAATACGGCAGCGAATCCCGCCACCGGGTGGCGGGGCGAATGACTCTGTCCACGGTTCACGGGGCGAAAGGCCGCGAATTCAAGCATGTGCTGATTCTCGACGGGGGCGATTGGCGAACCGATCAGCAAGGCGAAGAACGTCGTCTTTACTATGTGGCCATGACCCGCGCCCAGGAAACCCTGACGCTGTATGAAGCGATCGGACGGCCGAATCCCTTTTCCGGCGAGCTGGAGGACAGTGAGTTTAGTGTAAGGACGCCGTTAACGGAGTTTCCCGAACCTCAGGCCGCCTTGAATAAGCGTTATGTCCAATTGGGTTTGGCGGATGTGGATCTCGGGTTTGCCGGTCGTAAGAGCACCGCCGACCCGGTACACCGGGCCATTGGGACGCTCAAGGTCGGAGATCCGCTCAAACTGGCCAAGGTCAATAACCGTTGGGTCCTGAAGAACCGGCGGGGGCTGATCGTGGGACGCTTGTCGAAGCAGTTCGAAATGCCCGCCGGCGAAGTCGAAAGCGTTCGCATCAGCGCCATCGTGCATCGCCGTAAGCGGCAATGCCAGGGAACCGAATGGGAAAGCTGTTGTCAGGTCAATGACTGGGAAGTGGTGCTCTGCCACTTTTCGATCCAGCCCCAAAGCACGCATCGACTCGCCATGTGATCTGCTATCCGAGAGGCAACACGGCATCTAAACCGGTGACACAAAGCATCAGCTTCCACAACGCACCGGTCTCCAAATGCCCGGTGGTCGTGATGCGCTGGTACGGCAACATGACACCTCCGATTTGCAGCGCAAACGGAACTCCGCTTTCTTAGATACCATTGGAGTGATTTATCGTGGACATTGTCATTCTCCTCGTTTTGGGAGGGCTCACCTGGCTATGGTTCGATAGCTTCACGGCACGCGAAGCCGGCATCCAGGCCGTGCGAAAGACTTGTGAAGCGGACGGACTGCAACTGCTCGATGAAACAATAGCTCTCAGCAGTCTGCGGCTCAAAAGGAACGAAGACGGAAGAATGGTGCTGGCGCGGGTTTATTCTTTTGAGTACAGCGATACCGGCGATAACCGCCGCCGCGGGAGTGTCCATCTGCTCGGCCACAGGGTAACGATGCTCAACGTGGGGCTGCGCTTGGTAGCGTCTAACGGCAGACTGCACTAGCGCCGCATCCGGGATTAACTGATCAAGAGGGTTAGTCTTGAACGGTTTTGACACCCGTCATGGGGATTTCACCCGCGTTCAATTGCTGAGCAAAACCAGGGATGAGCGTGTTCATGTTGGGTAAGTAGTCAGCCCTGAAGTATTTCTAACACACTGACACATATACGGATTCGTTGCATATTGGCTGGTACAATTTGCAAGAAAACCAGTCATTTGATTTCGATTTCTTGCAAATTCGGGTGGGTTGCATGAAGCCAAGAGAGCCTCGGGGCGTTAATCAGCAGGATCTGTTTCGGATGGCGTTGCCGAACATCATCGATGGTCGGCATGAATTG
>Ga0196971_1001357_pt1 | contig 11283 bp, 4 predicted proteins | sample S1v_1013CmetaG_FD_148660 | JGI IMG/M metagenome (GOLD analysis project Ga0196971, IMG submission 148660) | Soil microbial communities from Anza Borrego desert, Southern California, United States - S1+v_10-13C | ecosystem: Environmental > Terrestrial > Soil > Desert | place: USA: California... | reverse complement strand
ACCCTGCTCCGGTCCTTCGCGGGTGCGCGCACCGCGGCCGAGCTCGCCGCCGCCGCGACGCGGGGCGTGCGCGAGGACTTCACCGTGCGCGTGGGGCCGGGCTCCGGGCTCTGGGTGTTCGAGGCCTTCCCGAGCGAGCTCTACCGCGTCGTCGCCGGAACGCCGGCGATGGACCTCGTCCGCGAGCTCGCCGCGCGCACGCTCGTGAGCCTGCCGCGCGCGCCGCTCCACCCCGCCACGCTCGCGCTGTTCCGCAGGCGGCTCGACGACGTCGCCCGCGGCGCCGCGGGCGCGTGGGCCCGCAGCCCGCGGCGGCCCGTCGGCGATTGCCTCGACGCGTTCGCCGCGATGATGACCGGCCCGTGGGCGACGGGGCGGGGGCTCCGCGCGTGCGGGACGGACCTCGAGCGGCTGCGGGCGGAGGGGCGATCGTCGTGCCGATCACGGAGCTCGACTCGGTTCCCTGGGGAGGAGTGCGCGGACGTGGCTCCTTCACCTCCGCGGCGGCCGAGGGATCCACCGCCGCACCGCGGTCCGGTACGTCGTCCATTCCTCCCCGAAGCGCACGGCCATGCCGGGCTCCTCGCCGAGGACGACGCGGAGGTGGAACGCGACCGCGAGCGCGGCGGCGTACGCGGCCACGAGCGGCGAGGCCCGCCACCACGCGACGCCCGCCACGGTCGCGAGGACGCTCACGTACATCGGGTTCCGCACGAGCCGGTAGAGCCCGCGCACGACGAGCCGGCGCGGCGGCGCCCAGGGCGCGAGCGTGCCCTTCCCGATCACGTAGAAGTCCCGGACGCACCAGAGCAGGCCGGCGACGCCGAGGGCGGCCAGCGCGAGGCCGGGGCTCCGGGGCGCGCCTCGCCAGCGATCGATCCGGAGGAGCAGCCACGGGACGACGCCGGTCACCATTGCAGGCATCGCGAGGAAGGCCGCGATTGCCGCGAGCAGCGTCCTCGCGCCGGGAGCGGAGCCCGCGTCTGCACCGGGGGTGGGGGCATCTCGTCGGGTCATCACGCGCACCGGCGCCCGCTTTTCGTAGCGAGCCTCGCGCGCCCCGCCACGCCTTCGCGGAACGCCCCGCGTACGCCCCCGAATGGTCGCTCGCCAGGCGCTGGTTGCCTGGACTCCCCAGCCGGTCTGGCACGGGAGCGACGCAAACGGTTGCGCACCCACCATCGCCTTCACCGCCCGCACGGCATGGCGTAAGGTGCTCGGGCTTCTCGAAACACCAGCCCGTGGGCGGTCCTACGGGCGTGAACTCAGCGGCGCGGTGCCCCGGGCTCGGGACGTCGAGCGCGGTGCATCGCCGACGTGCGCAGCGCCTCACCTCGCGCCGCTCCTCTCGACGGTGCGAGTACCCGTGGAGAGAGCGATGACGACAATCCGTGGAACCCTGGGCCGGCGTCGCCGGACCCTCGAGCTGATCCCCCTTGCGGCCCTGGCCGTCCTCCTCTCGTGCGCGGAGGGCGGCGGTCAGGGCGCCCCCGTCGCGAGCGGCGCGACCGCGTCGGCCACCCTCGTGAAGCCGCGCGCGGAGATCGAGGCCGCGTGGACGCAGGCCCAGACGATCGCCGACGACATGTACGTGAGCAACCGGGCCGCCACGTACAACATGTTCCACTCGGTGCGCCTGGCGACCGACTGGTGGACCTGGTCGCAGGATCCGCTCAGCTTCATGAACGGCGTGATGCAGTCCACGCCCGACTTCGAGAGCCGCCTCAAGATCCGCGAGCTCCGCCTCCTCGACGGCCCCGTGACGTGTGGCGCGACGCTGCAGGGCTGCACCATCTTCCCCGCGCCGCTCGCGGTCGCCGCGAGCTGGGACGTCGACCAGGCCGTCGCGATGTATGCGGCGCAGGGCGCCGAGAAGAAGGCGAAGGGCGCGAACGTCTCGCTCAGCCCGACGATGCAGATCATCCGCGACCCGCGCGGCGGCCGGAACTTCGAGAGCTTCTCGGAGGACCCGTACCTCTCCGCGCAGCTCGCCGCCTCGGCGGTCGTAGGCATCCAGAGCAACAACATCATCGCCACCGCCAAGCACTACGTGAACAACGACTTCGAGACGAACCGCAACACGATCATCGTCAACGTGGACGACCGCACCCAGCACGAGATCTACCTCGCGCCCTTCAAGGCCGCGGTGGACGCGGGGGTCGGCGCGTTCATGTGCTCCTACAACAAGATCGCCGCCCCGACCGGCTCCGACTGGGCCTGCGAGAACTCGTACGTGCTCAAGACCCTGCTCAAGGGCGAGCTCGGGTTCCGCGGCTTCGTGATGTCCGACTGGGGCGCCACGCACTCCGGCGCCAAGGCCGCCAACGCCGGCCTCGACGTGGAGATGAACAACAACCTCTGGTTCCTGAACCTCGACGGGCAGATCACCGACGCGACCGCCCGCGAGATGGCGCGGCGCATCGTCTTCGCGCACCTCGTCACGAACCTCGACGACTTCCCCACCGCCAAGGTGACCAAGGCGCAGGGCGTCGAGACGCGGGTGGTCTCCACCGCCGCCTACCGCGACACCGCGCAGCGGACCGCCGAGCAGTCCATCGTCCTCCTCAAGAACGGCGCCGTGAACGGCGTGCCGGTCCTCCCGCTGTCGAAGACGAACCGGAACATCGCCGTCTTCGGCGAGTGCGCGGAGACGAACCACGTCATCCAGGGCAAGGGCTCGGCCGAGGGCCTCACGAACGGCAAGACCATCGTGACCCCGCGCCAGGCGATCGCGAACGCCCTGGGCGTCTCGGCGAGCACGATCCCGTACGCGACCGAGGCCAACGTCGACTCCGCCGTCAGCCTCGCGACGGGCAAGGCCGCGGCGATCGTGGTCCTCTGCGCGACGTCGATGGAGGGGTACGGCGACGGCGGCGACCGCGCGGGCCTCAACTTCGGCGCGGCCCGGTCCTTCTCCAACCCGAACTCCGACGCCCTCGCGACGCGCGTCGCCGCGACCGGCACGCCGACCGTCGTGATGGTCGTCTCCCCCGGCCAGATGACGATGCCCTGGGCGAGCAGCGCCCGGGCGATCCTGTGGAGCAGCCTCCTCGGCGAGATGCAGGCGCCGGCCATCGCCCGCGTGCTCTTCGGCGACGTGAACCCGTCCGGAAAGCTGCCGCTCACCTTCGGCGCGAGCCTGTCGGACTACCCCACGGCGAGCAGCGTCTACGGCGGCAGCGCGAGCGACATGTTCCCGGGCAACGGCACCAACGTCTGGTACCGCGAGGGCCTGTTCGTCGGGTACCGCCACTTCGACGCCCGCAACATCGCGCCGCTCTTCCCGTTCGGCCACGGCCTCTCGTACACGTCGTTCGACTACTCGAACCTGAGCGTCACGCCGAGCGTGAACGCCCAGGTCAACCAGGCCGTGACCGTCTCGCTCGACCTCACCAACAGCGGCGCGCTCGCCGGCGCCGAGGTGGTCCAGGTCTACCTCGGCTTCCCGTCCACCGCGGGCGAGCCGCCCAAGGTGCTGAAGGGCTTCCAGAAGGTGAGCCTCACCCCCGGGCAGACGCAGCGCGTGACGATCACGCTCCCCGCCGAGTCCTACAAGTACTGGAGCAACGGCTGGGTCCCCGCGCTCGGCACGTTCGAGGTCATGGTCGGCGCGTCGTCGCGTGACATCCGGCTCACCGGCGCGTTCGACGTGAGCAACGGCACGGTCACGCGGTACCCGCTCACGGTCACGAAGGCCGGCACGGGCGCCGGCACCGTCACCTCCACGCCCGCGGGCATCGCCTGCGGCGCGACCTGCACTGCGAGCTATGACGCCGGGACGGTGGTGACCCTGAGCGCGGTCGCGACGACGGGCTCGTGGTTCGCCGGCTGGAGCGGCGCGTGCACCGGCAGCTCCACGTGCGTCGTCACGATGAGCGCCGCGCGGACGGTGACCGCGACCTTCAACGCGTTCCCGCCGGACGGCACGCTCACGGTCACGAGGTCCGGCACGGGGTCCGGCACGGTCACGGGCGGCGGCATCAACTGCGGCTCCGTCTGCAGCTGGGTCCAGCCCGGCGACACGGTCGTCAACCTCACGGCGACCGCGGCGGCCGGCTCGGTCTTCGTGGGCTGGTCGGGCGCGTGCACGGGCACCGCTCCGACCTGCGCGGTGATGGGTGGCGCCGACCGGGTGGTCAACGCCCAGTTCGACCTCGCCGACGTCACCACGTACCCCCTCACGATCACCCGCACCGGCAACGGCAGCGGCACCATCACCTTCTCGCCCCCCGGCACCGACTGCCCCTCGGGCACGAAGTGCTTCCCTGCGGGCACCGTCGTGACCGTCACCGCGACGCCCGCGGCGGGGTCCATGTTCGCCGGCTGGAGCGGGCCGTGCAGCGGCACCGGGCCCTGCACCCTCACGATGAGTGGGCCGCGCACCCTGACGGTGACGTTCAGCGCGTTCCCCCCTGACGGCGTGCTCACCGTGACGCGGTCCGGAACCGGGGCCGGCACGGTCACCGGCGGCAACGGGATCATCGACTGCGGCACGGTCTGCAGCACGACCCTCCCCGGCGACGTGGCCATCGTCCTCACGGCGACCGCCTCGACGGGATCCGTCTTCGCCGGGTGGTCGGGGGCCTGCACCGGGACGGCTTCGACCTGCACCGTGTTCGGCGGCGGCGACCGGCTCGTCGACGCCCGCTTCGATCCGGTGGTCACGACGTACCCGCTCACGATCAACCTCGCCGGGACTGCCTCGGGGACGGTCTCTCTCTCGCCCCCCGGCACCACCTGCGCCTCCGGGACCAGGTGCTTCCCCGCCGGCACCGTCGTGACCCTGACCGCGACCCCCGCGGCCGGCGCCACGTTCGGCGGCTGGGCCGGCGCCTGCACGAGCACCTCGACGACCTGCACGGTCACGATGTCCGGGGCGCGGACCGTGACCGCGACGTTCACGGGCACGACCACGAGCACGCTCCTCTCGCAGGGCAAGCCGGCGACGGCCTCGTCGACGGAGAGCGCCTCGTACCCCGCGAGCTCCGCGGTGGACGCCAGCACCACCACGCGTTGGTCGAGCCAGTTCAGCGACCCGCAGTGGATCCGCGTGGACCTCGGGCAGCGGGCGACCATCGATCGCGTCGTCCTGCGCTGGGAGGCCGCCTACGGGCGCGCCTACCAGATCCAGACGTCCGATGACGGGACGACCTGGACGAGCATCTACGCGACCACGGCGAGCACCGGCGGGCTCCAGACGCTCGCCGTCTCCGGCGCCGGCCGCTACGTCCGCATGTACGGCACCACCCGCGGGACGTCGTACGGCTACTCGCTGTTCGACTTCCAGGTCTGGGGCTCGTTCGGCCAGACCACGAACCACGTGCTCGGCGTCTCGAAGCTGGGTAACGGGGCAGGGACGGTCTCCTCCTCGCCGGCCGGGATCGCCTGCGGCGCGACCTGCAGCGCGAGCTACGCCTCCGGCGCCCTCGTCACCCTGACCGCCACGCCCGCGGACGCCTCGTCCCGGTTCGTGGGCTGGGGCGGCGCGTGCACCGGCACGGGCCCCTGCGTCGTGACGATGTCCGCCGATCAGTCGGTCACCGCGACGTTCGAGGTCGTCGTGGGCGAGGTCACGCTGTCGGTGACGAGGTCGGGCAACGGCAGCGGCACCGTCGTGTCCACGGCGGGCGGGATCAACTGCGGCACCGCCTGCACGTGGGCGTACGCCTCCGGCGCGATGGTCACCCTCACGGCCACGCCGGCCTCGGGCGCGACGTTCTCGGGCTGGAGCGGCGCCTGCACCGGCACGGCCCCGACGTGCGTCGTCGCCATGACCCTGAACCGCACCGTCAACGCCGCGTTCACTGCCACCGTGCTCGACGTCGGGATCACCGTGACCAAGGCGGGCACCGGCAGCGGCACCGTCACCGGCACGGGCGGCATCAACTGCGGCGCGACGTGCACCCAGATGTACGCGCCCGGCACGGTCGTCACCCTGACCGCCAGCCCGAGCACGGGCTCCGTGTTCGGCGGCTGGAGCGGCGCGTGCACCGGCACGGCGACGACCTGCATCGTCACGGTGGCCACCACCACCTCGCTGAACGTGATCGCCACGTTCAACGGCGCCGACCCGACGCCGTGCGCGAACCCGGTGACGTTCACGAGCAACACCGGCAACTTCAACACCACCGGCGCGGTCTGCTACCGGACCGCCCAGCGCGTCAGCGGCTGGGGCTGCTCGAACTTCGCAGGCCGGACGGTGAGCGTGAACGGCGGGACGGCGACGGGCACCTGCGGCGCGGGGCCGTTCCCGCTCGCGCAGTCCGGCGGGTACACGTACTTCTCCGTGACCGCCGGCAGCTTCCCGTGGGCCAGCATCTACATCTGGTAGCCGTCGCGTAGTCGCGCAGGTCCGGGGCGGGCGTCCACTCGTGGGCGCCCGCCCTCTTCGTTCCCGATCGCGCTGTTCCAGCCCGCGAGCACCCGGGTGAATCCGGGCGACGCGACGTCCATCATGGGGCGGGCGGTGGCGCGCCGGGAGAATGGCGCGCTAGCGTCGGACGCCGTGCCGCCCGCGTCCTCGCGCCATCCGCTGCTCTACCAGCTCAACACGCGCATCCTGCTGGGCGAGCTCGGGCGCGCCCTCGGCCGACCGGCGACGCTCGACGACGTCCCCGACGCGCTCCTCGACGAGGTCGCGCGCCTGGGTTTCGGCTGGGTCTGGTTCCTCGGGGTATGGACGACCGGCGCCGCGGCGCGCGCCGTCTCCCGCGGCCGCGCCGGCTGGCGCGAGGGGTTCGCGCGCGACCTGCCGGACCTGCGCGAGGACGACATCACCGGCTCGCCGTTCGCGATCCAGGCCTACGACGTCGCCCCGGAGTACGGAGGCGACGCGGCGCTGGCGCGCCTGCGCGCGCGGCTCGCGCGCCGGGGGCTCCGGCTGCTCCTCGACTTCGTCCCGAACCACGTCGGCCTCGATCACCCGTGGACTCGCTTTCACCCGGAGTTCTTCATCGAGGGCACGGAGCGCGACCTGGCCGCGGCGCCGGAGAACTGGGTCCGGCTGGACGGGCGCGTGCTGGCCCACGGCCGCGATCCGTACTTCCCCGGCTGGCCCGACACGCTGCAGCTCGACTACCGGCGCCCGGACCTCCGCGCGGCGATGCGCGAGGAGCTCTCCCGCGTCGCGGCGCGCTGCGACGGCGTCCGGTGCGACATGGCGATGCTGATCCTGCCCGAGGTCTTCCGCCGGGTATGGGGGGAGCGGGCCGTCGCGCGCGCCGGCTCGCCGCTCGCGTGCGCGCCGTTCTGGCCGGAGGCCATCGCCGAGGTCAAGGCGCGCGCGCCGGAGCTCCTCCTCCTCGCCGAGGTGTACTGGGATTTCGAGTGGACGCTCCAGGGGCAGGGCTTCGACTTCACCTACGACAAGCGGCTCTACGACCGGCTCCGCAACGGCGACGCCCGCGCGGTGCGGGAGCACCTCCGGGCGGCGCCCGACTTCCAGGCGCGGTCCGCGCGGTTCCTCGAGAACCACGACGAGCCCCGCGCCGCCGCGGTGTTCGGCCCCGAGCAGGAGCGGGCCGCTGCGGTGATCGCCTTCTTCGCGCCGGGGCTCCGGTTCTTCCACGAGGGCCAGCTCGAGGGGCGCAAGGTCCACGCCTCGATGCACCTCGGGCGGCGTCCGGACGAGCCCTCCGATCGCGCGCTCCGGGCGTTCCACGAGCGGCTCCTGGCCGTGCTCGCCCGGGACGAGGCGCACCTCGGCCGGTGGCAGCTCTGCGAGTGCCGGTCCGCGTGGGCGGAGAACCCGAGCTGGGAGCGGTTCGTGGTGATGGCGTGGGACGCCGGCGAGGGCCGCCGCCTGCTCGCCGCCGTGAACTACGGCGCGACGCAGGCGCAGTGCTGGACGCAGGTCCCGTTCGCCGGCCTGCGCGGCGAGGTCGTGCTCGAGGATCTGCTCGGTGACGCGCGCTACGTGCGGGAGGCCGGCGAGCTCGCGGCGAAGGGCCTCTATCTCGACCTCCCGCCGTGGGGGCGACACGTCTTCGCGGTGGCGAGCGCGTGAGCCGGGGCGTTTGGCGACGAATTGATACGAGCGACGTACTTACGAATGACAGGAGGCGCGCCGCTTTGACCTCCGCGTCGCGAACGACGCGCGCTCGTGACGGATTCACGAATGGGTGCAGGCGAGCATCGCGAAAAAGGAACGTGTCCACGGAGGTTTTGCTCGCAGGCGAATCGGGTCCTTGACCGCGCGACGCGCGACGTGCCAGACCTGACCCGCTCCACCGTGTGAACGCTCACACGCCCGTGTTCTCCGGATGGCGGTCCGTGCGCCGGCTCCGGAACGGCGGTCCCGTGCCCGCCGAGGAGAGTCTCGTGACGATCGACGCACCGAGGTCGAGGTGCCCTGCGCGGCGGGCGAGCTTCACGATGGGTATCACCCACACCACCGCGAAGAGGTCGAACATGGAATGGTCGAGATTGGCCCGAGTCCTTGCGATGATCGTCCTGGCACTCCTGCCGACCCGGCGCGCGTCGGCGGACGATTGGCCGCTCAGCGGGGCCCTGGGCGCCCACGACCCGACCATCCTGAAGGAGGGCAACACCTGGTGGGTGGCCACCACCGGGGCCGGCGCTCCCATCAAGCACTCGTCCGACGGGAGGAGCTGGATCCAGGGCGTTCGCCGCTTCCCCTCGGAGCTCTCCTGGTGGCGGACGTACGCTCCGAACATGGGCTCCAACGACGTGTGGGCCCCCGACCTCCGCGCCTACAACGGCCGCGTGTGGATGTACTACTCGCTCTCGTCGTTCGGGACGAACAACTCGGCCATCGGCCTCACCTCGGCCTCGTCGATGGCCGCAGGCGACTGGCGGGACGACGGCCTCGTCATCTCCTCCCGCTCGGGCGCGCAGTCGTACAACGCCATCGATCCGCACCTGGCGATCGACGCCGCCGGAGCCCCGTGGCTCTCGTTCGGATCCTTCTTCTCCGGGATTCACGTCACGCGGCTCGACCCGGCCACGATGAAGCCGACGGGGACGCTGACGCGGATCGCGGCGCGGAGCGGCGGCATCGAGGCGCCGAACATCGTGTACGCGAACGGTCACTACTACCTGTTCGTCTCGTTCGATCGCTGCTGCGCCGGTCTGAACAGCACGTACAAGATCGCCTACGGCCGCGCCACCAGCATCACCGGGCCGTACCTCGACCGGAACGGCGTCGACATGCGAAACGGCGGCGGCACCATCCTCGAGGCGTCGAGCGGCCGGTACGTCGGGCCGGGCCATCAGGCCGTGGTCCAGGTCGGGAGCGCGTGGGTCCTCATCCGCCACTACTACGACGCGAACGCGAACGGCGCGCCGAAGATGCGGATCGGCGATCTGTACTGGGACGCGAGCGGCTGGCCGACGCTGACCCGCCCGAGCGGCACCGACACGACGCCCCCTTCGGCGCCCGGCGCCCCCGTCGCCTCCGGCGTGACCTCGTCCAGCATCACCCTGACCTGGCCTGCGTCCGCGGACGACGTGGGCGTGACCGGGTACGTCGTCTCCCTGCGCGGGAGCGCGGGCGACGCGCAGGTCGCGACCTCGACCACCACGTCGGCCACCCTCTCCGGCCTCGCCGCCTCGACGAGCTACACGTACGTCGTCCGCGCGCGTGACGCCGCCGGGAACGTCTCGGCAGCGTCACCGACCGTCACGGCCACGACCTCGGCCGGCGCGACCACCTACGCCCTGACCGTCACGAAGGCCGGGACCGGCGGCGGGACCGTCACCTCCAGCCCTTCGGGGCTCGCCTGCGGCACGACGTGCAGCGCCAGCTATCCCAGCGGCACCACCGTCACGCTGACCGCCATGCCCGCCGCGGGCGCGAGCTTCTCGGGCTGGAGCGGCGCGTGCGTCGGCACCGGCGCGTGCACCACGACCATGACGGGGGCGCGCTCCGTGACGGCGACCTTCACGGCCAGCGCCGGCACGACCCCGTGCCCGAACCCCGTGACGTTCACCAATCAGTCGGGCAACTTCAACACCACCGGCGCGGTCTGCCTGCGGACGGCCGCGGCCGTGAACGGCTGGGGGTGCTCGAACTTCGAGGGTCGCACCGTGGCCGTGAACGGCGGGACGCCGACCGGCACGTGCGGCGCCGGGCCGTTCCCGCTTCCGAAGCACGGCGACGGCTACACGTACTTCTCGATCACCGCCGGCACGTTCCCCTGGGCGAGCCTGTACGCCTGGTGACGGCTGGACGGCACCGATGGTGAACCCCCACCTGGCACACCGGAGGAGGACTCCATGAAGCGCTTCACGAGGCTCTGCGCCGTCCTTGCGGTCGCCGCGTCCGCGAGCGCGGCCGTGGCGGCGACCAATCCGCTGGTCACGCACGTCCGCACCGCGGACCCATCGCCGCTGGTCGTGGGCAACACGTTCTACATCGTGGTCGGCGAGGACCAGGTGAACGCCACCGGCTTCGACATGTACGGGTGGCACATCCTGTCGTCCACGGACATGAACACCTGGCGCGACTCCGGCGTGATCCTGCGCCCGAGCAGCGTCTCCTGGCTGCCCGACAACGCCGCGTGGGCGTCCGACATCGTCCACCGGAACGGCACCTTCTACTTCTTCGCGAGCGGCAGCAACCAGATCGGCGTGCTCACGAGCAGCAGCATCTTCGGCCCGTACGCCGACGTGAACGGTCGACCGCTCGTCGACGGCAGCACGCCGGGCGCAGCCCGGCGCAGCATCGATCCCCACGTCTTCACCGACGACGACGGCACCTCGTACCTGTTCTACGGCGGTGACGGCACGTGCCGGTACGTGCAGCTCGCCGGCAGCCTGACGGCGCTGGCCGGCGCGGTCCGAGACGTCCCCGGCCTGCAGGGCTACCTGGAGGCGCCGTACGTGTTCGAGGCGAACGGCGTCTACTTCCTCCTCTACGCCGCGGACGGCTGGCCGGGCAACATCCGCTACGCGACGAGCTCGAGCGTTCACGGACCGTGGACGCATCGCGGCATCGTCGGGCCGCGCACGGGCACGGGCACGAACCACGCCGGCGTCGAGTTCTTCAACGGGTGGTGGCGCTACGTGTACCACACCGAGGTGCTCTCCAACGGCAACCCCTACAGCCGTTCCGTCTCGGCCGATCGCCTCGTCATCAATGGCGACAGGCTCGTCCCGGTGGTCTACAACGGCCGCTTCGCGGGCAACGGCGATCTGGAGTCCTACAACTTCCCCGGTCACTACCTCGGCCACAACAACTACCGCGCGACGCTGCAGTATGCCTTCGCGAACGCCGATGATGACGAGTGGGTGGCGCGGCCGGGTCTGGCCAACGCGAGCGCC
>Ga0196971_1001356_pt1 | contig 11285 bp, 9 predicted proteins | sample S1v_1013CmetaG_FD_148660 | JGI IMG/M metagenome (GOLD analysis project Ga0196971, IMG submission 148660) | Soil microbial communities from Anza Borrego desert, Southern California, United States - S1+v_10-13C | ecosystem: Environmental > Terrestrial > Soil > Desert | place: USA: California... | reverse complement strand
TCACGTCGCCGGCGAGCGCCTGGATGGTCGCCGTCGGCAGGACGTTGGCAAGTTCGGTCAGGTGGGTACAGCCGTTGACTCCCGCCAGGCGCTGCTTGACCCCATCGCGGAATCCCTTCAACAGGTTCAGGCCGACCAGCTTCTTGTAGGCCGCGCCGATGGTATCGCAGAAGTTCGGGTAGGGGACGGCGTCGGAGACTGCCTCCGCATCGACGATGTTCAGTTGGGTGTCGACCGTGATGCGCAGCCAGAGGTCATGCAGGGGTTGGCCTGCCGGGCGGGTGCCGGAGGCGAGCAGCGCGTCGCGGGTCTTGACGTCGGTGATATGCGCGTCGAGATCCCACAAGCCGTCGTCGCGTGCGAACGCTTCGATCTGGATTGCGCGCGTGTGCTTTAACGCACGGCGGGATGACGGCGGAGATAAGGGCATAAACACCAATGCCAGTGAAGCGGCCAAAAGAAATGCCGCAGTTGCGTGTCGCTGTCGCAGCTTCTACGACAGCAGCCGCTCATGCGGCGCTGCAAAAACCGTCAAAGTGTAGCACAGGTCACATGCCTAAAACCACAATGGCATTTTTGCCACGAAGGGCCGGGAACGGCGTGGGACGGCCGATTGCGGGCAGGCGCGGCAGGCTTATCCTGGATTAAGAAATGCGCTCCGGCGAGGGGCGGAACGTGTTTTTTCAGTCGTCTTCAGTATTGGTGGCGCGCATGGTTGCCTGGATGGCAGCATGGGAAAATCCGCGCTGTTGCAGAAATCGCATCTGCTTCGCCCGTTCGGTGGCGTCGGCAGGCGGCTGCCCGAAGCGCTTGCGCCATACTTCCCTGGCGCGGGCGGTTTCGTCCAGGCTGAGTCCAGCCTTGATGTCCTGCAGCGCTTCGCCTTCAATTCCGTGCGCCTGCAGCTCCGACAGGATGCGGCTGTTGCCGAACCGCGCTGCCCGGCGGTGGACCAGCGACTCTGAAAAACGGGATTGCGACAGCAGCTTGGCGGACTCGAGCGCGTCCAGCAGCGACTCGATGTCGTCACCTTCCTGCGCATAGCGCGCCAGCTTGCGCGCCAGCTCCAGCCGGCTGTGTTCGCGGGAGGAGAGATACTTCAGAGCCCGCGCCTTCAGACTCATTTGCACTTTTGCCATGGTGTTCCGACAGGCGCGGGCTCCCTCACGTGAAGTATTCGGGATGGTGGAATGACGGGGCGGGCACGGGCGCGAATGCGCCGCCACCCCTGCCCGTCGACTTGTTTATTTACTCGGCCTCTGCAACCAGCGGCGGCAACTCCGGCACGCCGAGCGCGGCGCGCACCTTGTTTTCGATCTCGCGCGCCAGCTCCGGATGCTCCCTCAGGTAGTTGCGCGCATTGTCCTTGCCCTGGCCGATGCGCTCACCGTTGTAGCTGTACCAGGCGCCAGACTTCTCGACGATCTTCGCTTCGGAACCGAGATCGAGAATCTCGCCTTCGCGCGAGGTGCCTTCGCCATACAGGATGTCGAAGTGCGCTTCCTTGAACGGCGGCGCCACCTTGTTCTTGACGACCTTGACCTTGGTCTCGTTGCCGATCACTTCGTCGCCAGCCTTGATCGAGCCGGTGCGGCGGATGTCCAGGCGTACCGACGCATAGAACTTCAGCGCATTGCCGCCGGTCGTGGTTTCCGGATTGCCGAACATAACGCCGATCTTCATGCGGATCTGGTTGATGAAGATCACCAGCGTGTTGGTGCGGTTGATGCTGCCGGTGAGCTTGCGCAGCGCCTGCGACATCAGGCGGGCCTGCAGGCCGGGGAGCGAGTCGCCCATGTCGCCTTCGATTTCGGCGCGCGGCGTCAGTGCCGCCACCGAGTCCACCACCACCAGGTCCACGCTGCCGGAACGCACCAGCGCGTCGCAGATTTCCAGCGCCTGCTCGCCGGTGTCCGGTTGCGAAATGAGCAATTCGGACAGATCGACTCCGAGCTTCTGCGCGTAGATCACGTCCAGTGCGTGCTCCGCGTCGATGAAGGCGCAGGTGCCGCCCAGTTTTTGCATTTCTGCAATTGCCTGCAGGGTCAGCGTGGTTTTACCGGAAGATTCCGGACCGTAGATCTCGACCACGCGGCCGCGCGGCAGGCCACCGACGCCGAGCGCGATATCCAGGCCGAGCGAGCCGGTGGAAACGACTTGCACTTCTTCCTGCACGGCGCCGTCGGCCATGCGCATCACCGAACCCTTGCCAAACTGCTTCTCGATTTGTGCCAACGCGGCGGCAAGCGCCTTTGCCTTTTCCGGGTTCTGCACGGATTTCTTGTCGTCCATAAGTATTCTTTCGACGGTTAGGTAGTTACTAGTCCGCCAATCCGGGATTCGCGGGCCACAATCAACGTCACAGGCTGTACTGTATAAAAAAACAGTGCTCTATGCAAGCGGGAATTTTAAATATTGAGGAATCTTGATTACGATGAGGAGTAGGGCAACCGACTCTTGCTTTGCCTTGCCGGTATTAGTGAAAAGCAATAGACTTCTGCCATCTGATTGCAGAGTGCAAACATGCGTATTTTGCTCGCCGAAGACGACAGTGTACTAGCCGACGGGCTGACGCGCTCGCTGCGCCAGTCCGGGTATGCGACCGACTGCGTCAAGAACGGCCTGGAGGCGGACTCGGCGCTGTCGACGCAGGACTTCGACCTGCTGATCCTCGACCTCGGTCTTCCGAAAATGCCGGGCCTGGAAGTGCTGCGGCGCCTGCGCGCCCGCAATTCCCGGCTGCCGGTGCTGATCCTGACCGCCGGCGATTCCATCGAGCAACGCGTAAAGGGACTCGACCTGGGCGCGGACGATTTCATGGCCAAGCCGTTCGCGCTGTCCGAACTGGAAGCGCGGGTGCGCGCGCTGACCCGGCGCGGCGCCGGCGGCGGGCCGACCGTCATCAAGCACGGCCCCCTGTCCTATGACCAGGTGGGTCGCATCGCCTACATGAACGACCAGATGCTCGACCTGTCGGCACGCGAACTCGGCCTGCTGGAAGTGCTGCTGCAGCGCACCGGCCGCCTGGTCTCGAAGGAACAGCTGGTCGACCACCTGTGCGAGTGGGGCGAGGAAGTCAGCAACAACGCGATCGAAGTCTACGTTCACCGTCTGCGCAAGAAGATCGAGGTGGGCGGCGTGCGCATTGCCACGGTGCGCGGCCTCGGCTACTGCCTGGAGAAATTCTCCGATCCGGCGCCGGGCGCTCCCTCCGCACCGACCTCCGGCTGATTTCCGCCATGAGCGACGCCCACCGTCCGGAAGCGGGCGATCCTGTCTCGGCCGCGTCTTCCGCCCCGCACGCCGCGCCCCCGCTCGCCACCCAGCCCGAGGAACGCATCCAGCGCTCGCTGTTCGGCGAGATCCTCGACTGGATGCTGGTCCCGCTGCTGCTGCTGTGGCCGATGAGCATCGCCATCACCTATCTGGTCGCCAAGTCGATCGCCAACTATCCCTTCGACCGGGCACTGGACGACAACGTGATCGTGGTGGCGCAGCAGGTGAAGGAAGTCAACGGCAAGGTGGTCGCCCCGCTGTCCGCCGCCGCGCGCGACATCCTGCGCGCCGACGATGTCGACTATGTCTACTTCCAGATCATCGGCCCGCGCGGCGAATTCGTCGATGGAGATCCCGACCTGCCGACGCCGCCGGCGGAAGAAGACCGGATGCCGTCCGGTTCGGTACAGTTCCGCAACGATACGATGCGTGGCAGCGAGGTGCGCATCGCCTACACCTATATCGATCTGCGCCGCAATTTCCCGACGCGCGCGCGGATCGAAACGCCGAGCCGGGTGCTGGTCCAGGTCGCCGAGACGCTCGACAAGCGCGCCCATCTCGCCAATGAAATCATCAAGGGCGTGATCCTGCCGCAGTTCATCATCCTGCCGATCGCGCTGGCACTGGTCTGGTTCGCGCTGTCGCGCGGCCTGTCGCCGCTGGCGGAACTGCAGCAGCGCATCCGCGCGCGCCGGCCGGACGACCTGAGCCCGATCGAGTCCGGCCAGGTGCCGGAGGAAATCTCGCCGCTGGTCGGCTCGCTCAATGACATGCTGGAACGGCTGTCTCAAAGTATCGAGATGCAGAAGCGCTTCATCGCTGACGCCGCGCACCAGATGAAGACGCCGCTGGCCGGCATGCGCATGCAGTCCGAGCTGGCCTTGCGCGAAACCCGCCAGGAAGAAATCCACCGCTCCCTCGAACAGCTGTCCAAGAGTTCGGAGACGGCCACCCGCCTGGTCAACCAGTTGCTGGCGCTGGCGCGCGCCGAAAACCAGACGCCGGCCGCCAAGCCTTTCGTTCCGCTCGAACTGTCGGAACTGGCCCGCAACGTGGTGCAGGAATGGGTGCAGCCTTCCTTTACCCACCGCATCGACCTGGGCTTCGAACAGCCGGGGCATCCCATCATGGTGCTCGGCAATCCCCTGATGCTGCGCGAACTGCTGGGCAACCTGATCGACAACGCGCTGCGCTATACGCCGCCGGGCGGCAGCGTGACCGTGCGCGTGCGCGCGAATGCGATGGAGGAGCGGGCGATACTCGAAGTGGAGGATACCGGCCCCGGCATTCCTCCTTCGGAGCGTTCGCATGTGTTCGAGCGCTTCTACCGTATTCTGGGCAGCAATGTGGAAGGCAGCGGGCTCGGCCTGTCGATCGTGCGCGAGATCGCGCAGCAGCACGGCGCGACCGTCGAGATCTTCAACAACCCGCACTGCCATGACCCGAAGTTCCCGGGCAGCCTGTTCCGGGTCACGCTGCGCATGGAGCAGCGTCCGGACTTTATCGAGGATATCGGCTGATGGACACGATCGCGGCGCGCAACCGCAAGCGCTACTGGCGCAAGGCCAAGGTACTGACGGCGTTCCTGGTCTCGGTCTGGTTTTCGACGACCTTCGGCATCATCTTCTTCGCGCGCGAGCTGGCGGGGCTGACGCTGTTCGGCTGGCCGTTTTCGTTCTACATGGCCGCGCAGGGACTGTCGCTGCTGTATCTGCTGATCGTCGCGGTCTACGTGGCGCGCATGCGGCGGCTGGACCGCATCCTCAACAACGAGACTGCCGATGCCGAATAAGGATTTTTCGCGCCGCCTGGGCCGGTATTACAGCTGGTATACCGCCGGCTTCATCGTCTTCCTGCTTTCGCTGGCGATCCTCGAGAAGGAGGGCTTTCCGCGCGCCTGGATCGGCTACCTGTTCATTTTTTCGACGATCGTGCTGTACGCCGGCATCGGCGTGATCAGCCGCACCTCGGATGTGTCGGAATACTACGTCGCGGGCCGCAGGGTACCGGCGATGTACAACGGCATGGCGACCGCCGCGGACTGGATGTCGGCGGCAAGTTTCATCAGCCTGGCCGGCGGCCTGTATGTGATGGGATTCGACGGCCTCGCCTACATCCTCGGCTGGACCGGCGGCTACTGCCTGGTGGCGCTGCTGGTTGCGCCCTTCCTCAACAAGTTCGGCCACTACACCATCCCGGATTTCCTCGCCGCGCGCTATTGCGGCCCGTGGGGCAACAACACGGTGCGTCTCCTCGCCGTCGGCTTCACCGTGCTGGTGTCCTTCACCTATGTGGTGGCGCAGATCTACGGCGTGGGCCTGATCACCTCGCGTTTCACCGGTGTCGATTTCTCGGTCGGCATCTTCCTCGGGCTGGCAAGCATCCTGGTGTGCTCCTTCCTGGGCGGCATGCGCGCGATCACCTGGACCCAGGTGGCGCAGTACATCATCATGCTGATCGCATACATGATCCCGGTCGTGTGGCTGTCGGTAAAGCACACCAACATTCCCGTTCCGCAAGTCGCCTACGGCTCGGCGCTGTCGAAACTGAGCGAGCGCGAAAAGGAGCTCAACGAGGACCGGGGAGAACAGCAGGTGCGCACGATCTACAAGGCGCGCGCGCGCGAGTACGAGGCGAAGATCCAGGCCCTGCCGAAGTCCTGGGAAGGCGGGCTGGTCGACATGCAGCGCCATGTGGAAGACCTCAAGCGCAGCAATGCCTCGCTGCTTGAAATCAAGGCGGCCAGCCGCGCGCTTGCGGTCTATCCGAAGGACCCGGAAGAAGCCCGGCGCAAATGGACCGAAGCGATGCAATTCAACCTGTCGCACGCCGAGCCGGTGGTGCCGCATGCAACCCCTTTCCCGGGCAAGACCGAGGCAGCATCGGACGGCAAGCGCAACAACTTCATGGCGCTGGTGCTGTGCCTGATGATGGGGACCGCCGCGCTGCCGCACATCCTGGTGCGCTTTTACACCACGCCCTCGGTGGCCGAGACGCGGAAGTCGGTGTTCTGGACCCTGTTCTTCGTGATCCTGCTCTACACCACCGTTCCCGCGCTCGCGGTACTGGTCAAGTACGATATCTACACCTCGCTGCTCGGCACCGACTTCTCGAAGATACCGGCCTGGGTGTCGTACTGGGCAAGCGTGGACAAGCTCAACCCGCTGGTGTCGATTTCCGACATGAACCGGGACGGCATCGTGCAGCTGGCGGAGATCGTGATGGACGGCGACATCGTGGTGCTGGCGACGCCGGAGATCGCCGGCCTGCCCTATGTGATTTCCGGCCTGATCGCCGCCGGCGGCCTGGCGGCCGCCCTGTCGACCGCCGACGGGCTGCTGCTCACGATTTCGAACGCGCTGTCGCACGATGTCTATTACAAGACGGTCGATCCGACCGCGTCGACGCAAAAGCGGGTCACCATCTCGAAACTGCTGCTGCTGGTGGTGGCGCTGGTCGCGGCGTATGCCGCATCGCTGAAACCCGGCGACATCCTGTCCATGGTCGGCGCGGCATTCTCGCTGGCGGCGTCCGCGCTGTTTGCCGCCCTGGTTTTGGGCGTTTTCTGGAAACGTGCGAACCAGCAAGGTGCAATTGCCGGCATGGTGATCGGCCTCGGGGTGTGCGTGTACTACATGGTCCGCACCTACCCGGCGCTCGGCGGCTCGGCCGCCAACCAGTGGTTCGGCATTGCGCCGATCTCGGCCGGCGTATTCGGCGTGCCCGCGGGGTTCCTGGCGATCGTCGTCGTCAGCCTGCTGACCGCGCGGCCCGAGCCGCGGACGATGGCGTTCGTCGACCACATCCGCCTTCCCTAGCTCGCACCCTCAAGGTGCTTGCTGGCACGCTTCTTGATACTCTTTAACCGAACATTCCGGCCGCCGCGCCTCCCCATGGCAGGCGCGGCGGCGCCCTAGCGCAGGCTGCACACCATGCCCAAATTTTTCAATGAAATGTACGCCGACGGCGCTTCCGCCGTGCGCGACCACTACCACGGCTTCCATGCCTGGCTGACCGGGCAGCCGCCGGAGCTCATCGCGGGCAAGCGCACCGAAGCGGACCTGATCTTCCGCCGTGTCGGCATCACCTTTGCGGTTTACGGCGACGATGCCGGCACCGAACGACTGATTCCCTTCGACATCATTCCGCGCATCATCCCGGCGGCTGAATGGGCGCAGCTCGAGGCCGGGCTGGTGCAGCGTGTGCAGGCGCTGAACATGTTCATCCACGACATCTACCACGAGCAGCGCATCGTGAAGTCGGGAGTGATACCGGCCGATCAGATTTTCCGCAACGCGCAGTATCGCCCCGAGATGCAAGGGATCCACGTGCCTTCGGACATCTACGCGCATATCGCCGGCATCGATATCGTGCGCGCGGGCGAAGGCGAGTTTTATGTGCTCGAAGACAATCTGCGCGTCCCCTCCGGCGTGTCCTACATGCTGGAAGACCGCAAGATGATGATGCGGCTGTTCCCGGAACTGTTTTCCCGCTACAAGGTAGCGCCCGTCGCGCATTATCCGGACCTGTTGCTGGACAACCTGCGTTCGGTGGCGCCGGTCGGGGTCACCGACCCGACCGTGGTGGTCATGACGCCCGGCATGTACAACTCCGCCTACTTCGAACATGCGTTCCTCGCGCAACAGATGGGTGTCGAGCTGGTCGAAGGCAAGGACCTGTTCGTCAACGACAATGCGGTGTACATGCGCACCACGCGCGGCCCGAAACGGGTGGACGTGATCTACCGCCGCATCGACGACGACTTCCTCGATCCGCTCGCCTTCCGCCCCGATTCCTCGCTCGGCGTACCCGGCCTGCTCTCGGTCTACCGCGCCGGGCGGGTGACGCTCGCCAATGCGATCGGCACCGGCGTGGCCGACGACAAGTCGATCTATCCCTATGTGCCCGACATGATCCGGTTCTACTTGTCGGAACAGCCGATCCTGAACAACGTGCCGACGTGGCAGTGCCGGCGCAAGGAAGACCTGGACTACACGCTGGCCAACCTGCCGCAGCTGGTGGTGAAGGAGGTGCATGGGGCGGGCGGCTACGGCATGCTGGTCGGGCCGGCGGCGACACGCGCTGAAATTGATGCCTTCCGGGAGCGCCTGCGGGCGCGGCCGGAGGGTTATATTGCGCAGCCCACGCTGGCGCTGTCGGCGTGCCCGACCTTCGTCGAATCCGGCATCGCGCCGCGCCACGTCGACCTGCGGCCCTTCGTCCTGTCCGGCAAGACCGTGTCGATGGTCAAGGGTGGCCTGACGCGGGTGGCGCTGAAGGACGGCTCGCTGGTCGTCAACTCGTCGCAGGGCGGCGGCACCAAAGATACCTGGGTCCTGGAGAAATAAGATGCTCAGCCGTACCGCAGACCACCTTTACTGGATGGCGCGCTATACCGAACGCGCCGAAAACACCGCACGCATGCTGGATGTGAACGTGCAGACCGCGCTGCTGCCGCAATCGGCGCATGCTGCCGAGCAGGGCTGGCGCGCGATGCTCGGCATTTCCGAACTGCTCGATGCCTTCGACCATAAATATGGGCTGATGACGGCGCGCGACGTGCTCGATTTCATGGTGCGCGATCCGGACAATCCGTCGTCGATCGCTTCCTGCATCGGCCAGGCGCGGGAGAACGCGCGCGCGGTGCGCGGCACGCTGACCACCGAAGTGTGGGAAACCCATAACGCCACCTGGCTCGAGCTGCAGAACAAACTGTCGGGCAAGCTGCTCGAGCAGGACCCCAGCCAGTTCTTCGAATGGGTCAAGTACCGCTCTCACCTGTCGCGCGGCGTGACGATCGGCACCATGCTCAAGGATGAAGCCTTCCACTTCATCCGGCTCGGCACCTTCCTGGAACGCGCGGACAATACCGCGCGCATTCTCGATGTGAAGTTCCACGGCGCCGACCACAGCGCGTTCGCCGACGTGCAGGCCGACGAGGAAGCGCAACACGACTTCTACTACTGGGCGGCGATCCTGCGTTCGGTTTCCGGCTTCGAGATCTACCGCAAGGTCTACCGCGACGTGATCACGCCGGAGCGGGTTGCCGAGCTGCTGATGCTGCGCGCCGACATGCCGCGCTCGCTGCTGGCGTGCATGGAAGATGTGGTGGGCAACCTGGCACAGGTGCGCAACGACGCGTCGGCCGACACCGAGCGCTTCGCCGGCAAGCTGCATGCGGACCTGAAGTTCGCCAAGATCGACGAGATCCTCGCGGCCGGCCTGCACGACTACCTGACGCAGTTCCTCGAGCGCATCTACGAGCTCGGCAATCGCCTGAGCCGCGATTTCCTGGTACCGCTGGCCTAGCATGAAACTGCACATCCGCCACGAAACGGTGTACCGCTTCACGGCGCCGTCCACCTATATCATCCAGCAGCTCAGGCTGACGCCGCGGCGGGATGCGCACCAGCGCATCCTTTCCTGGCAGCTGCAGGCGCCCGGCCGCCAGCATGAATTCCTCGATGCCTGCGGCAACCTGTGCCACATCCTGACCATCACCGAACGGCATGACGAGGTTCGGATCGTCGCCGCCGGCAGCGTCGACGTCGCGCCTCTCGAGCGCGGCCGGCTTGCCGATCCCGGCGGCCTGTCGCCGCTGGTGTTTACCGTTCCCGGCCGCCTGACCGCCGCCGATCCCGAGGTCGCGGCCTTCGCGTCACGGCACTTGCGGCCCGGCGCAGGCAGCAGCGACCTGCTGGCGCTGGCCGAGGCAATCCGGGCATCCGTCGTGTACCGCAACGGCGCCACCGAAGTGACCACGCCGGCATCGGATGCGCTGCGCCTCGGCGAGGGCGTCTGCCAGGACCATGCGCACCTGTTCATTGCGTGCTGCCATGTGCACGGCATCCCGGCACGTTACGTGTCCGGCTACATCGATCCCGGCGACACCAGTCACGCGGCCAGCCATGCGTGGGCGGACGCGTGGGTGGAAGACGTGGATTTTTCCGGCTGGGTCAGCATCGACGTGACGCACGCCTGCTTTGCCGGCGAATCGCATTGCCGGCTGGCGATCGGCCGCGATTACGACTCGGCGTCGCCAGTGCGCGGCGTGCGCCACGGCGGCGGCAGCGAGACGCTGGACGTGCATGTTGAGGTTTCGTCAAAGCGGGCGTAGAGGGCCTCTAGTGCCTTTTCGCCACACTTCCCGGTGCAGCAGGTCGCATCCTGTAGAATTCCCGTTTTGTATCCTGTTTTACGATCATGACCTATTGCGTCGCCATGCGCCTCGATGCGGGGCTGGTTTTCCTGTCCGACTCACGTACCAATGCGGGCGTGGACCAGGTCGGCAATTTCCGGAAAATGACGGTGTTCGAGAACCCGGGCGACCGCATGATGGTTTTGATGACCGCCGGGAACCTGTCGATCTCCCAGTCGATCCGGCAGGTTATCGCGGAGCGCACCACGCCGGGCGGCAAGACCATATGGACCGCCACCTCGATCTACGAGGCGGCGCAGATCGTCGGCGAGGCGGTGCGCACCGTGTATGAAAGGGATGCGCGCGCGCTGCGCGAATTCGGCATCGACTTCAACGTGAGCATCATCTTCGGCGGCCAGATCCAGGGCGAGCGCAGCCGCCTGTTCCAGGTTTACGCGGCCGGCAACTTCATTGAAGCGCATAACGAGAACACCTATTTCCAGATCGGCGAAGCCAAGTACGGCAAGCCGATCATCGACCGCGTGATCACGCCGGCCACGCCGCTCAACGAAGCGGCCAAGTGCGCGTTGATTTCGATGGATTCCACGCTGCGCTCGAACATCTCGGTCGGCCTGCCGCTCGACCTGCTGATCTACGAGGAAAACAAGCTGGCGGTGACGCGCTTCGTCACGATCGACGAGAAGAACCAGTACTTCCAGATGATCCGCAGCACCTGGGGCCAGCAGCTCAAGAGCGTATTCGAAGGCATTGCCGACCCGGTCTGGAACGCGGCGCCCGACGCCGGTGCGCGCGCGCTGTCGACGACGAACACCGACAGCCGGCCGGTGCGGGTGGCGCCGCCGCACAGCCT
>Ga0196971_1001355_pt1 | contig 11287 bp, 11 predicted proteins | sample S1v_1013CmetaG_FD_148660 | JGI IMG/M metagenome (GOLD analysis project Ga0196971, IMG submission 148660) | Soil microbial communities from Anza Borrego desert, Southern California, United States - S1+v_10-13C | ecosystem: Environmental > Terrestrial > Soil > Desert | place: USA: California... | reverse complement strand
CGCTTCGCCAGGTTGTTGTCGCGAAACTCCAACTATCGAAGCCTTTATGTTCAGGCCCGCGGCGCGCTGAACAAAGAGCTTATGGAGCACCTGCGTACAAGGCGCGCCATCCGCCAGCGGCCACGAAAAACGCTGGACTTCGCAACTCCAGCCGAGCGATTTAGCGAATGTGTTGCGTCGACCCGTTGAGACCGCCGGATGCAGCGGACGTTCACGGCGGCTCCGGCGTAGCCAATTTCCCAAACGCCGCCAGACCGGCCATGCATGCTCCTACGAGGCAGAGCGCCTGTCTCCATGTTTCTGACGGAACATGCCCGACGCTTAGACGCTCGAATAAGAAATAGCTCGTCAAGACTGCGGGCGCGACAAACGCAATCGAAAGTGCGATCCGAGCCGTGGGATGAGTGACAACTTCAAAGAGCCCGCGCATGAGGCCGAATATCAAAGGCGCAGTTACGCCAAAGATGACGCATGCTCCAAACCATCCAGCTCCGGTCTCCAAAGCGCAGTGCGCTAATATCAATGCGAAGAGGCAAGGAAGTGCATAGGTCGTGACTGTGTAGACGAGCCAGAGCAGTATGAAGGCCAGAAGAGGGAAAGCGAGCGCCGACATACGTGGAAAGACGTTCCAGTAGGGCGAAATTAGCAATGGGTCCCGTTAGACCTCTTGACGCCGCGCACGAGATCAGTCGCGTTTTTCGAATCCACGCCCCCGCAACCTCGATCCAAACTTCTTGCGTCGCTCATACTGGCTCATCGTCTGGCCGTTGAGACGCTTAACCTTGGCGATCGCCTTCACGTCCAGCAGCGTCTTCACCTTGTGGCAGGACACGCACATGAGCTGATCTGGCTTGCCCGGCTTCAAAGCGTTCGGCGTCGACTGCTCCGCAATGAGCCCCTCCGTTTCCTCGCAGGCCGGGACGCAGCACTTTCTGCCCTGGCGCTCCAGCAGCTTGTCGAACTCTCGCTGTGTGAGATAGAGCCGCCTCATGACGCGTCGTCCGAAGGAGAGGGGCGCAGCTCGATCGAATGGATGACAAAACCCACGCTGTGGAAGGCAAGGGCGCCGACCTGGCGCCGGCGCTGCTTGATCTTGCCCTCGATGCGGACGAGATCGCCTTCTCGGAAGTGCACGAGGATCTTGGCCCGGAGAGCGCTCTCCCGCGCGACGCAGACGACCCAGACGACGCGCAGCGGCTCGCCTTCACGGTCAAGCACCGCTGAGATCGCGAGAGTAACCTCATGGGAGGCAGTTGCGAGGATGCAGCCGATCGAGCCGGTGAGTGAAAAGGAAAGCATTTGGGAAAGCTCGGCCGGTGCGCGCCGGCGGCGCGCCGCGGGGCGTCTCCCGCGACGCCCAGGGTCAGCGCACGCGGGAAGAGGGCGGGCGCAAGGCGCGCGGCGCTAGCCGCGCCCGAAGGCTTGGCCTTGCGCTCGTCCGACCGCGTGCGATTTGAGTGCGACGCGGGATTGCCGGCGTCCATCGCTCATTGGCAACCGACGGGGCTTTCCGATAGGTCGGCTCAGTGACCAACAGCGGACGCCCACTCTTCGGCGAGTGACGACCACCTCGGGGCATGAAAAGACTTCAGGAGGCGATGCGTCAGGCTCAAAGCGGACGCTATCGACGCTCGGCGAAAATGGTCTCCAAACCAACAGCATCGCCGACCTTCGCTTCGCCGTTCACCGCCGCACGCTCGCCTGACTAACGGGCGTCCGACGGGCGGCGTCACGAAAAATTTGCATCAACGCATGAACCCCGGCACTGGTTCTCGCGTTCTTCCAGTCCCCGGCGTGATGCGTGTGGCCGGTATGGAGCTCGCGCCCATGACGCCGATTGATTTGCCGACCTCGATACGGGTTGGGATTTTCCTGGCCAAACCCGTGGCTCAGCTAGTCAAGGCGCTGCGCGCCAAGGCGAAATATCCGCCGTTCGGTCGCAAGAATTGGTTGAACGAAGCGGCCGACGATATCGTGCGGCAATGTTTGCGCGACCGGTTTATCCCGGACGCGATCGCGCCCACCGGCATGGGCGGCCTGTCCTTCGCCATCCTGGTCGCCAAACGGTTTCCCGGTCCTCGTATCGAAATCGCTTATGTCGACCGGCTGAAACGCGCGACTGAGCACGGCCGTGAAACCATTATCCGCACCGACCACATGCAGGTTCAGCAAGGCGCTTATAAGCGGGTGTTGGTTTTGGCCGGGATCAATGCGACGGGTCAGACCGTCGAAGGCTACACCAATCTGATGGCCGAGCGGGGCGCTGAGGATGTGCGCAGCGCCGCACTGCTAGAAAGCTGGACAACGTCGTTCCGAGCGACCTATCGCTATCGCCAAGTTCCGATTGATCCTGAGAAGCTCCGCCAATTGCCGTGGTATGAAGGCGGTCAGCTCGACTGGGTGTAGCCCAGCCGATCAAGTGAACGGAAGCGCGGCGCGGTTGCTGGCGCGGGCACTCGTCATCCGGTTAAATCGGCCCGCTATGTTGGTGCTTGTGGTCGGACCCTCTGGGGTGGGCAAGGATACCCTCATGAACCGCGCCCGCGTTTTGCTCGCGGGCCGCAGCGATATCGTTTTTGTCAAACGCGAGATCACGCGCCCTACAACAGGCGACGCTGAGCAACACATTCCCATCGAAGAGGATGCATTCACGCGCCGCCAAGCCGACGGCGCCTACGCGCTGAGCTGGCGCGCCAACGGTCTTGGTTACGGCGTGCGCACGGAGATCGAAAGCCATTTGGCGGCAGGCGCCATCGTCGTCCTGAACACCTCCCGCGAGATCGTTGCAAGCGCGCGCCAACGCTTCGGACGGGTACGCATCATCTCGATCGTCGCCGATCCCGCTACCATTGCGGAGCGGTTGAAACAGCGCGGTCGCGAAAGCGCGCCGGACATGGCCCGCCGTCTCGAGCGCGCGTCGCGGCCAGACCTAAGCGGCGATGATGTGGTCGTGCTGCGCAATGAGGGCGGCGTAGAAGAAGGTGCGCAGCGATTGGCGGAGCTCATTGCCGCGGAATGATCGGCGCGCGCGCGCCAGACGGCGGGCGCTGCATCTCGGCTGTTTGAAGGTCGCTCTGGCGGATCGCGCCGCAGCGCGACTCAACCGACACTTACCCAGCCATGGCCGATCCAACATCCATTGCCTCTGCGCAAACGGCCCAAGCCGCGCCGGACTGGGCTGGACTGTTGGCGGGCGTGCCTGAGGTCGTGACTGCGGTGACGGCGGTGGTGGGGGTCGTGCTGGCGCTGCGCGGTCTCAACCGATGGCGCACCGAAATGATCGGGCGCCGCCGCGCAGAACTTGCCGAAGACGTGCTGACCGATTTCTACGAGGCGTGTCAGATCATGACCGACGCGCGCAACATGGGCGGCTGGTCGAGCGAGGGGGCGACGCGCAAGGCCGGAGAAGGGGAAACGGCAGGTGAGACTGACTTGCTCAATTCTTATTTCCGCACCTCGGAACGTCTGTTCGCGAAGGCGGAATTCTTCGCCAAGATGCGCTCGCGAAAGTATCGGGCGATGGCCGTGTTCGGCGCATCGGTCGCTGAGCATTACGACGCCTTCGACAAAATCCATGCTGAGGTAAACGCGGCCGTGCATATGCTTGTCATTACCGTCGGGGACGGCAATGACGGGTCGCTCCCGCAGAACCGGAAGGATTGGAAGGCGACCATTGGCTGGTGCTTGCCGAAAGACGATCCGGTCAAGCCGCGTTTGGACGCGGTCATAGAAAAGGTCGAGGCGTTCTGCGCTCCCGCGATCCAGGAGAGCGCGCGCAAGAGCACGAGTGAGCCGCGATAGGGGTGAGCGTCCGCGCCTTCGCGAGGAGAACAGCTTATGGGGGAGGAAGACAACGCGCCGTTTGCGGATCCGACGATCCGTCTTGTCTATGAAGCCGCGCTGGGTCGGTTCGTTCTCGCATATAATGAAGTCGATTTCAGGGTCAGCGAACTGATCCGGTTCGAATTCGAGGAGCGCACGCGCGCGGATCTTAATCAGGCGATGAATCGGGGATCATTTCTGCAACGTCTTGACGTGTTGGAAATCCTCGCGACATGCGTCCCGCCGCTGACGAACATCCCCTTCGCTCGGCTACGGGCGATCCATGGCGATCGAAACAAACTGGCGCACGGTCATTTCGATCAGAATCCGTTCGACGGTTCGTACGCCGTGGTCGCCAAATCAAAGTCGCTCGACTATCCATCCACACGCATTGGCGCGCTCGCTGACGAGCTGGCTCTGATCGCCGAGAGCATGCGCATGGCGGAGGCGTGGTATGACTTCGACACCGTCGCGCCAGGGCAAGCTCCGCCGGCGCCTTGGTGCATATTGTCCAGGCGCCGCGCTGGCGATCGTGTGGTGTCGAGGAAGAGGAAGCTATGGCCAAGCCGATCTATCGCCGGGCATTTTGGGGCTTGGCGCCAAGCGAAGAAGACATCGATCGTCTTGGGCAAATCCTAAATTGCAAAATTGGTCCAAACGAACGCAAGGCGATCTCAGCCTTGTTCAGCGATTACAGCTTGGCGCGCGCGGCAGTTCGAGGCGGCATTAAGCCAGCGCCGTTTCGCGCGCATCTGCGCAAACTCGCCAAGGCGGCGGAAACAGCGGCGGGGCTGTTGGACGATGCCAGTTACCATTCTTTCGATCGCAACGGGCCGCACGTGCTTGAACGGCCGAAACGCCGTCTTCCGCGAGGCGCGGTTGCGCAGGAAACGTGTTTGGCGATCCAGCAATTGATGCGATGGGACGGCGATTGGGTGCGGAAGTTTGGCGAGGCGGGTCATCCGCGCGATTTGAATTTGCGACGCGTGGACCCCGTGTTGACAGCGTGGTCGCTCACGCGCATCGCCGAGGCGGCGACGCAAATCGCGATGGCTTGGAGAATGCTCAGCCTGGTCGACCAGGGGGCGGCGCCCCGGACTTGGTCTCCGGGCTGATTGACGCCCTGAGTGCTGCTGGCGTCTCAGTGAAATGCCGGTACGACGCCTCGCAAGGCGATTATGTCGGCAACTTCCGGGAGGTCGCCGCTTGGCTTTCGGGTTTGCGACGGCCAGTCGATGAACAGGAAGGCGTGCTCTGTCGCTATGCCGTGGACGCACTGAGCGCCCGTAAACGGCGCGGCGCACATCGCAAGGAACGAAACGGTGCGTAAGCGCTGGAATTGGCGCCTTGGACCGTGCGGAACGGGTTTGGAAAGATGCCCGCATGACCACCGATGCCGCGTTCACACTTTGGATTCATGGGATCGACCTCGTCGCGGCGATCATCGGCCTCATTGGGGCTGCGCTTATTTTGAAAGTGAAGCGCTGCAGGCGTCCAAATCCTTGCGGGAAGCCAACGCCAGAACCCCAGGGCGGCGAGCAACAGAAATTGCGGCGCTAAATGCGGCGAACGTCACTCATTCGGACGAAGCGTGGCGTAGGCCAACCGCCACATCTCCGAGAGCGCATTCGGTGTCGCCACCCAGCGTCCACCTGCCAGGTCGCGTGGGAGCGGATCGTTGTCCTCATCGACGTAGAGCATTCGAAGTTCGATCCGGCCGCTCCAAGTCCGTCCCTCCCACTGACCCGAAACAACGGCCGACAGCTCAGAGGCCGCGGCGGCGCTGTCGTTCAACCATCCTAGGCGCCATTGCCGTAAGCCAAGGTCGCCGTAATCGCGCCTGAGGTCGCCTGCCCATTTCTGTCGGGTGCGCTTTGTATAGTCGAGCGTCAGCTCGGCGAGTTTTCCGTAATTGCTCTTAGCCATCGCTTTTAGAAAAGCGATCGCGGCGCTTTCCGGCGTGTTGTCGGCGAGACCGGAGGCGTTCTCATAAGTCGCGAACGAGCCTTCACGAGGCGCCCGTGCCACCCACGCCTCGGTCGCTTGGCGAAACGCGCGTGTTTCGGCGCGCGCCGCCAGCACTGCATTCCAATCGGGCGGACGCTGATCCTCTACCGCCGTGCTGATCCGTTCTTCCTCGTCGTTTCGCTTGTCGATGTAGTCGACCGTTGCGCGCAGCAGGTTGATCGCTTTGGCGGCGACAATCGCATGGCCAAAATTTGTATCGCGCCCGTGCAGGATGCCGTTTCGATAGGGCGCTTCAAGGGCATCTGTGCAGAGTTTCTTGCGGGTCTTGCCGGCGAGGGCCAATCCATGCGCCAAGCCGTTGGGCGCCGTGGTTAGCGTATCGAAAACATCTTCGTCCGCAGCTCCACCGAACGCGCTCTTGTGCAAATGGTGTTGGCACATGCCGTCAATAACGATGAAGATGAGGGGCGCGGCGGAAAGAAAATCCCTGTCCTTGGCCCGCTCGAATGCGCGTTCGGCGATATCGCGCCACGCCACATAAGCTGGGCGGCGAAGCCGCATGGAGAAAAGCCGCAACTCATCGGGATTGAGAAAGTGCTCTAGGAGAAGGTCTTGGCCCTCGGCGATCGTGAGAGGCCGCAAGCGTTCTGCGATGTCGAGCGACAATTGGTCAAAGGCTGTCCATCCAAGCGGCGCATAAACGCGGGCAAAATAGTCGAGGTTTTCCTGATGCCGCTCGACCATAGCCTTCTGCTCTTGAACGCGCGCCCAGGCCTCGGCCACGCTGCCGCCGGCGGCTTGCAACACGGGCGCAAGCGGGGCGGCCGCTTCGATTGTCTCCAGCAGCGCATGAAGTGGCGGCTTTGGCATGGCGGGACGGGCTGGTTTTGTCATTCGGGCGCCGAAACGGATGTAAAGCTGGAAGGGCTATCAGAGTCGCGGGATTCGGTGTCCAGTCGACGCTTATTTGTCAGCGTGCGTTTGGTCTTGCAGCGCGTCTATGAAGTCGTCCGCCATGAACGCAAAAGGGGTCGGCAACCCGGACCGTTGGATTTCTCTCGGCCCCGGAACGTTTCGCATTCCGGAGCGCTTGCTGCTTGAGCACGCGCGAGGGCGCGTGCTTTTCATCACAGGCGCCGGTTCGTCAATGCCGGCAGGACTGCCGGATTTTCGCGGCCTCGTGCGCCTCGTCTATGAGCGCATTGAAAAATCGATGCTGGGCGACATCGACGCCATTATCGGCGCAGCCCACGGCAATTGGACGCCTTCGTCCAAATTCATCGCCGAACAGAATGCCGAACTCCGGCGTTTTGACGGGCGCGACTATGACATCGTGCTGGGCATGCTGGAGCGGCGCATGGATCCCCGATCCGGCGCGGGCAGCATCGTGCGTCGCGCCGTCATCGAGTCCCTTGAGGACCTAAGCGGCGAACCATCGGACCTTCATCGGTCCCTCGCGCGCTTGGCCAATCGTGGTGAAGCCACAACGATCCTGACGACAAACTATGACCTGCTGCTTGAGAAGGCCGCGGCGCGTTTCAAGCCAAAGATCGCGTCGTTAAGTCTAGGGGCCATTCCGCGCCCCGGGCCGGGGGCGGATTTCGCCGGCATCATGCACATTCATGGCGCGCTCTCGCCGAAGGGCGGACAAGCCTGCGAGATGGTGCTGACGGATCAGGATTTTGGCGAGTATTATTTGCGTCGGCGCATCATACCGGATCTCATTTACGACGCGGCGCGGCTCTTCAATTTGGTGCTGGTGGGCTATAGCGCCAGCGACGCGCCGATGCGCTATCTTTTGAATGCGGTGGCTGCGGACAACGTCCGGTTCGACGATCTGCAAGAACGCTTTGTGTTCGTCGCCGGCAAGGACATTCCAGATCCAGTGGAGATCGCGGACTGGAAGCAACGGGGCATGACGCCGATCCCGTATGACGCAGCTCAAGATCACGCCGCTCTAGCGGGGGGCTTGCGAAGATGGGCGCGGCTTTCAGCTATCAATGGCAGCGTCGCTGCTGTTGATGCGGCGGTGCGCGCGGTGGTTCGCCGGCCGCGTGACGGCGTCGACGAGCATGAGCGCGATCTGGTGGACCATCTGTTTCGCCGGGGCAACACCGCGGAGCGAAGCCGCCTGACAAAGATTGCCAACACCGTGAAGGCAGAGCCTGCCTGGCTTGAGGCATTCGCAGCGATTGTACGTGAGAAGGCGGTGGCGTGATGGCTATTTCGCGCCCCTACGAACTCGCTCCGGCGGACCAGGGTGTTTTCCTGATCGCAAGCCAATTCGTGGCGAACCGCCTGCAAGAATGGCCGGTGGTCGATTGGGCTCTTGAGCTTAAGGCGCATCAGCACGCCGAACGTGCTGCGTTGCGAGAAGCTTATGAGCGGTCGCGGGCTCAGGATTTGCCGGAGCCGTGGCTTTCTTTTTGGGGCTGGCTGTTCGAGTCCTGGACAAACGAGCCACCACAACGCCACGAGGCCAATCCTTACATGATTGGCGAACTCATCGGACGGGGCGATCGGTCGCGTACGGCAATCACCGGGATCGTCGACAGCGTCCGGCCCTTTCCCGAGGTTTCAAAACGCAGCCGCTGGCCTGGGATGGCGGCGCGCCCAAAAAAGCCGAAGGCCGTTTCAGACATGGCGTTCATCCACTTGTCGAGCGGCAAGGTCGTCGAGCCGAACGTGTTGAAGCTCGAGCGAACGGACGCCCGGTTTCTGACCGAACTGGCGAACACGCTCGAAGCTTCCGTACGCTATGGTATGGATGTCGCGGCCCGATTGAGCGGCAATCCTGAGCAAGGGCTGTGGCGGCTCGGCGAACTCCATCGTGTCTATCCGGTGCAGCGAAGGGACGAAGACGGCCACAAGGAAGACCCCGACGATTTCAATAGCGGGATCGCGCCGGCGACGAAGCTTCTCTATACTGTGGTCGAAATCCTCGCCGCCAAAGACAAAGCGGGCGCGCGCCAATTCATCGAGCGCTGGGGGCGCGAGCAATCTTTGGTGTTTGTACGTCTGTGGGCGGCGCTGGCCCGGGATGCAGATCTCGCGCCTATCGATACCGTCGCCGCGTTTCTTAAGACCGCCAGCGCGCGTCAATTCTGGGACGTGCACGTCTACCCAGAGATCGCCGAGTTGCGCGCGAGGCGGTTCCGCGCGCTGCCGAAGCCAGTCCAGGTCGCGCTCGCTAACCGCATCATGAAATTGCCGCCGCGCTCGCAATGGCCGAAACAGCTGGAGCCTGCAAGGGTGGAATCTGGTCGCCGCTACTTTGCGGTGCGCGAGCTGCGCCGGATCGAAATTGGCGGCGGAGACTTGCCGCCCAAGGCCTCCGCGTGGCTCAGAACCGAGATCGAACAGGTCCCGGAACTGCAGAGCATGTCGGACATCGATGAAGGCTTTGACTGGGGGCCCGAAGTGCGTTCCAGCGGCACATCGGCTGACCTTGGATATGACGCGTTAGCCGGAGACGCGCGGCTCCAGGCTTTAGAGACCGCGCTCGGCGGGCCGCACACGTTCGATAAGGATCCAGCTGGCGAGGCTCGATATTGGCTCGCAACGCCCGGGCGTATCTTGAGCCTCATTAGCGACCTCGAAGCGGCGCCGGACGCGGGCGCGCGCTATACCAAAGTGTGGGACGTGATTGGTTGGGCGAGGCCGCAAGACGAGAAGCAAGCAGGCAGTTCCAACAAGGACCTTGGCGGGCGCATGCTTGGCCTCATTGCGCGCTTGCCCGACGCGGTGCGCCAAGAGGCGGTGGTGGGTTTGACGGATTGGCTCTCCGCTTGGGAAGACATTGTCAACGACCACAAACAACTCATTCCGGTGTGGTTCGCCTTGTGGCCGCATGCGGTGCAGAGCACCAATGAACGCGAGGTCGATCCGCTAACGCTCGACGCCGCAATAGGCAAAAAAAGCGAGAAGCGCTACGACATCGACACCTTGAACAATCCCACCGGCAAAATGGTCGGCGTGTTCTTGCACCTTTTGCCTCCGCGCGCGGAACAACCCGCGCCGTTCGCAGCTGATGATCGTTTGCAGCGTATGCGAGACATGATTGTCGCCGCACCCGCGCAGTCAGGGCTGATCGGCAAGTATCGGTTTCTGCAGGCGCTTTGGTATTTCTTGTCTGTCGATCCAGGCTGGGCGCGCGAGCACCTTGTTGGCGCCGTTAAGCAAGCCGGTCCTGAAGCGCCAATTCTCTGGCGCGCGCTCTCCTGGCGCACCCAGTTCGAGAGTGTCGTCCGCGAACTTGGCGCGGAGATGGCGCACACCGCTGTCGACGACAGATTCGATCGCGAGACCCGGAAGGCCATGGGGTTTAGCTTGACGGCTCACATGCTCAACAGCTTCTGGGATGATAAAGCGCCAGAGCTTCAACCGTCGCTGGTCACGCAAATGCTGCGCGCGTGTGATGATGAAGTGCGCGCGCATTGCGCGAACGCGCTCAAGACTTTCGTTGATCAGGTGAGCGCCCGCCCGGAAGGCGAGACGAGACTTGAGCGCGCGGCCCGCATCTTCAGGAAGGCGGTTTCGCATGTGTTGACGCAGGTATGGCCTCAAGAACGTTCGCTATCGACCCCAGGCGTCGCAAGGGCCCTTGCAGATTTGCCGGCGTCCACCGGGGAGGCGTTCGCGGAAGCCGTGACCGCGATCGAGCGCTACATGGTGCCGTTCGACGCCTGGTCGATGCTGGAGTTCGGTCTCTATGGATCTGAAGACGCAGAACCTAGGCTCGAACGCATCGACGACGCCAACAAGGCGGAGGCGTTTCTTCAATTGCTCGACCTGTCGGTCGGCCGCAATGAAGGGGCGGTCGTGCCGCACGACTTGGCGGCGGCGCTGAGGCGCATCGTGGAGATCGCGCCAGAGCTCGCCGGAGATCAGCGACACCGGCGCCTGGCGACGCTGAGCCGTCGCTGAAAATGCATCAGGCCGGCAGCAGCGCCTTACGTACCAAGTCTGGATCCCGTGCGATTACTTGCAACTCCCATGCTCGGTCTGACCGTCGAGAATGACTTCGACGCGAACGGCCTCGCGCTGATGGGCGAGTTTTCCGACTGCATTTCTGCCTACATCACCGGATTTTTGACAGCGAAATTCGGGTCGCCAAAACGGCGACCTTCTGACGCCCGGACGTCCGTTGTCGGCGATTTTCAGACGGCTGGCGTCCGCTTTGCGGCCCTGAGGCGCGAACGGCCGCTCTTGGGATTTGTGCGACGGCCCACCGGAGGTCCACTTCGTCCGGATTGAGCTCCAGAGCGAACGCTGCCGCGTCAGCGATCGCCGCCCGAAGGGTCGAGACGCGCTTGCTTTCCCTTACCAGCGCGGCTCGATCGCGCAGCGACAAGAGCGCGGCCCGCGCGCGGAGCGCGGGCGACGCTCAAATAATTCTCCTTGCCACTGCTCATCCATCTCCCCCAAGCATCTCTCTCCAGAGACCCATGCCTTCCCATTCCTTCACCAGGACAGAGCTCCACCAGCTGATCTGGCC
>Ga0196971_1001353_pt1 | contig 11321 bp, 15 predicted proteins | sample S1v_1013CmetaG_FD_148660 | JGI IMG/M metagenome (GOLD analysis project Ga0196971, IMG submission 148660) | Soil microbial communities from Anza Borrego desert, Southern California, United States - S1+v_10-13C | ecosystem: Environmental > Terrestrial > Soil > Desert | place: USA: California... | reverse complement strand
GGACCGCGCAAACGGTAACGGGCGGCACATTCGACGACCCCGAGACCTACACGCTTTCTGCTGGCCCAGGCGACACGGCGTCGGTTGCCTACAGCTTTGAGTTCGATATCGCTGATACATTCACTCGCTTCAGTGTCCACAAGCTTTTGGGCTCCAGCGAAGAGTCGCTGAGCCTCTATGCTTCCTATGACGGGTATCGCATCCAGTCGGGCTATTCGGGGAGTGGAAAGTTTCGGAAGATCTCGATCCAATCCGGTTTCGGCGGTGGCAGGCTGCACAAGCAGGTGGTGGTCCAAAAGAACGGCGATCTCACTCTCGGCGGCGACTACGGCTATGACGCGATCAGGATTCTTGCCCCTGACGCCTCGGCGGTCAATGGATGGCAGACCAAGGCTGCGGCGACAGGCAATCGAGTCCTTCTGAAAGCCCGCGGCACCGACACGAATATCGGCGCGACGATCGACACGAAGGGCACTGGCAATGTTTATTTCACTCAAGATGAGACGCGGGTCATGTTCCGCATGTCGGCGGCGGAGGACGCGGTAAATTACATCGAAACAACCGCATCAGCCGCGGGCACTGCTGCCTATCTCATCGGAAAAGGTTCTGCCACCACGCACGCAATGCTCACTGGCACCGGCGCCGGAGGCATTGCCGCTCTGGGTAGCAATACCGGGGCCGCGAAGGTTTCGGCCAATGCGACTGGCGTGGCCTTCAACGGCAACACGCCGATCGCAAAGCCCACGCTTGCGGCCGATGCCACGGATCTCGCAACAGTTATCACGCTTGCCAATGACATCAAGACCAAACTGGTGGCCTACGGCTTGGCGGCTTAAAGGAGAACATCTTGGACGATACAAAAGTAGCAGCGACCGGCGGTCCTTTCGAGATGTTCACGCAGGTCACAGTTCCGGAGGCGTATTTCCGTTTCAATGCGGATGGCTCTTGGGAGTTCGGCGGTATGCCGGAAGGGGAGGAGTATATTCCTTATCCGGATGGCCGAGGCGGTTTTATCAAAATCGGCATCGGCGAGAAGAACAAGTTCACCCACGATAAGGTCTGGTGACAATGGACATCACCCCGGAAATCAAATCGACCTTCGCGGAGTTGGTTTGGGAAAATTGCGCGGCTAACGCTGCCAACCGCCTGAAAGATGAGCGCATCGCGGTACTTGAGGCCGAGCTTGCCAATCTGAAGTCGGCCTCTGCGGAGAAGACCGCGCCCACCCCGATACAAGAAATGCTCGAAAGTCGCGGCTAAAGCCCGAGCCAACTGGCCAACCAGGCGGGGCATGGCAATCTGGTGACGAACGACACGTCGAAGAACGCGGCCATGATCCAGGCGATGCTTGATGCGCCGCCAATGGATGCGATTACGCTGCCGTAATCCGCTTGGCAGGAAGCCTAAGCCTTCCGCCGTCGCTCTGTGCCCTTAACGGGCTCAAACCAGCGCGACTGGTGCCAGCCAGCACACTTTCGCTTGGATACGACATGGGGATGAATGCCGACGCGGGCACATGCCTCCCGTAGAGGCATGCTCTCGCCATCATAGACTACTTGTATAGCATTCCTCCGATGCCGCGCCCGGACGATGTGGGTAGACCACATGCAATTCCCGGGCTCGAAGTTTCCGTGAGGGTCAGGGTAGCGGACCAGGACGTGCTTGTCGGATGGGCGGGGCCCCATGTCGGCGAGGAAGTTCTCGAATGAATCCTTCCAGCGTGCGCAGACGGCAACTCCTGCTCCTCCGATAAGGTTGAAGTCCTTATCCTTGGGGTTCAGGCTGCGAGCTTTGAGCGCGTGCCATGCCGAATACTCCGGGGTGTGCCGCCCGCCATGGGTCCGGTAGCTGGGGATCGTCTCTCTATGTAGGCAGCCGCATGACTTTGTGTTGCCGCTCTTCAGCATTGATACCCGGACAACCACTTCGGCACCGCAGTCGCACCGGCAGCGAGCGGTTCTCTCACGATAGATCCGGTCGTTCGGCCGGTTCTTCGCAGGCCCGTATTTCACGATAGGGGCCGCTTCTTCGATCAATTGCAGTCGATGAAACCTGGTCTGCCCGTTTAGCCGGTCGGTCAAGGACTGCTGCACGTCAACCTCCTGAGCCTGAAGGATTCCAGGCCGGGAGCCTACCATAAATCGCAATTGCAACAAACCGATCCGGAGGCCCGGAACGGAAAAGGAGGCTGTAATGGCACAAGTGATGGGCGTCGTTGTCGCCAGAGACTCGATCGAGCCTCAGCTCGTTCTCGGCACCGACATGGATATCGTTGGCATTGTCGGCACGGCGCCGGATGCCAATGGCACGCTGATCCCTCTCGACACCGCGATCGAGATGCGGACGAACGACAGCGCACTGCGCGCTGCGCTCGGCGACACCGGTACCATCGCGGATGCGCTGACCGCCATCTCGGCACAGCTCACTGCGGCGGCGGCCAAGTGCGTGATTGTTCGCGTCGAGGACGACGATGACGTTGATGCCGTCATCGCCAACATCATCGGTGACGAGGAAGACGCCACCGGGATGTGGGCGCTCCTGAACGCTCCGGAATATCTGGGCGTCACGCCCCGCATCGTCATCGTCCCTGGCTATACCAGTCAGACCTCCCAGGGCGTTGCATCTGTCACCGTCAGCAATCAGGGCTCCGGATATTCTTCCGCTCCTACGGTGACGCCGTCCGGTGGCGGCTCCGACCCGGACAAGGTTTTGCCGACGTTCCAGGCGGTGCTTGGCACCGGTGCCGACGCCGGCAAGGTGGTGTCCGTCACTGTCCTAACGCCGGGTTCGCACCTTACCGAAGCGCCAACTCTTGCGTTTGGAGCGGGCGGTGGGGGCACCGGTGCGGCTGGTACCGCCATCATCGAAACCCTTGCCAACGGCGTCTGCGCGGCCATCCCGACCGTGCTGGAACGGCTCCGTGCCGTCTTCATCCCGGAAGGGCCGAGCTCGTCCGAATCCGCCTATGAGACCTGGCTGGAGACGCTGCCTCAGAGCGTCCGCATCTTCCATCCGCTCTATCAGGAGGCGAGGGTGCTCGATGCAGATGGCGATCCCGTCAACAAGCCGCTGTCGCCCTACATCGCCGGCCTGTATGTCCGCCGGGACAACGAGTTCGACGGTGTCCCCGGCCACTCGGTCGCCAACCAGTCGGTCAACGGCCTGGTCGGCGTCACGCCGAAAGTCCGGCTGGACATCACCAACGACTCCTCGCAGGGCATGGCCCTCCTCGAGAAGCATGCGGGCCTGATGTTCCGCGGCGAGGCAGGGGTCGACGGAAGCCTTTCCGATGGTGGTTTCACCTTCTGGGGTACAGACACCCTTTCCGCCGATACGCAGTGGCTGTTCGCCAATGTCGCCCGTATGCGCGACTTCATGGAGATCAACCTCATCAAGGCGGAGCGGTTCTACCTCGGCCGGTTCAACATCACCGACCAGACAGTGCAGGCGGTCCTCAACACGATGGACAGCTATCTGTCCCAGCTCCGGGCTGATCGCCACATCCTCGATTTCCGGATCACCTTCGACGAGGACCAGAACACGCCGGAAGAGCTCCGCAACGGCTTCATTACGATCGCCTTCGCGGCCGAGGAGCCGGCACCGCTCCGCAAGATCACCATGAAGTCCCGCCGGTACCGCCCGGCGCTGGTGGAGCTGGTGAACAGCATCTCCGAAACCCTCGGCAACCTGCAGAGCGCGTAATCCGCGCTCTGACATCCGGCACTCTTCCAGGAGCACAAACTCATGTCCACCATTTACAATCTGGACTCGGCCAACCTCTTTACCGGGGACGACGATCCCGATCACAGCCAATACCTTGTGATCAACAACATCAAGTTCCCGGCCCTCGAAGAGGAGACGAAGGAGTTCAAGCCCGGCGGCGGCGTCATGGGCATCGAAATCGGGATGAAGAGCATCAAGTCGCTTACCCTTGGCTTCAACCTCTTCGGCATCCAGCCCCGCGTCCTCAAGCAGTTCATGAAAGAGGGCAAGGAGCACTATACGATCCGCGGCAACCTGTTCGACGTGAAGAAGCAGGAAGACCTCAAGGTCGTCTGTGTGGTCCACGGCCGGATGGTGAAGGTCGACCTTGGCGACTTCAAGAAGGGCGACGGCGTCGAGTCGGATTACGAGATCAAGGAGATCACGAAGTACAAGCTCCATGTCGACGGCGACGAAAAGCTCTACTTCGACTTCTTCGCTGGTCCGGCCGGCGTCCGCATCAACGGCGAGAAGGTCTTCCGCCGCGCGGCCCGTAACCTCGGCTTGGTGTAAGCCATGGCGGAGAATGAAGATCAGAAGAACGAGCGGCCGGCGGAAATGCCGGCGCTTCGCTACACCGCCCCGATCGAGCGAGAGAAGATGGTGCCGCTCGAGCATCCCTTCGAGATCAACGGCGTACACTGGACCGAGATCCGCGTCCGCCGCGTAACCGGCAAGCAGGTTTCCGATTACATGGATCGCATGCGGGCAGGGGACACCGACGCGATGCCGCCGATGGTCGACTGCCCTCAGGACGTCTGGGATGCCCTAGACGATGACGACCAAATGGCAGTCGACGAGGCCGCCCGCCCTTTTACGCCCCGCCGCTTGAAGGCGGCGCTGGAATTGGTCCTTCAAGCTGGCGTGGCATAGTCGGTCTTGTCTCCAGCAACTTTGCTACTTCCATCCCCGTGGTGGAAGAATGGGACTGGCTGAACATTCTGGAATGGTACTGCGAAGCCTACAATCAACAAATCGCACGGGCAGCGTTTGATGCCCAGCTTGCGGGTTACAGGATGCGGTAATGGCACGGACATTCATCGGCGAGCTCGTTCTGCGTCTGAAGGACGAGATGAGCGGCAAAGCCAAGACGGCGGCCGGGAATCTCGACAACTCCGTTGACAAGATCCAGCGTGCAGCCCGCAAGCTAAACCAGACGTCATGGGGAGGCCAATTCGAACAGCGCCTTCAAAAGCTTGCGCTTCGGCCGAACAGATCAACAAGCTGCGCAAGGCGTGGGACGAGCTCAACAACTCCATATCCTCTCGGAACCTCAGCAAGGCACTGGCAGGTGCCGAGCGAACCAATTTCAAGATCGCCGCCACCAATGAGTTCATGGCTATCAGCCGGGCTTGGAATGAGCATGCCTCCCGGATTGAAAAGCGCACTCACACTATGGCGCAGAATATGCGCACGGCGCTGCAGCCGGTCTTGGTGGCCCTGGGCGGCTATACCGGCGCCTATCTTGCAGGTCGCATGGGTACGGAGGGGTTGAAGGCGGCCTCAGAAGAGCAGCGCCAGAAGGCCGACGCAAAGTTCTCTGGGCTTTCTGAAGGGGAGCGCACCGCTATCCAGAAGCGATCGGAGGAGCTTGCGGTCCAATACAAGATGCCAGTCGCCCTGCTTCTTGAAATGCTAAAGGACGCTGCGCTCAATATGCCTGACACAAAGCAGGCTTTGGATCTTGCCGACCCGATGGCTCGCTCGCTGTTGGTGCTTTCAAATATGTTCGGCAGCCAGGACGGCGCGATCGAGCAGATGCGCGCCTATAACAAGGCGATGGACAACCTGAACATCAACACCAATCCAGAGGAGTATCTCAGCGGTCTTCAGAATTTCATGAAGATGCAACAGGTAATCGGAAAGGATATTGACCCTCGCGGCTTCGCGCTCGCAATCAAGTACGCCCGTTCGTCGGGAAAGGTCTACTCACACGACTTTCTGTTTAAGTGGTTGCCTTTGATCATGGCTGAGCGAGGCGGGCCGGACGCGGGCACGAGTCTTCGCGCCGGGTTCGACCAGTTCATCGTGGGGCGAGCCTCGAAAAAAGCGCTGGCGGCACAGAAAGAGTACGGCCTTCGAGACGATGACGGTCGCGTTCTAAAACAGAACGAATTTAGCCATAACCCCATAAAGTGGGCGAACGAGGTTCTACTCCCGGCGCTACAGGCGAAGGGCGTCGATACCGGGGACCAGACCGAATTGGCTAGGGTTATCGGAGAGCTTACCAACAATCGCCTCTCCTCAGACCTGCTGATCTCTGCGATCCAATCGTTCAGCATGTACGAGCGCTTGGTTAACGAGCGATTTCCGAACGCCATGGGCCTAGACGCCGCAGACCAAGTGCAGGCACTCAATCCGTTTGCTGCGTATCAGGGCTTCATCGACTCCCTGAAGAACCTCGCCGGCGCCGTGGGCAACGATGTGATGCCGACGATCACGGCGGGGCTTAACAGCCTTGCCGGCGGCATCAACTCGCTTCAGCAGGCCTGGCGTGACGGCGATCCCATGGCGAAGCTCGGCATCACCGGCGCCGCAGTGGGCGCCGGCATCGGTGCCTGGAAGATCGCCGCCGCGATATGGGGGCTGATGACGGCCGGTGCGAACCTGAACACTGCCGCATTTGCCCTTGAGGCGGCGGCCGCAAGCCTCGCCAAGGGCGGCGCTGTCGACGATTTCATGGATGGCGATCCCAAGAAAAGGCGCCCGAAGCCCAACCCGAGTTCGTGGGCGTGGCTTGGGGCTGTCATCCCGCGCCTTTCGCCGTTCCTCGCAGCAGGTCTCACCGGTGGTGACAGCAATGCCAACGCTTACGCCGATGCCTCCGAAGAAGAGCGCCAGAAGATGCGCGACAGCGCGCGAAGGGCGGCCCAGCGCTACAATGAGACGGGCAGCTACCTCGAAATGCCGAACCGCTCCGGAAGCCCGGATGATCGGATGCTCCCGCGGTCGGTGAACCCCTACGATGCAGCCACCGAAGCGACGCGCCGCCGGCAGGCATTCGAGGCCGATACGGGCCCGCGCGGTAACACTCCAGGCCTCGGGGACATCTTCAAGCCGGAGGTGGACCTCGGCGATATCAACGCCGCCACCACTGAAGCCACGGCGGCCGGTCAGATGATCCAGTCGGCACTTTCCGTTTCAGCAACGCCGGCGGTCAACACCCAGCAGATCGATGCTGCCCTGCAGAAGGCGCAGGCACTTGTCGCCACCTTGTCGAGGGTTGGGACGCTCGCCCAGCAGGCGAACGCCTCCGTTTCTCGCCAGATGAACCGCAACTTCACTGACCAGGGAGTGACGCCATGATCGCATCGCTCGGCCCGGTGACGTTCAATCTGACCATGGACCTCCAGGGTTATTCCGAGAAGTGGGCTTCGAGCTTTGCGAAGCACGAAGTCATCGGCGCCGCGCCGGTCTATGAAGACACAGGCGACGGCGAGAGCACACTCACGCTGAAGGGCACCCTGCACCCGTATCTATTCAAGGGTGCTATGACCGGGCTGGCGGCGCTGAAGGGCATCCGGGCGGCCAAGCTCCCGGTCACGCTCACCCGCGGCGATTACAGGCCGCTCGGGTGGTTCCTGATCAATGAGATCTCCATCGAGCATTCGACGCTTCACCCGCTCGACGGTGTCGGCCAAGAGGTCGAATATACCGTCGATCTCCTGAGCGCCGGGCCGCCAAGCGGCGGTCAGATCGAAAGCCTTCTGAGGTTCTTCCTGTGACGATCGACACCGACACCGTCCTTATCGAGGGGCTGACCTTGGCCAATGTGATCTGGCGGAAGTATCGCCGGCAGCCGGCCGGGTTCATCGGCAAGGTGCTGGATCTCAACCCCGGCTTGGCGGCGAACGTCGAAATCCCGGTCGGGACCGTGATCAAGTTCCCGATCGAGGAGATCGCCAAGGCCGAGGCTTCGCGCAACGTTACCCGCCTCTGGGATTGATCAGATGTATCTTGGTTCGGCCGAGCTCACGATTATCATCGCGGGCCAGGACGTCACGTCCCGCTTTGACCCGCATCTGCTTGATGTAAAGATCACGCGGGCATCGGGGGAGGCCGCTGATACCTGCGACCTGAAGCTCTCCGACCAGAACGGCGATATCGTTCTGCCAGGCGAGCGGGCGCCCGTGGTAGCGATCGTCAATGGCGACCTCGGGTTTACCGGGTTCGTCTCCGACGTTACCCATTCCGGCTCAAAGGGTTCCGGCTCCACGCTCGAGCTGTCGTGCAGCAGCATCGATCAGGGGTCCGGGGTCAAGGAGCCCAAGTCGAAGCACAAGGACGATTCCTCGCTTTCCGACTTCGGTTCGGACCTTGCGAAGGCTGCCGGCATCTCGCTCACGGTTGCCGGATCGATCAGCAGCATCACGCGGCCCTATTGGCTCGCGATGAATGAGAGCTTCATGTCCTGGGGCCAGCGAGTGGCCAAGGAGATCGGGGCCTCCTTCAAGATTATCGGCGATCAAGCCTACCTGGTCGGCCTGAACGAGGGCATCTCGGCGTCCGGAAAGCCCCTCACGCCGATTTCAGCTATCCGCGGCATCAACCTGATTTCGTGGTCAATCAGCCCGATCATCAGCCGCCCGAAGTTCAAGGAGGTCGAGGTTTCCTACTTCGACGTCAAGAAGGGTGAACGCGTCTCGCAGAAGGTGCCGACCGGGAACTCCGATGTCGACGCCTCCCTCCGCACCGTCATCGGTGCGGCCAACGAGGACCAGGCCAAGAATAAGGCGGAGGGCGCCTCCAAGAGCTCCGATCGGGAGAAGGGTGCCGGATCGATCACCATCATCGGCGATATCCTCGCTGAGCCCGAGGCGATCTGCAATGTGTCCGGCGTCCGGCCGGGCATAGATGGCGGGTACCGGATTTCCAGTGTGACCCACAGCCTATCGAAAAGCTCGGGCTTCACCACTGAGGTCTCGCTGCGGGAGCCGCAGGGCGGCGCCGGGGTCGACAGCCGGTAGCGGCGCCTCACCCTTTCCCTCTGAGCCCCACGGCTTGCGGTTTGCGGCTGCGCGCCATGTCGCCGTCTGCTTATCCGGTTCCGCAACACGAGCGGGAACCCCCACACGCTTGGCGGTCCACTTCTTCCGGACCCTAACAGGGTGAATCGAAACGTCGGTCATCGCCCAGCATATCACAAGGAACATCGTCATGGATTTCATCATGTGGGTTCAGGGCCGCCTGACCGCTCACGGCTTTCCGGTCCCGGCCGATGGCGATTGGGGCAGAGTTTCCATCGGGAAGCTCAAGGCCTTCCAACAGAAACACTTGCTGCCGGTCACGGGCGTCGCGGACGCCGCCACTGTCGCGGCGCTGAAGGAAGAAGGCCACGGCTCCGGCGCTGTCGTCGCGACGCCGAAAGAGACGATGCCGCCATGGATGGCAGAGATGCACCGCCGGATGGGTTTGCATGAGGTGCGCGACAACGGCGTGCTGTCGGCCTTCCTGAAGATTGGACGATTTCTCGGCAACCCGGCAACCCTGCCGTGGTGCGGTGATGCCGTAGAAAGCTGCATCGCAAAGACACTGCCGAGCGAACCTTTGCCGGCAAACCCGTTCTTCGCGCAGTCCTGGGCCAAGTTTGGCAAGGATGTCGTGGGCCCCATCGTTGGCTCGATTGGCGTAATTCGCTGGACGGCATCTTCTGGCCATGTCGGAATCGTGGCCGGTGTGGACGGCAACACCGTCAACCTCCTTGGCGGGAATCAGTCCAACGCGATCAACATCTCCGGTTTCCCCCGCTCGAAGTTTATTGCTTTCCGCTGGCCGAGCACCTTCCCGATCAAGCAGTACCCGGCTCTGAAGGGCAAGGCACCGCAGCTCGGCGAGCGGTCGACCCGCTGATCGCTCTATCGAAAGGATAGGACCATGCCTGCGAAGAAGACCGGCGAGCCGGGATGGAAATGGCGTCGCCTGATCATCTTCCCGGTGGTTGGTTGGGGATGCTGGCAGCTCATGCTGCTCATCAACGCACCAGATACCCGCGTGAACGAGACGATCGCCTATGGCTGGATGATGCTGATCTGCGTCTGCATCCTCGGTTACGCCGGATTCGCGACGATACAGGATATCGCCGCGATCTGGCGCACCGGCACCGGGCTTCCCTATAAGGATCCGCCGGCCGCCATCGATGGAGAGCCTCAGCCCCAGCCACCGGTTATCGACGGGCCGCAGCAATGACTCGGCTCGCTATCGGCGCCGCCGGCATGGCGCTCATCGTCTTCCTCATGGGCTGGTTCCATTATCACCAGGTCGATGCTGCACGTCAGCAGGGTATCCGCGACGAGCGTCTTGTCTGGCAGCAGAGGCAGGCCGCTGCCGAGGCTAAGGCCGAAGTCGATCGAAAGGCCGCCCAGGAAAAGATCAACGCGGCCGAGCGGTCCTATTTGCTGACCCGGGCCGCGGCTGATGTCCAGAAATCCGAACTCAAGAAGGCGCTCGACAATGAGAAAGCTTCTGCCCGTGCCTGCGCTGCTGTTACTCGCGAGCTGCGCGACAAGCTCAACCTCATCGGCCGTCATCCCTGAAATGCGGCCAGCGAATGTGTCGGCATCGCTGAAGGAGCCATGCAAGCGGCCGGTTGCCCTGCCGGAGGGCGATCTCGACACCGTCCAGACCGTGACCTTATGGGCGGAGGATCGTTCCGCGCTCAGCGACTGCGGGCTACGGCACAAAGCGCTATCCGAATCCGTTTCCGTACTGGAGGGGCAAGGGAAATAGGATGGATCTCATGATGGTTTTAGCTCATATCCGGGACAACTTCACGGCAGCCTTCTTCCCGAGGCTTTCGGAATGGGCTTGTGCGGTTGCTGTATTCGGCGTGGGCACCGTCCTCATCTTTAACGAGGATCTTATGACGAGATCCACGAGCAACGCCTACGGACTGATGCTCTCGATCGGCGGCCAGCCCGCTTGGGCGAAAGCTCTGGTCATTTTCGGGGTGGCGCGACTCCTCGTTCTTCTTATCAACGGCGCTTGGCGGAGAAGCCCGCATCTGCGGTCCATCATGGCGATCCTTTCGTGCTTTCCTCTCTACACCATCGCAATGTCATTCATGCCGGTGTTCGGCATCGCTATGATTTTCGCATGGGTGTTCTTGGGGATGGATGTCATCAACGCAGTGCGTGCCGCTGGCGACGCCAAAGTAGTCGATCACGCGCACGCACGAGGGAATGATGGACGCCGGGAGCAATGAAGTTCTGGCAGGATTGGCGTTTTTCGTCGGGACTGTCATCACCACGATCATCGCCTACATCACAAAGAAGCCGTCTCCTGCCTCGCACGACGCGGTGATCGCGGGAGTCGGGCTCGAGCTTGGCAGCAGGCAGATGCATGGCGAGACGAATGAGCATCTGAAAAGCATTGCCGACAGCCTCCGAATCCTTGCCGATCGCAAGCAGGCCGGTATCGAGGCCAAGCTCGACCGCCTTATCGAAGATCTGGAAGAGCGAGAAGATAGAGAGGAGAGGGTGCGACGCGACAGGAACTGACGGCATATCGACGCGTTCCTCTTTCCCCTACCAGCCAATGACCTGCCCGGTGGCCTCACGGTC
>Ga0196971_1001352_pt1 | contig 11331 bp, 10 predicted proteins | sample S1v_1013CmetaG_FD_148660 | JGI IMG/M metagenome (GOLD analysis project Ga0196971, IMG submission 148660) | Soil microbial communities from Anza Borrego desert, Southern California, United States - S1+v_10-13C | ecosystem: Environmental > Terrestrial > Soil > Desert | place: USA: California... | reverse complement strand
TGCCAACACGATACCGGGCACGGCGAACAGGATCTTGATGTCGTGCTCGCGCAGCCAGTCGCCGAACCAGCCCTGCGCGCCGAACAGCAGCACGTAGATCAGGCCCGAGATCACCGGCGAGACCGAGAACGGCAGGTCGATCAGCGTGAGCAGGATGTTCTTGCCGCGGAAATCGAACTTGGCGATGGTCCATGCGGCGGCCACGCCGAAGACGAGGTTCAGGGGCACCGCGATCGCGGCGGTGATCAGGGTCAGCTTGATGGCCGAGATCGCGTCCGGCTCGACGATGGCCGCGAGGTAGGCATCCCAGCCCTTGCGCAGTGCCTCGGAAAACACCGCTACTAGCGGAATGAAGAGGAACAGCGTGAGGAAGGCCAGCGCGATGCCGATCAGCAGTGCGCGCACCCACACGGGTTCGACGGTGGCCGCCGGCGCATTGGCGGGCTCGGCGCGCGCGGCGGAAGAAATGGGTAGGGTGGCAGCAGCTCCGGCCATGTCAGACTTTCTCCGCCCGGCCGCGCTTGCGGGTCCAGGCTTGCAACAGGTTGATGGTCAGCAGCAGCGCGAAGGACACCAGCAGCATCACCACGGCAATCGCGGTGGCGCCGGTATAGTCGTACTGCTCCAGCTTGGTGATGATGAACAGCGGCGTGATTTCCGACACCATCGGCATGTTCCCGGCGATGAAGATGACCGAGCCGTACTCGCCGGTGGCGCGCGCAAAGGCCAGCGCGAAGCCGGTCAGCAGTGCCGGCAGGATGGTCGGGAAGATCACCTTGATGAACGTCTGCAGGCGGTTGGCGCCGAGGCTGGCGGCCGCCTCTTCCAGTTCGCGCTCGGCCTCTTCCAGCACCGGCTGCACGGTGCGCACCACGAAGGGCAGGCCAATGAAGGTCAGCGCCACCAGCACGCCCAGCGGCGTAAAGGCGACCTTGATGCCGAGCGGTTCGAGATAACGGCCGATCCAGCCGTTGGTGGAATACAACGCGGTGAGCGCGATGCCGGCCACCGCGGTCGGCAAGGCGAACGGCAGGTCGACCAGGGCATCGATGATCTTCTTGCCCGGGAAGCGGTAGCGCACCAGCACCCAGGCCACGATGCCGCCGAAAATCACATTGATCACGGCCCCGAGCAGCGAGGCGCCGAAGGTCAGCTTGTACGACGCCACCACGCGCTCGTTCGACACCGCGGCCCAGAACGCATCCCAGGTCAGGGTGAAGGTTTTCAGGAACACCGCAGAGAGCGGAATCAGGACGATCAGCGCCAGATAGGTCAGCGTAAAGCCGAGCGCCAGCCGGAATCCGGGGATGACCCGGACGGCGCTGCCTCGGGCTCCTTGCGGGGTGATTGAAACTGCCTCCATATGTCCTCTTATTACAAATTCAGCTAATGAAGGCCGATAATTGCACTCCATCGTTATAAAAAGAACGATTTTTTTCGCATTTTCATAGAACGATTTCGGATAATGGGCCGGCCACTGTAATTACTTTGTTCGAACGGTATTAACAATGTTGGAACGACAACGGTGCTACCAGCCGGCGACCTGCCGGGATCGATGGGGCCGGGAGGTCCCAATGGAACCCCTGCACATGGATGACGGCGCCGCTGAGTTCCGCGATCCGGCCGAGGCTGTCGAGCGTATCGACGCTCTCGACCCGCTTGAAGATCACCTGGATGTTCCGCGCCGCGCAGATGTCGAGCAGGCGCAGGGCCGGGCCGTCGTGTACGGCCTGCCGCGTGTCCACCTTCACCGCTTCCGGCCGAACGAGGTCGATGAGCTTGAGCGCTTCGAGCGCATCCACCGCATTCATCGCGATGCGAAAGCCGTTGCGGCGATAGTTGTCGGCGACATAGTTCGCCAGCCAGCCCTGATGCTCCACGATCACCGGCAGCTGCAGCACCACGCGCTCCTGCGGCAGGTCCAGCACCTTCAGGATGCGGCTGAACGCGGTGCCGTGGTTGCCGTCCACCGCGGCGAGCAGACGGGCGTGGACGCTGAGATAGAGGTCGCTGTCCCCGGCTTCGGGCTGGCGGAAGAAGTTGATCGCATGCAGCATGCGGCACAAGCGGTCGAGCTCGACCGACTCGTCGTCATTGGCGGCATGGTCCAGCAGCTTCCACAGGCACAAGCCCTGGTCTGACTCTGAGTCGCTGCGCGCAAATCCTTCGTAGCCGATCACCTTGTCGCTGTTGAGCGTGCGGATGGGCTGAAACGCACTGGTCAGCGTGGAGTGGAAATAACGTCCCGTCGCCCGCCCTTCGGCGTCCAGCCAGACGCGTGTGCCGGCCTGCTCGGTGCTGTAGAGACGGGCGAGGTAGTGCTCCAGCCCAGGATAGGGAATTGCTGCTGGCATGGCGATGCTTACTTGCGGCCCGGCTGGTAGATCTGGTCGAAGGAGCCGCCGTCCGAGAAGTGCGCCTTCTGCGCCGTCGTCCAGCCGCCGAATACTTCGTCGATCGTGAACAGCTTCAGCTTCGGGAACTGCGCCGCATACTTCTTTGCCACCTTTTCGGAGATCGGACGGTAGTAGTTCTGGGCGGCGATTTCCTGGCCTTCGTCGGTGTACAGGTACTGCAGGTAGGCTTCGGCCACCTTGCGCGTCCCCTTTTTGTCGACCACCTTGTCGACTACCGCGACCGGCGGTTCGGCGAGGATGCTCACCGCGGGCGCCACGACTTCAAACTTGTCCGGGCCGAGTTCCTTGATCGCCAGGATGGCTTCGTTTTCCCAGGCGATCAGCACGTCGCCGATGCCGCGTTCGACAAAGGTGGTGGTGGAACCGCGCGCGCCGGAATCGAGGACCGGCACGTTCTTGAAGATCCTGGTCACGAAATCCTTCGCGGCCGCCTCGGAGCCGCCTGGCTGCTTGAGCGCGTAGCCCCATGCGGCAAGATAGTTCCAGCGCGCGCCGCCTGACGTCTTCGGGTTCGGCGTGATTACAGAGACCCCGGGCTTGGCGAGGTCAGCCCAGTCCTTGATGCCCTTGGGGTTGCCCTTGCGGACCAGGAACACGATGGTCGAGGTATAGGGCGAGCTGTTGTGCGGGAGGCGCTTCTGCCAATCCTTGGCGAGCAGGCCCTTGCCGGCGATTTCATCGATATCGTAGGCCAGCGCCAGGGTCACGATGTCGGCATCGAGACCGTCGATCACCGAGCGCGCCTGCTTGCCGGAACCGCCGTGCGACTGCTTGACCGTCACGTTGTCGCCGTTCCTGGCTTTCCACTGCGCGGAAAAGGCCTTATTGAAGTCCTGGTACAACTCGCGTGTCGGGTCGTAGGACACGTTCAGCAGCGAAAAGTCCGCAGCGTAGGCTGCAGGCGCAACGAGGGCAAGCGCCAGCGCGGACTGGATCAGTTTCTTGAGCAACATCTGTCATCTCCCTGTGGATCTGGTTTCCGGAGACAACAGGTTAAAGAAGCACTTATAGGAAAAGAACGAATACTTTTGCGCTTCTTTATGCGATATGCATATATGGCGAAGGAACCAATTACGATCGGCGCCCGCAACCGCAGCCGCTTCCCGGCAGCTTCTTCGCCAGTGCCACGGCATCCGTGCCGAATGCCGTCCTGGCCGGACCGCAATAGTCGAAGCCGTTGCGTTCGTAGAAGCCGCGCGCGGTCAGCGTGCTTGCGACCTGGAGGGCGCGCAGCCCCCACTCCCGAGCCTGCGTCTCGAGCGCGCCGAGCAGCGCCTTTGCCGTGCCGGTGCTGCGCACTTCGGGCGCTATATAAAAGAGGACAATCCTTCCCTGGCGGGTCATGATCGCCACGCCGGTCACATCGGAACCGTCGCAGGCGACGAGGGAGTGGTGGGACGCGCAAGCAAACCAGGAAGCGACATTCTCCGGCGTCTTGTTTCCCAGCCACGCGGCGAGAATGGCAGAGTCATTGCGGTGGTCTTCCGCACAACATTCGGAAATCGAGCGGCACAACAAGTTGCAGGCCTGCGCGGCATCCGCCTGCCCGGCGGCTCTGATGACTGCATTCATTCCGGCACCAAACAAACCTTCCTGTTACACATGAGAGGCCGGTGCTTCTGGTCGCTCCCGGCGCGGAAAGTATAGCAGTGAACGCAGGAAAGCCTCGGACGCCCCTCAGTTCAGCCGGCCGTTGGCGCCGCCCAGGCTGTAACGCCCCGCTCCCAGAAAGATCAGCGCGATGGCCGAGAACAGGAACATGCCCTGCAGCTCCAGCGCCCACCCGCCTTGCTTGCCGAGCGTGAACAGTTCGGCCATGTGGACCAGGCCGATCGCAACCACCATGTTGCCGGCCACGATCAGGGCCGCCAGCCGGGTCCACGCGCCGATCAGGAGCAGGATGGGCGCGATGACCTCGCCGACGAAGACGAGATAGGCCAGCGCGCCCGGCAAGCCATTCTTCTCCAGCATGCCGGCGATGTTGCCGACGCCGCCGGTGATCTTCGCAACGCCGTGCAGCAGGATCAGGAGGGCGAGCGCCACGCGCAGGATGAGCTTGCCCACATCTTCCGAAGTCGTGCTCGATACGCCGTTTCTCATGTTCGCTCCTTGGCTTGCATGCCGTGATGTCGGCCGGTATATTCGGCCGCCGCCGGACAGTATCGCCGAACGTGGAATTTCGGCATTGCGCCTGCTTAACGTTGCCGCTTAAAGAAGAGCGGGCGACCTTCAGCGCAACAGCAGTGGCCCCGCGATGAGCAGCCATGTCAGCCCGGCAAGGGTGAGCGCCAGGCACACGGCGGCGCTGCCGAAATCCTTGGCGTTCTTCGACAAGGGATGGCGCTCGAAGGAGATGCGGTCGACCACCGCTTCGATGGCCGAATTGATCAGCTCGACAATCAGCACAAGAAAGAGCACGGCGATCAGCGCGACTTTTTCCAGCACGGAAACCGGCAGTATCAGCGCAAGCACCACGCCGGGAACGACGAGCACCAGTTCCTGCCGGAACGCATGCTCGCTCTTCCACGCCGTGCGAAAACCCTGTATGGAATACAAAAAGGCGGCGTAAATCCGCTTTACGCCGCCCTTGCTCTTGAACTCGCTTACCTGTTGCTGGTGCTGTGTCATCGTCGCTGTTTGTATAGCTCGCGGAATGTCTTGCCGCTCGGCGCGGGCATTTCGCGGTGGTCCGTCCATCCGCCGGCAAACGGCAATGTCGAGATCGTCTTGCCCTTCCCTGCCATCATGCGCAGGAAGCGTACACCGATTTTGGTGGCGAGTCGATAAAGCGCCGGCCGTTTGGCGACGAAGGCCCACAGGCGCAGCGCCAATCGTTCGGTCTTGGGTCGCAGGTTCTTTTCCACCTGTTTCTCGCGCAGCTTGCGCAACAGGTCAGGCAGCGGGATCTTGACCGGGCAGACGACATGGCATTCGCCGCACAGCGTCGAGGACTGCGGCAGATCGACCGCGTTTTCGATGCCGGCATACGACGGCGTCAGCACGCTGCCCATCGGCCCCGGATACACCCAGCCGTAGCTGTGGCCGCCAATCTTCTGGTACACCGGGCAATGGTTCATGCAAGCGCCGCAACGGATGCAACGCAGCATCTCCTGGAACTCCGTGCCGACGAGTCCGGTACGGCCGGCGTCGACCAGCACAAAGTACATGTGTTCCGGGCCTTCCACGTCCGCGTCCCGCTTCGGGCCGGTCAGCAGCGACACATAATTCGAGATCGACTGCCCGGTGGCCGAACGCGGCAACAGGCGCAGCACAGTCGCGAAATCCTCCAGCGTCGGCAGCACCTTTTCGATGCCGGTCACCACGACATGCACCTTGGGCGGCAGGATCGTGCACATGCCCTCGTTGCCTTCATTGGTGACGATCGCCACGGAACCGGTTTCGGCAATCACGAAATTGCCGCCGGTGACGCCCATGTCCGCCGACAGGAATTGCGGCCGCAGCATCTCGCGCGCCTCGCGCGTCATTTGCGGGATGTCGGTCAGGCGCGGACGCTGGTGCACGCGTGCGAACAGGTCCGAAATCTCTTCCTTGTCCTTGTGCACTACCGGCGCGATGATGTGCGACGGTGCCTCGTTGCCGTTGATCTGCAGGATGTACTCGCCGAGGTCGGTCTCGACCGCCTGCACGCCGGCGGCTTCCAGCGCCTTGTTGAGCGCCATTTCCTCGGACACCATCGACTTGGACTTGGTGACCTTTTTCACGCCGTGCTTGTGCGCGATCTCGACCACGAGGCGCGATGCATCCGCGGCGCTCTCCGCATACAGCACGGTCGCGCCTTGCGCAGTCGCCTTCTTCTCGAAGGTATCGAGCCAGACATCGAGGTTTTCGATGGCGCGCATGCGGCGTTCCTTGGCCGCATTGCGTGTGCCTTCGAAATCATCCAGCTCCAGGATCGCCGAGGCGCGGCCGCTCACCCACTTGGTGGACAGCTTCTTGAGGTTGGCCTGCAGGCGGTGGTCGGCCAGCTTTTCGCCCACGCGGGCCTTGAAATGCATCGACTGGATCTGCATCACGCATCTCCCGCCAGGACTTGCGCGACGTGCAGCACGCGCGTGCTGTTGTCGCCCGTGCGCCGCAGGCGGCCTTCGATGTTGAGCATGCAGCCGAGGTCGCCCAGCACCACGGCCTCGGCGCCGGAGTCCTGGATGTTCTTGCACTTGTCATCGACGATGGCGGCGGAAATGTCGCCGTACTTGAGCGAGAAGGTGCCGCCGAAGCCGCAGCACTGGCGATGGTCCTTCATTTCCGTCACGGCCACGCCTGCCTTCTCCAGCAAGGCGCGCGGTTGCTTCTGCACGCCGAGTTCGCGCAGGCCGCAGCAGGAATCGTGATAAGTGACCGGGCCCTTGATACTGTTCTTGCCCGCGCCCGGCAGCTTGTCGAGCTTCACCACGTTGTAAAGGAAGTCGGTCAGTTCGAACACGCGCGGCGCGAGGCGCTGCATGCGCGCCAGCCATGCGGGGTCGTCGGAAAACAGGTCGGTGTAATGCGTCTTGACGTGGCCGCCGCAGGAGCCGGACGGAATGACGACGTAGTCGAAGCCCTCGAATTCCTCGACGAATTTTTCGGCCAGGACCCGCGCCGCCTTGCGGTCGCCGGAACTGTAGGCCGGCTGCCCGCAGCAGGTCTGGCTCTCCGGCACCACGATCTCGCAGCCGGCGGCTTCGAGCAGTTTGATGACGGAAAAGCCGATTTCCGGCCGCATCATATCAATCAGGCAAGTATGGAAAAATCCGACGCGCATTACAGTCCTCGATTTTGCAAGGGCTCCATTATGTGCGCCTATGCGATGCGAGAAGCTGTCTGATACGGATGAAATAATTTAGAGAGTTTCTCCAAATATTTTTCGCACGACTTTTTCATATTTTCACAATGTGATATAAAGAGGCTTATTGCAACGCACCAACCACGATATGAAACCTGAACAGACCAACGAGAACAGCCAGATTTCGATCCAGGTGATCGAGCGGATGATCTCGCTCCTGGACGCGCTCGCCCAGTATCCCGATCCGGTGAGCCTGAAAGAGTTGTCGACCGTGACGGGCTTGCATCCGTCCACCGCCCACCGCATCCTGAACGACCTCGTCGTCAAGCGCTTCGTGGACCGCGCCGAAGCAGGCTCCTACCGCCTCGGCATGCGCCTGCTGGAGCTGGGCAATATCGTCAAGAGCCGCCTGAACGTGCGCGAAGCCGCGCTGGACTTCATGCGCGCCCTGCATCGCAAGACGCACCAGACGATCAACCTGTCGGTGCGCCAGGGCGACGAGATCGTCTACATCGACCGCTCCTTCTCGGAGCGCTCCGGCATGCAGGTGGTGCGGGCCATCGGCGGCCGCGCGCCGCTGCACCTGACCTCCACCGGCAAGCTGTTCCTGTCGGCCGACGATCCGAAGCTGGTGCGCGCCTACGCCACCCGCACCGGCCTGGCCGGCCACAACAAGAACTCGATCACCGACCTGGCAAAGCTGGAAAGGGAATTGAGCCTGGTGCGCGCGCGCGGCTATGCGCGCGACAATGAAGAACTGGAGCTCGGCGTGCGCTGCATGGCCGCCGGCATCTACGACGACTCGGGCAAGCTGGTGGCCGGATTGTCGATCTCGGCCCCGGCCGACCGCCTGCAGGAAGAATGGGTGGAAGACCTGGTCAGCACCGCCAACCAGATCTCCGCCGTGCTCGGTTACGTGCCGCAAGGCGCGGCCGCCTGAGCTTCGGACTAAGCCACCCTCCGGTATATCCCCTGCCCTTCGGCGATCGCCTTGTAGCGCGACACGAAGGGCGCCGCATTCAATGCATCATCACTGCCCACGCTCAGGATGCCGAACAAGGGCATGCTGTCGTAGAACAGCTGCAGCGTGCGACGGTGCAGCGCCGCGCCGAAATCCGACAGCGCGTTGCGGCACACGATCAACTGAAACTCATTGAACGACGCGTCGGTCGCCAGGCTGTACTGGGCCCAGGTCACATTGGCGCGCAAGGCCGGGCTGAACACGCCTTTGCCATGCGCCTCACCGCAGTAACTGGCGAAATCGGCGCGGCCGCCGCACTTGCGGTAGTTCTCGGCATACTCCGGCCAGCGCTCGAGCGGGAATTCGCCTGCCTTCGCATCCTCCAGCAGGGATTCGTTGGCCGCTGTCGCGAAGATCTGCGTCTTGTCGTGCAAGCCCTCTTCCGCGAGCAGGATGGAGAGCGCGCACACCTCTTCCGGCGCCACGCATTCCGCCACCCATATCCGCGGCGAGGGACAGGAGCGCAGCCAAGGCACCATCACGTCGCGCAGCGCCTGGAAGTACGCAGGATCGTCGAACAGGGCGGCGGGCTGGATGCTCAGCGCGCGCAGCAGCACCTCGCTCGCGGCATCATCGTGCATCACCCTGTCCTGCAGCGACGACACGGTCTTCAGCCCCGCCCCGCGCATGAGCGCATGCAGGCGCTGCCGGACGCTCTCGCGCCGGTAGCCGCGGAAATCCTGCCCGAAGCGGCGGTAGACGCCTTCGAGCAGGAGGTCGATCTCCAGGTCTTCGACGGTTTGCATATGCTCTGCCTCCACGCCTCCTACTGGTGCAGCCACACCCGCATCAGCGACAGCAGCTGTGCGACATCCACCGGCTTGGTAATGTAATCCGACGCACCGGCGGCCAGGCACTTGTCGCGGTCGCCCTTCATCGCCTTTGCCGTCAGCGTGATGATCGGCAGCTGCTTGAACTTCGGAATCGCGCGGATGGCGCGCATGGTGTCGTAGCCATCCATCTCCGGCATCATGATGTCCATCAGCACGATCTCGATGCTCGGGTCCTTTTCGAGGACGTCGATGCCATCCTTGCCGTTCTCGGCGAACAGCACCTTCATCTGCTGGCGTTCCAGCACCGAGCTCAGCGCGAAGATGTTGCGCAGGTCGTCGTCGACGATGAGCACCTTGCGCCCGGCCAGCCCGCCATCCTCGACGCGGATATCCTCCAGCATGCGCCGCTGCACTTCCGGCAGGCTGGTGGGCGAGCGGTGCAGGAACAGGGCCGTCTCGTCGAGCAGGCGTTCAGGGGAGCGCGCGTCCTTGATGACGATGGTCTTGGCAATACGCTTGAGCCGGGTGACATCCTTGCGGCTCAGATCCTTCGCCGTGTACACCACCACCGGGAGGTCGCGCAGCGTGATGTCGTCGCCGATCTTGTCGAGCAGGTCGAATCCGCTGATATCCGGCAGGCTGAGGTCGAGCACCATGCAGTCGAAATGCGAGGACTGCAGGGCATCGAGCGCCTCCTTGCCGGTACCCGCCGCCACGATCTGCACGTCGCCGGCGCCGAGCAGGTTAATGATGGAATCGCGCTGCATCGGGTCGTCTTCCACGATCAGCAGGCTGCGCTTGCCGCGCACCAGGAATTGCTGGATGCGGCTGAATTCCTCCTGCAGCCGTTCGCGGCTGACCGGCTTGTGCAGGTAGGAGATCGCACCCTGGCGCAAGGCGCGCTCGCGTTCCTTCAGGTTGGTCATGACATGCACCGGGATGTGCCGTGTGCCGGGATCGCGCTTGAGGCGGTCGAGGACGGTGAACCCGTCGATGTCGGGCAGATCGATGTCCAGCAGGATGGCCGCCGGCAGGTAGTCGCGGGCCAGGGTCAGCGCAGAGTCGCCGCTCTGGGTGACGATGCCCTTGAAGTTCTTTTCGCGCGCATGGTCGAGCAGCACGCCGGCGAAGCGGTTGTCGTCTTCAATGATCAGCACCGAAGGATCGCCGGGTGCGATGAGCGCACGATCATCCGAGATACCCTCGTAGTGGATTTCCGGCGCCTCCGCATCCCTGGCATGGTGCAGCTCCGTCGCTTCGGCAGGCTGCTCCAGCGTATGAACCACGGCCGATTTCACCACCGTCCCCTGTCCGGCCGGCTGCTGCAGGTCGTAGTTCACGAAGCCGGAACGGTTGTACGGCAGGTACAGCGTGAAGGTACTGCCCGCGCCCAGTTCGCTCTCGACGCGGATTTCGCCGCCGAGCAGGCGCGCGAGTTCGCGGCTGATCGACAGGCCAAGGCCGGTGCCGCCGTACTTGCGCGCCGTACTGCCGTCGGCCTGCTGGAAAGCTTCGAAGATCAGCTGCAGCTTGTCGGCCGGGATGCCGACGCCGGTATCGGTGACGGAGAAGGCCACTACCGCATCGGCATGGTTGAGGTTCGGATGATCGGGTGTCCAGCCTGACTTGGCCAGACCGATCTTCAGCGACACGTCGCCGCGGCTGGTGAACTTGAAGGCGTTGGACAAGAGGTTCTTCAGGATCTGCTGCAGGCGCGTGATATCGGTCATCACCGCCATCGGCAGGCTTTCGGCCAGCTCCACCGAGAAATCGAGATGCTTGGCTTCGGCCATGTGGCGGAAGGTACGCTCGACGTAGCCGGACAGCGTGCGGAACCGGTACTCGCTGACTTCCAGCGTCACCGTGCCCGATTCGATCTTCGACAGGTCGAGGATATCGTTGATCAGGGTCAGCAGGTCGCTGCCGGCGCCGTAGATGGTTTTCGCATATTCGACCTGGCGTTCGGACAGGTTGCCGTCCGGGTTGTCGGACAGTTGCTGCGCCAGGATCAGCAGACTGTTGAGCGGCGTGCGCAGCTCGTGCGACATGTTGGCCAGGAACTCGGACTTGTACTTCGAGGACAGGGCGAGCTGTGTCGCCTTTTCCTCCAGCGCAAATTTCGCCTGTTCCACTTCACGGTTCTTGCGTTCCACCTCGATGTTCTGCTCCGACAGCAGGCGCGCCTTTTCCGCCAGTTCGAGGTTGGTCTGCTGCAGCTCCTGCGCCAGCGACTGCGACTGGGTCAGCAGCGATTCGGTGCGGCTGTTGGCCTCGATGGTGTTGAGCACCACGCCGATCGATTCCATCAGCTGGTCGAGGAAGGACAGGTGGGTC
>Ga0196971_1001351_pt1 | contig 11336 bp, 15 predicted proteins | sample S1v_1013CmetaG_FD_148660 | JGI IMG/M metagenome (GOLD analysis project Ga0196971, IMG submission 148660) | Soil microbial communities from Anza Borrego desert, Southern California, United States - S1+v_10-13C | ecosystem: Environmental > Terrestrial > Soil > Desert | place: USA: California... | reverse complement strand
GACGCCATCGATTGAGCTGCCAAACGTGATGACGCTGGCGCGCGCCTTTGGCAAAGTGCGGCGCTGTGAAAGCGTTCTCGACCGACGATCTGCTGGCCTGCTACCGGCGCGGCGTCTTTCCGATGGCGGAAAGCCGCGACGATGACGGCTTCTTCATCGTCGATCCTGAATGGCGCTGCACCTTTCCGCTCGACGGCTTTCATGTGCCCAAGCGGCTGGCGCGGACCGTGCGGCAGGACAAATTCACATTCAGTGTGGACCGCGATTTCGCGGCGGTGATCAAAGGTTGCGCGGCGCCGGGGCCGGACCGCGACGACACCTGGATCAACACGGATATCCTGTCGCTTTATCTTTCGCTGCATGCGCAAGGTGTTGCGCACAGTGTCGAGACGCGGCTCGAGGGCGAACTTGTCGGCGGGCTTTATGGCGTGGCGCTGGGCGGCGCGTTCTTCGGCGAGAGCATGTTCTCGCGCGTGACGGATGCGAGCAAGGCGGCGCTGGTGCATCTCGTCGCGCGGCTGAAGGCGGGCCGCTTCAAGCTGCTCGATGCGCAATTCATCACGCCGCATCTGGAGCAATTCGGCGCGCAAACGCTGCCGCGACGGATTTTTCATTCGCTGTTGGGGGTGGCGCTGGAGGCGGATGCAGACTTTCGGGCGCTGCCGGCAGAGACGGGCGGCGCAGCGCTGTTGGACATTTTGCGCTGACTCCCCTTCTCCCTTGCGGAGAAGGGGTCGGGGGATGAGGGGCGTTCAAACGCGCGGGCGCCTCGTGGGTTGAACGCCCCTCAGCCGCCGACTTCGTCGGCGCCCTCTCCGCGCGGGAGAGGGCTGATCGCGCTAACCCTTCGCGATCCGCTCCAGGCCGCCCATGTAGGGCACGAGCGCTTTCGGCACAGCGATAGAGCCATCGGCTTGCTGATAGTTCTCCAGCACAGCCACCAACGTCCGCCCCACCGCAAGCCCCGAGCCGTTCAGCGTGTGCACGAACTCGGTTTTGCCGTCCTTGTTGCGGAAGCGGGCGTTCATGCGGCGGGCTTGGAAGTCGCCGCAGTTCGAGCAGGAGCTGATTTCGCGATATTTGCCTTGGCTCGGCAGCCAGACTTCGAGGTCGTAGGTCTTGCGCGCGCCGAAGCCCATGTCGCCGGCGCAGAGCAGCATGGTGCGGAACGGCAGTTCGAGCCGCTTCAGCACTTCTTCAGCGCAGCGCACCATGCGTTCGTGTTCGTCGTGGCTTTGTTCAGGCGTCGTGATCGACACCAGCTCCACTTTACGAAATTGGTGCATGCGGATCATGCCGCGCGTGTCTCTGCCCGCAGCCCCCGCTTCGGCGCGGAAGCATGGCGTATCCGCTGTCATGCGCAGCGGCAGCGGCGCTTCATCCAGGATTTGCTCGCGCACCAGATTGGTGAGAGCGACTTCCGACGTGGGGAGCAGCCAGAAGTCTTCACGCGTCGGCGCGACTTCGAGCAATTCCTTCATCACTTCGGTGGGCTTGGCTTGGCCTTTGCGTTTTTCGAACTCTTCGTCGAAGCGATCGAGCGCCTCGAACAGGAGTTCTTCGCGGCTGACGGTGCGAGCGGCGGTGAATTGGTCATCGACGAATTTCGGCAGCTGTCCCGTGCCGAACATGACGTGGTCTTTGACCAGGAGCGGCGGCGACGTTTCCACGTAGCCGTATTCGCTGGTGTGGAGATCAAGCATGAACGCGGCGAGCGCGCGTTCGAGCCGCGCCAGCTGGCCGCGTAACACGACGAAGCGCGCGCCGGAGAGACGCGCGGCGGCTTCGAAATCCATCATGCCCAGCGCTTCGCCGAGCGTGACGTGATCGGCAGTGAGATCGAGCGCGGGTGGCTCGCCGCCATCGGTCTTGTACCAGCGGCGCACTTCGACGTTGCCGTGCTCGTCCGCGCCGTCGGGCACGTCAGGCGCTGGCAGATTCGGGAGCGAGGCGAGCAGATCGTCGCGTAGCTTCTGCCACTTCGTTTCGTCGGCGCTCGTCTCCTCGATGCGGACTTTCAGCGCCGCGACTTGCGTCATCAGCCGCTCAGCCTCTGCGTCGTTCTTTTGCGCTTTGGCCTGGCCGATCGACTTCGACGCGGCGTTACGCGCGGCTTCGGCCTCCTGCTTCGCCGTACTGGCGGTGCGGAGCTTTACGTCGATGTCGATGATCCGTTGCGCCTGCGGGGCTAGGCCTTTGCGGGCCCAGGCGGCGTCGTAAATCTCAGGGTTTTCGCGGAGGGCGCGGATGTCGTGCATGGAATCTTCCCGTTCGCGCCCCGCTTAGCCGAACCCAGCGCGCTACGCTACGGGGCCGGCGGAACGCCCGTGTGGGCTTCGGCCGCGAGGTGGGCTTCGCGCGCCTCCTTGCTCGCTTTCGATTTTTCGATCGCGGCGACGACCCAGATCGAGATTTCGTAGAGCGCGTACATCGGGATCCACATCGCCGTCATCGAAATGATGTCCGGCGGGGTCACCAGCGACGAAAACGCGGCGATGCCGACGATGGCGTAACGACGGCCCTTGCGCAGGCCGCCCGCGGTGACGACGCCGACGCGCGCCAGCAGCGCCAGCACAACCGGAAGCTGGAAGCAAACGCCGAAGGCGAGCACGAGCGTCGAAGCCAGCGCGAAATACTCGTTCATCTTCGGGATGAGTTCGACCGTGACGGACTCGTTCTCCATCTGGAAGCCGAGCGCGAACTGCATCGCAAACCGAAGCGCGACGTAATAGGCAAACAGCGCGCCGAGCGCGAACATGATCGGCGCGGCGACGAGGAACGGCGCGACCGCGCCGCGTTCGCGCTTGTAAAGGCCCGGCGCAATGAAGGCGTAGGCCTGATAGGCGAGCACGGGGAAGGAGAGGCCGATGCCGGCCATGATGGCGATACGGAGATATGTGTAGAAGCCTTCGAGCGGCGCCGTGATCTGCAGGCGCGGCGTCTCGCCGGGGGCCAGGAACCCCTTCTCCACCAAGGCTTCACGATAGGGCGTGACCAGGATTTCGAAGATCGGCGCGGCGAAATAATAGCAAATGATCGTCGCGATGACCAAAGCGATCAAAGCTTTGACCAACCGATCACGCAGTTCGAACAAATGATCGAGCAAAGGCGCGCGCGAGGCTTCGATCTCGTCTTCGTCAGGCTTTGCGGCGTCGGTCACGAACCGCTCCGGGCCACCGGCGCAGCGTCCGCATGCTCTGGCACGTCGAGCTTCACCGGCTCACGCTGCTGCTCAGCTTCGTCAGCGATCTGTTCTGGATCGGGTTCGGCCGTCGCCGCATCGGCCGGCGCCGCCGGTTGCATCGGCGCAGCTGGCGGCGGCGAAACGCCGGCGTAGGATTCCAAGGTCGGCAGCGGCTTCGACAATTCGCGGCCGATCTCGGTGATCGACGTAGTGCGCCGCAGCGCCTCCACTTCGCGCTTCAGTTCGTCGAGTTCGGCTTGGCGAGCGAGCTCGTCGAAGCCCGTGCGGAATTCCTGCGCCATGCCACGGAGCTTCGCCGTCCAGCGGCCGAGCTTGCGCAACAGCAACGGCAAATCTTTCGGCCCCACCACCACGAGGGCGAGGACGCCAAGGAGCAAGATCTCCTGGAAGCCGAGACTGGGAAGCATGGGCTCTTATCCCCGCGCGCGCTTAGTTCTGCGCGCGGTCGGTCTCACGCGGCTGAGCGTTCTGATCCGGGACCTGGCGCGGCGGCGGCTCGGCCGCGGCAGGCGGCGGGGTCTCCTGGTCGCCGAGGCCCTTGCGGAAGCCCTTGATGCCCTTGCCGAGATCTTCCATCAGGCCGGAAATGCGACCAGGCTTCGAAAACAGCAGGAAGGCAAGCACCAGAACGATCAGAAGCGGGATCAACCCGGGAAAATGCATCGTCAAAACTCCATCGCGCCGACGGCGCTGAGATCACTCATCTTCACCAAGATGATCCACGAAAAAGCTTGCCGCGTCGTCACCTTCTGACAGCGGTTCCTCGTCTGAGGCCACATCCTCGCTTGGGCGCGGCACGTCAAGCTGGGCGGCTGCGCGCGGGTCGAGGAGGCCCAGGGCCTTCAAATCATCCTTGCCGGGCAGAGCGTCAAGCGAAGCCAGGCCAAAGTGACTGAGAAACGCGTCGGACGTGCCGAAGGTCAGCGGCCGGCCGGGGGTGCGGCGGCGGCCGCGGGGGCGGATCCAGCCGATCTCCATGAGGAGTTCCATCGCGCCGCGGGAAAGGCTGACGCCCCGAATTTCCTCGATCTCGGCCCGAGTGACCGGCTGGTGGTATGCAATAACCGCCAGGGTTTCCATGGCCGCTTTAGGCAGGCGCTTGGGCGCTTCGCGGGTCTCGGTGAAAAGACTGGCGAGGTCCGGCGCGGACTGGAACCGCCACCCCGCCCCGGTCTCCACCAATTCGACGCCGCGGCCGGCATAATCGGCCTTCAGCTTCATCAGGACGGCGGCGACGTCGACGGCGGGGCCGAGCTTTTCGCCCAGCGCCTTGGCGTTGATCGGCTCGCCGCCGGCGAACAGAAGCGCTTCGGCGGCGCGGATGGCGTCGGCGCTGGGTTCGGCGCGTGGGCGCTCACCTTCAGCGAAGGCGTCCTCGATGCGGCGCATCGTATCGGCGAGAGGCGGTTCGTCCGGGTTCATTTGGCGCCGGTATTTTGGACTGGACGGGCGCGGACGAACAGCGGGGCAAATGCTTCCGCTTGCCGCAGCTCCATTCTGCCCTCGCGGGTAAGTTCGAGCGCAGCGCCGAAGGTGGAGGCGAGATAGCTTTCTTGCGGCGGCGCGTCGGGGCCGGGTTCGGTGGCCGGCGCAACGGCTTCGATGGCGCTCCAATCTTCGAGAACAGTCAGCGCTTGTTCGAGCTTCTTGCGCGCGACTTCCAGCGGATAGGCGCGGCGGACGAACGTCGTATAGGCGCGCTTGCGGATGAGCTTGGTGCGATCGGCGCAATAGGCGTTGAGGAGTTCGTAGAGATCGGCCTTCCAGGTCGTGGTTTTGGTCAGCACCGTCGTCTGCGGCTGGCCGTTCAAAAACACGTCGCGGCCAAGCTGCGGCAGATCTTCCAGCTTCTTCGCCGCGCCGCGCGCGGCCTGCAGGTTCATGAGCTTCTGGCGCAGCGCGTCTTCAAGCTGTTGTGGATCGGGTTCATCGGCCGGGAGTTGCGGCTTCGGGATCAGCAGCCGTGACTTCAGTAGCGCCAGCCAAGCGGCCATCACCAGATAGTCGCCGGCAATCTCCATGTTCTGCGCGCGCGCTTCGGCGATGAAGGCGAGAAACTGATCGGCGATCTCGGCGATCGAGACTTTGGCGATGTCGATCTTCTTGGCGCGCGCCAGTTCGAGCAGGATGTGCAGCGGGCCTTCAAACGCATCAAGCGCAACGCGCAAAGCCTCGCTCTCGTCCGCCTCTTCGGCGGCGTGAAGGTCGAGCTCGATCTGGTCGTCCGCTTCGTTGCTCATTACACACAACCGTCATCCCGGCCGGAGACGCATAGCGTCGTAGAGCCGGGACCCAGGACCGCAAGCACCGTGCGTTCGCCGCTGGGTCCCGGATCGCGCTCCGCGCGTCCGGGATGACGGAGTGTAAACACTTTAACGCGCCAGCGGGACAAGCTCATTAAAGCGCGCCCACCCGGCTTCGGCGTCAAATTCGCGCGGCGGGCGTTTTGCGAAGGCTTCGACGGCGCGGGCGCGGACGAGTGAGAGACCGTCGAGCGTCCGGCAGCCCTTGGCCGTCTCTTGCATTTCCTTGAGGTCGCCGGAGCATTGCAGCACCACATCGCAGCCGGCGCCGAGCGCGGCTTCGGCGCGCTGTTGCAGGCCGCCGTTCAATGCGTATTGCAACGCTTTCATATCGAGATCGTCGCTCATCAAGAGACCGCTGAAGCCGATGCGGCCACGGATGATGTTTTCGATCACGATCGGCGAACACGTGGCTGGGCGATCGGCGTCCCACGCATCGAAGACGATATGCGCGGTCATCGCCGCTTCCGCGTCCGCGAGCGCGGCGAAGGGTGCGATGTCGTTCTCCAGTTCGGCTGCGCTGGCGCTGACGCGCGGCAGTTGGAAGTGGCTGTCCGCTGTCGCGCGGCCGTGGCCGGGCATGTGCTTGACAGAACCGGCGACGCCGCCTTCGTGCAAGCCTTCAAGCGCTGCACGCGCGAGTGTGGCGACTTCGCCAGGATGGGCGGAGAAGGCGCGGTCGCCGACGATCTTGTCGCTGCCTTCGACCGGCACATCGAGCACCGGCGCGTAATCGGCGTCGATGCCGATGCTTTTGAGTTCGTGCGCGATGAGCCGATGGCCGAGGCGTGCGGCTTCGAGGCCGGCTTCGAAATCGTGCTGGTAGATCTCGCCATACCTCGCGGCGGGTGGCCACACCGGCCACTCGGGCGCCTTCAGTCGCGCCACGCGCCCGCCTTCCTGGTCGATCCACACGATCGCGTCGTGACCGGCCGCATCGCGCAGTTGTTCGCAGAGTGCGCGCACCTGCACGCGCGACACGCAGGCTTCGCGAAACAGGATGAAGCTCCACGGCCGCGCATCGCGAAAGAAGGCGCGCGCGTCAGCGTCGAGCTTGGGCTGGCGGATGCCGAACGCGCAAGAAAGCAAACTCATGGCCCGCTCTTAGCGCGCCGCGACGATGCAGTCCTGCCCCATTTGCCGGATGCGGTCGCAGAAGCGCGCGGCGTTGTCGCGGTCGGCGAAATAGCCGGCGCGGACGCGGTAATAAATTCCGCGCGGGCCGAGATCGGCGCGCTCCACGTCGAGCCGCGCGGACGCGAAGAGCTGGGGCGCGCGGGAAGAAAGCCGGCGCCAAGACTGGTCCACCGCCGCTTCCGATTGCAGCGCGGCGAGCTGGGCGACGTACGGGCCATTCGAGACGAAGCGCGGGGCGGCCGGCAGCTGAGGCGGGCCTTCGGCGACCGGCGCCTCGGCTGCGGCTGTAGTGTCGCGCACGGCCGCCTCTTCCGACGGCGCTGCGAATACGGCGCTTTCGGTGGCGTCCGGCGCGTTCGCGGCGTCGCTGGGCGGCTCGACCTTGTAGGGGCCTGCCGGCGCTGGGATGCGCGGAATTTCCGGCGCGCTGTAGAGTTGCCAAAGGAAGCCGCCGAACGCGACTGCGATGACGATCATCAGCAGGTAGATAAAACCCGCGTGACGCGTCTGATGATCGTCGTACGCGTGCATGCGCGGATCGTAACGAGTGCTCAAGACGAGGCTCCACCGGGAATCGGGGCGTAAGAGGTCGTTTACCATGGCGGCGCTTCACGCACGCTTAACGCGACGAAGAGCAGCCCTGCAGAATCCATAATTCCGCAGGCGCAATGGAATGATTAGCGCTCGAGGCTGAACAGGCGTTTGTGTTCGTCGATAGCGAAATCGTCAGTCATGCCGGCGATGTAATCGCAGACGCGGCGGGCGGTGCGCTGGCCGCGCGGGCCGTCCATCCCTTGCTGCCAGGCGTTGGGCAGCAATTCGGGTTCAGCCAGGAAAAGATCGAACAGCTGTTTCAGGATGCGCTTGGCCTGGCTGCGCGAGCGGTTGACCTTCCAATGCCGGTACATGCGCGCCATCAGGAACCGGCGCAGCACGGCTTGATTTTCGTTCATGGCGTCCGAGAAGCCGACCAAAGGCGTTCCGGCGGCGCGGACACATTCGACGCTCAGCGGTTTGGCGCGCGCAATGCGCGCGTCGCTCTCGGCGACCAGATCGTTGATCCAGACGCCGATGAGGCGGCGGATCGTTTCGGCGCCGAGCCGGACCTCGTCAATGCCGGGATAGTCCTTCTCGACCCCCAGCAAGGCGCGCTCGACCATCGGCACTTCTTCGCGCAGTTCGGTGAGCGAGAAGAGCCCGGCGCGCAGGCCGTCGTCGATGTCGTGATTGTTGTAGGCGATATCGTCGGCGTGCGCGGCGACTTGGGCTTCGAGGCTCGGCCATGACTCGAGTTCGAGATCGTGGGTGGCGACATATTCCTGGATCGCGATCGGCAAATCCTGGAGCGTCGCCCCGTAGCGCACGAGCGGGCCGTTGTGTTTGACGACGCCTTCGAGCGTCTCCCAGGTCAGATTTAGCCCGTCAAACGCAGGATATTTGCGTTCCAGCTTCGTCAGGACGCGCAAGGTCTGCGCGTTGTGATCGAAGCCTTGATAGCCTTCCATGCAGGCGTCGAGCACGTCCTCGCCTGTGTGGCCGAACGGCGGGTGGCCGAGATCGTGGGCGATACCGAGCGTCTCGGCGAGATCATCATCGAGCCCCATCACGCGGGCGACGCTGCGGGCGATCTGGGCGACTTCCAGCGAATGGGTGAGCCGCGTGCGGTAGTGATCGCCTTCGTGGGCGACGAAGACTTGCGTCTTGCCGCGAAGACGCCGGAACGCGCTCGAGTGAACGATGCGGTCGTGGTCGCGCTCGAACGGGGTGCGGGTGCGGCTTTCGGGTTCGGGATTGAGGCGGCCGCGCGAGCGGGTGAAGTCGGTGGCGTACGGGGCCTTCGGCGGGCGCTCATAGACGTTTTCGGCGATTTTCACCGCCCTCGCCCGCTTAGCGCCTGCTGCTTTCTGACCATCCGCCACGGAAGCGCCTTCTCCTCACGCCCTTGATGAGACCATATATGGGGCTGGACACTTGAGAAACCGCTGAAAGGTTTGCGTTAACAGATGGCTAGCATCGCCCTCTCCGCCAATGCGGCCGACCGGATCAAGACAGTGGTCGCCGGCGAGCCGGAAACGGCCGGCCTGCGCGTCGCTGTCGAAGGCGGCGGCTGCTCGGGGTTTCAGTATGAGATCAACGTGGCGCAAGGCCCGAATGCGGATGACCTGATCATCGAGCGCGATGGTGCGCGGATGTTTGTCGACCCAGTGTCGCTCCCCTTCTTGCTCGGTTCCGAGCTGGATTGGGTCGATGAGCTGATTGGCGCTTCGTTCAAGGTGAAAAATCCGAACGCTTCCTCCAGCTGCGGCTGCGGCGTCAGCTTCTCGGTCTGATGTTCGCCGCCCGCTCCAAGCTCGACCGCGGGCTCGATGCGTTCGAGCGGCGCGATTGGAAGCGTGCGCGGCGGCTGCTGCAGGAAGCGATCGAAGAAGAGCCGCGGCCGACGGGCCATTATCATGTTGGACTGCTTTATTGGCGCGGTCTCGGTGGCGAAGCCGACAAGCGCGCCGCGGTAGAGCATTTCGCGCGCGCCGCCGAGGATGGTCATCCCGGCGCCGAGACAGCGTACGGGATCGCGCTGCGGTCGGGCGCTGGTGTGACGAAAGATACGGAATTGGCGCGCCAGCACTTCCGCTCCGCCGCCGGCGCTGGAGATGCTGAAGCGATGATCCAGCTGGCGACGATGAGCGAGCCGGACGATGCGCGCCATTGGCTGACGCGCGCATCCGAGACTGGCTACGCCCCGGCGATGCTGCATCTGTCGGATTTTTGGATCAATCGCGATCAGATCGAGGCGCTGGCGTGGCTGTATGCGAGCGTGACGCTTGCGGGCGACGACGCAGCGCGCAAGCAGGCGGCGGCGCTGGCGAAGGAGATGAGCGCGAAAGAGATCGAAGAGGCGCAGAAGCTGGGGCGCGGTTACGCAAAGGAAATCCGCGAGCGAGCGCGCGGGCCGCGCTGACATGAGCCGCCGGCGTCTCGCCGGCACGCGTCGATGCTGGCAGGCGAGGCGCCGGCGGTCCATAAACAGCGCCATGAATATCGACGACGCGATCAAGCAGCGCATTTCCATCCGCGCGTTCAAACCGGACCCGGTGCCGGAGCAACTTGTCCGCGACATCCTTGATGTCGCGCGCTTTGCACCTTCCGGCGGCAATCTGCAGCCGTGGAAGGTGATCGCGGTCGCGGGGGCCGAACGCGACGCCGTCATTGCGGTCGCGCAAGCGAACCTGCCCGGCATGGAAGACGATCGGCCGGTTTACCCACCGAACCTCTGGGAGCCCTATCGCTCGCGCCGCTTCAAGGTTGGCGAAGATATGTATGCGCTGCTCGGCATTGGGCGCGACAACAAGCCGGCGCGCTTGATGCATCTGGCGCAGAATTTCCAGTTCTTCGGCGCGCCGGTCGGGCTTTTCTTCATCATCGACAAGAATATGGGCCACGGCCAATGGGCGCACCTCGGCATGTTCATGCAGAGCGTGGCGCTCGCGGCGCTCGAACGCGGCGTCTCCAGTTGCATGCAGGAAGCGTGGGCGCGCATGCGCGGCCCGCTCGCAACGCATTTCGCACTGCCCGAAAACGAGATGATCTATTGCGGCATGGCGCTCGGCTACGCCGATACGAACAAGCCCGTGAACACGCTGCGCAGCGATCGCGCTGAAGTGGATGAGTTCGCGATATTCAGAGGCTTCTGATCACGCCTTGCGCGCGTTGCCGAGAATGCCGTCTTCGGCGAAATCCACCACCGCGAACGCGATGCCCATGATCACCAGCCAAGCGATCGGCGCGATCATCATGGCGAGCGAGAATGGGTGGCCGGCGTCGTAGGCGCTCCAGGCGGACTTTGCGCCGACGAAAGCCGCGATCGGGTAAATCCAGACTAGAAATTCGGCCATCAAGAGCGCCAGCGGAGAACGCCAGTGGGCGCGTTCGGCCGGCGTCAAGAGCCGCATGGCGGCGCCGATGCAGGCCAGGCCGACCGCCAAGTGGAACAAGGTGAAGGCCCACAGGATTAAAGTCATGTGCGTGGTTCTAGCACGCCAGGACATTGGCTGTCCCGCTGGCGCGACCTCGCGCGCGGGCCAAACCGGGAGGTCGGCGATGAGCGGACGTAGAGTTGGCGAGCACGTCGAGATGAACGAAGACGAAGCCCGCGCCGGCGAGACCGGCAAGGGCGTGCGTTATGTGCTGGCGGCGGGGGTGGTCCTCGTCGTCATCGGCTTTGCCATCGTCGCCGGGGCCTGGTTCGGTTGAACCGGCGCGCCGGGCCGGCTAAGCCCCGGCCATGGCTCTCAAAATCGCAGCTTGGAACGTCAACTCGATCCTCGCGCGCCTGCCGACGGCGCTGAAGGTGTTCGAGGAAGTCGATGCGGACATCTGGTGTCTGCAGGAGATCAAGTGCGAAGACGCGCGCTTCCCCCGCTTCGAGATCGAGGCGATGGGCTTCAATGTCGAGACGTTCGGGCAGAAAAGCTATAACGGCGTCGCCATCCTGTCGAAGCACCGGATCGAAGAATTCGTCCGCGGCATTCCGGGTTTGGATCACGAGCATTCGCGCTACATCGAAGCGGTGATCGCCGCGCCCGACGGGCCGGTGCGGGTGGCGTCGATCTACGCGCCGAACGGCAATCCGATCGGAACGGAAAAATTTCAGTTCAAGCTGGCCTTCATGAATGCGCTCAACGCCCATCTGC
>Ga0196971_1001350_pt1 | contig 11377 bp, 11 predicted proteins | sample S1v_1013CmetaG_FD_148660 | JGI IMG/M metagenome (GOLD analysis project Ga0196971, IMG submission 148660) | Soil microbial communities from Anza Borrego desert, Southern California, United States - S1+v_10-13C | ecosystem: Environmental > Terrestrial > Soil > Desert | place: USA: California... | reverse complement strand
CGAGGCAAGGAACGCGACTGCAGCGGCAATGTCCTCGGGTTGGCCGAAGCGCCCCAACGGGATCTGCTGCATCAGCGCCGCAGTCTGCTGCTCGCCCAGTTCACGGGTCATGTCGGTATCGATGAAACCAGGTGCCACGCAGTTGACGGTGATGTTGCGGCTGCCGATCTCACGGGCCAGCGCGCGGCTCATGCCTGCGACGCCTGCCTTTGCCGCGGCGTAATTCATTTGCCCCGGATTGCCAGCCGAGCCGACCACCGAAGTGATGTTGATGACGCGTCCGAACTTGGCCTTCATCATGCCGCGCAGCACGCCGCGCGAGAGACGGCCGACAGCACTGAGGTTGGTCGCAATGACGTCGTCCCACTCGTCGTCCTTCATGCGCATCGCCAACTGATCCTTGGTGATGCCCGCGTTGTTGACGAGAATGGACAGGCCGCCGAATTCTTTCTGCACCTGCTCGATGACCGTGTTGCAAGCGTCGGCGTCGGTTACATTCAGCACCATGCCTTTGCCGCACTCCGGGCCGATGGCCGCGAGGTATTCGGAAATCGCTGCCGCGCCTGCTTCACTGGTCGCCGTACCGACGACTTTTGCGCCCTGCCTGGCGAGCTCCTGCGCGATGGCGCGCCCGATGCCGCGCGACGCCCCGGTCACCAGGGCAACTTGATTGTTCAGATTCACTTGAGAAGCTCCAACACTTTGTCCAAAGAAGCCTGGTCGAAAACCGCCTCGCCCACAAGGTCGCCGTTGATGCGCTTGGTGAGGCCGGCGAGGACCTTGCCCGGGCCGCACTCGATGACGTGAGTAACGCCATCCGCTGCCATCTTCTGCACGGTTTCCACCCAGCGAACCGGGCTGGCAGCCTGGCGGACGAGTGCGTCCTTGATGGCGGCGACGTCCTGGGCAATTGCCACGTCGACGTTATTAATCAGGGGCAACTGCGGCGCGGCGAACGTCAATCCTGTCATGTAGTCGCGCAAGCGGTCGGACGCCGGCTTGAGCAGGGAAGAATGGAACGGTGCCGACACCGGCAGTGGCAGCGCGCGTTTTGCGCCCTTTGCCTTGGCAGCCTCGCATGCGCGCTCGACCGCGGCCTTGTGACCCGCGATCACGACTTGAGCCGGGGCGTTGAAATTGACCGCTTCCACCACTTCGCCTTGCGCGGCCTCGGCACACGCGGCGCGCACGTCATCGTCGGTAAGACCGAGGATCGCAGCCATGCCGCCCTGCCCGACAGGCACCGCTTCCTGCATCGCCTGCGCGCGGAAACGCACCAGCGGCACCGCATCCTTGAACGGAATCACGCCGGATGCGACGAGGGCCGAATACTCGCCCAGGCTGTGACCGGCAACGACGCTCGGCGTCTTGCCGCCTGCGGCGATCCAAGCACGATAGCAGGCAACCGCCGCGGTCAGCATCACAGGTTGAGTGTTGGTCGTCAGGTCGAGCTCTTCTTTCGGGCCGTCCGCAATCAGCTTGCCGAGGTCGAGCTTGAGGGCATCCGACGCTTCGGCGACGGTCTGCTGGACGACGGGGTTATCGGCAAATCCATTCAACATGCCGACGGCTTGCGAACCCTGACCGGGAAATACGAATGCGAATTTGGTCATGCGTTTTGTTGATTTTCAGGTGATTACATGCGTGCGAGGACCGCACCCCAGGTGAAGCCGCCGCCGACGCCTTCCATCATGACGTTCTGGCCAGGCTTGATGCGGCCGTCGCGCACGGCAGCATCGAGAGCGAGCGGGATGGAGGCCGCAGAGGTATTGCCGTGCTGGTCGACGGTGACAACCATCTTTTCCAGCGGCAGCCCAAGCTTCTTCGCCGTGCCCTGCATGATCCGGATGTTGGCCTGGTGCGGAATGAGCCAGTCGATCTGCGACGAGCTCAGGCCGGCTGCTTCGAGCGCTTCGTTGGCAACTTTTTCGAGGACAGTGACGGCAAGCTTGAAGACCGCCTGGCCATCCATGTAGAGGAAGGCGCTGCCTTCAATGGCGCCGGCGGTGACGCTGCCGGGGACGCACAGGATGTCGCCGTGGCTGCCGTCGGCGTGCAGTTTCGTGGAGAGGATGCCGGGCTCGTTCGAGGCCGACATGACGATGGCACCGGCGCCGTCGCCGAACAGCACACAGGTCGTGCGGTCGTCGAAATTGAGGATGCGCGAAAACACTTCGGCGCCGATCACAAGTACGTTCTTGTGCGCGCCGGACTTGATGAAGCTGTCCGCGACGGACATCGCATAGACGAAGCCGCTGCACACCGCCTGCACGTCGAACGCAGCGCCGCCGTTGGCAATGCCCAGCTTGCGCTGCACGACGCACGCGGTGCTCGGGAAGCCGCCGAAATGGTCGGGCGTCGAAGTCGCGACGATGATCAGGTCGATATCGCCCGGCGACAGCTTGGCCGCCTCCAATGCGCGCCTGGCCGCCTCCACCGCGAGATCGCTCGACTGCACGGCGGGATCCGCGTAGTGCCGGGCCGAAATCCCGCTTCGGGAAACGATCCATTCATCCGAGGTCTCGATACCCTTCTCGGCCAGCTGGATGGCGAGTTCGTTATTCGTGACCCGCTTCGGGGGCAGGTAGCTTCCCGTACCGATGATTTTGCTATAGAGCGTCATGCCGTCTTCTGGTGGGTTAATTCCGTGACCGCGCCCGGCGCAGTGGCTGCCTGCGCACCCTCCTGCTGGGGCATCAGTTCCGCGATGGTCTTCGAAATTCTGGAAAGCAGGTCGTGGCTTGCTGCGTCATATGCCCGCTTGATCGCCCATTCGTAGCCATAGGCATCCTCGCCGCCGTGGCTCTTGAATACGAGACCGCGCAGGCCGAGGAAACTCGCGCCGTTGTAACGGGACGGGTTCATGCGTTGCGAAATGGATTTCAGGGCACCCTGAGCAATGAACGCGCCGAGGATATTAACGGGGTTGCTCTTGAACTCGTTCTTGAAGACGTTCTTCAGGAAGCGCCCCAGGCCTTCGGAAGCCTTGAGCACCACGTTGCCGACGAAGCCGTCGCACACGACCACATCGGTCGTACCCTCGAAGATATCGTTGCCTTCGACGTTGCCGTAGAAGTTGATGATTCCACGCTCGTGGTCCGCACGCAGCAGCGCGGCTGTCTGTTTGACGACCTCGTTACCCTTGATGTCTTCTTCGCCGATGTTCAGCAAACCAACGGTCGGCTTGGCCTTGTCCTCGAGCGCGGACACCAGGGCGGAACCCATCAGGGCGAACTGGTGGAGATGCTGCGGCTCGCAGTCGACATTCGCCCCCAGGTCCAGCATGTAGGTGGGCGTATCCGTCTGGTTCGGCATGGGAAAGCAGATCGCCGGGCGGTCGACGCCGGGGATCGTCTTCAGGACATAGCGCGACACCGCCATGAGCGCGCCGGTATTGCCCGCAGAGACGCAGGCGTCGGCCTTACCATCCTTGACGAGGTTGACCGCGACGCGCATGGACGAATCCTTCTTCCGGCGCAGCGCAACTTCGACAGGGTCGTCCATGGTGACGACTTCTGCAGCGTGGACAACGGAGAGGCGTGGATGCGATGAGGCGTGGTGTTTCTTCAGTTCGGCTCGAATGACATCTTCAAGCCCGACCAAGATCAGTTCGGCGCCAGGTTCGTGATTAGCGAAGGAGACGGCCGCAGGAATCGTGACCGATGGGCCATGATCGCCACCCATGCAGTCAATGGAAATTTTGATTGTCATTGTTTTGACTCAGTACCTCGCTCTAACCAGCTTGCGGGCCAGATCCGGCGTGATTCAAAATGACGCGATGCACTTTTTCAGCATATGAAAAAACGGCGCCAAGTCAAACTCGTTGCGCCGCTTTTCAGCCTCGAACAATGACTGCAATTATTCGTCGTTCTTGGTCTTGAGGACCTTGCGACCACGGTAGTAGCCGTTCGGGCTGATGTGGTGGCGCAGATGCGTTTCACCGGTCGTCGGCTCGACTGCCAGCGGGGGAACGCTCAGGTGGTCGTGCGAACGGTGCATACCACGCTTGGACGGGGACTTCTTGTTCTGTTGAACGGCCATGATGACTCCTAAACCTTAAGATCTGAAATTTTAACATATCCGGCCTGCAAACTCTTGCATTCCGGGAATCCTTCAATACTTCTACTGCTTGAGCTTCTTCAGGACAGCGAAGGGCGACTCCTTCTTTCCCTCCGGGGCCGCCTCCTGCACTGTCAGCCCGGGGCAAACCTCGTGCTTCGGCGACAGCGGTATCGTCAGCAGGGCCTCGTCCTCGACGAGCTGGGCCACATCGAAATTGTGGCTGCCCACGATCACTTCAACCGACTCGTCCGCCAACTGCGCATCGATCTCATCGGCACTGGCCTCATCCTGCGCGAGGATGATGGTCGCGCCCGAATCGATCTCGAAAGCGAACGGCGTCAGGCAGCGTTGGCACATCAGATTCACCGTGCCCGACACCGCCAAGTCCAGTTGCGGATGCCCGCGCTTGTCGCTGCCGCCCTGCAGGCTCCAGCGCACAACGCCAGCCTTGTCGACCGACTCCTCGGCCAGCCTCGGCAGGTCGGCAACAGGGATCTCCCCTTCGCGGCGCTCTTTGAGCCGACAGAATTCAAAGGCGTCGATCACAAAAGCATTCATACGGCGAGCCAAACCCGGAAAACCTGCGATAATAACAGGCTTTTCCCTTATTCGTCAAAGCCTTAGGCGGCTTTTTGTTGACCTGCCGCTCAAAAAACACCGCAAAATGCCCTTCGCGACCGCCCCCGTGACCGATTTCCCTCGCCTGATCCTTGCATCCAGTTCAACCTATCGAAAGGAATTGTTGTCGCGCTTGCATCTTCCCTTCGAAACCGCCGTGCCTGCCATCGACGAAACTCCGCTCGCAGGCGAGGCGCCGGAACAGACGGCGCTGCGGCTTGCAAAAGAGAAAGCGCTTGCCGTTGCATCGCACGCTCCGGGCGCACTGGTGATCGGCTCCGACCAGGTCGCGACCCTCGACGGCGAGCAGATCGGCAAGCCGGGAACGCATGAGAAGGCGCTCGCCCAGTTGCAAAAAATGCGCGGCAGAAAAGTGGTTTTCCATACTGCGCTTTGCCTTCGGGATACACGCTCCGGCACGGGGCAGGAAGTGCAGGCGGAGAACGTCCAGACCTTCGTCACCTTCCGCGACCTGCCGGACAGCGAGCTGGACGCCTACCTGCGGATCGAACAGCCTTACGATTGCGCGGGCAGTGCGAAAAACGAAGGCCTGGGCATCGCAATCATCGAGAGCATCGAAAGCACCGACCCCACGGCGCTCACCGGACTGCCCATGATCGCCCTGTGCTCCATGCTGCGCCGCGCGGGCGTGCCCTTTTTCCGCACCTGAACCCGATATGGCCGGCACCCTCTACCTGATTCCCAACACCCTCGGCGCCCTGACAGCAGGCACCGACGGCGCGCCTGAAATGGTCATTCCCGGCCAAGTCCAGGCAATCACCGCGAGCCTCGACTACTTCATCGCCGAGAACGCGAAGACTACACGCGCCCACCTCAAGCTGATCGCGGCCACGCACCCGCTACGCAAACCGCTGCAGGAAATCCTGATCGCCGAACTGAACGTCAACACCGAGGCCGGCGCCCTGCCCGCGCTGCTGGCGCCCTTGAAAGAGGGCCGCGATGCCGGACTGATTTCGGAAGCAGGCGTGCCGGCGGTGGCCGATCCCGGCGCCAATCTTGTTCGACTCGCCCATGCGAGTGGAATAAGGGTGCGCCCGCTGGTCGGCCCTTCATCCCTCCTTTTGGCAGTGATGGCGAGCGGACTGAACGGACAAAGCTTTGCGTTCAACGGTTACCTTCCCACGGATGGCGCGCAACGCACCAAGCGCATCAAGGCACTCGAAGAACGTTCGCGTCTCGACAGGCAGACGCAGCTGTTCATCGAAACACCGTACAGGAACGCCGCGTTGCTGGAAGCATTGGCGCATGCGTGCCACGCCAACACGCTCATCTGCACGGCAACCGATCTCACGCTCGAAAGCGAAACGATACGGACGCAAACGGCCGCGCGGTGGAAGAGTGATATTGCGGCAGGGAAAACAGACGACCTTCACAAACGGCCGACCGTGTTCCTCATTCTTGCGCAGTGAGCCCCAGACGTGCAAAACGGCGGTATTGCGCCGCCGTTTTGCATGCCCTGTCGGGCAACAATTGAGAAGGCGATTTGCCTCTCAAACCCGCGTCCGAGACACGGTTGCTGACATCTGGCCCGAGAGTTTTTCCGGTAACGTGCTTCTTGTGCGGTACAGGATCGAAACCGGCGCCAGACACCTGAAGTATAAAACGCACGGGGCCGGAATCAAGCACTGCAAGACTGCCGTCGCCTTGAAAAATCCCAATGGCGCAAGCCCGCGCCATAGGGGGGGGGTGGGCGAAGGCTTCAGCGCAGCGACGGACGCGCCGTGCTGCCCCAGATCGAGTTGACCGCCGCCGTGCCGACGGCGCCGCCGAATTTCTTGATCAGCCGCTCGGACAGGCCTTCACGCTGGGTGTAGTCGACGATTTCCTCGGCCTTGAGTTCGTCGCGTGCGACCGAGTCCACGGTGCCGAAACCATCGGCAAGACCGATCTCGACAGCCTTGGAGCCGCTCCAGAACAAGCCCGAAAAAGTTTCCGGCGTTTCCTTCAGCCTGTCTCCACGGCCCTTGCGCACGACATCGATGAACTGCTGGTGCACTTCATTGAGCATGTCCTGCGCATAGTTGCGGTGCTTTGCGCTCTGCGGACTGAAGGGATCGAGGAAACCCTTGTTCTCGCCGGCAGTCATCAGGCGGCGCTCCACGCCGGCCTTTTCCATCAGTCCGGTGAAACCGAAGCCTTCCATGAGCACACCGATGGAGCCGACAATACTGGCCTTGTTGACGAAGATCTTGTCGGCGGCGGCAGCAATGTAATAACCGCCGGAAGCACAGATCTCGTCCACGACGACAAACAGCGGCTTCTTCGGGAATTCCTGGCGCAGGCGGACGATCTCATCGTTGATCATCCCTGCCTGGACGGGGCTGCCGCCCGGGCTGTTGATGCGCAGGACGACGCCCATGGCCGTGTCGTCCGAATAGGCGCGGTTGAGTGCCTGGATGACGGCATCGGCCGAGCCCGAGGTGCCGGACTCGATTGCGCCGTCGATTTCGATCAGTGCGGTGTGAGGGCCGACCACTTCGCCATCCTGCTGGCCATAGCCGAGGGCGATCCACAAGCCGAACCCGATCAGTCCAAGGGTGAGGAAACGGAAGAATATATTCCAGCGGCGCGCCGCGCGCTGCTCGCGCAAGGTGGCGAACGCCAGCTTTTCAAGAACCTCGCGTTCCCAGGCGGGCCCTCGGGCCGGCGAAGGGGACGGCGCAGCGTTGCGGGACTGGTTCTTCTCGTCGAAATTGTCGTCAATCATTGTTCATGCCCATTGTTATCCTTGCGCGTCATGCCACGGCCGGCCTGATGTAGTCATCCGGCTCCCAGTAGACGCGTCCATCCCTCTCGAACACCGTGATCTGCCGCAGACGGCCACCCCGGCACGGACCGCCGGCGCAGCGCCCGGACTCCGGCGTGTACAGCGCGCCATGGGTCGAGCACATCAGGTACAGGCCGCTCGATTCGAAAAACTCGCCCTCGTTCCAGTCCAGCTCGATGGGAACATGCGCGCAGCGGTTCAGGTAGGCATAGACCGCATTGTCGTAGCGGACCACGAACCCGGTGCTGTCCTCGCCTCCGGCCGTGACCGGGAAGCGCACGCCCTTGCCGCCATCCGTCAGCGCAGACGACTCGCAGATCAGGATCGCGGTGTCATCCATTCCGGCATTATGCATTTTCGCGCAGCCATGTGTGCAGCTCCGGCACGGAGCTTGCGATGAATAAAGGGTTCAGCGCCTCAAGCTCGGGTCCCGAATGCGCACCGTAATGCACCCCCACTCCCGAAGCGCCGGCGTTCACGGCCATTTGCAGGTCGTGCGTGGTGTCCCCGATCATGAGGGTACGCCGCATGTCCTGGCCGAGTTCGCGCGTCAGTTCCTGCAACATGGCGGGATGCGGTTTGGAAAAGGTTTCATCCGCGCATCGGGTTGCATCGAAGACGGAGAGCAGGTTGGCCGCATCCAGCGCACGGTTCAGCCCTACCCGGCTCTTGCCCGTTGCGACAGCCAGGAAATATCCCTCCTGGGCCAGGTCGCTCAACATCTCGCGCACGCCGTCGAACAGGGTCAAGCCCTTGTCCTTGGTCAGGTAGTGGTAACGGTAACGCTCCACCATGTGCGGATAGTGCTTGGGTTCGAGGCCGGGAATCACGGCTTGCATGGCGTCCGGGAGCGCAAGGCCGATCACGTAGGCGGCTTGCTTGTCATCGGGAACCGGAAGTCCGAGGTCCTTGGCCGCCGCCTGGATGCACGCAACGATGGTCGCCGTGCTGTCCATCAGGGTTCCATCCCAGTCAAATACGATCAGGTCGAAGTTCTTTCTTGGCATTGTCAAAGTGGTATTGCCGCTTGTGTTGTCGAATTCTTGCCGGCTGCTCATGCGGCTTTCCTGTCCAGGCTTTTCAGGAAGCGTTCGCATTCCGGCGGCAGCGGAGCTTTCAGGGTGACGGCGGCTCCCGTATCCGGATGGCGGAACGTGACCTGGCAGGCGTGCAGGAACATGCGCTTGAGTGCGGCACGCTCCCCCTCCGCCTTTTGCAAGGCCTTGTTGAGTGCGAAGTCGCCGTATTTGTCGTCGCCGACGATCGGGAAGCCGCTGGAGGCGAGATGGACGCGGATCTGGTGCGTGCGCCCGGTCTTCAGTTCAGCTTCCAGCAATGCGAAGTCGCCGAAGCGCCGGACCAGGTTGAAGATGGTGTGCGACGGCTGGCCGTCCGCCTGTACGCGTACGCGCCTTTCGCCATCCGGCGTCGTGTATTTAAATAGAGGCAACTTGACGTGCTGGCGCGAATTCGTCCATTCGCCGTGCACCAGAGCGAAATAGCGCTTGTCCAGTTCGCCATCCCGGATCTGGGCATGGAGGTCCGTCAACGCCGAGCGCTTCTTTGCCAGCAGCAATACGCCGGAGGTTTCGCGGTCCAGCCGGTGCACCAGCTCCAGGAACTTGGCCTGGGGGCGCGCAGCACGAAGCTGTTCGATCACACCGAAGCTCACCCCGGAACCGCCGTGAACGGCAACGCCCGCGGGCTTGTCGATGACCAGCAGGTGCGCATCCTCGAGCAGGATCGTGAACTCGGCGGCCGGCACCGACGACGTTGCCTTTTCAGCAATCCGCACCGGCGGGATGCGGACCACGTCGCCTTCCTTCAGGCGATAGGTCTGGTCGACACGTCCTTTGTTGACGCGCACTTCTCCCGACCGCAAGACGCGGTATATATGGCTCTTGGGTACGCCTTTACAAACCCGCAACAGGAAATTGTCGATGCGTTGATCGGCTTCATCCTCGGAAATTGTCACGAGGCGGACCTGTGCGGATGCCTGGGAGGACGGCTCATTTGGAGCCGAATCAGTCCGCCCCCCAGAAAATCTCGCTAAGTCCTTCATTTTGCAGATATAATTGTTTCGCGTCGGTTACAAACCGGCGCGCGTGTGAGAATAAAAAGCACATTCTACACAGGGGCGTGTCCATCAGCCTCGCCGAATTGCAAATTCGATGGACAGGGCGCCGGCGAAAAGACAAGAGTGCCCAGGGCCAGGGTTAGAGGAGAGGTCGTGTACAGGAGTACACCGCTCCGTCATTCCGGTCCGGGCGCACAGGTTGTTTTCGTGGTGCCTGAAAGACGTGTATGCAGCGTCCTTGCGCGAACCAGGGTTGCACCGTAGTTGTAATCGGGTAGCGCGCATCGGCGTTGGACAAGAATGCTTGAATATTAAGGATATGTCTGGCGAGCACGCCTGTGAAAGGAATGCTCGCTGGTTGATGTGGTTGGCCCCCGTTTGCCGATTTCGTTGAATGCCATGACTTGTTTGGCTCCATCACAATGCTCGCTGCCTGACGCTGCGCCCGGCCCGGCCCATGACGCCTGGACCGGAATGCGCATTGCGGATGCCGCGCGCGCTCGGCATCCGTTACAACCGCGTCCGTGCCCCGTTGCGGCTTTAGCGCTGAAGGTTTGCGCAACCGCACACTAAGGCAATTCCCTCCCTCAAGCACTCCGACCTCGCGTACATCCACGCAGCTGCCGCGCTGGCGAAGTTCGTCATGCGCGGCCCTAGTTGACCTCAAGAGTCACGGAGTAAATAAAAATGAAACGAATGTTGTTCAACGCCACGCAGCAGGAAGAACTGCGCGTGGCCATCGTCGATGGGCAAAAGCTCATCGACATCGACATCGAAACGACCGGCCGCGAACAGCGCAAGTCGAATATCTACAAGGGCGTGATCACCCGCATCGAGCCCTCGCTGGAAGCCTGCTTCGTCAATTACGGCGAAGAACGTCACGGCTTCCTCCCGTTCAAGGAAGTGGCGCGCAGCTATTTCAAGGACGGCATCGACGTGCGCAACGCGACCATCAAGGACGCCTTGCGCGAGGGCCAGGAAATCATGGTCCAGGTCGAGAAGGAAGAGCGCGGCAACAAGGGTGCGGCGCTGACCTCCTTCATCTCCCTGGCCGGCCGCTACCTCGTCCTGATGCCGAACAACCCGCGCGGCGGCGGCGTCTCCCGCCGGGTCGAAGGCGAAGACCGCCAGGAACTGCGCGAGACGATGGACAAGCTGGAAATCCCGTCCGGCATGTCCGTCATTGCCCGCACCGCCGGCATCGGCCGCAACGTGGAAGAACTGCAGTGGGACTTGAACTACCTGCTGCAACTGTGGCGCGCGATCGAAGGCGCCGGCCAGTCCGCTCCGGGCGCCTTCCTGATCTACCAGGAATCCTCGCTGGTCATCCGCGCCATCCGGGACTATTTCCAGCCTGACATCGGCGAAATCCTGATCGACACCGACGACATCTACGAACAGGCCCAGCAGTTCATGAGCCACGTGATGCCGGACATGGTGCACCGGGTCAAGCGCTACCGTGACGACGTGCCGCTGTTCTCGCGTTTCCAGATCGAACACCAGATCGAAACCGCCTACTCCCGCACCGTCCCCCTGCCCTCCGGTGGCGCCATCGTCATCGACCACACCGAAGCCCTCGTTTCCATCGACGTCAACTCCGCCCGCGCCACCCGCGGCAGCGACATCGAAACCACCGCGCTCCATACCAACCTCGAAGCCGCCGACGAAGTGGCCCGCCAGCTGCGCCTGCGCGACTTGGGCGGCCTGATCGTGATCGACTTCATCGACATGGAGAACGCCAAGAACCAGCGTGAAGTCGAGACGCGCCTGAAGGATGCGCTGCGCTATGACCGCGCGCGCGTGCAGATGGGCAAGATTTCCCGCTTCGGCCT
>Ga0196971_1001349_pt1 | contig 11380 bp, 8 predicted proteins | sample S1v_1013CmetaG_FD_148660 | JGI IMG/M metagenome (GOLD analysis project Ga0196971, IMG submission 148660) | Soil microbial communities from Anza Borrego desert, Southern California, United States - S1+v_10-13C | ecosystem: Environmental > Terrestrial > Soil > Desert | place: USA: California... | reverse complement strand
GAAGTCGCTGCCTGGGAAACCCGCCGGAATACCGTCCGCGCCAAAATCGATTGGCGTTTCACCACCGACAATGCGCGCATAAAGCTCAAGCATCTTTACCCTTCAATTCAACCTTGATGAAGCACTACTACGAACATCCGCGCGATGAAGGTGGAAAGCGAAAGCTTACGCCGCTCGGGTCGAACCTTGCCGAAGCGAAACGGAAATGGGCAGAACTCGAATGTCAGCCAGTACCGGCCGATGTTCGATCACTGTCCTACATCTTCGACCGCTACGAACAAGAGGTCAGTCCTACAAAAGCCCCTCGAACCCAACGCGATGATTCGGAACGACTCAAGCAACTTCGCCCGGTCTTCGGACACTGCCTCATCGATAGCATCACGCCGCAATACATCCGGCGTTATCTCGACGCGAGAACCGCCAAGGTAAGAGCTAACCGTGAAATCGCGTTATTCTCGGCGATCTTCAACAAAGCCCGAGAATGGGGCTACACCAACAAGCCGAATCCGGTTCAAGGTGTGGCCAAGAACAAAGAATCCGGCCGAACGCTCTATGTTACGGACGAAATGTTCGCCCTTGTTTACAAGAACGCCGATCCGATCATCCAAGATGCCCTTGATCTCTCATATTTAACGGGCCAACGTCCGGCCGATGTGTTCAAACTCAAATGGGATCAAATCCGAGAGGGTGCTATCTGGTTAGAGCAACGAAAAACAAAAGCCAAGCTCCGGATTGAGCTTATCGGCGAGCTGGCCGAAGTCATCGAGCGTATCAAAGCGCGTGGAGCTCGGGAAGTAACGATCCTGACCGATCCCAAAGGACAACCCTTAAAACCCTTCGGTTACTTCCGAAGTCATTTTGACAAAGCGAGAGACAAGGCCGAAAGGGAGGCTCAAGAACTCGGGATTTCCTTTGAACGCTTCCAACTTCGTGACCTTCGCGCTAAAGCCGCTTCGGATCTCGAAAGTATGTCTCAAGCCAGGAAACTACTGGGACACGCCACCGAAAACATGACGCGTCAGTATGTCCGAGCCAGGGTAGGGGAGAAAGTAATGCCCGTCATGGCGAAAAGTCTTTTCGCCAAAACAACCGATGAAGAAGGAGAAGAAGCCTTAGAAGGCCCGGAATCATTGGAGGCTGAGGTCGGAATCGAACCGGCGTCCACGGCTTTGCAGGCCGCTGCATGACCACTCTGCCACTCAGCCTAAGTGGGCTCGTGAAAGTAAAAAGCCGCGTTTCTTATCGCGGCTTTCTAAACTTGGAGCGGGAAACGAGACTCGAACTCGCGACCCCAACCTTGGCAAGGTTGTGCTCTACCAACTGAGCTATTCCCGCGTACTGTCGAGAGTTGGAATTTTATGGATCGCTGGCTTCTTTGTCAACTCTTCGTCATCGCCTTTCAGGACCGGCAGCGCCGCTTTCAGATAATTGACCATGGACCAAAGCGTCAGTATGGCGGAAATCAGCAGGAAAAACTGACCGAGGTTCTTTAGGAATTGCAGCCAGATATCCATGCTGAGCAAAAGCGTGACGATCGAGACCATCTGGGTGGTCGTTTTCCATTTGCCCAGCCAGGATACTTCCACCCTCTTGCGCTCTCCGATTTCCGCCATCCATTCGCGCAGGGAGGCGATCGTAATTTCGCGCCCAATGATCACCGCCGCGGCGATAGCCACATAAGGGCTGGGGTCCGCCTGTACGATCAAGACCAGCGTGACGGCCACCATCAACTTGTCGGCTACCGGATCGAGAAATGCACCGAAGCGGGTGGTTTGGCTCATTTTGCGGGCTAAATAGCCGTCCAACCAATCGGTAACGGCGGCGATGGCAAAAACCAATGCGCAGGCGATGTGGGCGCCACTCCACGGCAGATAGAAAAAGACGACCAGGACCGGAATCAAGACGATCCGAAGTAACGTCAAGTTAGTGGGGAGGTTTAACTCCATCTTCAGCTTTCTCTCTCGTGAAACGTTTCGTAAATGCGCTTTGCCAACTGATCGCTGATGCCCTCGACGCTGCTTAATGCGTCCACGCCGGCACGGCTGATTTCCCTGAGGCCGCCGAATTGTCGCAACAGTTGTTGGCGACGCTTTGGACCCAATCCGGCGATATCGTCGAGCGCGGACTGTTTTTTCGCTTTGGCCCTTCGCTGACGATGCCCGGTGATGGCAAAACGGTGGGCTTCGTCACGAATCTGTTGAATCAAAAGCAGGGCAGGAGAGTGGCTGGGCAGGATGATGGCATCTGATGATCCCGCCGGGAAGAGCATTTCCATTCCCGGCTTGCGGTCGGGACCCTTGGCGACTCCGATGGTGCGGATTCGGTCCATCTCGAGTTCGGCCAGAGTCTCGCGCACCGCGTTGACCTGGCCTTTGCCGCCATCGATGAAAAGGATATCCGGCGCGTCGATTTCGCCTTGCTTGATTCGCTGATAGCGCCGCGAAACCGCTTGCGCCAAGGCGCCATAATCATCGCCGGGCGTAACGCCCTCGATGTTGAACCGGCGGTAGGCGGACTTGACCGGGCCTTGCCGGTCGAATACCACGCAGGATGCGACGGTTTGGTCGCCCTGCGTATGGCTGATGTCGAAGCATTCCAGGCGTCTCGGCGGCTCCGGACAGTGCAACGCCTCGCCCAGACTGAGGAAACGCGCGTAGAGGTCCTGACGGTTCGCCAGTTTCGCATTCAAGGCGTTTTCGGCATTGATGAGTGCCAACTGCAGGCGCTTTTGCCGTTCGCCGCGGAGCCGTGCGGAGATCTGTACGGAGTGGCCGGATTGCGTGGCGAGCACTTCCTCCACCAGTTCGGCATCCTCGATCGAATGGCTGATGAGGATTTCACGGGGAATATGCTTCCCGAGGTAATACTGGGGAATGAACGCCGCCAGAATGCTGCCCGGATCGTGTTCTTCCATCATGCTCGGGAAGAAGGCGCGGTCGCCGATCTGCTGCCCGCCGCGGATGAACAACATCTGAACGCAGGCGACATTGCCGTTGAGCGCGCAGGCGATGATGTCCACGTCGCCGTGTTCGCCGTGCACCGCCTGCTTGGCCAGGACGGTTCTCAAGGTGGCGATCTGGTCGCGGTAGCGCGCCGCCCGCTCGAATTGCAAATCGGACGCGGCCTTTTCCATGCGCCCCGCCAAGTCGTCGATCAGCCGTTTGCCGTTCCCTTCCAGGAACATGGCGGTATCCTGCACGTCCTGGGCATAGGTTTCGCGATCGATTAGATCCACGCAAGGCGCGGTACAGCGTTCGATTTGGTATTGCAGGCAGGGCCTAGAGCGATTTTGGAAATACGAATCCTGACACTGGCGCATGGGAAAAATCTTCTGAAGCAGTCTTAGGCTTTCCCGAACCGCACCGGCGCTCGGATAAGGTCCGAAGTAGCGGCCTTGCTTGCTCTTGGCGCCGCGGTGGAAGGTGACGCGAGGGAATGGCTGATGGGTTGAAACATAAATGTAAGGATAGCTCTTATCGTCGCGCAAGTTGATGTTGTAGCGCGGCTTGTGGCGCTTGATGAGCTGGCTTTCCAGAAGCAGCGCCTCGCCTTCGGTGTGCGTTACCCTAACGTCGACCGAGCGGACTCGGGCCACCATGGCTTGTTGTTTGGGCGAGCAGTCCTTGGTCGAAAAGTAGCTCGATACCCGCTTTTTCAGGTTTTTCGCCTTGCCGACGTAAATCACTTCGCCTTTTTCGTCCAGCATCCTGTACACGCCCGGTAGCTGGGTCAGTGTTTCCAGAAATGCTTTGATGTCGAAGGACGGAGCGTCTTCGCGCAAATTCATGACAGACAGGCCGATTCGTCAAGAAGAGATCATTATAATCCTGAAAGCTCCGGGACACTCAGTTTGACCATCTACCACCCTAGGCTTCGACAAGACCGGGTATCCGAACAGGTTGCTACTGAATTGGCACATGGAGCGGCGATAATGAGGCGAGACGGCAAAAATTTAAGACTTCGAACCTTCCAGTTCTTAACCATGACAGCGATATCGAAATGCTCAATAGGCTTCATCGGCTTAATCCTGCTGTTCTTAACGGGAATGTCTTGGGCCGGACCGGCGCAATCGGAGCGTGTTCTGATAGAGACCATCATTCGCTCCGATTGTGCCCACTGCCGGGCGGAAAAAGAGTTTTTGGAGGTTTTGACACGGATTGAAACCGGCATTGAAGTGCGTTTCCACGACATCGCCACTAAAGACGGCGCGGAGCTCTTCAGGGCGGTTGTTGAGCACTCCAAGCTGCCTTGGTCGCTGCCCATTACAATCGTGGGGACCGATTTGGTACACGGATTCGATGCGCCGGAAACCACCGGCCGGCAAATAGAACGCTTGATCGAACAGAATCGGGGACGCGCCGGTCAGGGGTTCGAGGCTTTGCTGGGTGGTTCGGCTGCTGGCATGGACGCGGAACCGTCGTCCTTTTTTGTGAAACTGCCGTTCCTCGGCGTAGTCGACGCGGCGGTTTGGTCGTTGCCGATGCTGGCGGTCACGCTCGGGTTTCTGGACGGCTTCAACCCGTGCGCCATGTGGGTGTTGGCGACCTTTCTTCTCGTGCTGGTGCAAATCGGATCGCGGCGCCGCATGTGGGCCGTGGCCGGGTTGTTCATCGTCGCTGAGACGGTGATGTATTTTCTGATACTGAACCTGTGGTTTCAGGTATGGGATTTCGTCGGCATGGATCGGGTCATCACCCCATTGGTCGGTGTCGTGGCCATCGGCGGCGGGCTGTTTTTTCTCTACGAGTGGTTTAAGTCGCTCGGGACCGAAATGGCCTGCAAGGTTGTGAACCTGGAACAGCGCTCCCGCATCGTGCGGCGGATCAACCGCATCTCCTCGGGCGAGTTCGGCGTTGTGACCGCCTTGGCCGTGATCGGATTGGCTTTTTCGGTGAATATCATCGAATTCGCGTGTTCCATCGGCTATCCGCAAGCCTTTACCAAGATCGTCGAGATGAATCGCCTGGGATTTTGGTCCACGGAGGCGCTGATCGGGCTTTATACCCTGTTTTACATGGTGGACGACTTTTTGGTGTTCGGTCTGGCGTTGTGGGGTTTTGGCAAACTTCAGCTGACTCAGAAATACTCGCAGTGGACGGCGCTCATCGGCGGTTTGCTGATGATAGGGCTCGGTTGGCTCCTCGTGTTTCACCCCGACAAGCTGCGTTTGATGTAGGCGACAGGCCGATACCGATGCTATTTCTGATTTAGATCGACTAATACCAATATGGAAACTCCCGACTCGACTTCTCTCCGCTCCCGCGAATGGGCTTGGGCGCTCTATGACGTGGCGACCTCATCCTTCGCCACCACCGTGATGGCGGCTTTTTTTCCGGTGTTTTTCAAGCAGTACTGGGCGAGCGGGCTACCGGCAACGGAAAGTACCTTTTGGTTGGGCGCGGTGAGTTCGGTGGGCGCCCTAGTCGCGCTGGTTCTGGCGCCGGTGCTCGGGTCGCTGTCCGATGCTGGCGGTTGGAAAAAGCCCTTGCTCGCCCTCTGCGCATTCATCGGCATCGCCATGACCGCGGGACTCTTCTGGGTCGAGCAGGGCGACTGGGAATTGGCGCTTACCCTTTTCGCGCTGGGGCTCGTGGGGTTTTCCACCGGAATGGTTTTTTACGACGCTCTGCTGCCGTCGGTCACGATTCCCGCGCGCTTCGAGCATGTATCCGCATTCGGGGTGGGGATGGGTTATCTCGGCGGCGGTTCGCTCTTCGCCGTCAACATCCTGATGACACAAAAGCCGGAGTGGTTCGGCCTCGCGGATGCATCCGCCGCGGTCCGGATATCGTTTTTGTCCGTGGCCGTGTGGTGGTTCTTATTCACCCTGCCTTTGCTGTTCGTCGTGCGCGAGCCGCCGACCCGGCGCGCAAGCGGTACTGCCGCGGTGAGGTCTGGTCTGCGCCAGCTTCGGGAGACTTTTCGGGACGTGCGGCGGCTCAAGGTCGTCATGCTGTTCTTGGGCGCCTATTGGCTGTATATCGACGGCGTGGACACGATCGTCCACATGGCGGTGGATTATGCACTAGCGATCGGCTTCGACGCCGGCGGGTTGATGCTGGCCTTGCTCGTCACGCAAATCGTCGGCGTTCCGGCAACGCTCGCCTACGGCTGGCTCGGTCAGCGCTTCGGCGCCAAATCCGGCATTCTCGCCGGGCTCGCGGCGTACGCGTTGCTGGTGGTTTGGGGTTCCGTCATGAGTCAGCAATGGGAGTTTTACGGGATCGCCGTTGGCATCGGGTTGGTTCAGGGCGGTGTTCAGGCCCTCAGCCGGGCGCTTTACGCGCGCCTCATTCCGAAAGCGAAGGCCGGCGAGTTCTTCGGTTTTTTCAATCTGCTCAGCAAGTTCGCGGCGGTCCTCGGCCCCGTACTGGTGGGGATCGTCAGCCACGCCACGGGCGAACCGCGGCTTTCGATACTCTCGTTGCTGGTGCTGTTCAGCCTGGGCGGCGGACTGCTCTGGCGCGTCAACGTGGCGGAAGGCGAACGGCGCGCCGGGGAGTTGTAGGGTAACCCGCTACACAGCCGGTTGCCTGGGGAGACGCCAGGATACGAGTACCGTCAAGGCCAAGACGGCCACGCCCAAGGCCAAAATCGCCGCCACCGGGCCCGTGCCATGGGCCGACGCGAAGGTATAAATTCCCATGCTCACAAGCATCGCGGCGTTCTGAAAGAAGTTTTGGATCGCCACGGCGCCGCCGCTGCCGACCGTGCGATGACCGAGCTGTTGGATCGCCGCGTTGAGCGGCACTACGAACAGGCCGCCGGCGATGCCGATGGCAAGCAGCGTCGCCCTGGCCGGCCAGAGGCTGTCGACGCCCGCCAAGAGCAGAAAAAACAGGCTCAGCGCATAGGCTGCGAGCCGCGCGCGCCGGATGTGTTCCAGGGAAATGAGTCGCGGGACGACGCCCGAGCCGATGACGATGCCGACGGCGAGGAAAAGGGTCAATTGTGCAATCTCCCCCGCGGTCTGCGTATTGAGCACCTGCGGCGCCCAAGCCACGAGAATGACGCGCAGGGTAGTGGCGCAGGCCCAGAACAGGCTCAAGGCCAACAGCACCAGCCGCGCGCGTTCCGAAGCCAGAAGCCCTTTCATCACATGCGCGAGCTTGGCTAGGGACGAAACCGCATGGGGGCCGCGCGCCGGCAATTTCGGCAGCATGAGCGTGGCCGCGGCGGAAATGCCATAGAACGCGACGATCAAGCCAAGGGCGAGTTCGATCGAGGCATCGGCGAGCTTTGCGCCGATCACCGTACCCAGCAGGATCGCGGCAATGGTCGCGCCTTCGATCCAGCTGTTGACCCTGACCAACTGCGTGTGATCGGTCAGTTCGGGCAAGATTCCGTATTTGGCGGGGCTGTAGGTTGCCGCGCCCGCGCCGACGACGGCATAGCCGATCAGCGGCTCGACGCCGAGCAGAATCAAAAGCCCGCCGAGCGCCTTGACGATATTCGCCAGAATCAGCACCTTCGGCTTCGAATGCCGGTCGGCGAACGCTCCGACCCAGGGCGTCAGCATGACAAATGCCACAAGGAAAACGCTCTGCAAGGCTGGGACGTACCAAGGGCCCCGATCACCCGTTTGCAGCACGATCGCGATGACCGTGAAGAGCATGGCGTTGTCCGAGAACGCGGAGAGAAACTGGGCCACGACCAGCGAACGAAGTCCCCGGCTCATGGCTCGCTCCCTTCCCGGACGAAGCCCGTCAGCGCCGGATAATCGATCTTGCCGGTGGCGAGCAGGGGCAGTTCGCGGAGCACCCGGATATCCTTGGGCAGATAGAGTTCGCCGAGACCATCTTTCTGGGCCTGAGCCGCCAACGCGGCTCGATCCGCATCGCGGTGCTCGGTCGCGAGTACGATCTTTTCGCCTTTCTTGGGATCGGGCAGCGTAACCGCCGCATGCCGCGGCCCCGGCCAAATCCGCGCGGCCAGCTCTTCGACCGCGGCCAGCGACACCATTTCCCCGCCGATCTTGGCGAACCGCTTGACTCGGCCGAGAATGGTGACGAAACCTTCCTCGTCGATACGGACGATATCGCCGGTGTCGTACCAGCCCAGTCCGTATCCGGAAGCCGGCGGTCCCAGTTCGCCGGGGCGCTCCGGGCGGAGATAGCCCAGCATTACGTTCGGGCCCGCGACATGGAGGCGCCCGCCCTCGGCCACGCCGGGCACGTCTTCCACCCGCCATTGGATGCCGGGGAAAAAGCGACCCACGGTGCCTTCCCGGTAATACATGGGCGTGTTCGCGGCCAATACCGGGGCGGTCTCGGTGGCGCCGTAGCCTTCCATCACCCGGAGGCCGAATTTCTCGACCCATAGCCGGCGGGTGTCGGCTTGCAGCTTTTCCGCACCGGCGAAGACGTAGCGGACGCTGTAGAAATCATAGGGATGGGCGTGCTTGGCGTAGCCGTGCAGGAATGTGTTGGTGCCGAACAGGATCGTGGCGTTGATGTCGTAGGCCACTTCGGGAATGATCCGGTAATGCAGCGGCGAGGGATACAGGAACAGTCGCATGCCCGACAGCAGCGGCAGCAGCGTGCCGGCGGTCAGGCCGAAGGCGTGAAAGACGGGCAGGACGTTGAGGATGGTGTCCTGGGCATTGAAATCGAAGCGCGCGGCGAGTTGCTCGCGATTGGCGAGAAGGTTGGCGTGCGAAAGCACGACGCCTTTCGGTTCACCCTCGGAACCGGAGGTGAACAAGATCACCGCCGGATCGTCCAGCCGGCGCTTGCCTCGGTACCAGTAATCGGCGGTGAGCGCGGCGAGGAGCGCCCTGATCTTGTCCGCAGCCCCCAATTCCTGGCCCAGGTCTTCCAGATAGATCACTCGAGCTTTTTCGGACAAAGCGTGCACTGCATCCTCGAGTTTGGCCGTGCCCACGAACCGCCGGGCCGTGACCACGGTCTTGATGTTCGCCGTGGCGCAGCTTGACAGGAGGTTGCGGGTTCCTGCGCTGAAATTCAGCATGGCGGGGATGCGCCCGTGGACCTGGAGCCCCAGGAATGCGGCGACCGTGCCGTTCAAGTTGGGCAGCAACAAGCCGACCGCTTCGCCGTCTTCGGTTTTTTCCGTCAGCTTGCGGCCCAATGCCAGGACCTGCGCGATCAGGCGATCGTAGGTGAGGGGCTTCCTCTGCACATCCTCCAGCACGCAGTGTCCGCCGCCGTGAATCCTTCGGGCATCGAGCAAGGCCGAGAACACCGTCTGCCGGTAATTGCTGGTTTCAAACATCATCTCGCTCATCAGATCGGACAACATGAGCCCGACCTGATGCCGCCGCTCGGGTCCGACCACTTCCGGCGGCGGATTCACTTCTCGAGGCGGCAGAATGTTCAGCGTGATCGGCGGAAACCAGCGCAGCCGCACCACTCCATGCAGGCGGGAAAACACCGTGTATTGGGTGCCGTCGATACGGATCGGCAGAACCGTAGCACCCGATTTTTCGGCGATGAGACCGGCGCCGTCGTAAATCTTCATCAATGCTCCGGTCACCGTGATGCGTCCTTCCGGGAAAATCACCGCTTTCCGGTTTTCTTTCAGGTAATGGGTCAGCGCCTTGACCGAAAGCGGCTGCGTCGGGTCCATCGGAAACACCTTCGCAAACCGGAGGGCCGGCCGTACCCACCATCGCTGGGCGATATGCGTATTGATCGCGAAAGTCACCTCGTCCGGCAAAAAGGCCCACAACAGGATCGGGTCGAGGTAGGAAGAATGATTGGCGGCGATCAGCACGCGAGCGCCGGCCTTTCGGTAATTTTCGAGGCCAATGAGCTTGATGCGAAACAGCCGGGCGAGAATCCAGCGAATAATTGTTTTAAGCATTGATGTTCACCTCCGGGAGAAAGTCTAGATCATAAATGAACACTGTTCAATATATCGGTCGAGGGTAAAACAAAAATTCGAGCAACCCCTGCGAACCTTCTTGATCAAAGGTAATATAGGGTCCGTCCTGTAATACCTGCCGGCTCTAGCCATGAATCTGAAAGTCCTTCATTTGTCCTGTTTCGTGCTTTTTCCATGCCTGTTGCTCGGCGGCTGTACGCCGCTCACTCATCCTACGGGAACGGATAAAGTCAAACCGCAGCTTCGCAAAGCCCATTTTGTTGCCGCAGACCGTACCGTTTTGCCGGTGCGATCCTGGCTGCCCGAAAACGGCGAAGCCAAGGCGGTCATCGTGGCGCTCCACGGTTTCAACGATTACAGCAACGCCTTCGCCATGCCCGGCCGCTACCTGAGCGAGCACGGCATTGCCTTGTACGCGTACGATCAGAGGGGTTTCGGAAATGCGCCGGGGCGGGGCCTATGGGCCGGAATGGATGCCTATGCCGATGATCTTAGGCAATTCACCCGATTGGTAGGGGAGCATCATTCAGGCAAACCCGTCTTCATCCTCGGCGAGAGCATGGGCGGAGCCTTGGCGATAGTCACGATGGCGTCGGAGCGGCCTCCCGCGGCCGACGGAATCATCCTCTCGGCGCCGGCGGTCTGGGGCCGGGACACCATGCCCTGGTACCAGCGGGTTTTGCTCTCGGTTTCTGTAAATACGGTGCCCTGGCTGCAGTTGACCGGAGAAAGCCTGGGAATTCTTCCTTCGGACAATATCGAGATGCTGCGCGGACTCGGACGCGATCCCCTGGTCATAAAAGAAACCCGGGTCGACGCGATTTACGGGCTGGTCAATCTTATGGACGAGGCTCTATCGCGGGTCGACCGGCTACATAAGGAGGTTTTGCTCCTCTACGGCGAACGGGATCAAGTGATACCCAAAGAGCCGGTTTCCGTAATGCTGAAGAAGTTATCGAAGATCGGGAGCGCCCGCGTGGCCTTTTACGAGCAGGGCTACCATTTGCTGCTGCGGGATTTGGGGGCCGCTCAACCTTGGGGCGATATCGCGGCATGGGTCGCAGATAGGACGCAGCCGTTACCGTCGGGGGCGGATAAGCGGGACATGCTGGCTCTCACCAATCCGTGAGGAAATCCAGGTGCGGGTGAGAGCGCACACTTACCGGTGTCCTGTGGCCCCGGCGTAGTAAGAAGCCGTTTGTAGCAGCGCGATATGCCGAACCCCAGCGGAAAGCCATCGCGCCGGAACAGCGGCGACTCTTAGAAGCTGCCTTCAAACTACTGCGCGCCACCATGCCGGCGTTGCTCAAGGGCTCAAAATCCTCATGTACGCTCGTGTACACTCCGGTTTTTCGCCCTTTCGCGCCTTGCCCTGACGCCGCTCGTGACGTTTGAAGACAGCTTCTTATTCCATTTCGCGATCATAAGGGTAACAATATGGCCTGTTCTTTCAGATGTGAACGGCCATGGCGAGACCCGCGAGTGGACGGGCCGTGTTGGCGCAGGCCAAAGCGGTTCTGGAGACGGCCCGGAA
>Ga0196971_1001345_pt1 | contig 11429 bp, 12 predicted proteins | sample S1v_1013CmetaG_FD_148660 | JGI IMG/M metagenome (GOLD analysis project Ga0196971, IMG submission 148660) | Soil microbial communities from Anza Borrego desert, Southern California, United States - S1+v_10-13C | ecosystem: Environmental > Terrestrial > Soil > Desert | place: USA: California... | reverse complement strand
AACAGTTCAAGGATTTCAGGTTTTCCGCCGAGCCGGTGCGGAACTAGGATCGGGGACGATTACGGCATGCATGCACACCACACGATGGAAGCATTTGGCGCGACCGCGCTGACGCGTCTGAACGCGTATCTGTCCGCCCGCGTCCGTGGCTTCGATGCGATACGGGAACTGAGCAAATTTGAAGGCGGACAGTCGAACCCGACCTACAGGCTGAGCACCGCAACCGGGGACTACGTGCTGCGGACAAAGCCCGCGCCGGCGGCGGACCTGCTGTCGTCGGCGCACGCGATCGACCGTGAATACCGGGTGATCGACGCGCTCGGAAGGGCCGGGATTCCGGTGCCCGAGACGTACGTGTACTGCGACGACGAGACGATTATCGGCCGCCACTTTTACCTGATGGCGTTTGTGCCCGGCCGCATCTTCTGGGACCAGGCACTGCCCGCGCTGCCGACGCCGGAACGCGCAGCGATCTACGGCGAGATGAACCGGGTCATGGCCGCACTTCACGGCATCGATCCTGTTGCGGCCGGCCTGGCCGATTTCGGGAAGGCCGGCAACTACTTCGGCCGGCAGATTTCGCGCTGGACGCGGCAATACCGCGCATCGGAGACCCAGGCGATGCCGGCGATGGAAGAGCTCATTGCATGGCTGCCCGAGAACATTCCGGAGGGTGATGAAACATGCATCGTCCACGGCGACTTCCGTCTCGACAACCTGGTGTTTCATCCCACCGAGCCGCGCGTGGTCGCCGTGCTCGACTGGGAGCTTGCCACGCTCGGCCATCCCCTTGCAGATTTCTCGTACCACTGCCTTGGCTACCGGATCGCGCCGCACCAGTTCCGCGGCATTGCCGGCCTGGATCTGCCGTCTCTCGGCATTCCGTCCGAGCAGGCGTACACAGCGATGTACTGCGAGCGCGTCGGCCGCGCCAGGATTGAAAACTGGGAGTATTACATCGCGTATAACCTGTTCCGGCTGGCGGCTATCCTGCAAGGCATTGCCAAGCGTGCCGAGGACGGCACCGCCGCCAGTGCCGAGGCGGCGCGTGTCGGTTCGCAGGCGCACGCACTGGCAGAACTGGGCTGGGCAGCAGCCCGGCGATTCAGCAACCCGGGGTAAGGGGGCACGTTGACAACAGCGGGAATTGGCCGAGGCAGTGCTGCCGCCCGGCCTTTTTTCTTAGCCGAGCCTCCGCCAGCGGTCCCACAAGCCGGCCGCCTACGTCGCACGCTCACGGATCAGGCGGTTCAAGCTCGAAGCAACGCAAAAGTGAACCTATTTATCGAAAAACTGGCGGTGGACGCGGAAGCGATGACGGTGGTGAAGAAAATTCCCAAACTAGTTGCACAATGTGAGACCCAGATTGCGCGAATCAAAGTGTACTTGCTGCTCTGTTAACGCCTTCCTTTATTTTACATAATACAAATTATGCGAATAATCGCTGTAGGAGCGGTCATCCAGGCGGTGGTGGATGGTACTCTCAAACCTGGACCAGCAGCCGAACGGCTGGACCAGACCGTTCGCCAAGTTCGGCGTCTGGTACGGCGTGTTCAAGCCGAAGGCGCTGCCGGCCTTGCCTCCCGGCGCTACGGTCGTCCGAGCAATAACCGGACGCCTCCAAATCTCGTCAAGCAGGCGCTGGACATTATCCGGGCGCGCTACGCCGATTTTGGGCCGACCTTAGCCTGCGAGAAGCTCTTGGAATGTCACGGGCTCGATCTTTCCAAGGAGACCGTCCGCAAGCTGATTTCCGATGCGGGTCTCTGGCTTCCGCGCAAGCTGCGCTCCCCGACGATTTACCAGCCGAGGAACCGGCGTCATTGTGCCGGCGAACTGATCCAGATCGATGGCAGTGACCATCGCTGGTTTGAGGACCGCGGGCCGGCCTGCACGCTGCTGGTGTACATCGACGACGCGCCCAGCCGGTTGATGCATCTGCACTTCACGCCGGCGGAGTCCACGTTCAGCTATTTCGAGGCGACGCGGCGTTATATCGAGCAGCATGGCAAGCCGCAGGCGTTTTACAGCGACCAGTACAGCGTGTTCCGTTGCAATAATAAAAATGCAACAGGCGGCGATGGGCACACACAGTTTGGTCGTGCGCTGTTTGAGCTCAATATTGAGAGCATTTGTGCCAACAGCAGCCAGGCAAAAGGGCGTGTGGAGCGGGCGAATCTGACCCTGCAGGACCGGCTGGTCAAGGAGATGCGACTGCAGGGGATCTCGACGATGGAAGCCGCCAATACGTGGGTGCCCTCTTTCATTGCCGATTACAACCGGCGTTTTGAGAAGCCGCCCCGCAATGACTGGGATGCGTGTCGACGGCTGCGCGAGATGAGGATCTGAACTTAATCTTTACCTTCCGGGAGAAGCGTAAGGTTTCGCATGTCCTAACGCTGCAATACGAAAAGTGATTACCTGCTGGAGGACAGCAAGGCCACGCGTACGCTTATTGGCAATTACATCGACGTATTCGAGTACCCGGATGGCCGGATCGAGTTGCGCGCGGACGGCACTGCCCTTCCCTATGCCATTTATAACCGCCTCCCAGAAGTGGACCAGGGGGCGATCGTGGAGAACAAGCGGATTGGGCACGTATTGGCGGTGGCGCAGGTGATGCAGGCCCAGCGGGACAGTCGGCGAGGACGATCGGCTCCATCGAGGGCGCATCAGGGGGCCGGGCCAATTCCACTCAAACCAAAGCCAGGCAAGAAGTCCCAGCGCCAGCTTAATGAACAGGATTTACAAGCCGCGATCGACGCTGCGCAACAAACGAAGCCTGGCGAAGAGTCAAGGAAGGTGGTTTAAACAGGCATTCCGCTATCGCGGCGGCGTTACGGTTCGAAAACCCTAAGAGATAGAACCCACAAACCCTAAAAGCGGACATTTCAACTTTGCCGGCAGCCGGACATTTGAATCTGGCTTTGACAATCGCTGTGATATTAACCGTCCTGGCGTTAACGACACCGGGCACACTGCCTTTTCCTGGCGCTAAGAAGCCAATCCGAAAAAATTTAACCCGCCTTATCTTGTCCATTAAGCAACGTCCACAACACACAACCACGACTGCGCATATTCGACAACCGTCCCTTCCTGCAGCCGCGTTCAATCCATGCAATGTAAATCGCCCTTCGTTCATCCAGATTAGGTACGGCTCAAAGAGGATAAGGACCAGCATCCCGGTATACGACTGATCCACAAAACGTGCCGTTTTGATTACTCGATTGCCCCCGTCGTCCCGTACATCAAGGATGGAAAGCTCCCCGATCAGAGTGATTTGGTCCTTTAGCGTATGCTTCGGAGTAGCAATACCCCCTTTCTCATACGAACGACTTTGCACTTCATGATATAAACTGTACAAATGCACAGTATTTTGAGCAAGAGGAAAGTTGTACCGCCTGCGCCTCCAATCAAGCAGAAAATGAACGGCTGCGTAATCGACTATTACGCCGCTGTCCGGTTTACCGTGGAATTACAGGTACCGATTTGGCTCAGTTAACCCAAGGGTTTCTTTTGACCCGGCACTGGCGCGACACGGCCGCTGGCACAGAAATCGACTTTTGGCTGGCTACCGACAACGGTCCGCGGCACTTGCGGCTGTCATCACAGCCATCTGTGGCCTTTATCCCGACCGGACAACGCGAGCAAGCCGAAGCTGTCTTGCGCAACGAACGCAATTGGGAGCTTCGCCCTCTCTCTCTTATCGATTTCCATCAACGTCCAGTACTTGGCCTTTATTGCCAGCATTACCGGCAACTGCTGAAACTGGAAAAGCGCCTCCGGAACAGTTGCATCGACGTCTATGAGGCGGATGTGCGGCCGCCGGAACGATACCTGATGGAGCGCTTCATCACCGCCCCGGTCTGGTTCAGCGACCAGCCGGAGCACGGTGGTAATACCCTCCGCCCCGGCATTCACCTGAAACCTGCCCCTGGCTACCGCCCTCGCCTGCGCCTGGCGTCACTGGATATCGAAACCAGCCCCCGCGGCGATCTGTACTCGATCGCACTCGAGGGATGCGGGCAGCGGCACGTGTATATGCTCGGGCCGCCGAACAACCTCACTGCTTCGCTCGACTTCGAGCTGCAATACTGCGACAGCCAGGCGCAAATGCTCAAGGAACTCAACGGGTGGCTGGAACGGCATGACCCGGATGCAATCATCGGCTGGAACCTGGTGCAGTTCGACTTGCGCGTGCTGCAGCGGCATGCGGAACGGCTCGGCGTGACGTTGCGCTTCGGACGCGACGGCAGTCCGATGGAATGGCGGGAACACAGCAGGAGCGAGCACTTTTTTGCCAGTGCCGCCGGCCGTCTGATCATTGATGGAATCGAAGCCCTGAAATCGGCAACATGGAATTTTCCGTCTTTCAGTCTGGAGCATGTGGCCCAGACACTACTGGGAGAAGGCAAGGCAATCGACAACCCCTACCAGAGAATGTCGGAAATCGAGCGCCGTTTTGCGGAAAACAAGCCGGCCCTGGCGCGCTACAACCTGAAAGACTGCGAGTTGGTCACGCGCATCTTCGAGAAAACCGATCTCATCGCGTTCCTGCTTGAGCGCGCCAGTGTGACCGGGCTGCCCGCAGATCGTAGCGGCGGATCTGTAGCGGCCTTCGAGCACCTGTACATGCCAATGATGCATCGCCGGGGTTATGTCGCTCCCAATCTTGGCGAAATGGACGGAGAAAGCAGCCCGGGCGGCTTCGTGATGGATTCCAAGTCCGGCTTGTACGATTCAGTGTTGGTGCTCGATTACAAGAGCCTTTACCCGTCCATCATCCGTACCTTCCTGATTGATCCAGTCGGGCTGGTGGAGGGCCTCAACGCGGCCAACGAATCGGCGACAGTTCCGGGTTACCGCGGGGCACGCTTTTCCCGAACCAGGCACTGCCTGCCAGCCATCGTGACGCAGATCTGGGATGGGCGAGACGCGGCAAAACGCGAAGGAAACCAGCCTCTGTCCCAGGCACTGAAGATCATCATGAATGCATTTTACGGCGTGCTGGGATCAGCCGGCTGCCGGTTCTTTGATCCACGCCTGGCATCGTCGATCACCCTGCGCGGCCACGCCATCATGCAGCGCACCCGCCAGTTGATCGAGGAACAAGGCTATCCGGTTATTTACGGTGACACAGACTCCACCTTTGTATGGCTTAAACACGCGCACACGCAAGCTCAGGCAATGAAAATAGCGGACACTCTTGCGAGCCACATTAACGATTGGTGGAAAGTGCACCTTCGCCGGGAATTTGACGTCGACAGCGCACTCGAGATCGAATTCGACACGCACTACAGTCGTTTCCTGATGCCGACGATCCGAGGTTCCGATGAAGGTAGCAAGAAGCGCTACGCAGGCCTCGTCGTCGACGAGGATGGCAGCGAAAAATTGGTATTCAGGGGCATGGAAACAGTGCGAACCGACTGGACTCCTTTGTCACAGAAATTCCAGCAGGCGCTGTATCTAAAGATATTTAAGGGTGAGGAATTCCGCGACTACGTGAGCGATTACGTCGAGCGTACTGTTAGTGGCCAGTTCGACGAATTGCTTGTTTACCGCAAACGCCTACGCCGTTCCTTGAATGAGTACCAACGCAATGTGCCGCCGCATGTACGTGCAGCCCGTCTCGCCGACGAGTACAACCAGCTACAAGGACGACCGAAGCAGTATCAAAACGGTGGGTGGATCCGATACGTAATGACGGTAGCTGGGCCTGAGCCATTGGAGGACCTGCGGTCACCGATTGATTACGAGCACTACGTTTCTCGCCAGCTCCGTCCGATTGCCGACGCCATACTCCCTTTCGTTGGAGAGGATTTTGACATGCTCACGAATCGGCAACACAGCTTATTCTGAGAGGTGCAGAAACGATTGATCAAGCTGGCATTGTGAAGGCAGGCTTGGGCTCCAACGAATCCCAAAACCTGCCTCCTCGCCGATTGGTATCTGGCTTGCAGAGTACGAAGGGCGTCGTGCTAGAAAAGTCGTTGCAAAGAAAGCGATCTACCCGTTGCGTCCCGCTGGCTGCTTCTGGCCGATTCCTGCCTCTTTGTAAGTTCTCCTGAACGTCTGCTCGTTTACCGAAAGCCGTCATTCAAGAATTGGCGTTGAGTGGCAGCGACCGGCCAACAGGAGCCATTCAAGTCCCGGCTGGATCTTTAAAATACAAATGCGACATGCCTTCGAGCATTCTTCCAGCAATTCCCGATGCGGCGTGCCTCTCAGCGCGGGTAGGTGAAGCCGGTGCGAATATCCATTGGTACCAGACGGCTGCCCTCGCGCACCATCAGCCGCTGGGGGGGTTCGTCGCCTGCCAGCGCGCGCGGCGTGACCGACAGTCCTTCGCCCCTACGCAACAGCGGATCGCAGCGTTCGTAAACGTTGCGGCAACCCGTGGCATGAACGAGCGCCTGCACGACAGGCACCTTCCACAGGTCGACACCACCGGCATTGAACTGGCAAACCAGATAGCCTGTGATGCCGCCATAGCCGTGCACCAGCAGACCCGGCAAGCCGTCCTTTTCGCCATCGACCAGCTGGACCAGCGCCTGAGGATCGGCTCTGCGCAGCGCATCGGCGCGAAGAAGCAGGCTAGCCTGTACGCGCCGCTTTATCATTGCATGGTCAACCGGCTCATCCTCGCGCAACGTCCAGACGCGGGCCGCGATTTGCGATTTGGCGTTATAGGCCGCGCGGGCCAGGAACTGGCGGGCCGAAGACTGCACGATCGCCGTGGCGCCCGGTGTGTTGCGCTCCTGCGGCTTGCCGTCAACCTTGTCAATGGCCGAGACGTAAATCCAAGGGTCGCCGGAAAGCAGGCCTTTTTCCTTACCCTGTTTGATGGTGATGATGAGCATGCGCGGCTTTCGTGTTCAGGAACGGGATGATACAGCAAGCCGCCGGCATCCCCTTTCGCTGCATGCTGCTCCTGTCCAGTGCATATGGACGAGGCGCAGAAGACTTAGGCGCACGACCGCCACTACCTGCCGAGACCGGTGGCGGCAGAATAAGTGTTCCCTTCGGGGCGGTTGTCGAGGACTACATTGTGTGCTGAGTGACAGCTCTTATTCAGTGTGAAAAGACGCGAACCGCTGCCCGGACGTTCCCCTGAGTACGCGCTCATATTCGGAAATGACCTGGGCGCCGAGCAACAGGACAATTGCCCCGATTTCCAGGCTCAAGAGCACGACGATTGCTGTCGTCAATGAGCCGTAGACCGTGCTGACTTGCGACAGTGTTGCGAAATACCAGACCAGTATGTGCCGCGTGATTTCCCACAGCAAGACCGCCACGCCGCCACCGAACAAGGCATGCCGCAGCGAAAGGCGCCCCACCGGCATGACCATGTATACGGACGTAACGACGAGGATTTCCCCAGCCACGCCGAGAAGATAGAGCAACATGCCCGAGAAGCCGCCCAGGGACCAGATCTGGCCGAGGAAATCGATGTGCTCCCGCCCCATCGCCTCCAGAGCGCCGGATACCAGTGTCACCACCAACGTTCCGACACCGAGAAACAGGATGTAGCAATACGGGAGCAGCGCGGATACGAGAAAATGACGCCGGTGGATGGCGACGCGATGAAAGAAAATCACCGATAGCGCATTCTCCAGAACGGTGAAGGCGAGCGAGCTGAAGAAGATCATCGTCGCCAGCAACAGCCAGCCTACGACATCGCCGTGGTGCACGAAACTCGCCAGCTCGCCGATGATTGCCTTCGATTGTCCCGGAATAAGCCATTCCAGATAACGGGCTATGGTATCCAGCAACTCCGCCTGACCGATCACATGGGAGAGCGCGATGACAATCAGGATGAGCAGAGGCACGATGGACAGCAGCGCGTAATATGCGACGGCGCCGGCCAGCAACAATCCCTGGTTGGCCCTAAAGGCCTTGAGCGTGTGGATGGCAAAGGCGCCTGGATGCTTCAGGATATCCCGGGCGTGGTGGCCGAACGTGTCCATGCGGATATTAGCGTATTGCGGGCGAAGTCCGTTCGCAGAGCTTACCCCAGACTGCGCAAGCCATGCTGCAATCCTGGCGTCGTAGCATCCGGGCAGCTTGGCTTTTCTAAATGGGAAACCGCCTGCACGTCTGAGGCATCTGCGTTATCAGCTCTTAACGAAATTTCCGATAACCTCACCGGCAGTTTTGTTTGAATAATCGGTCACCGGATTGACGACCTTCATGGCAACCATCGGCCAATTGCGAATACGGCATGTCCTCTTTCGCCAGGGTGAGGTCTATTTATGGGAAAGGAAGGCGTCGGTCCACGCCTTCCCTAGGCTGTCGTGTCGACTCAGTGACGTACGCGCCCCTGGTTACGCATGCCCTTTACCTGATCGTGGTTCATCTGTACGCCGCGGTATTGGTCTTCGATGACTTGGCGAACATCTTCCGGCAGGTCCTTTTCCAGGGCAGCCTCATAGTGATGCTTGGCGACGTCTTCACCCCGTTCGCATTCATCCAGAACGTCCTGCTCGCTTTTCCCGCTGATTGCAGAGCGAACGTCCACCCATCGGCGATGCAGCGTGCCGCTAAGATGCGACGAGGTTGCAGGATCGCCGCCGTAGGCAATGACCAGGTCTTGCAAGTCTTCAGCGGCTCGGGTGCAACGCTCGGCCCGATCATTAAAGTAAGCCTTCAGTTCCGAGTTGTTAATATCCTCGGCGCAAGTGCGAAATCCTTCCACCCCGTCTTTGCAGGTTTGGATCAAGTCATTCAGGACCGAGATCACGTCATTCTTTTCCATAAAATCACCTCTTGCGGTTAAGTAACGGTTTCGCATGTGGAGGAAATAACATGCTGATTGAATGACGGCGGAAATCGTGCCAAGTTCTTATTGGCAGAGCGAACTGTTGAGAGGAATAGCAGCAGGTGGAAAATTTCACCGGTACAAGCGGCGACTCACTTTAAAAGAATGTATCCAGAATCTTTTCCGGGCAGGCAGTTCAAAACGTCAGGCGCATGAAGGCGGCAACTCAATAGTGTGAAGTGCGCCTCTGAGTAGCGAATGCCACCGAACCTCCTCAATACTGTCATTTTGGACCGAGCATTTCCGCTGGTCGTGACGTTATCACTCGATGCCTTTTCCTTTGAGAAGCTGAATCGATTACGTCGGGATCATTTTCCCCCGGAGCGCAACTATTTGCCCGCTCACGTCACCTTATTGCACGCACTTCCAGGCGGGGAGCTGCCGACTATTCGTTCACGCCTGCAACAAATATGCGCACAAACGGCGCCAATCCATATTGAATTTCCTCGTGTCCGGATGCTTGGCCGTGGCGTTGCCATCGAAGTCAGGAGTGTCGATTTACAGCATTTGCATGCTCAACTCACAGCATGTTTCAGTGCTTGGTTGACGCCCCAAGACTGTCAACGCTTTCGACCGCATGTAACCATTCAAAACAAGGTATTGCCGCAGCAAGCGCGCGAACTTTATGATTCCCTTGCGCCGCAGTGGGAGATGCTGCCAGGGCAATCTTCAGGTTTATTGTTATGGGAATACAGAGGCGGTCCTTGGCTTGGTATCGAAGAGTTTTTATTCACGTCGCAACTTGTGACAGTGGATCTTATCGCTCAACAGAAATCGAAGTCGGGAATGGCTGGGAGCTAACATCGCTACGAGCCTGAAGGTCATTGCAGTAAGCGACCTGCCAATTCCCGGTCTTGACGAATGGTACGTGATGGGTCCGCTGGTCGGAGACATGCGGCCACAGCGAATCGGTATTTTCGGCTACGCTGTAGTGCTGCCGGTCAGCTTCTTTTTTCTTGCGAGGTTTTTCCGAACTCAGCGGGCGATGGTAGCAAGTCGCGCAATGATTTCGCGAGAACTTTAGGCGGCACCTCCCTCGCTCATGATTCTTGCCGCAGGACTTACGTGAAACATCCCGTGACTCCCGATGGCCGGTATACGGTGGCACGCGGCCGCCTTTGGCGAGTTGCAAATCCACGCTTGCCGAAGCAGGAACGCGAATTCCATGTGCAAGCGCTCATGTCTGCATGGCGAGAGGTCAAGGCCGCGATGGCGGCCAGGGATCAAGACCGCCTTGCCGCTGCACGCAAATCGGTAAACGTGGCAAAGATGGGGAGCGCGGTCCAGTGTGGTGGGATGATGGCGCCAAGGACTACAACCGCCGCCTGGGAAAAATACGCCGTACCGGGAGTGGTACGAACGGCTTACTGGGCAGCAGGCCTAACGATTCGTCGGGGCCTTCGGCGACAAGCTGCGCGAACAGGGGTTTGATCCGGCACCGCTTTTCGGCCTGACCTTCGTCGGACGCTTCTGATGGTTCAGTCCGGATGCTCGCACTGATCTGAAATGAGATAGCGACACCGTGAGGTATAGCTATGCGCAAAAATTTCCTCGTAATACTCCTGGGAACGTGCTTGACAGGGTTCTCGACCTACCTCTGCGCAACTACAGTCGAGGACAATCGCCCGCTCACCACGATCCCTTCCTTGGACGTTGCCCGCTATATGGGACACTGGTACGAGATTGCGAAGTTCCCTAACCGGTTTCAGAAAAAATGTGTCGGCGATACTACGGCCGAATACAAGCTTCGGCCGGACGGGAATCTGCAGGTCATCAACCGGTGCCGTCTGCAAGATGGTCAGTTTGAAGAGGTCACTGGGGTAGCGCGCCAAGTTGAGGAGCGGTCGTCACCGAAGCTGAAAGTCCGCTTCGCCCCGGCATGGCTATCCTTCATTCCCGCCGTTTGGGGCGACTACTGGGTGATCGATTTGGACACCGACTACCAGCTGGCGGCGATCAGCGAGCCTAATCGTGAATACTTGTGGATTCTCTCCAGAAGCCCGCAGGTCGGTCCGGATGTCTATGACGCTCTGTTGCAACGCCTGCACAGCAAGGGTTTCGATACGCGCAAATTGGAGATAACAGATACTGCTGATTCCGTCGGTGCCGATAAGAAGACTTCGGGAGCTTCTAACTAAAATGCAGCGCAAGGATTCGAATCAATCGCTCCCGTATTCGCTGGCATTCGAATCGCTTGTGTGGCCAACGTCTGCTTTGGAGGAGCGGCGAGGACCGCTTTGGGTCGATTGCTCCCGGAAGCCGTAAACCAATGAAGGTCTGCTCACTGGCGTAAACCAGCCATTCTCGGAAATAGAATTTCCCACCACCGTAGGCCCTATCCTCAGGCTGGCTACCGCCTTGAAGTCGAGCATCGGAATGCGTGAAGTGCGGAACCAGCGCGAGTAGACATTATGCTCATAATGTCGAGTTTTTCTGCTCGTCGTCTTGATTGAACTTGCGGCGGAAGTTACCGTTACCGTTGCTATAAGCGGCGATGGATCTCAAAGCAAGCAAAAAGGAAGCCCAAAAGGAGGCGACCAGGCAGGCCCTGCTAAAGGCACTTGAGCAGGAGTTGGCCTTGGCGCCGCGTCTCATCGTCGAGCGGATCGCG
>Ga0196971_1001344_pt1 | contig 11435 bp, 9 predicted proteins | sample S1v_1013CmetaG_FD_148660 | JGI IMG/M metagenome (GOLD analysis project Ga0196971, IMG submission 148660) | Soil microbial communities from Anza Borrego desert, Southern California, United States - S1+v_10-13C | ecosystem: Environmental > Terrestrial > Soil > Desert | place: USA: California... | reverse complement strand
CTTCAGCGCGGCCGCATGGCGTCCTAGCCGGGTGGCATTGGTCGACAGGGACAAATCGCGGATGCCGGGCAGATGCGCGATGCGCGCCGCCAGTTCGGGCAGGTTGCGGCGCAGGAGCGGCTCGCCGCCGGTGAGGCGCACGCGCGAGGTGCCCAGGCGCGCGAACACGGACAGCAGGCGCTCGATCTCGTCAAACGTCAGCCAGTGCTTCGGTTCTTCGAAGCCCTTGAAGCCTTTCGGGATGCAATAGGTGCAACGCAGGTCGCAGCGATCGGTCACCGAAAGACGCAGGTAATCGATGGATCGGCCGAAACGGTCGCTTAACATCCTTACTCCCCGGTGGATTTACTTGAAAACCATTGTATCGGGAGGGATAGCGCTTGGAAGTTGGTATGTGGAGCTAATGCGTATAGTTCTTTGGAACTATGGGAGCCTGTGCATCCAGTAGCGCATCGACCGGCGCCCACGGCTGCTCAGCCTTGCGCATGGCGCGCAGGCGCAGCGCCAGCCAGAGGACGGCGCCGGCAAGGACGAGGCCGGACAGGATGCCGAACACGAGCATGCTCACGCGGGACCCGCCCTCGCGCTGCCCGGATGCAAGGCCGCGCGCCGCTTTCAGTTGCAGGGGTTCGCTCGCGCCGGCCGGTGTTGCGAAGGCGGGCCTTTGCGGTACCAGCATGGAGGCGAGCTTCATGCGCCAGGTTTCGTTGATGGTGACAAGGATATCGGCGAACGGTTTGGCGGCCGGAACAGCGGCCTCCGTGGCACGGACTTTCCGCGGCGCCGGTGCCGCCGCTTCTTCCTTCGGAAGTTCGAGCGCGGGAGCAACCGTAGGCGGCGCGACATCGAGCAGCAGCCCGTACTCCCGCCGCTCCCCGGCGCCGCAGGTATTCTCAATCGCCACCATGCCGGCCGGTTCGTCTACCGGATTGCCGCCGGAGATCAGGAGCGTCGACGCATTCGCCGAATGCTGCAGCGTCACTTTCAGCGGCGCCACCACCTCGCGGTTCAGGTTCAGGAGCGCCGCCTTGAAGCAGGCCGGCGTGCTGGAGCGGGCGTCGTCGCCCGTCAGCGGGGCGCTGGCCTTGAGCTGCCGTCCGAGCCAGGAATGGACGCGCAGCTCGCCCAGTTCGGCCGAAGCTGCGTGCGGCGCATGGCAAAAAAACAAGACCGCGCCAAGTACAACCCCCCTCAGGGGCAACAGCAGCGCAATGTGGACCTTGTTCGGCATGGGGACGGCCTGTCTGTTCTTCGGCAACGCTGCCGAGTGTACAAGAATATCGGGAGGAAACTCGATTTTTCACGAACGGGGAAAAAATCCGCGCGCTCGTGTCGATTCCCGCGCATCCCGAACGTCGTACCCATGCAGGCCCACTTATCCTGCACAACCAACTTCAGGTCAACGAGAGGAGAGTTCCATGCAAGTCCAGCCCTATCTGTTCTTCAACGGCAACGCCGAAGAGGCATTCGCGTTCTATCGCCGTGTCCTTGGCGCGGAAGTGACGGAAATGATGCGCTTCAAGGACGCACCGGAATCGCCGCCGCCGGGCGCCATCGCACCCGGATCGGAAAACAAGATCATGCATGCCAGCCTGCGCATCGGATCGTCGACCATCATGGCTTCCGATGGCCATTGCTCGGGCCAGGTGGAGTTCAAGGGATTTTCGCTGTCCGTCGATTTTCCCGACGAGCAGAGCGCACGCAAGGCCTTCGAGGCGCTTGCGGAAGGAGGTACCGTGCAAATGCCGATCGGCAAAACCTTCTTTTCCCCCTGCTTCGGGATGGTGACGGACCGCTTCGGTGTGGGATGGATGACCATCGTGCTCCCGTAATCCGGTGCACAATGAGGATGCCGCGGGCGCCTGCAGTCCCAGGTGTGAAGGTGCGCGCCACTCGCCAGCGTATGGTCGGAAGAGATCGCCCGACACAGTGGCGCGCACATAGCAGCCGGAGTAACGACCGGCCGCCCGTGGCCTGATATTGCTTAACGGCCGTCGAGGAAGGCGCGCAGCTTGTCCGCGCGCGTCGGATGGCGCAGCTTCGCCATGGCCTTCATCTCGATCTGGCGCACGCGCTCGCGCGTGACTTCGAGCTGCTTGCCGATCTCTTCCAGCGTGTGGTCGCTGACGGTATCGAGGCCGAAGCGCATGCGCAGCACCTTCTGCTCCTTCGGCGACAGGTCTTCCAGCACCTCCAGGATGGCGCGCTGCATGCCGGTGTACATGGCGCTCGCTTCCGGCGACAGCGTGGTGTCGTCGCTGATGAAGTCGCCCAGCATGGCGTCGCCGTCGTCGCCGGCCGGCGCATCCAGCGATGCCGGCTCCTTGGCGATCCGCTGCACTTCCTGCACGCGTTCCACGGTGATGCCCATCTTCTCCGCCAATGTCGCCGCGTCCGGCTCTTCCCCGGTGGACACGACGATTTGCCGGATGATCCGGTTCATCTTGTTGATCGTCTCGATCATGTGCACCGGTACGCGGATGGTGCGCGCCTGGTCGGCAATGGCGCGCGAAATGCTCTGGCGCACCCACCACGTCGCATAAGTCGAGAACTTGAAGCCGCGGCGGTATTCGTACTTCTCCACCGCGCGCAGCAGTCCGATATTGCCTTCCTGGATCAGGTCCAGGAATTGCAGGCCGCGGTTGACGTATTTCTTCGCGATCGAGATCACCAGGCGCAAATTGGCCTGCGTCAGTTCGCGCTTGGCTTCCATTGCGCGGCGCTCGCCGGCAAGCATATGCCTGCTGATGTCGCGCAGCTCGTTCAAGGGCAGGCCGGCGCGTGCCTCGACATCGGCCAGCTTGGCCTGCAATTCACGCACTGCGGGCATCCGCCGCGCAAGCGCCGCGCTGTACGGATAGGCATTGTCGACTTCGCGCTGCGCCCACTCCAGGTCGGTCTGGCTGTCGGCGAATGTCTTGATGAAACGCTCGCGCGGCATGCCGCACTGGTCCACCACGATCAAGGCGACCTGCCGTTCAATCGCGCGCACTTCGTCCATCTGCTGGCGCACGATGGCGCACAGCTTGTCCACGGTCTTGGGCGTGAAACGGATGCCGAGCATGATCTGCGTAATCGCCTCGGCGCCGCTTCCGCTGGCAGCGTGCTCCGCGATGGCGGCGAACTTGGCCAGGGCAAGCGCGCGGATCCGTTCCAGCTGCTCGGCGGAGCGGCCCGGGTCGTCGGTTTCGGCGACCAGGTCTTCATCCTCGTCGTCCAGGTCCTCGGCATCGTCGTCGGCGCGCGCCGCTGCCGGCACCGCGTCCTCCAGTTCCACCAGGCCGTCGACCACGTCGTCCACGCCCAACTGGCCCTTTTCAATCTTTGCCGCCAGTCCCAGCAGCTCGGCCACCACCGCGGGGCTCGCCGAAATGGCGCCGATCATTTCCTGGCGGCCGTCTTCGATGCGGCGCGCGATCTCGACCTCACCTTCGCGGGTCAGCAATTGCGTCGTTGCCATTTCGCGCATGTACATGCGCACCGGATCGGTGCTGCGGCCGTAATCTTCGTCGCCGGACAGCGCGGTCGCTGCCACGGCCTCGACTTCATCGTCGCTCGCCGCCGACACCACGCGGTCCGACAGCAGCAGCAAGGCGTCGTCCGGGGCCTGGTCGACCACGGAAATGCCCATGTCGCCGATGGTCTGCATGATTTCGGCGATGGTTTCGCTGTCGATCACATCGTCGGGCAGATGGTCGTGGATCTCGGCGTGCGTCAGGTAGCCGCGCTCCTTGCCGAGCTTGATCAGAACCGCGAGCTGCTTGCGATGCTTGTCCAGCCCCTCGTCCGCCTGCTTGCCGCCGGTCTTCGCGCGGCGCACCTTTGCCGCGCGCTGTTCCGCGTATTCGGCGGCGTTCCACTCGGCGACTTCCTCGCTGTCCAGGACCACCGTCGAGGGTTTGCGGCCGGCACGGCTGGCCGGCGCCGCTTCGATGCTTTCGGCGGCAGGCGCAGGCACGGGCGCCGGTGCAACCGGCTCAGCCTTGGCTGCAGGCGCGACCGCAGGCGCTTCGCCCTTGATCGCCTTCTTGACGACACGGACCTTGCCTTTCGGCTGTACTGCAGGCTGTACCGGGTCGGCGGCAGGTACGACGGGTTCGGGCTGCGCCGGTGCGGCTTCGACAACCGGCACAGGCGCAGCCGGCGCGGCCTCGGGCTGGAACGACGCGACGAGGCGCGAACGCTTCCTGACGACGACGGGCGCGGGAGCAGCCGGAGCAGTGCTTGCGGCATCTGCCTCGACCGCGGCAGCCGATTCCTCCGCGGCCGGCGCCGTCACGGCGTCCGCCGGTTGGGCTTCTTCCGTCTTCACTTCCACCGGCTTGGCTTCCTCAGGCTTGAGAGGCGCAGGCGGAACCGCCAGGCGCGAGCGCCGCACGACGATGGTCGGTGCACGCGTTGCGCCTGTCTCTGCCGATGCGCCGGCTGCGGACTCCGGTGCGGACAACGAACTCTCTACAACAGTGGCCGGCCGCGGTGCGCGCGCCGACAAGGTCAAAGTCTTCAGATTCTTGTTCATCAATACACATCTAGCCAGCCACGGACCTTGCGCCATATGGAATGGCCGGCGCGCGTTCATGCGCAGCCTGCAGGGGCAATGGCAAATTCAACTGCAACCGCCAAAACACGCTCCTGGCCGGACTGACGGCCGGGTATGGAAACGCGTACGTTCGTGAGAGTGTATTTGGCGGGGAAGTAACTGGTTTTGCCGAAAGGCAAAAAGGATCGGGATTATAACGAACTTCGCCGAATCGCATCATTGATTTCATTCGTCGCGCGCAGTTCCCGCGACAGATGCGCTTCTTTCGCGTGCTACCTCAGGACGTAACTCGCCAGCACAGCCTGCACTTCATAAATGCTCAGCCGCTTGTTGAACTGCTTCTGGATCGGCGCAGGCACGCCCGATATCCAGATCTTCAGCTCGGCTTCGAGATCGAAATGGCCGGCGGTTTCAACGCTGAAGTGCGTGATGCTCCGGTAGGGAATGGAATGGTATTCGACCTTGCTGCCGGTCAGGCCTTGTTTGTCGACCAGCACGAGGCGCTTGTCGGTAAACACGAAATAATCCCGGATGAGCTGGTAGACGTGTTCTACCCGCTCTCCGGGAGCGAGGATGCGGCTGAATTCCTGTTGCACCGTTGCGGCGTCGATCTTCGACGCGTTACCCAGCAAACCATCGAGCAGGCCCATTGCGAGTCTCCTTTGGTTGACAGCATGCGCCGGCGCCGCCGGCAGGATCAGGAAAGCAGTATGCCCGTCAGGCGGGGCAAAGCGCCGGCGCGCCTGTCGCCATCCGTTCCACCGGTTCGCCCTGCTTGTCGAAATCGATGCGCGCGACCCACTGGTCATGCAGGCTTTGCAGCGGGACGATGCATTCGCCCGACGCCATGCCATGGCTGCGCGCCCAGCGGCGGATGTAATCGTCGGTGCTCCAGATGCCGGGTGTTACCTTCGTGCGGTGTGTTGCGTCGTTTGGCAAGATCATTTCCTCCTCATGAGCCGCATAGATGAGGACGCCTTCGCAAAATGCAATGGCTGTCTCGATCCGGATAGCAGTTTCGATGCAAATCCGCGCCCGGCGTTCCATCCGCGCCCCGCATGCTTATTGTTATACTAACTTTCCTGCAATCAACTCCCCCGCTGCCGCGATGCCGACTCTGTCCTCCTACTACACCGCGATCCAACTGGCCCCCGCCGACACCACGTTCCGGCCGAAAGACTTGTTCACGCCGACCACGGAAGACGTCAACGGCGATGGCAAGACCGACCTGCTGGTGCTCGGCTCGTTCTACCCCGGATTGTCAAACAATTATTCCCCGCAGCCGGCCCGTCTTTTCCTGGGCGACGGCAAAGGCGGATTCACGCCGGCCAGCGAAGCAGTGATCAAGACGACGGCGGTGGGTGTGCACCCGCGCAAGGCGCTGTTTGCCGATTTCAACGGCGACGGCCGCAAGGACATGTATATCGCCGACCACGGCTGGGACACCGAACCCTTCCCCGGCGCCCAGAACAGGCTGTACCTCTCTCGCGCCGACGGTGGCTGGGACGACGCCTCGACCGGCCTGCCGCAACAGAGCGACTTCACCCACACCGCAGCCGCCGGCGACATCGACGGCGACGGCGACAACGACATTTTCGTCGGCAACGGCTACCCCGCGCAGGCAAAAATCCTGCCCTACATGCTGATCAACGATGGCAAGGGCAATTTCACGCCGACACAGGCCAATATTCCGGTGCAGTCCGGCCAGACCCTCGATACGCTCACCTCGCACAACTTCCCCGGCGCCACCCTGACCGACCTGAACGGCGACGCGCTTCCGGAATTGATGGTGACCGCCGACGCCAATGCCTCCTTCAATGCGCTGCGCCAGACCATCATCCTCTGGAACCAGGGCGGCAAATATTCGCAGGACGCAATGACGCAACTCGCGGCGCCCGCCGGCCTGCCGGCCTATATTGCGCTCGACATCCAGAAGATGGACTTCAACGGCGACGGCAGGCTGGACCTGGTGCAGGTGGGCACGAACGGCAGCCCGTTCTACGACGGCGCCTTCATCCAGTTGCTGCGCAACGACGGCAACAACGTGTACACCGACGTCACCGCCGAGTCCATGACAGCGGCGGAGGCAATGACTTCCGTGCCGGGCCAGACGAAGGGCAACCCGTGGGCGATGTGGGTCAAGGTCATCGACTTCAACAACGACGGCGTGATGGACTTCAGCGTCGAGTACAACGGCGGCAACCTGAAGGCCAGCACCCCGCTGGTGTGGCTCAACGACGGCAGCGGCCATTTCACCACCCTCAAGGCCAGCGACTTTGTCGCCGCCGGCGATGAATGGATGCTCGGCTCGGGACACCTCTACAAGACGGACAACGGCTACAGCGTCCTGAACACGCAATACTACGGCCCGGACGGCCTGCTGGTCGGCGGCTACCTCGCCTCCCAGCAATACAAGGGAAACCCTGCCTGGTACTTCACCGGGGGCGCTTCGGACGATCAGTTGAGCACCACCGCGACCGACAACACCATCGACGGCGGCGCCGGCACGGACAAGGTCGTTGCGGCCGGCGCACGGAACAACTACGCCATCACCAAGATCGCCGGCGGATTCAAGCTGCAGGACAGCAAGGGCACGGACGGCACCGATACGCTGAAGAATGTCGAGCAGATCCGTTTCACCGACATGACGGTGGACCTCACCATAGGCACCAACGCCGCCACGATCCCGGCCGCCAGCCTCAAAACGCTGCAGGAACTGTACGTCGCCTTCTTCAACCGCGTGCCGGATGCGGACGGGCTGAACTACTGGATCACGCAGTTCAAGAATGGCCAATCGATCAACAGCATCGCGGAAAGCTTCTACAGCGCTGCGGTGCAGTACAGTGACTTGACCGGCTATTCCTCGAGCATGACGAATGCCGATTTCGTGAAAGTGATCTACAAGAACGTGCTTGGAAGGACCGGTGCGAGCGCCCCGGCCGAGGCCGACGTGAACTACTGGGCGGAACAGCTCGTCAACGGCAACGAAACCAAGGGATCGCTGGTGAGCACCATGCTCAACTCGGCCCACACCTTCAAGGGGAATGCGACCTGGGGCTGGGTGGCCGACCTGCTCGACAACAAGGCGGCGGTGGCCAACTACATCGCCGTGCAGCAGGGCATTTCGTACAACAGTGCATCGGATTCGATCACCAAGGGCAGCGCGATCGCGGCGGCAGTCACGGCCAACGATACTACGGAAGCGCTGAAACTGATCGGCGTCACCGATAGCGGATTCGCGCTCGGCTGACCGGAAGCACGGTGGGTTTCGCTCACGCTCTACCCACCCTACCGTCCGTTATCGATTCGAATTACCGTTCAATGTAAAGGACCGTAGGGTGGGTAGAGCGAAGCGAAACCCACGAGCGCACCACCATTCGGGGCGACGCCAATGCGCCGCATTACTGCACCAGTGGCGACGCCGCCCCTTCCAGCGTCACGCCCTGGATATCCGCCTTCCCCACAAGAATCTGCAGGTATTGGTGCAGTGCGCGGTGCCAGGTCTGCTGCATCAGGGTTTCCGCGATCTGCGCCTTGACCGCGTCGAACGTCAGCAGCTTGCCTTCGACATGCTTCATCACCTGCAAGATGTGCAGGCCGAAGCGCGTTTCCACCGGGCGGCTGGCGATCTCGCCGTCCTGCAAACGGAACAGCACGCGTTCGAATTCCGGCACCGTCTGGCCGCGCGCGAGCTGACCAAGGTTGCCGCCGAGCGCGCCTGACGGGCAGTTCGAATAGGTCTTCGCCATTTCGGCAAAGCGTTCGGGGCACCGCTGCAGTTCCTCCAGCACCGCCTCCGCCGTACCGCGCAGGAATTCCAGCGATACCTCGGGCGTGACCTGGAACAGGATGTGGCGCGCTTCCACCAGTTCGCCGTAGGTGTACCGCGCCTGGTGGTTGCGGTAATAGGCTTCGCAGGCCGCCTCATCCGCCTCGGGCACCCGAACTTCCCGGGCGAACAGGGCCTCGATGCGGGCGTCCTCATCTGCACCGTCCATTCCGAGCCGGTCTGCTTCCTGCAGCAGCAGGGTGCGCAGAACCAGCTCGTGGACGGTCTCCTTCAATGGGTTTTCCGCTCTCTGGTGGTGGACAATTTCTTTTTCGATGGCGTCATCCGTGATCTCGACGCCGTTGACGGAAATACCCATTTTCTCCTCCTCCTCGTGAAATCAGCGCGGACGCACCAGCTGATAGGCGCGGCTCAGGTAGCCGACCGACGCAAAACCGCTCCACACGTGCACCAGGCGGGTGAACGGGAAAATCACAAACAGCGACATGCCCATGAACAGGTGCACCTTGAACAGCAGCGGCGCCTCGGCCAGGAAGCTTGCCGCATCGCCGCGGAAGGTGACGATGTGCTGCGCCCATTGCATGAAGAGCGTCATCAGGTGGCCGTCCGTGTGCGAAGCGGACAGGAAGATGGTGGACAGGCCGAGCAGCAGCGTGGCCAGGATCCACAGCAGGACGATCTTGTCCTTGATGCTGGTGACGGCGCGCAGGCGGTCGTTCGCAAAGCGGCGGGCCAGCAGGGTCAGCAGGCCGACCAGGCACAGCGTGCCCATGACGCCGCCGGCGGTCATCGCGATGATCTGCTTGGCGCCGTGCGACACGCCCAGCGCATCCCATACCCAGATCGGCGTGAGCAGACCGGCGGCGTGGCCGAAGAACAGGCCGATGATGCCGATGTGGAAGCAGATATTCCCGAAGCGCAGCGAACCGCGGTGCAGCAGCTGGCTGGATTCCGACTTCCAGGTGTATTGCTCGCGGTCGAAACGGACCAGGCTGCCGAGCAGGAAGATCGCCAGCGCGATGTACGGGAAGATCCCGAAGATGAATTGATGCAGGTAGTTCATGTGTATCTCCTATTTTGGTAGTGCGTCACTCCCGGTCCTGTAGGGTGGGTAGAGCGAAGCGAAACCCACCGTCGACGATCGCCGGGGCGCCTGGCGGGTTTCGCTGCGCTCTACCCACCCTACGGTTCTTTACGCGGGTGCGGCTTGCGGCCGCTGCCTGGGATGGAAATTGATCGGCTGCACGCCGCTCGATCCGCAGCTCAGCCCCTTGTTGAGCAGCGGCTCCACGCCATCGGCGCCGGGGCCCATCGTTTCCAGCAGTTCGTCCATGTCGCGGATCGGCGGCTCGGTCAGTTCTTCCGCGGGCACCGGGCTGAGCGCTTCGATGGCGGTGAACACGACCGCGTACGGGCTGTTGTTTCCCGCCAGCTTGCGGCCGAGGTGCGCCAGCACGTGCACGGCGTCCGACAGCAGACGGTCGGCCTCGTCGCTGTCAACCTGCGACAGGAATTCGAGGAACAGCGGCACGTAGTCCGGCAGGTCGTCGGCGCACATCTGCAGGCCGTGCTTGCCGTATTCCTGCATCAGGTCGACCATCGCCTGGCCGCGGTCGCGCGACTCGCCGTGGATATGTTCGAACAGATGCAGCGAATGCGAGGGGTTGCGGTCGAAGGTCGACACGTAGTTTTCCTGCAGCGTCAGCAGGTCCTCGCCGGCGAGATAGGCGAACAGCGGCTGCAGCGTCGCCTTCAGCTCCGGACGGGCGTCCAGCACTGCGTACAGTTCGTCGAGCGCCGCGATCAGCGGCTCGTCGGGGTACATCAGCAAGGTGGACAAGACTTGAAAGTGTTGCATGGTCATTTCCTTATTCAAGGTCGGGTACGGACGGCAAGGTGGGACGGATTGGCGGACATCCCACCCTGCCTGAGGCGTCCTACACGCCCTCCGTCTCTTTCTTCTTCCTCGACTTGGGCATGTCGACGAAGATCACCGAACCCTGCTTCTTCTTGCCGAACAGGGAATGGTCGCTCACACCGTCCGAGCAGCCGTTGCCGAAGCTGAAGCCGCAGGAGCCTTTTTCGTTGAAGCTGTCTTCGACCATTTCCTTGTGGCTGGTCGGGATGACGAAGCGGTCTTCATAGTTGGCGATGGCCATGACGTGGTACATCTCTTCCACCTCCCCCTTGGAGAGGCCGACCTGCTTGAGCACATCCGGATTCTCGATGCCGTCCACCGACTTGGCGCGCATGTAGGCGCGCATGGCGAGCATGCGGTCGAGCGCGTGGACCACCGGCGCTTCCTTGCCCGCGGTGAGCAGGTTGGCGAGGTACTTGACCGGGATGCGCAGGCTCTTGGTATCCGGAATGATGCCGTTCATTCCCATCTTGCCGGACTCGGCCGCGGCCTGGATCGGCGACAGCGGCGGGATGTACCACACCATCGGCAGCGTGCGGTATTCCGGATGCAGCGGGAAAGCCACTTTCCATTCCATCGCCATCTTGTACACCGGCGACTTCTTCGCGGATTCGAGCCAGGATTCCGGGATGCCCTGCTTGCGCGCTTCCTCGATGACCTTGGGATCGTTCGGGTCGAGGAAGAGCTTGAGCTGGGCTTCGTACAGGTCCTGCTCGTCGGCCACGGAAGCGGCGGCTTCGATCTGGTCGGCGTCGTACAGCATCACGCCGAGGTAGCGGATACGGCCCACGCAGGTTTCCGAGCACACCGTCGGCTGGCCGGCTTCGATGCGCGGGAAGCAGAAGGTGCACTTCTCGGCCTTGCCGGAAGACCAGTTGTAATAGATCTTCTTGTACGGGCACCCGGAGATGCACATGCGCCAGCCGCGGCACTTGTCCTGGTCCACCAGCACGATGCCGTCGTCTTCACGCTTGTACACCGAGCCGGACGGGCAGGACGCGACGCAGGCCGGGTTCAGGCAGTGTTCGCACAGGCGCGGCAGGTACATCAGGAAGGTATTCTCGAAGGTGCCGTAGATTTCCTTCTGCACGCCGTCGAACAGCTTGTCCTTGCTGCGCTTGGCGAACTCGCCGCCGAGGTCGTCTTCCCAGTTCGGGCCCCATTCGATCTTGTCCATCTTCTGGCCG
>Ga0196971_1001343_pt1 | contig 11440 bp, 14 predicted proteins | sample S1v_1013CmetaG_FD_148660 | JGI IMG/M metagenome (GOLD analysis project Ga0196971, IMG submission 148660) | Soil microbial communities from Anza Borrego desert, Southern California, United States - S1+v_10-13C | ecosystem: Environmental > Terrestrial > Soil > Desert | place: USA: California... | reverse complement strand
CAGGCCGGGAGGTGCTTAAACAAGTAGACACTTGTTTATTATATTATACCTCCCGATAACTACCTTTAGAATAGGGCGAAGTACTATTTTTACTGCGACTAAATTACCATTTTTATACATTTTCATTCGATTAGGATTTTCAATATAATACCTATAATCAGAGGCAGGAAAAGATATGTCAATATGATCCACACAATGCTTCTTCTCTTGACCTCATACTTCACTGCTGCCTTTTTTACTTCCTCGCTGCCGATTTCCTCAGGCATATCAATTGCTTCAGCGTTCAGAATACCCTTTGCAAGCTCAAGAGCCTCCTCCGGGACAAACAAATCGATGCCATAACGGGACATCCCCATGTACACCTCCAGATAGCCGCCAGCCTCTTTATGCTTCCTCTGCACGGGTATCCCCTCTGCACCAAGTACCGACTCCACCATGTCCGCTTCCTGTTCATCAGCTACATTACTGACAAAAGCCCAACCGCTCAAATTATTATTTAACGTTGACATATAAGCTCACCTCTCTCTGCATATTTGCTAATCCATATTCTTCTCTATGCATACAGCAATAGGAGGGCAGTTTATCTGATTTACAAAATCACTGACAAGCACTGTATATCTCCTGCAGTCGATAGTCTTCACATATTCCAGTACCGCTTCCTTCTCATCAAAGCCACTGTCTCCTCCATAGTAGATCACCATCATTATTATACCGCCGGTCATAAGCAACTCCATGGATTTTTTCATTGCTTCCATAGTAGTTTCCGCTTTTGTGCCTATACTGTGGTCTCCCTTCGGCAGGTAACCCAGGTTGAACATGACTGCCCTGATACCCTTCGGTACATACCGGTCAATATTCTGATGTCCGTCCTTTATCAGCTCCACATAGCCTTCCATTCCTGCGTCTTTAAGCTTTTTCCCCGTATTCCTCAGGGCTGTATCCTGTATATCAAAGGAGTATACTTTGCCTTTGTCTCCTACCAGCCCGGCAAGCAGGAGTGTGTCATTCCCGTTGCCCATTGTGGCATCCACTACCGTATCTCCTTCTTTTACGACCTTCTTAACTATCTCATGAGAAATTGCAAGTGAATTGCTAAGTAACATATCCAAATTTCTTCCTTCCTTTAATAGCCATACTTTCCTGAGTATTGGAAAGCATCCTCAATGAGGTTTATCCGGTGATTATTTTCCACATCAACCATTATTTCTATTACATCAAATCTGCACATATAATCAAGGAGCCTCTTTTTCTGCAAATAGTAAAGAGCTGTCCTGACCATCCTCCGCTGCTTGACCGTACTCACAGCCTCTGAGGGTTGACCGTACTTCTCACTGCTTCTTGTCTTAACCTCTATAAATATTATTGAGTCACCATGCACAGCTATTATATCGATCTCCCCCGCCTTACAGCTGAAGTTCCTGTCCAGCAGCCTATAACCGCGTTCTGTGAGATATGCGGAGGCTATTTCCTCTCCAAAGGCCCCGAAAACCTTATTCTTACCCATTCCTACCACCTTTCAGCTTATCGACATTGGAGATGAATACCAATACTTCAGCCACAACACTGTACAGCTCCGGAGGTATCTGCTCGCCTATTTCCAGCTGCAGCAGTGCATCAACCAACCCGCTGTTCTCAAAAACAGGGATGTCGTTTTCCTTTGCGGTCTCTATTATCCGCTGTGCAACCTCGCCTTTGCCCAGTGCGATTACCCTTGGTGCTGTTTCTCCAGTGTCATAGGTAAGGGCTGCTGCTTTTTTATGCTTGTTATCCATACTATACCCTCATATCAAAATGTATTTTCTCCAGGCCGCTTTCATTCAACATAGCTTCCAGGGACAGCAGGCTGAAAGGCTGTTCCAGATTTATGACCCTGACAGGATTCAGGCTGTAGCCCTTTTCCTTCAATGAAGCCTTTAATAAAAGGCTGTTCTTTTCCAGCATTGTGCCTATGCTTTTATTTTCAACTCTGAAGGTCACATTCACAGACTTATCCCTGACTTTTATCATGCTTTCCAGATGCCCAAGATTGCTCAGATCCAGTGCAACGACTACTGTGGCATCCCCCGGATCTATTTTTTTACTCTTCTTTCCTTCTTTAAAAACATAAAGCTTGGCAGTTGAAGTATCTCCGTTTATCATTACAGGAAGCTGCATATAATTGGTGTGCTGGTTTATATCCCTGAGAAAGTCGATGTTATCCCTCAGATTGGACAGCGCTTCCCTTATTTCAGGATCTTTGCTGCCGCTGCTGTTCAGATATTTTTCCAGCTTTTCCCCAAGCCTTGCCACATCCTTGAGCTGCTCTGTGACCTCTTTGCTGTCCTCTAGTTGTCCGGGCTCAAGGAAGAACTTCTTTACGGAGGCTTTTATATCCTTAAGCTCCAGATCATCCCCTATACTTATCCTTTCCTGGAGCTTATCAAGAAACTGTGATATTCCATCGCTGTTTTCTACATTCTTTATGAGCATGCCTATATTCCTGGGAGTAATCTTCATTTCCTTTGAAGCAAGATATGTGAGTGCTTCCATATCGCTTCCCCTTATTGAAGCCAGAATGTCTGCTACCTTGCCTGCAAGGTTTTTCGCTTCACTTCCGGCTTCAATGCCCAGCTTATCCAGTACCTTCAGCAGTTCAGCACCTTTAACCTCATCAGATACCGTCCTGTTTTCCTTCACTGCTGTCTGTGCTTCTTCCACGACATCCGTTCCCATATTAGCGCTTATTTCCTTCTTTATTACGGCACTTTCCGGCTTGGCCACAGCTTGTGCTTCTCTGGTATTCTTTGCAGCTTCCGCACTATTTTCTTCAATTAAAGGCGTCTGGTCCGCAACAACATTTGCGGCTGCTTTCTCAGTCACCGGTCCGCTTTTTTCAGGCACGGCAGTACCTGAGGCAATATTACCCTGATTTGTGGGGACACTTCCCCCGTCATCCTTACTCACCATATCTGCAGACCAGTTGAGCACGATCTTGTTCAGCACATCAACAGGCGTGTTCTTTATGTCCAGTCCTGAGAGCAGCAGCCCCAGTCTTCCTTCACTGCTCTGATTCAGATTGTCTATACTTTTCTGCAGCCCTGTGATTTTCACGATTGCTTCCTTATCCACCGTCTGCCTATATTTCATCAACAGCCTGGCGGCTTCCATATTCTTCTCATCAACAGGCAGCCTGAATTGCTTCAATAGTTCAGACAGCTTTTCATCCATACCTGCCGCTTTGTTTTCATCCTTAAATTCCGCATAGATCTTGCCATCAGCTATGCTGCTGACGGTCAGCTCTACAAAAGCTCCCTTCGGAACACTGGCACCCTCCTGAAGTATTGCAGTAAACACCTGCCCGCTTGCAGTCTTAATAGCTATACTATTGCCCAGAGCCTCCAGCACCCGGCCTTTAAGGACATCACCTGCCTCCAGGTTCTTCAAAAGCTCCATAAGCTCAGGTTTAATTGTCATCAGCCGGGTCGCGTCGATTCTCATATTGCATCACCCCTGAAAATTCTTTGTAAAGGATCTCCGGTGTATCGGCAGAAGCCCGTATTTCCTGATACATTCTATATGCTCGCTGGTTCCATAGCCCTTGTGCCTTCCAAAAGAAAAGTGCGGATATATCTCATCATAGGCAGATATGATCCTGTCTCTTTCAACCTTCGCTATTATTGATGCCGCAGCTATGGAAAGACTCAGGCTGTCTCCCTTGATTATCCCTTTTTGGGGTATATCAACATCCTTAAGGGTCACAGCATCCAGCAGGATAAAATCCGGCCTTTGCTCCAGCCCCTCCAGGGCTTTCTTCATTGCAAGATATGTAGCATTCAATATATTAATTTCATCAATTATCTTCTCATCAACAATTCCAATGCTGCAGCACAAGGCTTTGGACTTTATTTCATCATACAGGTACTCTCTTTTCTCTTCCGACAGCTTCTTGGAATCATTAACACCCGGAATGAGTACTCCTTCTCCAAGTATTACCGCTGCGGCCACAACAGGTCCAGCCAGTGGTCCCCGTCCAACCTCATCGACACCTGCGATCAGTCTGTAGCCTTTATTATAACAGCCCCGCTCGTATTCAGTCATTTTTATAAGTCTTTCTTTTTCCTTGTCGTCATACTTTATCCTGATAGCCATTATTACACCTCATTTGCCCATATATAATTATTTATCGGAATTTAATGAAAAAAAATAAGCATATACACACGTACATGCTTATTATATCATAAACAACAGATGCGAGATACGAGAGTGCCGGTGCATTCCTCAAGGGTATAGGTACGGGTAACACGGAACACTCGGATGCTGCACGGAGGGACAGATGGAAAAATAACTGGTTTCCGGTAGTCTGTATAATACCGATACCTGCTAATGAGCAACGTGTATGTCATGTATAGAGCGTAGCGAAGGATCTGTGACCCTAAATGAATACATGTGAGCATCTAAATAGGGCATGCTCTCAATGTATCTCCCAATGCCTGTATCCTATGTATGGGTTAATTCCGACAAATCCTTACGCTTCGGCTTCATTCCTTTCTTAAGAGCCAGAGCCTTTTCCCATGTCTTTTCCGTTTCATACCTGAGAAACTCATACAGGGGATTTAATTCCTCCGCTTCGTCATACTTTTGCAGACACTCGTAGTATAACCGTTTATCTTCATAGTATATGATGAGGGGTGGATGATTATTAGTCATAAGATAGTAATTCATGAGTGTTCTGCCGACACGTCCATTGCCATCTGCAAAGGGATGTATGAACTCAAATCCTGCATGAAGATAAGCGGCAACCTTCAAAATATCTTTGCCGTTGTAATCATTTATTTCAGCTATCAGTCCGGTCAAATCGCTTTCCACATCTTCCGCAGCTGAGCCGACTTCATGAATTCCCGTTACATAATCATGTTTCTTATATTCACCCGGCCGTTCCTCATTATTAATGTATCTGCTCTCATCATAAGTGCCACTGGTGAGGACTTTGTGGATTTCCTTGATGAGTTCGATGCTCAAGGGCTCTTTCCCGATAAGTTTCTCCTTCAAAACCTCATAGCACAATTTTTGATTCTGCTGTTCAAACAGGGTACGGGGACTCCCGGTGAAATTTACAACCTTACTGTTTTCAAATATCTCCCTTGTATCATGATAGGTTATTTCATCATTCTCAATCTTTCCCGAATGGAACGCAAACAGGATGCGGAAGTTGTCAAGGTATTTATCCAGATCGGCAGTGGATGCGATTTTGTATGATTGCCACAGGACAATAGCTTGCTGGTATTTATCCAAACGCATCCCTCCTTTTTGATTTCTTGTTTTTTATTATACCACAATATTAAAAATAACCGTGAAATTTCCTTGCGAACTGCTTGGAGTTTATGAAGTCTGGCACTCACTATATCTTAATTATCCCTTTTTTCCTCCCAAAGCCGTGTGCGTTCTTCAAAGCTCACTTCTTTGTGTATTTGATGCAGCATCCACAGATAACCAAAAGTGTCGCCGAATATGGCGTTTGACACCCCATAATCAGCCATTTCAGTCACCGGTTGCACCTCGGTACAGCCTGCGCTGATTGCCTTTGAATATGTTTCCTTGATGTCAGGGACAAGGATGTTAAACCAAATCGCTTTGGGTTCATCCGGGTTTGGCGCTTTCAACCCGAATTCCGGATTTTCATCCAGCATGTGAAAGCGTACTCCGTACAGGGTAAAAACGACTTCATTTTCACCTTTAGGAAAATCTGTAACCTCAACACGTTCGATATCAAATACTTTTTCATATAATTCCAATGCTTTCAAGCTGTCAGTAATAACCATATCAATTTCTACACCAACCATTTTTAATACACTCCTTTTATATATCAGCTGAATACTTTGCTTCATTTTGCAGAAGCCTCTGTATACCTTCCACGTCCTCTAGCTTAATACCTTCAAATAGAAAAAAATGTCTGCACTTGGAATATGCTTTGCCGTCAATTGTGAATGAAATTGGCCCTGCACAGCCGCCGCCATGATTTTCACAATCCTTGGAAGCTGAAAGCAATGAAGCTTTACTATGCCCCGTGCAATTCTCTAAAACATCGGAGTACTCTGCTATGTGAAATAATTTTGCACGGATAGAAAACCGCGGTCCGGTTATACGCAAAATGTAAAGCACACGTTTCGGTTTTGCGGCGATATACTCACATTTCCAATCGTCAGGCTTCTTTCCGACAGGTGAAATCTTTGCATTATATCCAAGGGCAAGTGCCGTTTCATGCAGGCTTTCTACAATAAACTTATCCTCTGCCGGTAATGAAGAAATTATTCGTAATAATGCATTCTCTGACTCCATAAAGTTCCTCGCTTTCTCTGGTTTAGCAGTAGGTGCCGGATTCAAATCCTCAGGAATATTATACCATAGATAATGTTGCATTTTTAAGGGGAACCCATAAGAGTTCCCCTTGTCACGTATAACAGGAAAATTACACAATTAATATTATGCTCTATTAACGAAATTATTTGTATATAATTTTTCTTATCGTTTCATCAGAAAGGCAATATTCTTCACAAAGAGCATCTATACTCACTTTCAAGTGGAAATATTTGTACCTGATTTCTTCGTTTCTCTGCTCATAGAACACCTTTGCACCCGACCCAGAGCCCCATTTTTTTCTTTTACCGTCAGACGGTATATACAAGGCCTCACCCGAAGTGTACTTCTGTATTTCCCTTAGCAGTTCATCAGGAAGAATTTCCGATGCATTTCTATATTTCAATTAAAGCACCTCGACCGCTTAGTTTTTAGAAAGAAAAGCATCCAGAGTATCATAGTTTTTCAACTTGACTCCATGACTTTCTATTTCTGAAACTATATACTTCTCAAGCTCTGTTGCCTGATTGATCAGCTTATTCAGGTCAGTTGCGTCAAAACAGCCAAGCAAATCCATTTCACGAAGTCCAAATTCTTCACTGACAATTGATAACTCATTTTGAAGGAGGCAAGCATCTCCGAACGCTGCATCACTGCTATTTATATGACAGTAATACCTAAGGCGCCGCCATGTCAGAGAAAGCTCCTGATACCAGTCTGCCAAATCTGTAAAGTTAGAATTGCACGGAGCTGCTGCCGGTGCTGTTTTTTGTGATGCAATAAATTGACGGGCAGTACTTATTATCAAATACGCTAAACATTTCAGTTCATCTGCATTTTTTGCATTTATAACACCTTTATAATATTCAATGAAGTTATCCGGAATCGATTTCATAGTAAGAAGCTCAGGAAGTTGACCATCTCTCCAATTCTTGAAAAATGTTCCGTTAAGGTATGCTACCGCCAGCGAGAGATAGTAACTAATATAGCCGGATGCCATCCTGACTTTGTATAATTCATTTTCAAACATCATTGTGCGGTATAAATCCATCGCAATGTTAAGATTTTCAAGTGCTTTCTTATAAGTAAACTCCTTATTATTCAGATTGTCGTACAATTTATTACGAATAGCATTAAAACGGTCTTCATCTTCTTTCGTCCGGCTGTACAGTATTTTTGCATTGCCAAGACATATGGTGGCACGGTCATCAAGATTTGCCGTTCTTTCAGTCCGTTCCCAGGAACGAGGATACAGATCGTAACCTATTCCGTTTATTATGAAGGTTTGGGATAATTCATTTCCTTTGTTTGTGGCAGGTACAAAGTAATCAAAGCATTCGCCATGCCCATCCCCGTTTACTGAGTGACCTTCAACCGCTATAAGCAGTGCTACATCATTCAAGTATTCCGTTTTGATTTTATTAATAGCCCATTCAGTGAGCTTTTGGGTCGTTATATCCATATAACAGCCCCCTTTCATATCATTGTTAAGCAACGGCCATGTGCTTATAAAACAAGTATAAATAAAAATCAATGATATAAAAATGCCAAGATCAATTGTAGAAATTCTCCACCCTTTAACTCAACAGTATAACTAAGCTTTTCACCGATATGTTGTATAGCAAACTCAATACTGATCTTAATTGCAGCTTTAAATTTTCCAGCCTGCCTTTTATGATATTCTGAACATTCTTGTCCCCATTTTTCTTTTCCTTCTCAAACTGAAGCTTCAATGAATGATTAAAGCTGATTAAATGATCCTTATAACTGTCCGACCATACAGCATCTGGAGTGAATGTAACAAGAGAAGCATAAACAGCGCGGCACCAGAATTCATGGTGTTGTTATCCGTATTCTTGATATTCCTGAGCAGAATGCAGTAATTGTATCTATCAATCAGATTATCCGGCAGTGTGACCATCACCGAAATGCTGTCCGCGTTAAGAATGGCTGACTTTACATTTTCGCCTATATCAAGTATGTAATATATAGGTTGCATTAAAGAAGCTTCAAGGGTTGCGGCAGATGCCTCGCCGATACTTTTGTCTACCACATAGTTTTCAGCCGTCTCCGCACTGGGCTTGTCCAATACTTCCTTAAATTTGATCATGATTGAATAACAGGATTCTGCTATTACTTTATTAATCATTGGTGGAGTCTGAACTTCTACCATACAGTAAACAGAGCTATTCCAATACATACCTGCAAGAAATGCCGAAACACACAATATAAAAATCACATTCTTCTTTATATAATTTAGTAAATGCAATTTTATTACCCTTTTTCCAATGATTCCATATTTAGGTAATAAGGCAGGTGCCGGTAGCGCAGGAATAACCTAATAACCTTATAGCCTGGCACTCATCTATTTGCTTGCTCATGAATTAAGTTCTTTTGTTTGGGAGCTTCTTGTGCTGGGTACAGAATATAAGATATTACTGCATATTGAACTAAATTAACTACTTAACCTCTGCACCTGGTACACATTACTATCGCTTTTACGAAGTAATAGCAACTCCATCTTTTGAAATAGCATGTATATTACTATAGTTAGGGAACTGCTTTATATATTTCTTAAGCGCACTTGAATAATTATGAAAAAGTATCACATGTATAGCTTCCTCATTCCATTCAGTAATTGCTGAATTTAAACTTTGCTCACTCGAATGAAAGCTCCAATCAGGGGATGCCACTCTTAGAATCGAACGTGGTTTGGCATTAATTACTTCTTCTGGTATCTCGCCTTTTAGTGCCCATGGACCAACAAGCATCACATCAGACTTAAGCAAAGGTAGTCTTGTTGTATCCTTATCGATAATATCCTCTAATGTAACCAAAAAAATAGTATTTTTTGTATCACTAAAAGTATCAAGTGCGGATAGCGGATATAATCTGTGACTCTCCGCAAAGTTTATCCTGCATCCTTTTAAAACATACTTGATAAATGGGTCTTTAAAATTATCTTTTAATACTTGAGGTCTCCATAGAATTTTTATAATCTTGTATAAGTCATCGTCCATTACAATTCTGATTTTTTCTTCTTTTCTTTGATTTGACCAAATGAAAGCTAATATATATGAGTATAATAATGTTTCCGGACTTTGGCTGACGAAAAATACGTTTCTCTTATTAATGCTATTTTCTATAATTTCTTGAATATCTTCAGGTGTATCTTCACCAATTTCTATATTCTTTTTCCCTATCATTGAGCTATCTAGTATAATGGTCTTATTTTTTGACCGAATACTCTGAACTTTTGCATTTACATCTATACCCCCATTGTAAAATCCGTTTTCAATACATAGATCACCCAAATAAAACACTGAAGTCTCTGAAAAGTACTTATATACAAATCCAAAAGAACCGGGAGCATGAAATACTGGAAAATAATCAATATGCATTCTTAGTCCTTTATAGAATTTTATTTCTTCTAATGTGATAGCATGCTTTATTATTTCGAGTTTATCGCCATCCGAAAGCCAATTGGAATTTAAAATATATTCAAGTGTCATTTCTGAAATCAAAACAGCAATTGATTTTTGAGCTAGTATTTGTGTAAGTCCACCTATATGATCTTTATGAAAATGGGATATGCATATTAGGTCAATATCTTTTATATAAGTTTCAAATATTCCAAATCCTGTATCAAACAAAATATTTCCATATTCACATTGCAATAAAGTTGCAGACGCTGTTGGTGAGTTTGAAACGTCTATCACTATTTTGGGTTTTCCAAATGCACAACTATTTATTGCCATACGCTGAATATTGTGCTTTTTACGTAATTCGATATAATTCAGCTTTTTAATTTGCGCTCTACTTCCAGTCACGTATGGATACCAACCTGTTAAATTAGCAATATTTTCACTTTCATCGAATATTTTTTCTCTAATCAATGCATTTGGAACCGTATGCAAGATTGCCAACCTATATCTAAATAAACCAGTCTTCTCCATAAAATTGAAATCGTAAAACCTTACAAACTCAATATTGGGCATAATTTTAGGATGATTTAATTGTATATATTCTAAAAACTCCTCAGTGCTCGACGGAGGTGTAGTTAAATTTCGTAAAGTATTATACGCCCTTTTTTTCGATCCAAAAAAAGGTTTATAAACTATTTCATATTCCAAGAATCCTTTGAATAAAAACGTTTCCAACATAACCACCGCCTCATGTAGTATCCATAGGTGTAAGGAGTATAGGTTATTAGGATATCTGTTTTGTAAAGCTCAATAACACAATAAACATAGAGCCTAACACCTATTTCCTATATTCGATATATATTTCCATATCCCTCCATAAAATCCAAAAATATTAGCCTTAGTCAAACTCTACTACAAATAAATAACCGCCATTCTTCTTTCTAAGACCTGCGATTACTTATATATAACACCAATGTGTTTACACGCATCATAATACGCATTACAATATACTAAACAGAAAAACAAGCGGGAATAAAATTCAAATAATTCCTGTTCCTCTTATAAATAAAAAATATAAAAATAAGGAGATATTTCTCATGAAAAGAGATAATTATATTTATCCTGCGATATTCAACTATGCAGAGGATGGAATTTCAATTATATTCCCGGATTTGCCCAGTTGTCTGCCCTGTGCAGCTAATATCGATGAAGCCGTTCACAATGCAAAGGAAGCTATGGCGCTGCACTTGTACGGAATGGAAGAGGATAATGATTTAATACTGGAACCTACATCTACAGATAAGATTGAATTGGAGCCTAATCAAGCAATTGTATTGGTTGAGGCGCACATGCCTCTTTACAGAGAGGCTATAGAAAATGATTATGTCAGAAAAAATGTAACATTACCCCATTGGCTGGAAAAGCTTGCTGAAAGCAAGGACATCAACTTTTCTCAAGTACTCCAGAAAGCCTTGAAGGATATACTGGGCATTGGGGAATACAAGCATTCCTGAATAAAATGAAAGCGGAACGGTTTAGAACCGTTCCCTACACGCATATAACAATAAAATTGCACATTTAATAAGGACGCCCAATAGGCGCCCCTACGAATATATGATTATCGGTTACCGTGCATATATCACAATATTCCCCATCCGTGTCCTTCCGTGCCTCATCCGTGT
>Ga0196971_1001342_pt1 | contig 11447 bp, 5 predicted proteins | sample S1v_1013CmetaG_FD_148660 | JGI IMG/M metagenome (GOLD analysis project Ga0196971, IMG submission 148660) | Soil microbial communities from Anza Borrego desert, Southern California, United States - S1+v_10-13C | ecosystem: Environmental > Terrestrial > Soil > Desert | place: USA: California... | reverse complement strand
TGCCGGCCGTGGAGGGCCCCGGTGGCCCGGCCGTTCGCCCGGCACACGGAATGCGGGAAAGCTGCGGCTCCGCTCCACGCCTGGCAACGAGCGGACGTGGGCGGGCCGGCCACGCGGGCCCTCGCCCCGCCTCCGGAGTCGGGTACGATGCCGGTCCCCGTGTCCACTCGATCTTCCCGTGCCGCCGCCGCCTTCCTCCTCCGGCCGCACGCCGCCGACATCCTGCGCCTCGTCTGGCAGGAGCGCGGCATCTCCCGCGCCGAGCTCTCCCGGCGCACGGCGCTGGCCCGCGCCACGGTCTCGCAGACGGTGCAGGCGCTCCAGCAGGGCGGGCTCGTCGGCGAGGAGGGCGTGGGCCCGTCGCGCGGCGGCCGCCGCCCCACGCTGCTCCGCTTCGAGGACGACGCGTTCGGGCTCGTCGGCGTCGACCTCGGCCACGCGCACGTGGCCGTCGCGCTCACCAGTCTGCGCGGCCGGATGCTCGCCTGGGAGGAGCGCCGCCACCCCGTCCGCAGCGATCCCGCCGGCGCGCGCGCGCTCGTGTGCGAGCTCGTCGACGCCTGCCTCGACCGCTGGCATCATCCCCGGGAGCGCCTCGTCGGCGTGGGCGTGGCGGTCCCGAGCCCTGTCGAGAGCGGGAGCGCGCGGCCGCTCTCGCGTGTGGCGCTTCCGGCCTGGGACGGGACGCCCGGCCTCGAGGTCCTGACGGAGCGCCTCGGCGTGCCGGTGCTGCTCGACAACGACGCCAACCTCGGCGCGCTGGCGGAGCACTGGTGGGGGGCGGGCCGCCAGGTGAAGGACCTCACCTACGTGCTCCTCGGCAACGGCGTGGGCGCCGGCTACCTCATCGACGGGAAGGTCTACCGCGGCGGCACGGGCGTCGCCGGCGAGCTCGGCCACCTCCCGGTCGATCCCGCGGGACCCCCTTGCGCCTGCGGGCTGCGCGGCTGCCTCACCACGCTGGTCGACGTCCCCGCGATCCTGGCCCGCGCCGGGACGCTCCTGGCGGAGCAGCCGTCGTCGGTCCTCGCGACCCGCCCGCTGTCCGTCGCCTCGATCGAGGAGGCGGCCCGCGCGGGCGACCCGGTCGCCGTGCGGGTGGTCGAGGAGACCGCCCGCTGGCTCGCGCTCGGGGTGACCGGGCTGCTCAACCTCCTCAACCCCTCGCTCGTGATCCTGGGCGGCGGCGTGGCGCGGCTCGGCGACACGCTCCTCGGCCCGCTGCGCCGGTTCGTCCAGACGAACGCGTACGTCTCGAGCGCCGCCGAGGCGCGGATCGTGGCGAGCCCGCTGGCGGAGCGCGCCATCGCCCTCGGCGCGGCCACGCTCGTGCTCCACCGGGCGCTGGGCGACCTCACCCTCTTCCCGTCCGTGCGCAGCGGGGGCTGAACCCGTCAGGGACCCTCGCGCGCCACCGGCCTGCGCGCGGTCGCGCGCGCGAATGATCGGGCGCGGCCGCATCGGTCACGGCGCCTCGGCGCGAGCAGCGGGAGCGCTCGTTTTCACTGCGGGACAGGGGACTCCCCGCGGGACCGGGCGGGGGCTTTGTTCACACGCACCGCGTTCATTTCCGCGCCGCCCGCTTGCGGCGCTTTCGGGCGTTCGGCAACGTCTCCGCGTCGTCACCCGTGGTCCGTCAGAGAGGAACTCTCATGTCCCGAATGCTCGCGTTGCGCGTCCTGGCGTGGGCGGCGCTGGCCGGCTCGATCGCCGTCCCGCGCGCCTCCTCCGCCCAGTCCTTGCTCTCGCAGGGCAAGCCCGCCCTGGCCTCCTCCGCCGAAGCCGCGTTCACGGCAGCGAACGCCGTGGACGGCAACGCCGGAACGCGCTGGGGGAGCGCCTTCAGCGACCCGCAGTGGATCCAGGTCGACCTCGGCGCCACCGCCACCATCACCCGCGTGGTGCTGAGCTGGGAGGCGGCCTACGGCCGCAGCTATCAGCTCCAGGTCTCCGCCAACGGGACGACCTGGACCACCATCTACTCCACCACCACCGGCGACGGCGGCACCGACGACCTCGCCGTCTCCGGCTCGGGCCGCTACGTCCGCGTGTACGGCACCGCCCGCGCGACGGCCTGGGGCTACTCGCTCTGGGAGCTCCAGGTCTACGGCACCACCGCCCCCACGTCCTCGCTGCTCTCGCAGGGGAAGCCGGCCACCGCCTCGTGCAGCGAGGCGGGCTACACCCCCGCGGCCGCCGTCGACGGCAACACCGGGACGCGCTGGAGCAGCTGCTTCAGCGACCCGCAGTGGATCCGGGTGGACCTCGGCGCCCCCGCCACGATCGACCGCGTCGTGCTGCGCTGGGAGGCCGCGTACGGCCGGAGCTACCAGCTCCAGGTCTCCGCCGACGGGACGGCCTGGACGACGATCTACTCGACCACCACCGGCGACGGCGGCACCGACGACGTCCCCGTCTCCGCCTCGGGCCGGTACGTCCGCATGAACGGCACCGCGCGCGCCACCGGCTACGGATACTCACTGTGGGAGCTCCAGGTGTACGGGACGGGCGGCGGCACCCCGACCTGCTCGACCCTGCCCGGCACGCCCGCCGCCCCGACCGCCTCCGCCGTCACGAGCGGCAGCGTCACCCTCTCCTGGACCGCCCCCGCGGCAGGCGCCGGCTGCACCCTGACCGGCTACCGCGTGTTCCAGAACGGCGCCCAGGTCGCGGCGCCGACCGGGACCAGCGCGGCCATCGGCGGCCTCGCCGCCAGCACCCAGTACCGGTTCTCCGTCGCCGCCGTGAACCAGTACGGCCAGGGCGCGCGGAGCGCCGAGACCGCCGTCACCACCACGGGCTCGAGCTATCCCACCGATCCCGCGAACCCGAACTGGGGACCGAACGTGCGGGTGTTCGACCCGTCGATGGCCACCTCGACGATCCAGAGCCAGGTGAACGCCATCTACGCCACCCAGCAGAACAACCAGTTCGGCCCCGCGCGCAACGCCATCCTCTTCAAGCCCGGCACGTACCCGGTGGACATCCCCGTCGGCTTCTACACGCACGTGATGGGCCTCGGCGCGCGCCCCGACGACGTGAACGTCACGGCGCAGGTCCACTCCGATCCGGTCCTCGCCAACAACAACGCCACCCAGAACTTCTGGCGCGCGGTCGAGAACTTCTCCGTCACGCCGCCCGGCGCCGGCATGGAGTGGGCGGTCTCCCAGGCGGTCCCCTTCCGCCGCATGCACGTGCGCGGGAGCAACCTCTATCTGCACCGCTACGGTGGCTGGGCGAGCGGCGGCTGGATCTCCGACTCGCGCGTCGACTACGACGTGAACAGCGGCTCGCAGCAGCAGTGGATCTCGCGCAACGCGCAGTGGGGGAGCTGGACCGGGAACGTCTGGAACATGGTGTTCGTCGGCATCCCCAACAACCTGCCCGGCGGCACCTGGCCCACGGCGCGCAACACCGTCGTGAACCCCACGCCGGTGATCGCCGAGAAGCCGTTCCTGTGGCTCAACGGCGCCAGCTACGAGGTCTACGTCCCCGCGCTCCGCACGAACCTCGACGGCATCACCTGGGGCGCGGGCCAGACACCGGGCACCTCCCGCTCCCTCCGCGAGTTCTACCTCGCGCGCCCGGGTGACTCCGCCGCGACGATCAACGCCCAGCTCGCCGCCGGCTGGAACGTCATCTTCACTCCTGGCGTCTACGACCTGAGCCAGCCGATCCAGGTGAACCGCGCCGGGGCCATCGTCATGGGCATGGGGTTCGCCACCCTCCGCCCGACCGCCGGCAACGCAGCGCTGACGGTGGCCGACGTGGACGGCGTCCGGATCTCGCACCTGTTCGTGGACGCCGGCGCCACCAACTCGCCGGTGCTCGTCCAGGTCGGCCCGCCCGGCAGCGGCGCCAGCCACGCCGCGAACCCGACGATCCTGCACGATGTCTTCGTCCGGGTCGGCGGCGCCGGCACCGGCAACGCCACGGTCTCGATGGAGATCAACAGCAACCACGTGATCATCGATCACACGTGGCTGTGGCGCGCCGACCACGGCACCGGCTGGGGCTGGACCGTCAACCGCGCCCGCAACGGGCTGGTGGTGAACGGCCAGAACGTCACCGCCTACGGCCTGTTCGTGGAGCACTACCAGGAGTACCAGGTCGTCTGGAACGGCAACGGCGGGCGCACGTACTTCTACCAGTCCGAGATCCCGTACGACGTCCCCGACCAGAACTCCTGGCGCAGCGCACCCGGCGTGAACGGCTGGGCCTCGTACAAGGTGGCGAACAGCGTGACGAGCCACGAGGCCTGGGGGCTCGGCATCTACGCCGTGTTCACCAACCCGAACATCTACCTGTCCAGGGCGATCGAGGTCCCGGTGAACGCCGGCGTCCGGTTCCACCACATGGCGACGCAGAACCTGACCGCCAACGGCGGGATCCAGCGGGTGATCAACGACACGGGCCCGGCGACGCCGCCCGGGATCGCGGTGCAGCCGTGGCCGGAGGTGGCGGAGTATCCGTAGCGAGCGAGATCACGGAGGGTGACTCACCGCAGGGCCCCGGGGCGGTCGCCTCGGGGCCCTTGCTCATTCGCCGGCTTGCCGCGCATGTCGATTGGGATGGATTGGAGGTGGATAGGACCTTCGAGCTCCGGACGCTTGATCGCCGCGAGGTTCCGTGCTCTGCTCGGTCGTTCAGTCGCCGACAACACGGAAGGACCCGGGCCCGCCCGCGCGTTCCTCTCGACAGCCTCCCCCTCCCCGCACAGGAGTGAGAACGTCCATGCGCCGCACCGTCGCTTTCGGCCTCGCCCTCGCCCTCACCGCCTGCGACGGCCAGGAATCCGGTCCCATCCTCGCGAAGGGCGAAGGCGTCGAGATCACCGCCGACGCGTTCCGGGCGCACATCGAGGACCAGCAGCCGTTCCAGCGCGCCCAGCTCGGCGCCCCCGGGAGGAAGCGGGTCCTCCTCGACCGGATGGTCCAGGAGCAGATCCTCTTCCGGCAGGCGGAGAAGGAGGGGCTCCGCGACGACCCGCAGGTGCAGAAGCTCGTGCGGACGATCATGGTGCAGCGGCTGACGCAGCGGCACGCGCGCCAGACCGACCCGGCGACCATCCCCGCCTCCGCCGTCGAGGAGTACTACCAGTCGCACGCCGCCGAGTACGAGAAGCGCGTCGCTGCGTCGGTCATCGCCTTCCTCGCCGCTCCGGACGCGCCCGACCGCGCGAAGAAGCGCGCCGCTGCGCAGAAGGCGCTCGCCGAGCTGCGCGCCGCGGAACGCAACGCCTCCGCCGGCCCGGCGCCCGCCGCCTCCCTGTTCGCGAAGCTCGTCACAGACCTCTCGGAGGACGAGGCGACCAGGCGCTTCGGCGGCAATCTCGGATTCCGGACGCGCGCGGACCACGAGAAGGCCCAGCCGCCGGAGCTCGTGGAGGCCTTGTTCGGCCTGCCCCAGAACGCCATCTCGAACGTGATCGAGACGCCGAAGGGCTACTACATCGTCCGGGTGACCGCCATCCGCGAGGCGCCGGCCCTCGACCAGGCCCGGTCGCAGATCCAGGTCCGGCTCGCCCGTCAAAAGGACGAGAAGACCTGGACCGACTTCGTCCAGCAGCTGAAGGCCGACGCGAAGGTGGTCGTCGACGAACAGGCCCTCGAGGCCGTCAACGTATCGCCCGGCACGGGCGCGCCCCGCCAGCCCAGGCCCCCCCCGGACGGGCAGACGTACGGCGGAGACGAGAAGGCGCCCGCGCCGCCCGGGAACATGCAGTAGACGCCGACATCGCGAACCGCGAGCGCGATGCCCGCGTTCGGGCGGACCTCGGCGAGCGCGCCGGAGGCGAGCCCCAGGCCGAGCGCCCTCCACCAGCGGTGGTCCTGCCACTCGCAGAGGAACAGGGCGACGACGCGAAGAGCAGGCACCGTTGCAACTGACGGCAACCACCGCGCGCATGATCCCTGTCAAGGGCGCCGCAGGGCGCGCGACACATACTAGCCCGCACATCCAGAGTGGGGGGCCGTATGCGCGTCGGAACGTCGGTGGCGGTGCGTCTGGTGGTCTTGCTGGGCGCGTTCGCGCTGCAGGCATGGCCTGGGCGTGCAACAGCGTTCAAGGCGAAGACACACGCGGCGCTCGCGAACCTCTCGCTCCGCGAGCTCGACTTCGATTCGGACGTCACCACGACCGTCAGGCTCCACGGTTTCCTCAACCGGCCCCGGGACCTCGAGAACCCCGACGTGATGCGGGCGATCCGGAACTTCCCGGCCTACTTCCGCGCCGGCGCCCTCGGCCCGGACTTCTTCCCGGACATGGTGGAGGCGCAGTACTGGGTCCATCCGAACAACGGGTGCCCCGTCGGGTACGGGGACGAGAACGCGCTCGAGGCCGCGGCGGACGACGCCATCGGGCCGCTGTCGGTGCGCTGCACGGTTCCGAGCTTCGTGCCCATGGAGGAGCGGCTACCCACCGAGTGGCGCTCGATCGACTGGGCGATGTACCAGCTCCGGAAGGCGCACCAGTGGGCCCAAGGGAACCCCGCGGACCCGGAGTGGCAGAAGGCCATCGCGTTCGCTTACGGCTACCTGGCGCACGAAGCCGGCGACTCGTTCGCGCACGCCTGGATCAACGAGTGGTCGGGCGACACGTTCTTCCTCCAGCTCGGCTGGGGGACGTACGGCACCATCACCGAGGAGTTCAAGCACCTCGCGCTCGAGAACTACCTCGACGATCACCTGTACGCGGGCCAGTCGGCGCTCTCGATCGCGGTGCCGGAGGCGTTCCTCAACTCGCTGTACAAGTCGCCCATCGAGGACGTCGACGCGAACGGCCGGCCGACCGGTCTTGTGTGGGCGGATCCCGATGGGAGCCGGGCCGACAACGCCGGCCAGTTCGGCGGCCAGTACTACGAGGTCCTGCTGTGGGTCCGGGGGTACCTCACCAAGCTCGAGGATCACACGAAGTGGACCCAGCTCGCGGACGACGTTCCGGAGTGGGTGGGGCTCGACGCCGTGCAGGCGAGCATCGACTTCCAGGCGTTCCTGGACCACATCGCCACCGGCGGCACCGACCTGTTCACGCCCATCCGCGACGTCGAGGAGTACTTCAAGGATCGCAGGAGGATCGTCGACCTGCTGCTCGACAAGTGGGTGCGGCTCTCGGCGTGCATGGCCCAGAACCAGCTCTGGGGCGCGCAGCTTCCCGCCGGCGTGCCGCTCCGGAGGGACGCCTGCGCAGCGGTGACGTTCGAGGACACGGACGAGCTCCAGCGCCTCTTCCGTGGGGAGCTCGACCGGGCGGCGTACTGGCACGACCGCTCGGACCCGAAGTTCGACTACGGCTCGGTCGTCAACAACGCGAAGAAGGCGAGGGAGTTCCTGAAGCAGGTCACCTCGGTCGCGCTGCGCTTCAACGTCATCGAGGACGTGAGGAGCGTCCGCGAGACCATCGGGTGGATGTACGACTGCAACATCAAGCTCGTCGAGTGGGAGTCGTGCGAGAACGCCTGCGGGTGGGCACAGAACGAGGCCGAGGAGTTCTGCACGAGCGTGGTGGAAGACTACGTCTGCAGCGACGTCATGTGCTGGCTGCTCGGCCTGCCGTTCGTGTGCGACGAGATCTGCGACCTCACGGTGAAGCCGGTCACGGACAACGTGTGCGTCGACATCGTGAACGGCGCGCTTCCGTTCTGTAACCTCTGCAGCAAGAACTCGGTCTGCAACTCCATCGAGGGCGCCCGCGATCTCGTCTACGCCCTGGAAGACGCTCAGCTGAAGCTGCTCCAGCCCGTGCTCGACAAGATCCAGGAGCGCGCCACCGACTGGCTGATGGAGGAGTACTTCGGCCCGGACTGGATGGAGGTGAAGCAGCTCGCGGAGCACGTCCAGCGTGCCTACGACGTCTCGAAGCCCGCGTGGATGGTCAACGTGGCCTTCCTGCCCGAGGACCTGCGCGTCTCCACGAAGTATCTGGACGACATCCTGGAGGCCGTCACGGGCGTCGCCGGCGCCGCCGCCTCGAACGAGCCCCTGATCCAGGACGCGGTCGAGCAGACGTTCCAGAGCACATGGTCCGCGGCGGTCCGTGGGGCGCAGATGTACCAGCGGTACCGGAACGGGACCCCCTCGGAGTCCGATCTGAAGGAGTACTGGCGGGCGATCCTGCACGTCCTGTTCCGCCTGGCGCGAGATCCCAACCGCAACCCGTACCTGCTCGACGATGCGCTCGAGGACACCGCCTACATCCTGGACCGCTTCGACGTGGGCCCCGGGGGCAACGTTCAGGTCAAGCACGTGCGGGTGGTCAAGTTCCTCCAGCTCCTCGAAGCCTTCAACGCGCTCAGCGGGTTGCGCGGACCGACGGTGATGGCGTTCCGTGCCGAGCTCGGCCTCTCCACCGACGACCCGTACGACCCGGCGCTTCGCCAGGAACACGACGGCATGATCGAGCCGCACGACGTCCACGCGTTGCACAACACCATCGAGGCCGTGAAGCTCGGGTTCCTGGGAGGGAGCGCGCTCGAGAAGTGGTGGGCGGAGATCGGCGGTAGTCCGCCGACCACGGTGCGCTCGAAGATCTGCGACGCGGTCCCCCACATCTTCTGCGACGCGATCCAGAGCCTCGACGACCCGGGCAACATCCGGTACGTGTGGTGGGATCCGACCGACCGTGAGATCAGTCCGTACTGCTACGACAACCAGAAGCCGCTCGCGGAGCCCTCCATCCACGGGGCCGAGGGCTTCAGGTGCGTTCCGACATCGGAGCGCAGGTACCCGACCCCGGTGCACGTGCATCCTCCCTACGGCTTCGACGTCCAGGCCGGCCGCGCCGGCGGCGCGGGCAGCGCAGGGGCCGACGCCGTGCTCGAGTGGTGGAGGGCCAGGGGATGGCCCAGCTCCGCTCTCGGCACCGGGACGAGCTGGCCGGACGCCGAGCTGGGGCTCGCGCGCTGGTATTCGAACCGGTACCGGTGGGTCGAGAGAGCGGAAACTCCGCACCAGACGGACTCGATCGAGAACGCGACCGCCTCGGGGGCTTCCGTGGACGCGTGCCTCCCCACGTTGACGGACTTCGCCCTGGCGTCCACCGAGCTGCGCGCCGCGGAGTACGACAAGATCATGCGGCGCCCTCCGCTGTGCACGCTCACCTGGGAGAAGAACTGCGAACAGCCCAAGACGTGCAACGGGCTCGGGATGACGTGCGGCCGGATCCAGGACGACCAATGCGGCGGCGAGCACAGCGGCCTGCGAAGCTGCGGGGGGTGCTGGGAGGGCCAGCACTGCACCGACCAAGGGCGCTGCCAGTGCGACGATCACACCAAGATCGACTGCGGCAGGGGGTGCATCGACCCGTTGACGGACCCCAACAACTGCAACGGATGCTTCAACTTCTGCGATGGCGATCGGCCGCCGTTCAGCAATCCCGTCTGCAAGAATGGGAAGTGCGACTTCGAGTGCTGGCCCGGTTGGGTGGAGTTGGACGGGGACCGGTGCGTCAATCCGAAGGTGGATCCCATCTACTGCGGCACGAGCGGGATCAGCTGCCCGGGGATCTCGAACGGCAGCGCGGTGTGCAACGACGGGAGGTGCGGCCTCGCCTGCAACTCCGGGCTGACGCTCGTCACCGTCGACGGGGTGAAGCGCTGCCTGGCCCTGAACGATCCGGAGCGGTGCGGCCTCCCGGGGGCCGAGGTGAGCTGCGCGGGGCCGCTCGGAGGCAATGGGCAGGCGGCCTGCACGGCAGGCGTCTGCGACGTCGCCTGCAACGAGGGATACGGCAGGCGCTCCGTGACCCGGACGCAGACGTATTCCTCCTACGGCGGGCCGACGACGACCCGGACCTGGACCGAGCTCTCGTGCATCCCCGTCCTGAGCGATCCTGCGAACTGCGGCGCGACCGGACACGCGTGCCCGGCGCCCTCCAATGCCACTCCGACCTGCACCAACGGTACGTGCGGGTTCACCTGCAACCCGGGGTCGGTCCTGCTCTACAACATCACGTGCAAGGACATCAGCAGCGACTGGAGGAACTGCGGCGGGATCACGGACGCGACGCACTCGTACAAGTGCGCCCAGCCCGAGAACGGGCGGCCCGTCTGCCAGAACGGGGTCTGCGGGATGCGCTGCAACGCTGGGTACGGGCTGCTGGGGAACACCTGCACCGACATCACGTCCGACCCGAACAACTGCGGCGCCGTGGGGACGCGCTGCCGGACGATGGCGAACGCGGACGCGACCTGCACGAACAAGGTGTGCGGCCTCCAGTGCAAGCCGGGCGCGTTCCCCCACTACGAAATCACCACCAGCGGGTACAACGGCTCCACCAGGCTGGTCGGGTGCTACTTCACCTCCAGCGACCCGGACCACTGCGGGTCCTCGCTCGTCCATTGTCCGGACACCACCACCGGGCACTCTCAGCGAAGCTGCACGAACGGCACGTGCAGCCTCGTCTGCGACCCCGGGTATGGGTTGAAGAAGACGACCACGACCGTGCCCACGTACGGCGGCGACAGCACGACCGTCACCACGTACGAGTGCAAGGACATCACCTCGGACCCGGACAACTGCGGCGCGATCGGCGCGCGGTGTCCCTCGACCAACGTCGCGACGCGGAGCTGCACGAGCGGGCAGTGCCAGTTCACGTGCAAGGCGGGCTACCAGAAGTGCGGAAACGCGTGCGTGTCGCTGACCGACGTGAACAACTGCGGCGCTTGCGGCACGGTCTGCCCGTCCCCGCCCAGCTCCACACGGACGTGCGCCGGGTCGCCCCCCACGTGCAACTTCACCTGCGGGTACGCGTATTACCGCTCCGGAACCACGTGCAAGCCATGCCCGGTCACCTACGGCGGCATGGTCCAGTGTCCGTGACGTTCGGCGGGCGGTGACCCCGGGGCGTGGGAGCCTCGGGGCCCCCGCGCGGCTCGGGGTCCGCGGGAGTCGTGCAGCTCGAAGGCCACCGAGCGAGGAGACGCGAATGTCCTTTCCGGGCTCGTTCTCGGGCGCGCTGACGCTGCGCGATGCCACCGTCGCGCAAGCGCTCGCTCGCGTCGAGAGCGCGCTCGATCGGGAGCGGGCCTTCGCGCTCCAGCGCAGCGGAAGCGCGATCCACTTCCGGGGCGGCGTGTTTCGGCTCGTCTCGGGCTGGAACGTCCTCGCAGCAGTCTCGAGCGGGGTCGTGGAGATGGCGCCGGCCGGGAGCGGCGTCCAGGTCCGCTACCGCGTGGCGTTCACCCAGCTCCTGGTGGTGGTCACGGGCATGGTGGCGTTCTTCCTCGGCCCGTTCGTGATGATGTCGCCCGGCCCCTCCATGGCCGGCCGCCTGGGCATCCTCGCGTTCATGTGGATCTGGCTGTTCGGAGCGAACTACGCCCTGACGCGGTGGAGGTTCCCGCGGTTCCTCCGCCGGGCGGTGGAGCCCGCCTCGGTGCGCGCGTCCGTGCAGCCCGGCGCCTAGGTGAGGATCCCGTCCCGACGGCCGGCCGAGAGCACGACCGCTCC